>Ga0114976_10000453_pt1 | contig 25668 bp, 14 predicted proteins | sample S_130805_EF_Meta_FD_87319 | JGI IMG/M metagenome (GOLD analysis project Ga0114976, IMG submission 87319) | Freshwater microbial communities from Lake Simoncouche, Canada to study carbon cycling - S_130805_EF_MetaG | ecosystem: Environmental > Aquatic > Freshwater > Lake | place: Lake... | reverse complement strand
GGTGGTGGTGGTGGTGGTGGTGGTGGTGGTGGTGGTGGTGGTGGAGGTGGTGGTGGTGGTGGGGGTGGTGGTGGTGGTGGTGGTGGGGGTGGTGGTGGAGGTGGTGGTGGAGGTGGTGGTGGAGATAATTTAGATAAATATTTTAAAAATACAGATCCCTATTATTATATTGATACAAAAGATATTCCATACGTATATGAAGTAGGGGATACGGTTATATATACAAAATCAGATAATTCAGTGGATCCTCCATTAATTACTGTAATAAATGCAACAATTACAAAACAAATTACGGACCACATATATGATATAACATCTGATGATAATGGAAATATTGAATCAAATGTGTCTGAGGATAATCTTGTACCTGTAGATCCAACACAACCGAATAGCATTACAAAATTATTAAAAAATCCAGATACATATGGAAAGATTGCTGCAGTAAACGGATATGCCTTTCTTCAAATTATAAAGAATTTTAAAGGAATCATGCATCATCCAGATATGTCACCAGAAGAAAAATTTATATTTCAAAATGATCTTTGCCAGTATTTATTTACGATTCCAGGCGGAAAGAAGGATTTTTCATATGAAATTGCAATAAAGAATCCTGATTTTAAAATGCAAATGTGTTTTTTAGCAGTGATTCATCAACTTCATTTTATTGGTACATTAACAGAAAAGGCAACGGGGAAGGAGGCATCTATAGATCCAACGGGAGGAAAGGGGATACGATCCAAACCGTTGGGAGCAGCATTAAAGGCAAGGGATGAAGCAATCAACCATCGAGATAAGGCAGTAGGAGAAATGAAAAAGGCAGAAGAAAAATTAAAAAAATATATAGACCAATTAACGGCATTAGAAACAGATATACGAGCACTTCCCTCAAAATCTTCAAAAACACCAGAGGAAGAAACTGCTGAAACTAACATAAAAACTGCTGAAACTGACTTAGAGACTGCGCGAACCGCAATTATTGCAGAAGAAAGCAAACTTAAACAATATCTAGATGAATTAAATGATTTACAAGAAAAACAAGAGAATGCCATTGAAGCATCAGATTCAGCTGCAATGAATCGATTGTTGATAGAAATTAATACATTAAATGATACAATTCAAAAAACCACAGATGAGATTGACCAATTAGAAGAGGATAAACAGGAATTTGAAGATACATTTAATCAACAAATCACAGATGGAATTGCAAAAAAATATGTATTTCCCTATTTTAAGAAACGTGATCAATTGAAAAAAGATAAAGACGTTGCACAAACAGACCTGGATACTGCAACCGAAAATGTAAAGGAACTTAAAGAAATTGTAGCACGTCGAAAAGAATTAGTTAAAAAACTAAAGAATGAAAAAAATAAGGAACATGAAGATAAAGTATACAATGTTCCTCCCTTTCGTGGAAAATCACAATCTGGACCCACAAATGATGATAAACAAGACGCTCAACGAGAAAATGCATTTGTAAGCAAATATAAATATACACGTGATTTTACTATACCTACTGATCCAATTATTAAAAAAGAGGATCTGGATGAAATCATTGTATCCATATTTAAATATTTACAAAATCCTACGTATTCTGTTCAAACATTTAAGAGCATTCAAGGTCGATTGGAAGCAGGAAGTATTCTTGGTGCACTTGGTAAATCTTCCGAAGAATCTGCAAGTGCACCAGGAACCACTGGATCCCTAACACAAAAAGAGGTACTATCAGAAAGTAAAGAAGTGCATAAAGAATCAAGTGAAGAATCAACAAATGTTGATCAGATCGAAGATGTGATTATTCAACGAGGAATTGATTTTCTGGCAGTCTATGCCCCTTCTTTGAAAAAAGAGTATACAGGAAAAATTAGTTCTGCGATCAAGATTGAAGATATAGATCGAGCATTACAAGAGACATATAAAAAGCTTCAAGCAAGTAAATCACCTGCACAACGTGTAGATATTGATCGAGAATATAATAGTATTCGAGATAATATTCTAATATATCAACGATTAAAACTTAAATTATAATCTTCTCTGCTATAAAATAGGATGCATCTATATAGTTTGATCTGCAAAGCAGATCAAACTATATAGATTAGATCCTAACAATACTAGAGAATATTTTTGTAGAATATATTCTCTAGTATTGTTAGGATGCAGATAAACCGACTCCGTGAAACGGAGGTGGTTTATCAGTATCCTAATAAACGAAGAGAAAATCCCAAAGGGATTTTCTCTTCGTTTATTAGGATGCATCGTCTAGATGCATACGGATTAGAAGGGTGTTATTTTATAACCTCCAACGTATATGATGTTCCTTGTTGGAAGGATCTTCACCAGTTACAATTCTATTCCACAAATATATATACAATCATCCCCCCGCTTCAGGAGGGAAGTACCTTATATGAAATAGGACCTGTCCTAGGGGTTGGAACCTATGGAACAGTCTATCATGCAAAACGAACCCAACCAATACAATCCAGTGATTCACGAAATATTGTAATTAAAGAGCAAGAAACGAAGGAACCCTCTTCATATACACTACATGAAGCTATTTTACATGCAATTGCCTATACAACTTTTACAGAAATTGGGCTTGGCTTTGCAATTCCAAAATTATATGAAATCACCACACGTACAACACAATCATTCTGTATGGCAATGGAATGGGTACCAGGATCCACCCTCTTAGATTATTTTCATATTTATCTATCACGAATAACAAATGCAGCAACATGCGCAATTCTTCCAGAATCACTTGAACAATCTCGTCAGAAGAATGATGCATTGGTGTTAGATGTACTGATGCAGATTGCAATCTATCTAACTATTTTACAAAAAAAATTGCAATTTTATCATCGTGATTTAAAATTAAATAATGTATTAATTCGACATACTTCGGCAAGAAGTCGATCTATTTTACGACGATTAGATCATCCTCTTTTATCCAAACCATGGGATTGTCGGCATGATGTTGTCATCATTGATTTTGGAGGATCTTGTATGAAGGGAACCCCTGTGTTTGAAGCAGGAACTTTTTTTAAATCCTCTTCCATACATCAAGGACGTGATTTAGCTCTTTTAATTTATTCGATTCATGCATTTTTTCCATTAGATCAATATGTATCTCCCTCATTCTGGTCCTTTTTAGAACGATCGACAACTGGTCATATGGGATCTACTCCTGTTTGTTTATTACATGGAATTCAAACCGATGGCACACCCTGTCCAAAAGGATCCAAGATTCCGTTTGACGAAGGGATTTATTATTTTTTACAAAAGGATTCGGTAGATTTGCCAGGATGTGATCCCTTTGTCTTCTTAAAGAATGCGAACATTAGTTTATAAAAATTGAGACCGTTCGTTCATCGGTATATATTTATTACACATATGGCAACTTTACAAACCTTTCTAGACTCTCATAGAGTCGAGAAAGGCGTTGAATGTAATTTTACGGGAATGGGAAAGGATACGGGATCATATTATATACCTGATTCTGAACTTGATACCTTTCTAGAACTAATGCATAGCTCTATCTTTGGATCTCATAGATCTTGTTCGATTGTAGAACGACATCGTGAAAACGGTCCTGTCTTGATTGATCTTGATTTCCTCTATGAACCTGAAGATCGTCCCTTGGAACGTCGCTTTACCACAGAACAGATTCATACCTTTGTATCGAGTTATGTTGGAGCGCTTGCCCGATTTGTAGACATTACACAACTTCCTCATAATCTAAGCTTTTATATATTAACCCGTCCAGGACCCGTCTATGAAGGAAAGAAACATAAGGATGGAATTCACATTCAATGTCCCAATATAACCACAGATCCCAAAGTTCAATTTGCGATTCGTGGGTATTTATTGGAACAAAACATTATTGAAACTATCTTTGGAGATACACATAATACGAAAGATGCAACCGATTGCTTTGATGTATCCGTTATTTATCGTAATGGTTGGTATCCATATGGGGCAGGCAAGCCGAATGTAGCTCCCTACAAAGTGCAAGAAGTGATTGAAATTCCTCGTGCGGAGTTGGTGGGAGTGTCTCTTGCAGATTTACCAGAAGCCATATTCAATGCCATGGAGGAAGCCGATCCTCCGAAGAATCCTCTTGACATTATAAAATTATTATCGATTCGAAAGGGTCATACTGAAAAGACACCTCTTGTGATGCGAGAAGAGACTGCTGCCGAATATCGAACCTTGTTGAACACGTGGGGACATGGAAAAGCGGCGCCCCTTCGACCGATTCTTTCCCCTCCCTCGGCAGTGCTTCGGCATGAACCGCAGGGGGAGGCTGGATCTGATGCAGGAAGTGAACCAATTGGGACTCCTACCAGTGAAGATGATATTAAATTAGCCTATCGATTAGTGAAAGAATGTTTGGATCCTGAAATCCGATGTGGTGATTACCACGACTGGATTAAGCTTGCCATCTGTTTGAAGAATATTTCCAATACGGAAGAATCCTTTGTAGCATGGTGCGATATTACTCGTCGTGTAGATCCTTCCCACAAGAAGGCATCTTATTCAGAAGCTGTCTTGAAAACTAAATGGAATAAAATTACGGCAGCGCACCATGAACATCCAGTTCGTATTGGTACCTTGCAATATTGGGCAAAAGAGGATAATCCTGTTGTATTTGATGCAATTTTGAGTGAAAATATTCGAGATTGGATCATGATGAATGCCAGCGATACCCATGTAGATATTGCCAATCTGATGTATAAATTATATAAACATGAATTTATTTGTTCATTGGGTGCCAAGCGAGGTGCTCCTGAATGGTTTCAGTTTGTAGGACATAGTTGGAAACCACTTCGATCTCCCATTGCATTTCGAACATTAATGTATGATCCTGAAGGATTGATGGGATATTATTTGGATGTAGATGTACACCTTACGGAAATGATTCGAATCTGTAAACCTACAGAGGTAGAAGGATGGGATGCCAAACGAAAATTTATTCGAAGCATTCAAAAGAAATTACGAACGTCTCCCTTTCTAAATTCGGTCTTTGCCATTTGTTGCGAGAAATTTTATGATGAAGAATTTATTCTACGATTAAATACCAATTCAAATCTGATTGGAGCTGCCAACGGTGTGATTGAACTCCACCATTGGGATAATGAAGACAAACTTGGCAAACCACGTGTCTTATTTCGCCCTGGTCGCCCTGAAGATAATATTACGTTTCAAATGGGACGATCCGAAGATTTGAATCCTATTTCCTATGAACCCTATGATCCCACTGCACCAACCTCTGTTCACAAAGCCATCTTTAAGTTTTATGAAGATGTATATCCTGATCCTATCTTGCGAGAATATGTCCTTACCTTGGATGCATCCTGTCTGCTAGGTGAAAATGTAGAACAATTATTCTACATTGATCAAGGAGGAGGATCCAATGGAAAATCAATGAAGCAGACGTTGAAACGTCATACCTTTGGAGATTATGCCACTTCGTTACAGACAACCGCGCTGACGCGCAAACGTCCTGATAGTGGTGCTGCCAATCCAGATATGATTGTGACCAAATGCAAACGATATATCTATTGTGGAGAACCTGATAATGGAGAAAAGATCAACGCCGCTCGTATGAAACAAATGAGTGGTGAAGATATGGTAGAAGCCCGTGGCTTACATTGTGATCAAGATAAGTTTAAGATGATGGGCAAGATCTTTCTTGCCTGTAACGATCTTCCTCAGATTAGTGCAATGGACAATGGTACCTGGAGACGCATTCGCATCATTCCTCACATTGCCCAATTCGTTACGGCGGATAAACCAATCAATCCTGAAAAATATATCCATCATCGAGACAATCATCTTGGAGAAAAGATGAAGCAGATCTCCTGGCGAACTGCCTACTTTGGGATCCTTGTCTATTATTTTGAAACACGGTATTTACAACACGGTCTAATTGAACCAGAGTGTGTCAAAGCCGCAAGTGAGAAATATCGCATTGAAAATGATACCTTTAGTGGATTCATGGCAGAACATCTGGTAATAGAAGCAGGTGCTGGTCCAATCCGATTGATTGATGTCTGGAATCGCTTTAAAGATTGGAAGAAGTCTATGCCAGGAATGGCAGAAATGAAGAAAAACATGGTGGGTGATCGAATGAAACTGATTGCTGCCCACGGATCCAGTGATACTGAATTTGTGGGAGTAAGATTTAAGGAAGATGGAGAATAATTTAAACGATTATGCCTATGTTACGGCATTCTTAATTCTGTTTCCTACATTATTAATATCTGTTTTTATAGTAGTTGTGACGTCTGTAATATAAGCTTGTGGATTTGCCAATCCAAGACCATAATCGGTAGAAATTGCAAAGAAATAGGCACCAGTTGCTGCAGCCGCCAACATAATCAATAAACATATAATTAATACTGGCTTACTTCCAGTTTGACTAAATCGGATATAGAGAACAACGGCAACCAAAATGAAAAATAGACTATATGTAACAAGAAAGGAGTATCCAACCCCTGTTTTAAGATCCTTTGCACCAAAAGGTCCAATATGGGATAATTGAGGAACAGTCACACTGACTTGATTTACTGTATTTGTATTTGTAGCAATTTGTTGTTGGAGATTTTTATTATTTATTGTAGCACCATTCAGCTGAGATTCAAGAATAGATTTATATGTTTGTAAGGGTTGTGCAGCGGCAATAAATGCTTTTGTACTTGCAACAAGAGATGTGTAAAGTGTTAGTTGACTATTAAATTGTGCTTGAAGCGGTTGTGCCGTATTATATCGTTGTTGTGCAGGGGTAATAACTGGCTGTAATGACATATTCATTGGATATTTTGTAGGATCGGATGTATTGCACATTTTAAGAGTTGAACTTGCAGATGTAAACCCAGTTTGTTTCTGAATATAATCACCATATAAACTATCGCAAGATGGTGCTGCTGCTGCTGCTGCTGCTGCTTGTCTTTGTCTTCTGAATAGTCTTTCTAACCAGCTCATAACTCCTATTTAGTTCACAGATTATTTAGAAGATGTTGGAGGGCATGATGCATTCGGGATTGCTCCAGATGTCTGATACATTGTTGCTTGATTTGTTAAATCTGAAAAAACATTGCGTACCTTGTTATCAAGACTGGATACATTTTTTGTAATAATATCGGGAAGAAATTGTTTCACATCAATCACATAATCTCCTTGCGCATTGCATTGCCCAGCCGCTTGAGGGGGTCCATTGGGTTCCAGAGGGAAGCTGCGACGGCTCCACATGTGAGGATCGCGGATGGAACGGGTATAGCTCCAACGGACGTAGATTACATAGCCAAGAACTAAAAAGAGTATCACACAGAGTCCTCCTGCAAATACATTTGAAATGTATCCACTTTTTGATAAAAATAGAAAAAGGACTAAGATTAACACAGAAATAAACAGAAGTTGTAATAGAAAAAGAGTTTCCAGTTTATTGTGATATGCCCATTCATTAATTTCAAATTGTCGTCGTGTTAATTTCTTATTCGTATCAGCCCCCACTTCATAACGTGTATTTACATCCTTGATCGCTTTCTGAAGTTTCTCAACATCGGAAGATCTTGTTTTAAACAGTTGGGTACTGTGATCCATATCCATATAGCGACCCGAATCAACTAATGATTTGTTAAATGCATTTCGCTTTCGTCCCAATGTTTCATTCATCAATTGATCCACATTATTTTTCAAATAGGACTGGTAAGAGGCAGGGTCGGATTGAATATCTTGGGAATATTCAATCTGTTGTAATTCCTGTGCCGATAACACATTTTTTTGTGCCTGTGTGAGTGACATTCTAATAAGAACGGAGAATAAATTGCGAAGCAATTTATTCTCCGTTCTTATTAGAATCTGAGTTTGAAAAAGAGTTGCTATGCAACTCTTTTTCAAACGACATTCCAATTATAACAGGAAAGATTCCGTTTAGGAATCTTTCCTGCTATAATTGGAATCTGAACCAATAAGACGATATGCTTTGCATATCGTCTTATTGGTGACATTCTAATCTTAGGAGAGAATAATCTCAAAGAGATTATAAACTAGTATAGGATGTTTACAGGGATCTGCTAACAAAGAAGATCATTCCAATCGCAGCAACATTTAACGCAATGTAGAGACCAATTTGATTTGAGACTGCTTCATTCTTCTCTTTGGTATATTCTACCATACGTGTCTGTCGTAAAATGGTATTATCATTCTTTTTAATGCGATTATATTGAGCCTGAAGATCGGAGAGTTTTTTACTGATGGTGGCATTCATTTGGTTGACGGATTGTTTGTTTTGTTGAACATTGTCTGCACGCTCTTGTGCCAATGCATTCATAATTTCCAATAAACTATTTAGTCGAGCATTCAGTTCTACGACATTTCTCATCCGTGTATTTGCAGTTGCATTCAATGAGGAATCGGTAGAGGTAGCATCTGTTAAATACTCGGAAAGGGCTCGTTTATATTGAGCTTCATAATAACAGTATTCTGTTTGAATTTGTTTAAACATATCTGCATCTTTATTGATCTGTGTTGCAAGATCTCCAGGAGGATTGGAATAGATTGGTATAGAGGGTAAGAGACCTTGACGACGACGATCTGCAATCATGGCTTGAACCATTGCCGCAGGTATGCGTCCTGTGGTAGAATCGGAGATGGGATTTGGATTTGAGATTCCTTTGGATGGATTAAATGGAACGGGGGTTGCAGGACATACCATATTAGTCAACATGTCTTCTATTCATGTGAAGCATTTTTTGGATTCGACCTCCTACCATTGGTGCTGGAGCGGGTGTATATAGATATCTATAAATTAAAAAAGTTATGAGAGATATACAAATAATCCCAAGTATTACTGTTGCAGTGGAGTACGTATAAAACATAAGATCGGATATATTTCCCGTTAATTTAAAGTTTTGATTTTGTATATTTGCATTCGTAATATCTAATTGCATTTGCAAGGTAGATGCCTCAACATGAACGGTTGAAATATTGGATAAAAATGTAGGAGCTGCATTTGGATTTGTATACTCAGGAATGGATCGAATCACATTCATTTGAACATTCTTTAGTGAGGCAATTAACTCATTCAAACTATTAATATCATTTTGTAATACAGAAGGATCCTGTACAGTTCCAGTACTATAATTAATATAATCTCTAATAAATTGAGATTGCTGGGGAGGAATATCTGGAAAGTTGGAAGAAAATGCTCCAAGATTCAAGATCTGTGTATTTGACATTCTAATCTTAGTATAGAATAATCTCGGAGAGATTATTCTATACTAAGATTAGAATACGAACCAATAAGACGGGACGCAAAGCATCCCGTCTTATTGGTGACATTCTAATTATAGAAGAGAATTAGAATCTGAGTTTAAAAAAGAGTTGCTATGCAACTCTTTTTTAAATGACATTCTAATAAGAAGGAAGAATAAATTGCAAAGCAATATATTCTTATGTTAGTATAATAGAAAAAAGTCATAAAGAGTTTTATGCAGAACAGATACGGTACACCTTATAGTCTCCAATGGTAGGAGATGGTCGCGTAATTTCTACAATTTCGCCAGGAAGGAGTCCTAATATACGAGCTTGTGCATCTGCATGATACTTAATATGAGGAAGTTCTGATTTTGATTTTACAAGAACTGTCTTAAACAGTTCTTCTACTTCTTCGGGAGTCATCTTTCGATGAGGAGGTACCATTGTGTGATCTCTTGGATTTGACATCAGATGACGAATATCAAAGAAGCTCACACTTCGTTTCTTTTGTGCCCATTGACGAAGGGCTGTATCATGAAAATTCTTATGAAGTGGTTCATTCAATAGAACAATAATTTGATCTGTATCTTTAACGTCTTCGGGGAGAAGTTTATCAAACTTTTCCTTGTCATTTAATTTATGACGAGCAACACCCATCCAATAGAATACACGAGCATGGGTATCATCCGTTTTAGAACGAACATCTATGCGCAAGAGATCTAATTCGATTTCATTTAAAAGAGGGGTTCCTGCTTTTGCAATAAGATCGGTAGGAAGTTCATTTTGAAAGGGTTTTGTATCAAATCCACGAAGTTCCAATATGTCCAACAGAATGGATCGAGATCCAACAATTTTATGAAGGGCTTCTTTCATCTCTGTTCTTATATAAGAATGGAAATTGTTCCTTAAGCATCATTTTTATACAAAAAAAGAATGTGGTACAGATCATTTGTCCATTGTAACTGTACAAAATGTATATTGTATACCGGTCGAAACCGCGTAAGACACATCTATGTTCGTTTCTGAGCAACACGTTCTTTTTTGTTAGGGGTATAGCTGCACGAAGCAGCTTCAGACACGCACACGTAGTGCTGTCTAAGAACTCTTATTCTTGAAAATATGCTTTCAATTTTTTTCGAAAAAAGATAGGAGTAGGGAGCTTTGCTCCCTACTCCTATCTTTTCACGATACAAAATTTCTTAGAATAATTTGCGCTTTGCGCCAATTATCCGTTGCAATTTTTTTCGAAAAAAGATTTATCCAATCTTAAGAACTGTTACATGTTCATCTGGACCTGGTGTAGCCTCTCCTGTTCCTTTCCATGTAATCCGACGACGAGGTACAGCCGCAGCTCCTCCTGATTGAGGACGAAGTGTCAGAGAAGGCGGTATAGCCTCTGTTCCAGCAGCGGTAGATGCAGGGGCAGGAGCAGGAACTGGTTCAGTAGGGGCAGGAACTGGTTCAGTAGGGACAGGAACTGGTTCAGCAGGGGCAGGAGGTGCTTCAGCAGGGGCAGGAGGTGCTTCAGCAGGAACTGTTTCAGCAGGAGCAGATCCTTCAATAATAATGGTCGTCCCTGTTTCATTTGTTTTCTCCGTAGGAGGAGGAATCGGTTCTTCCAACACTGCATTAGCTTTTGCAATTGCCTTTTCTTCTGTATCCGATGAAAGTCCAAGTGTTTCTTGAATGGCTTGACTACCTTCTGCTACAATATTTGTTGCAACATTCACCAGGGTGGGCGTCTCTTTGGCGGGTTCTTCGGTAGATTCCTCTTCAACGGATTCTTCAGAGTCTATATCAACAATCTTAAGGGGTTGGAAGGTTCGAGCATGTTTTGCCGTAATAACACGCATATACATATTTCCATATGTATTCAATTCTTCTTCTAACAATTTATAAGCATAAGGAATCTCTACACGACTGAAGGTAACACGACTTTTTGTAATTGGTAATAATAATTCAAGTGTATCCTTGGTATCGCCACTAAATTTGATAGGACCATCACACATAGGACATACATATAATTTGAGTCTTGGATTCGAAATGGGAATGGTTCCGCATCCATTACAAATCAAGACACTGGTTCCATCTGATCGTTTCATGAAGGATTCTTTCAAAAAAGAACTTGTTCCATGGGCAATTAATATATCGCGTTCCATTTCTCCAATACGCATTCCTCCTTCATTGCTACGACCACCTGTGGGTTGGTGAGTCTTCATCTCTTTTTTACCCTTCCCACGTGCATTTAATTTATCCTCCGTAAGATGCTTCAAGCGCATTAAATAGCAGGGTCCCATAAAAATAGAGGATTCAATTTGAGCTCCCGTTCGTCCAGAATAAAGAATTTCTTCTCCATGGCGTTCAAATCCAGAGGCTTCTAATAAATCTCCCACTGTCTCTAACGTGGTATCACGATCCATAAAATTCGTGGCATTGATTTTACCTCCTGCAATCACACCATACTTGCAATAAATCTGTTCATAAAATTGTCCAACCGTCATACGTGTCGGTACCCCGTGAGGATTCATAATAATATCAGGAACAATTCCATCAGCAGTTCGTGGCATATCAATTGCATCCACCAACATTCCCATTGTCCCTTTCTGGTGATGGCGCGTTGCAAACTTATCTCCTAATTCAGGAACGCGCATCTCCAATACACGGATCTTTACAAGGCGATATCCATTGGGTTGCATTAAGACTTCCACACGATCAATACGACCTTGTGTAAACAATTTATTTGTAATGGATGCATCCTTCACTCCTTCTTTTGCATTTTTCTTATCCACTGTATACATTCCTACCAAAACGGTCTTTTCAGTAAGTTCCTCTCCTTCTCGAATAATTCCTCGTTCATCTAATTTAGAATAATCATATCCTGGTTTCACATCACTCCACGCTTTAATATAAATAGGATTTCCAAACTTCTTTTCTATCTTTGTCGAGTTATCAAATTCTTCTGTTAATTCGTAACTTCGCAAGGCTAAGGAATGAAACATCCCTCGTTCCACACTGGTTCGATTAATAATTTCTGCATCTTCTTGATTGTATCCATCTACGCATGCAAGTGCCATAATTACGTTTAATCCATAGGGCATTTCACCATGACCAACTGCATCATAATATAACGTTCTTACAAGAGGTGTTTGTCCTGTACATGCAATAGATCCATACGTATCAAATCGTTTATCATAATTGGTGGAGTAGTATCCAATCCCTTGTTTGGATTGAGCAGATGCCCATTGCCAACGAGTCGTTTGATTATGATTGGCAAAGGGAAGTGTATTTACCATTAATCCAGATAACACACTGGGATGAATTTCTGCATGGGTGTGCTCTGGTTCTAATTGTGCATCTCCAGGTCCAAACCAGGAAATATAGGCTTCATTTGATTCAAACAGATCAATATACTCAATAGCACCAATGTAGGGAGCTAAAAACAGTTCATATTCTTCTAAGGTTGCGTCTTTCTTCTCAATGGGATCGACAAAGGTAATACTTTCAATTCCTTTTACAAAGGCAGTTCCAGGAAAGGTTCCCAATAAAAGATTTCGCCAGGAGGGAAGTGCCTTGCCTGTTTTCACAATGGCAGGCCATTTTTCACTTCCTACACCCATCCCCAAATGCCAGACAGGACGAAGCGGACGACCATCATCCATATAAATACAAAGAATCTTCTCTCCTGTTCGAAAGGAAATGGAGGTGCTAGGAGGTAAACAAGCAGTCCATTTCATAAACTTTAATACACGAATTAATCGAACAGGATCTTCCACAAATCCAATAGTACCTCCATTTATTTGTACACTCACCATGCGAATTCGCATGTTGGTAGTTGTATCTCCAACAGGAAAGACACCTCCTTTTGTAAATAACCATTCTAATACCTTTGTTACATTTGCAGAAATGCTCACAGTGCTAAGAATTGCCAGATTTTTTGTAATTCCAATAGGAGCTCCTGTAGGTCCTTCTGACGTACAGAAATATCCAAATTGACTGGGATGTAAATTACGAGGACCACGACTTTTCATATTTGTATCAAAATCTGCAACAACACGGCGAGCATGAGACAATGTATCAAAGAATGATAAACGTCCCAATGCTTGCATAACCCCCTCCTTCATATCGTACTGAGAGGTTCCCCATTTTCCTCGAAAGCCTCGCAATAAATCTTTTTCTAAATCTGCGGCATTTGAATTCTCCAAGGAAGGTTGTAAAAAAGTTCGTAAATTTCCAGCAACAACTAAATCTTTGAATCGTTCTTCCTGGTAGGAATCTCGATTGTATTTGTATTTTGATTCAAGTGCGGTTAATACATTCTTTTTCCACTCAATCCATATATTTGTAAATAATCCACGAATGAGCATACCACTGCTCAACAATCGTTGATTTTTGATATCATCGCGATCCGTTTCTTCTTCATGTCCTAAGTGAACACGAATTGCCTTTCGAACCCATTCTGCCAAATACTGTGCTTTTGCAAGTGGGATTGTATTATCAATATGAGAAAATACATGTTCATTGAGTAAATCAAGAACATAGGCTTCAATAAATCCTTTAATCGAACTGCGAATATACTGAATGGCAAGTGCTCGATTCATTACAGGATATGCATCTAATATAGATTCATGTAGGAAGTTTTCAATCTGATCACCTCCTGGAGCGGTTGGATCTGGTACAATCATGCGAACAATCTCTTCATCCGTTTCCACCCCCAATGCACGAAATAAAATAAAGAGTGGAATGGTTCCATTCATTTGCGGAATGGAAATTCGGATTACATTTTCTAAATGTGAATTATTTGCATTTCCTTTTAATATATACAGTGTGACACGGCGTGATACTTTTGTTTTTGGATGTTGGCATACAACACTTCCATAAATTTTAATTTGTGGATCATTTACCTTCTTTCCTACGTAGATGGAGTTAAAGGCTTGTTCTTGGCGTGTTACCAAAATTTTTTCACTTCCATCAATAATAAAATATCCTCCTTGTTCATTTCGACATTCTCCCATTTCCATTAAAAGAGCAGAAGGAGCTCCATACGTTGCACATAAGCGACTTTTCACCATAATGGGGATTACAAACAATTGATTATTCTTAAATTCAACATCTTGGGTAATTTCTTCCCCTGTCTCTTTTAGAATTGTATATCGAACTGTAATATCCACAGATACAGTAACAGCATAGGTCATATTCCATAAACGTGCATCCGTTGGAAATAATCGTCGGACAGTATTTCCTTGCTGAAGAGTGGGAGCACTTATATAAATTTTATCCCCCTCCAACCCTCCCACATAAAGTTCCAATTTGTATTTATATTTTTTTTCTTTCGTTTTAGGATCGGTTAATAAATCAGTCAATAAGGTAATTGGATTTTGAGATTGAATAAACTGAGGTAATTCACGAAAGACATAGGCTTCATAGGAATGCATATGGTGGTTTGTCAGGAATGTATTTGAGGATTCAAAATAGCGATTCAGAACAGCGGGAGCTATTTCTGCTAAGGAAGGAATTCCATTGGTAACACACGTTGCCATTCTAACTAGACTTACGATAAAATACTATGTTCTTTATCGTAGGTATATGTGTTTATATATTTATTTCCAAGGGACAGGAGTGACAAGTTGGTTAATATTAGATCCAATCCTTGTCACCACGTTAGGATCAATGATACTTTTCACAGGAGGAACTGTCCAGGAAGGAGATGTCGGATCACTGCTGGGAGCAGATGGTTGTCCTGAATAAGCACTATACGCAGTCTGCAGCATAGTAGGAGGTACTGCTGCTTGAAAGGGCAGTTGTCCAATTGTTTCTAATAAAGAAGCACCGCCACGCTGCTTACGGCGTCGGGTTTTTCGTCCTCCTCCCACCTTGTTGGATCCCATTCCAGCAGGAACCGTTGGAAATCGCCACGTCTCTGTCCCTGCCGTTCGTGACATTCCTGAATTAAAATAGACATCCAAATCATGTTGGGAGGCTTTATCCGTCGAAACATCTGTTGTAAAGGTTCCATTTGTCATAGCACTGGGAACACCGGGTCCCATCTGATAGGCAATGGGAGCCATTCCTCCGCGCTGATTGCGGCGTGTCTTTTTTGATTTTGATTGACGAAAATGATTCACAAATCCCTTTGCAGACTCTGTATCCAGACGTCCATGAAAATGTTTTTTCCAACTTGTTTGAACTGCTTTTAGTGCATCAATATCATTCGATGATTTACGTACAGCAGCTTGTGTTTCTTTTGTAAACGCGGCAAGATCCTGTCGTAATTCCTGAATTGTCATTCCCTATCTAGTTCATAGAAAAGAGCGGAGACGTTTTGCAACATTCTCTCCTATTTGTGCAAAGCCAGGTCCCATTTCAGGGGCAGAGATCGGAGCTGCTGGTGTAAGTGGACCAAATCCCAGCGCAGAACTCATTGTACTTCCAAGAGAGGTAGAGGTAACAATATAAACAACTAATGCAATAATAATAATTATGCTAAAAAAGTAATAGGGTCCATTGCGTCGAATGTAATCGGTCCAGGTTTGAGCCTTATATTCGGAAGCATCAAACCGATTATAATGTTCTCGTGCTGCTACAACAAGAATAATCCCACTTAGAATGGCTAACATATAGGGTGTAAGACGTGATTCAATTAAAAAAGCGATTCCAACAAATAGAATCATCCCCAAAATATAACATGCACTTGGAAGTGAAAGTTCTACCATTTCTATAAGGGGGTTATACTTTTTCAATGAGATCTACATGTGTCAGAAAGGGGATGCGACAACAATAGCGTGTTATCTGCATCTCTTTCAATAGTTTGGATTCTTCCGTTTCAGGTATATCTTTCTTTCCATCAAAACAAATAGGTTCTAACGTATTGGATCCCTTTCGCTTTCGTAATTCTTGTATATAATAATCATACTTATCTCCAATGAGTTTTCCACAATTGAAACAACGTACAGGTATTAACATTCTCTTAAGGGGTAAGAATCCCGGGATAGTTGTATCTTCATTTTTATTCTTTATGCGGAAAAGGAACCTAATTTCGTTCCATGACTAGGATAGAAGCCATGTCATCCATCCTCTTTTCACGTGGAGTCAATACACAAGCAGGAAATCCTGTTCGTAGCGAGCTACGAAAGCTAGAAAATCGAATTGTAGATTTGGAAAAGAAACTTGCAGCAATGATTACGTTGGGAGGGACGGACGCTGCTGCTGCTACAACTGCAGCAGTTGCACCTCCTACCACAACGGCTCCGACCACAGTGGTTCTTACCTCCCGCCCTGCCCCTGGAACCGCCACCGGCGCCATTTTACGAGGTCGTTAAATTCCGAACTACTAATTGTCTCCCTTTTGTCGTATCAGCCCATCCACTGATGTGTATCAGTCCCCCATGGTGTCTATCATGACATATATTACACAAAGTTACTAAATTAGAGTCTCTGTGTAACTGGACTCCGGTCTGAACCAACTTATGCTCCGACGCATCCTTTTGTGGAATAATGTGGTGCGTTTCTAATCCTTTTTTAGAACCGCAGACCATACAGGCTGCAACAATAACCTCCGCATTATACCGGCTTTCCCGAACGGTTCCCTCCAACCGTTTTCGAACGGCATAGGCTTTTTCTAAAAAGCCTGCATCCATATCTAACCCGCGACAGACCTCCAACCCATATAAAGCGCTTCCTGGACCACTATGCAATGTTCGATCATAGACCAAACATCCTGTTGTAAGATCCGATCGTACTGTTAAATGATATGCTTTTACGACATGGGACAATGCACGAAGTTCTGGAAGATCTAATAATTCATGAAGATGTGTTGCAAAAATGAATTGCGCTCCTTTTTCAACCAAGGTTTGAATTCCACCTGTCACAATGGCAGTGGCACTAATTGTTTCAGTTCCAGAACAAAGTTCATCTCCTAACACCAAGGTTTTGGAGGCTGCTCCTTTTAAAATGCTTCGAAATTCACACATTTCCACCGTAAAGGAGGATTGTCCTGCCCATAAATTATCATTTCCTAAAATGCGTGTATACAAGGCAGAATACGGACTTAATTTCATAGCTGTGGCAGGAACAGGAATTCCTGCTTGTGCCAGCAAAATGGTTAATCCAATCGCTTTGGACAAGGATGATTTTCCAGCTGCATTCACCCCGTACAATAAAATTCCATGTTGCGCAGAGGGAATTTCTTCACTGGTACATCCAAGATGAAGACTGTGAGGTATATAGGGACTGCCAGTACGAACACGCTCAATAATGGGATGCCGTAGATCCTGACATTGAATGTAGGAGGTCGTAGAGGTTGCATCATAGATGGGACGAACATATCCATACAAATCAGAACATTTTGCAAAGGTATTATTTGCATCTAAATCTCCTACAAATTCTAATAAAACTGCCCATCGATTATTTGCATGAACTTGTTTCCACCAATCTGCCCAATCCTTCTTCCACTGCTCTTCTACCAAGGTAAGCCATTGCAATCGAATCTCGACCCCTTCCTGATTTGCTTTCTCCAATAATTCACACGAGAGATGGTATTGCCCTGTGGTAGTTTTGGAAGCAGTAATGGGTAAAAATCCGCGTGTCTTGACCAAGGTAAGAAGTTCGGTCGATCGTTTTTGAGTGGTTGTTACATAAAAAGGAATTTCTTCACGAATCTCTAACCGAATTCCATCAGGTGATCTAATGGCAGCTTCCCATTCGTCAATTAATTTCTTTACATTTTCTTGGTGGATCTTCCATCGATCTTCTAAGGCATCTAGGGCAGGATGAACTCCTCGACACCAGGGATGCACCGATCCCAGCGCATACGGTCGACCACTTGTAGGTGCCTCTTGCAATCCCTGTCGAATTCGTTCAGGATTCCATCGATTATGCGTGGGTGTAAAAATGTGTGTCATAAGTTCATGCAAGGTTGTTTCATCCAATCCACACGTCCATCCCTTTGTCAACTGACACAGATCCTGAATCTGTTGGAGGTTAAGCAAGAAAGGGAGCACATCCAAGGCAGTTGCCTTTTGAAGCGCAATCTTTCGTGCAATGCGAGACATATTTATAATCCCTCGTAATCCTTTGTCAACCGCTGTTTGTGATTCTGTGTTTCGTAAAGAGGCGATGCAATCTTGGCGTGCATTTAACTCGTCTATATCCGTAATGGGATGCAATAACCGTGCACGAATGGTTTCTTTTCCAATAAAGGTTTGTGCATGATTTAACCAATAAAATAAAGATTCATTTGGTTTTGCAGCATTATTACTAATCATTCCTAATTGTTCGAGCGCCGCATTTCCCAAGACTAATTCACGATCTTCTTGCCAGAGTTCATGAGAATGTAAAGAGCTAAGAAGAGAAGGAACATGCTCTTGCACAAAGGTGAGTAACAATCCAAGACTTGCAAAGGCATTGGGATGCCGTTCTACCCCTAACAAGGATGGAAGATCGTGCATAGTGCTTTCAAAGTATTTTGCCATAGTATGCGATCGTTCTCGCAATACCGAAGCTCCCAACAAAGACGTTCGATCCTTGCAATAAATATGAACCGGCGGTCGTTTGTGCAATCCACTAAACCAGGAAAGAACTGTTTCTTCTTTGTATGGAAAGGAGGTTCCTACATACCATACCACCACTTCTGCAGGAGGATACATTGCCCAAAACGGTTCTAACCGATCCAAGGATGGTCGATCATCAATCAAACTAACCGATGTTTCAGTACTACATAAATTCCCTGTTGTAACATCGAATCGGGTAGTTGCCATTTGCCATTCCAAACTACCTCTTGCATTTCGATACGGTTCAATTAAAATTCCAAGCAATCCCTGCTCTTCTTTTCGTCCTCCTACCGTATGATCTCCTTCCTCTTGCAATGCCCAATAGGTTCCAGGACTGCTAACATGATCGACCGTTCGATCTTTTACTGCCCCTCCTCCATCTTTCATTTGATTTATAACAATACATGTGTAGGAGGCTGCAATCAGTTGTGATTCATATTTGAATAATGAATTGACTGGAAATCCCCAAAATAAATATTGGTGATTTGCTTCTGTGGCAGCACGAAGCGTTGGAAGAGCTCCCAACAGTTCTGTAATGGCGCGCACATTTGTATGATTTGTGCCTGTTTGAATATTTTCTGTATCATATAATTCATAAAAGGTTCCGACCTCCAATAGCACTGCTACTCGAGGTCCATACTTACTCTTTGCCGCATCGTAATGCTCTTTGTACAAGGATCGAATTTTTGCATCCTTGTCCGTAGCACTTAATGCATCTGCGGCAACTACACCAGGAGTTGTAATTCGTTTCTTTTTTGAAGACATCTACTATGGTAACATATTATTTGGTTTAAGCATGTCAATCATCTTGCTCATTCTGTCCAATGTATTCATCAAAGGTTCCATCTTCTTCCCCTGTAGGAGGCACCCCTCCTGCAGGAATCGTATCCTCTGAAAATTCAGGTAATCCATATTGCAATCGCTGTTCACGGTGAAATTCATAATATTCTGCATCATAATTAAATTTCTTTGTTAACGCTCCTTGAGAATAATCTCCCAATCCAAATAATTTCATTAAATTGTCTCCACGTTTTTCAGCATCTCCCTTTAATCCATCCTGTTTTTCAATAAATTTTTGACGTTCCATCTGTTTTCGCGCCTCAATTTCAAATCGAATCTGTTCAGGAGATTTATTAAGTAATTGCAACTCTTTATGAATGGATTCCATCAGATTAAATAGGGTGGTTCCAAGAAAGGAAGCAACCGTTTGTCGAATAATGGGAGTTGTAGACTCTACATCATAAAACAAGGAAGATTCATCCAATAAAAGAGAGATGGAACTAAGAACGATCCATCGAACCATATCTTTATATTCTGTTTGTCGTATACCAGCAGAAATACGAACATTATTAAATAATATATCAAGCATTGCACTTGTTTTATTTGTATATCGATTTAATGCATTAAAAATAGTTGTTTTATATAATTCTTGTTCATAATTTTCAATTGCTTCATGCGCATTGCTTACAATGGTATAATGTCGTTTCCAGATATCTTGTAATAATTGTTCATGATCTTGTTTAATTCCTTTGAACCATTTACTTCCTTTTACAGAATGTTCAATTCCATTTGCAATTTGCTTCAGTGGACTTATAAACATTGTAAGAAGGGTGCGTACTGAATGTACATCATTCACACAAATTGTTTCTAAATGGATTGCAAATGCATTCATTGTTTTTTGTCCTTCTTTTTGATTGGCACGTCCTATGAGCGTCATATATTGATTTGTAATTTGTCGTAGATAGACTGGAATTAAATTTGAAAGAGGAATAAACGATGCAACACGATCTTTTTCTAGAGTTGTGGGACCAAGTCCTTTAAAAAAATTTATAAATAACGTCCAATTTGCAGAAAGGGTTGGAATCTCTTTCACGACGGATGTAAGTTGATCCATCCAAGGTGGAGGAGAGGAAAGTGTGATTGGATTTATTTTTTTGCGTAAATGAATCTTATCTTGCAGATCAAGGAATAAATCATAGTCGGTTTGAATATCTGCAATTTCCAAGGCTTCTTTGGATACACTATCTTTTTGAGTTGTAAGTTGTTGTAATCGTTCTCGCAGTTCATCTAATTTTTTACCAGGTTTTTCTACGGCTTCTTGTTCAAGAACAAAGTCTTCTTCTACGGAAAGATTTAGAATCTCGACTGGAAATTGTAATCCACATCGTCGACAGATAGAATCAGGTCCATATTCATGTGGAAGTCCCGCATTTGGACCGGTAGAACACGCTTTCATAAACAGACGAAAGGAAAGAGACGTAACATCTTGGTCTACTTTCTTTGTAGGAGGGTGTACACTCCATGGAGTGATAAAATGAGACATTCCTAAGGAATGTGTTGGATCTCGTTGTAATAAAATAGGAGTTGCCTCTCGTAATAACTGAATTTCTTGCTGTGTTCCTTCGGGCTGAATTCCAATAATTCCAAATCCATTGGATCCAAGATCCTGTAACTTTATTTTTTCACATTGACCATCTAATCGTTTGTTTGCCCCACGAAGATCTTCCTTTGTGTCAAATGCATGTTGGTGTGCCATTTGAATAATGTCTTGTGATAAAGCTTCTGTTCGTCCAATCACTTCTGCACGAATGAGTGGAAGAGGAGACGTCTGAACAGATGTTTGAAATGTTTCACGATTTGTAATGGCAGGAGGTGCATCAAATCGTTTTCGAAAGACAGGAACTGATTCTACAACCACCGACGCCTCTTTCTTCATACGTACTGCATGTAATGCATCTTGTATAATTGGTAATTTACTGATTTCTGTTAATGCATATTTCACTTCTTGTAAGATTACTTTTCGACGACCTTCTCCATTGTACGCAATCCACAATACATCTGACCAAGGATATGTTCCTGATTCAATATCCAATAAAATACATACAATATAATCCAACAATCCAGTTCCTTCTTTATCACGTGGAATCCCATCTCTTGAAAAATCACATCCATACTTTGTAATATAAATTGGTAAAGTATCTTCTGAAATTTGTAATTCTGCAATAACATAGCCAGCTGAAAGAATGGTTACCAAGGTTGCAACAATGGAAGATTCTGCTGGAACCCTTGTTTTAATTCTTGCAAATATTCGTTCTTTATACGGATCTTCCATGACAAGCAATTGATGATAAATGGCATTTACACATCGTTTATAAATTGCTTCAGATGGATTTGCACCAGCATGTTCAAATAATATTTTAACAACATTGTAAATTTTTAGTTTATCTTCTGCAAGTTTTGAATCTTTCATCTCTTCTTCCTGTATCAATGTGGCAGTATCCAGTGTATCCATAGAAGGAGTTGGTTCATCTGTTAAGATACTTCGTCCTTGTAATATATGTCCATCATCATCAAATTCAGGATTTGTATCATATTCAATTTCTGCAAATGGAATTCCACAGTTTTTACAAATATAATACCCATTATAAGCACGATCTCCAAATTCAATAATAATTGTTTTATGTAATATTTTGGTATTGACGGTACTTTTATATTCTTGAAGAAGAAGAAGTTCATGGCGACATACTAAATCTTGATGACAGACTTTGCATTGAATCCAATTATTTTGAGTCCCACTCTCATATTTATTATAGAATAATTCAAATAATTTCATACGATCTTTTTCAAATGAAACACTACGGATTAAATCCAATTCTTTGACATGTTCACATGTATTAAGTATGGGTTCTGCATGAAATGACTCTTCTTTTTCTGCAGAAAGAGAGTCAACAATGGCTAATCGTCTTATTTCAGATTGAATCACCTGTGATTGCTCCTCCAACACTTGTTTTAATTCCTCAGATCGACCTGATGCAGTTCCCCACCAAAGAGGAAGAAGTGTTCGATTTGTTGTATACAAAATTCCATTTGCAAGAACTAAATCATTCTCTTTCAAACTTGATTCGCGTTGTTGTAGTTGCTGAACAACCGGTTGAAGAAACGGATTGGATGTAAGAGAGGTCAGCAATGGAGAGGTTGCGTCAACTGCAGAGGAGATTGCTGGAATAATCGGTTTTGAAATTGCTGCATGTTTTTTAACTTCATCATAGGATTGATTCCATTGCTGTTGATGTTTTGTAAGCAATTCAGAGACGGTTTCATATATTTCAGGAGTCCATTCCAAATGACGAAGTCCAATTCCATCTAGAAGGATTCGAATGGTAGGATCTACTAAATTATAAAATGGAACTGTACTGAATTCTTCTACAATATTGGATAATGTCATAGAATCATCTATAACTTGAACATTTGCAGATGTGTTAATTGATTCAGCAATTTGAGATTGAAAGCGAACCTGTTCACTACGACGAACATCCCATAATAAAACACCCGTTCGGGTCATTGTACAGCGTTGTTGTGCAATGGAGGGAGGTAGTAATCGATACTCCAATGGATCCAATGTATCTGCTTTTATAATTTGAATGATTTGACCTGTTTCAGGATGTTTTATAACTGTTTCTCCAGTAATTCGATATGTGTGATGAGATATATTTCCAATATAACGTTGTTTTAATTTTGTACTTTCTTTTGAGGATGATTTTGTCTTATTGTAGCCACTTGGAAGATCACTCACAAGTCCGCGTGTTTGAGAATCCGTGGGAGCTCGAAATACATCTTGTTCAACAACAACTCGTTTAGGAATGTAGGGAGTTGCAAGTGTTCCTTCTGATAACCCAGATCGAATGGATAATAGCGAGGATAGATATTTTGCAAATCGATTTCCACGTGATTCACTCGATGTATCAAATCCAGAGGCTTCGATTGTCAACATACGCCCAATTGTTTCGAGTTCATTGTATACTTTATATAAATCTGTTTCCTGTGGTGTATCTTCTAAATACAATGAACGACGAAGATTTGTAACAGGCAATACAGCTTCAAATGGATCCTCTGTGGGATAGGATTGAATTGCTTCTAACAAGGTAGTTGCTGTATATGTTTTTGCCTGAGCAGCTTGTTTCATAGATAAAAATGTGAATGCTTGTCGTTTTAATATATATTGAACACGATCACTTGTATGTCGTTCCACTGGAACTTCGGATAAAAGACTTGTTAACATGGCTTCCAATTGTTCTTGATTTGAATAGGTCTTATCAATGTTTGCTATTTCAGTTACTGCACCGGGAGCTTCCAACACAGGAAGTGGTTCTGGTTCTGGTTCCAAGTCTGGAATCACCTGTTCTGTTTCCGTAATAATGGGTTCCAAATAGATCAAAGGAGGAGGAGGACCTATAAAATCAAAATCAATTCGTTCTGCCTCTTCCCGTCCCTCACGTTGAATCACAATCGCATCCTCTTCCTCCGTAGAAATTACATCAAGTACATGCACTCGTTGAGGAGTTGGATCAGTTGTATACAATAATAGATCACTTTCGGGTAAGATGGCTAATTGCTTTGAAAACCACGGAGAGGATCGTTTTACATGAAATTGAATCTGTTCTACTCCCAAACTTTCTTGAAATTCTCCCGTTTCAGGATTCAATGGAAAATCATAGGTGCGTCGACTTGCTGCCATACTCACTTGCGGCTTTACGCGAATTAAGGCTTCATCACGATATAAAATTCGACCTGTAATACTTCCATAGGCTTTACTGATAATGGTAATGCGATCCCCCAACTCGGGGACACGGTCTTCTTCCGCTATCAGACTCATCTCCTCTGGTTATATCTGAGGAACTTTCAGAGTAAAAAATTGATAAACTTACGGATATAAAGAAGGGTGTCATTATATATTAAACACGATGTTTAAAGACTTGATTACACGATTTCCAGATTCAAAAGACCTCTTTGCGTATTTGAAGACTCCTGAAGGAGGATCTTTGAAGATTGTCGAAAAGAATCCATTTGCAATCCTACGATATGAAAAAGGAAGCTCTGATTTTAAAATACCTCATGTGAAACTCTTTCGATCTGTTGTATGGGATATAGAACATAATTGTCCTATTTCTGTGACTCCAGCTAAGAGTGAAGAAGGTGAATCACTTCCTACAAATCCTATAACAGAGTATACGATTGAAACCTTTATGGACGGTGTTCTTATTGGTCAATTTTGGAATGGAACGTCTTGGACGATTCATACACGAACTGTACTTGGTGCAAATTGTCGGTATTATTCTCAAAAATCGTTTAAAACCTTGTTTCATGAAGCAACTCCTACGGGTCTTATAGACACATTGGATAAAACTGTTTGTTACAGCTGGATCCTCCAACATCCTGAGAATCGCGTTGTTTGTGATATTCGTTCTCCTAGAATCATTTTAGTGGGAGCGAATCGAATTCAGACAGATGGAACCGTTGTCTCCCTCACTTCCAGTGAGTTAGACTCCTTCAAAGAGTATTTACCGAAACAACATAGTTTCCCTACCTGGGATGCAGTTCAAGCACGATTGCTTGAATGGAATGAACGCTATCGTCATAATTTTCAAGGATTTGCCATTCATGAAATTTCTACTGGAAAACGTTGGAAACTACGTACGGAATCGTATAATAATGTGCGAATGATGCGAACAAATACACCTCGTCTAGATTTCATCTGGTTAACCCAGTGGAAAGCTCATACATTACAGCCCTATCTGCGAATCTATCCAGAAGAGAAACGTCAATGTGATGTAGTTCTAAATAAATTGAAGGCAGTTACACATGAACTCTTTCAACTGTATACCGCCAAATTTAAAGCACGGTCTGTTCCTGAGATTCCTGCTAAATTTAGAGGTATCCTTCATTCCATGCATCAACATTATTACAATGTATTAAAACCTGCTGGAAAGACACTTACCTTTCATGAAGCGGTTGATTGGATGAATCAACGTGATATTCCTCAAATGCTATATCTAATCAATTATGAATTACGACCTAGTGTACAAGATAT
>Ga0114976_10000452_pt1 | contig 25680 bp, 36 predicted proteins | sample S_130805_EF_Meta_FD_87319 | JGI IMG/M metagenome (GOLD analysis project Ga0114976, IMG submission 87319) | Freshwater microbial communities from Lake Simoncouche, Canada to study carbon cycling - S_130805_EF_MetaG | ecosystem: Environmental > Aquatic > Freshwater > Lake | place: Lake... | reverse complement strand
TTGAGAGCGGTTCTATCTAAAGTATGTTCGTTACCAAAACCGAATATTATTGTGTGGGACGAGGTTTTCGGTAAGATTTCTAACGATAACCTTGAGTTGGTTGGAGAATTTTTTACGAAGATGAAAGACTATTTTGAAAAGATATTCGTTATTACTCATAATCCTTTGGTTAGTAATTGGGCCAACAATGTGGTCAAGATTAATAAAGTTGATAATATTTCAAAAGTCTCACAATAATGTGGGACTTTTTTTGTAATTCAAAAAAATTTTTTTTATTTTCGTAAAAATATGGCAAGTTTTATAAAAATTTATATATCTTAGTAGGAAACCCTATAAAATTAACAAAACAATTATGACTACATTAGATGCTATTTTAGAAACGTATGAAAATACTAAACAAATTACTGAAACTCAAGAAATCTCTCGAGAAATGACCTATGAAGAATGGGTTTTATTAAATGACCATATTAATAATGGTAATCAATTGGCAATATACGAATACCATAATCTCAAAGAAAAATTAGATAAAGAATGGATTGATGATAAGATGTGGTCTAAACATTATCCTTTTTTTTAGAATAGTCGTACATGAAAAGAACCCGTGATGAAAGAAGAAAAAAAATTATATTAGCTTTTTTAGAAACAAAATTTAACGGATGTGAATTGATAATTGAAGAATCACAATATAATAAAACGTATAAAAAATATTATTTAGGTAATACTCTTTTTTTGGAGACTTGGATTGCAAACAGAAAACATAGAGGAAATTTTAGTCAAAAGTTTTTGGAGGAGTTTGCTGTGTGGTTCCCAAAATTTAAATACAAAAGGAGAATATTAAAAGATTGGTTTCTAACTAATTATAATCCTCCTTTACCTTTGGGATGTGAAATATATGTACCTTAGTGGTAATATATTTATTGTGAGATGAAAAGATTAATTAAACATATATTACGAGAACATTTACAGGAAATAAATGAAATGAAAAAAATGACAACGCCAGAATTTATTGAAAAAGTCAAGGTAATTTATGGGGATAAATATGATTATTCTGAAGTTGACTATAATGGTAGCTCAAAAAATGTTGAAATTATTTGTAAAATTCATGGTCCGTTTTTCAAAAGTCCTGCAAATCATCTAAAAGGTCAAGGATGTCCAATATGTGGATTAAAAGAAAGGAATAAAAAATTGAGTTCAAATACTGAAGATTTTATTGATAATTCCAAAAAAATTCACGGTGAAAAATACAATTATTCAAAAGTTAAATACAAAAATTCAACTACAAAAGTTGAAATAATCTGTCCTGAACACGGTCCTTTCTTACAATTACCACCTAGTCATTTAGTGGGTAATGGTTGTGATAAATGTGCCAGACAAGTTCAATCTCAAAGACAAAAACTTTCACAACAAGAATTTATTAGTAGATTGAAAAAAATACATGGGGAAAAATATGGTTTTGATAAATCTATTTATACAGGTAGAGATGGTTCAACAATAATTTCTTGCCCATTTCATGGGGATGTTGAAGTTAAGATAAATGGTGTTTTGGAAGGTGAAGGTTGCCCATTATGTGCTGGAAAAAGAAGAACAAATGACCAAATTAAGAGTATGATTCAAAATATTCATGGTGATTTATATGACTTGAGTAAAGTTAAATTTAAAAACAATGAAACACCAATTACTTTAGTTTGCCAGACACACGGGGATTTTCAAGTAAAACCTGAGTCTATTTTTTATCAATCTACAGGATGTCAAAAATGTAATGGTCGTAATTTATCTAACGAAGAGTGGATAGAAAGAGCGAAAAATGTTCATCATAATAAGTATACTTATGATAAATTTAATTATATTAATGCAATTACGAAAACAATTGTAACGTGTACCAAACATGGAGATTTTAGTATAACACCTAATGACCACATTAATTCAGGTAATGGTTGTCCTAATTGTAATGAATCAAGAGGCGAAAAACTTATTGATGTGTTATTAACTAATAATAAAATTAAATCAATTAGACAATATAAATTTATAGATTGTACTAACAAACTCAAAGGGAGTTCTTGTAGAAAGTTACCATTTGATTTTTATGTACCCAATAAAAATACTTGTATTGAATATGATGGTAGAGGGCACTTCGAACCAATTGGTGCGTGGGGTGGTGATGAATCATTTCAAAAAAGAAAAAAGTTGGATAAAATAAAAAATAAATACTGTGAAGAAAATGGAATTAAACTTATTCGTATTCCTTACACTATGAAGAAAGAAGATATTGAACCATATATACTTAAAGAATTAGGTATATAAAATAAACCCCATCCACTCGGTGGGGTTTTTTTATGTAGAAAATATTTTGGCGAAAAACTTGATGGAGAAAATAATTTATCTTATGTTTATAAAACAAAAATTAAAACAGAAAAAGACATGAATAAAGAATTAATCAAGTTAATTGACAAAACACAAGGTAACCAAGGTACATGGCAATTTAAGTTAGTACCTGATAGTAAATCAAAAAAAGAAATAGTGTATAATGAGGATGACTTAACTAAAAGTTATGTCATGTTTGTTAAGGATGTTTTAACTGAAAAATACGGTCCCATTAATGAAAGGGTAATTAAATCTTTTGGGCAAACGTTAAAAACTTCAATAGATAAATTTAAGCCTTCATACATTCAAAAGAAATCCTCAATTAAAGAGGTAATTCCAGGTGTGTTTATACATACTTCTATGTCTAGTGAATTAATAAAGACTCATATAATTAAGATTGCGGAATCTGTAAAATATTCCTCAAAATTTTCTGAAGAACAAAAATAATTAGTATCTTTGTGTTATGACAAAAGCATATCTATATCTTGCAACAGACGGAGTCAACGATTTCAAAAAATTTGGAATTGCAGCAAATGCTAATATTCGTTTGATTAACTATAATACAACCGAACATTTAAGACCAATTCACTTTGAAAAGGTCTTTATTTTTGATAGTTATACTGAGGCTAGAGATGCAGAGACTAAACTTAGAAAGTCGTTAAAAAAGTATATAATTCAAACACAACATATTGAGACTTTTGTTTGGAGCAAAGTGACAGAAAGAAAATTTAATGAGTTGACTAAAGGTTTCAACTTGATTGAATTTTCAAATGAATATGTTGGAAACTTACAAAACAAAAAATATCCATACTACGAGGAGTTGGTTAAGTTAATTAATTATGCGGTTGAAATAGGAATTCCAAAAAATACTGTTGAAAAGTTAGTCATTAAAACAAGAGTTGGTTATTACCGAGATAAAGCACCTGCTCGAATTGTAATGGAGGACCGAATTAAACATCTTATTACTTTGACTGACAAAGAATTATGTTGGGATAATAAGCCAAGAATTTTGGATAGAATGCAAAGATTGTATACCTTTGAAGAAGAAATTAATAATTTAATAAAATAATGCAAATATTCCTACCATACCCAAACTAATTTAGTATCGCTTTAAACTATGAAAAAAAAGAGAGATGTTAGAAGAAAAGAAATTATCTTGGATTTTTTAAACACAAAATTTGATGGCTGTGAATTAAAAATTCAGGGGAATGAATATAATGCATCTTATAAAAAATATTATTTAGGTTGTACACTTATGATGGTGACTTGGAAATATAGTAAAGAACATAAAGGAACTTTTAATCAAGATTTTTTGAAGGAGTTTGCTAAATGGTTTCCAAATTTCAAATACAAAAGAAGGATATTAAAAGAATGGTTCATAACTAATTATAATATTGATGTACCTGAAGGTTGTAGTATATATGCACCTTAGAAAAACAATCAGTTAGTTCATCTCAATAAATTTGGTAGTCGTCTCATTATATTATCATTTTAATACAATAGAATTTTCAAAGAATAGTTATTGGTAACAAAACAAAAACATTATGAAAAATTTATTAATTACTGCAATGTTGATGATTACATCCTTTGTAGCTTTATCACAGTCTATTGAACTTGGAAGACCTAATCGTTTCTTTCCACAAAATCAGGTACAACCATATTTTGGACTAAGACCTGATAGATTTCAAGGACCTCGAGAATATAGAGGAATTCAATTACCGTTACCTGACAGTATTTATATGAAGAACGGTAAAGTTGTTATGATATTTGATACACAAAAATTGAAACAATTTATCTTAAATAAACATAAAAGATGGATGAAATTGTAACATTGGTCGGTATCATTATTATGGTGATATACCTTACATTTTTTTTAATAGAATTTAATCAAAAAGATAAAAATAACCCCACACATTAGTGGGGTTTTTTGTTTATTAGAAAAATTTGATTATCTTTGTGTTATGCAAATATTCCTACCATACCCCAACTTTAGACAATCACTCAAGGCATTAGACAATAAGAGGCTAGGCAAACAGCGAGTTGAGACTTATCAGATTATATCTGCGATTACTCGTAGACCTAAGTTAGATGGCACACCCTATAAGGGTTGGTTGAATCATCCGTGTACGGTGATGTGGAGGAATAATGTTCCTGCATTAAAGATGTATCTTAACTGTGCAATTGAGGAGTGGGTGTCACGAGGGTTCAAGAACACGATGGACTTTGAAGATATTGATGAACAGGTTGAGATGCCTGAGTGGTTTGATAATGAGAAGTTTCACTCATCACATCGGGCTAACTTGTTGAAGAAAGAACCTGAGTTTTATTCACAGTATAGATGGATTGAAGACCCATCTAACCCATATGTTTGGTTGGACAAAGATGGTAACTGGTATGAACAACATACAGGAGAAAAAGGTAGAGTATATTTGTAAAAACTAATAAAAATATGATAGATAACTTAACACTAACTCAAGGAATTCTCATGTACATTTTGGGATTCTTTATTTCACTTACAATATTCAAGTTCATGTTTGCATACAAACCGAATAATTTATTTCCGAGGGTTGGAAGAGAACAACATATTCTTGATATTGTATTTTTTTCTCTCACATGGATGTTAACAATTCCAATATTTATCATTATTGTGATTTTTGTTTTGATTTACAGATTTTGTAAATGGTATTTAGAACTTTAAAAAAAAAGACAATGGAGAACTTAGATAAAGAAGAAACTAAATGTGAATGTGGCACTAACACTTATTGTGAGTGTGGTCCAAAAGAAGAGTCTTATAAATTAAGTGAGTCTTTAACAAAATATATCAAAGATAAACATAATTCAGATGAGTGTACTGGTTTCATTGATGGGTATGAACAATGTTTGGAAGATTTATCAATATCAGGTGGACTTTCATTATATCAAAATGTTGAGAATGCTATTATAGGTTGGAGTCTTGATGGTACTAAAACAGCTGGTTCTTTAACAAGGGAAATTATTGCCTATATCGAATTAGAAAAAAATAATTTTTAAATCCACTTTTTTTAAATAACTTTGTTTTATGAATGATATGAAAAGATATTTTTTGACCGTTTTTGGTGACTTCAAAGACGAAAAGACTTGCCAAGAAATGGCGGTTATTATTACACCTATTGTGGATTCTCCTCAGCTTAAGTTCCAATACTCAAGAGGAACTGTGTTATTCCATTTTGGAACCATATTGGAACAAACAGAAATTTATGATTTCTTGGATTTTGCTTTGGAAAAATTTTCTAATGCATTTATTCTAACAGAGTTTAATGACAAAGTGTCAGTTAAATTACCTGATGGTGCAAAGGAACATTTATATAATTTGGAGGATACAACTGACGGTGTGGATATACTAGAGTTAGATTTGAATGAAATTATGGATGAATTAACCACAAGTGAAGATGATGATGAATTTGTGGCATTACTTTTGGAGGAGATTAAGAAGAAAGTGAAGAAACCAACATTAGACCAACTATTAGATAAGATTAAAGAAGCGGGAGTTGATTCATTAACTGCGTTTGAAAAAGGTGTACTGGAAAACTATAGCAAATAATAAAATAAGAATATGAAAGAAAAATCGTCAATACCTATTAATCAAGAAGAAATAAGTCATTATTTAAAAGACATTAGAAGGCTGAAAGTTATGACTCCTGAAAGGGAGAGAGAGTTAGCTGAGAGAATGTTATCGGGGTTCATTACCGAGGAAGAAACAAAAGAAATCCAAAAGGAACTATTGGAGGGAAACCTTCGCTTTGTCATTACCGTTAGTAAACAATATCAGAATCAAGGACTTGATTTACCTGATTTGATTGCTGAAGGAAACTATGGTCTTATGAAGGCCATTGAAAACTTTGATTGGTCCAAAAGACTAAGATTTATATCTTATGCTGTGTGGTGGATTCGTCAATCTATCTTGCAATCTTTAAATGAGAATGCAAGAACTATCCGTCTACCAGTTAATGTGGTTCAAGAACTACATCGTGCTAAAAAAGAATTGGATGCTGCAGGTGTTGCATTACCTGACAAGTTTAATAATTTACCCTATACTATCAATTTAGATAACCCATTGAATGATGAGGGTGATACTTTGTTGGATATATTAAACAATCCAAACGCTGAACTTGCCGATGCTGGATTAAATGAAGAAGAAAATATTAAGCAAAGATTATTGAGTATGTTGGATATTTTAGATGAACGTGAGAAAGTTATCATTGAAGACTATTTTGGGTTATCTGGTTCAACTAGAACACTTGAGGACATTGGAAATGACTTCCAACTAACCAAAGAAAGGGTTCGTCAAATCAAAGAAAAGGCTCTACGAAAACTACGAAACGAGACAGGTATTTTATTTGATTATATGTAAAAGAAGTTGAAGGGTGTATTTATTAAGTACGCCCTTTATATTAGGGATAAAATAAAAAAACAAAAAACATGAAAAACTTTATAGAAAAACATTTTACTATTATTGCGTTGGTAATTGCGGTTTTAGGGTTACTTAAAGGATGTGGTGATGGTAGAGAATTATCTAAACTTAGAAAAGAAGTAGAAGCTATTAAAGACTCAACTTACACAAAACAAGAGTTAAACGCAGAATTAAAGATTATGGGATTAGAATCCGAAAAAAGAATGATTCAAGCAACAGACCGAAAACTATTAGACGTTCAAAGACAAACTGAGATTGAAGAAGAGATAAAAAAGTTAAAAAACAAATAGAATGAATTGGTTTCAAAAGAACTTTAAAACAATAATTTATATTGCATTTTTGGTACCAATCTTAACTGTTGCGGGAGTTTCAATTTCTCACGTAACGACTTGGTATGGTTTATCAAATCCTTTTAGTTGGGCAATCTATTTGTCCATAGGTATTGAGATTGCGGCACTTGCGTCACTTGCTGCGATATCGGCAAAGATGGGTAAAACAGTTTATTTCCCATTTGGTATTGTAACCTTAATTCAATTCATTGGTAACATATTTTTTGCATATCAATATATTGATGTTACTTCAGAGACATTCAAAGACTGGGTGGATATGGTTAATCCCGTGGTTAGTTTCTTAGGTGTAGAAGAAGGAGACCCAATAGGTCATAAAAGATTCTTGGCTTTATTCTCAGGTGGAATGTTGCCGTTAATTTCCCTGTCTTTTTTACATATGTTAGTTAAGTTTGAAGAAGAAGGTAAAGAAGAGAATAGTCAAATTGTTCAACAGAATATTAATATTGATGAATTAAGTATTGAAGCTGGAAAACAAGAGGCGGAACTTGAAAAAGAAAAGTATACTCCTACAGATGAAGATTTGGCAAGACTTGAAGAAGAACTTAAAAGATTAAACGAACAAAAGTTTGGAGTTCTTGAAGGACCACAGGGTTCTAATGGACCTGACGATTCTACTCTTTTCGGAGTTGAGATAAATGAACCTCAAATAAAAAGACTAAGTTATACAAAAAGAGATGGTCAAAATTGAGAAATACGGAGATTTCAAAGCGACAGGTAAACAAAAAAAGAAAAAGCAAATAATATTGTGTCATACATCAAGGGAGATTGGGGAATACCTGACCTCCCTTAATTTTAGATACAACTCAAGGTACGATAGGATACCTAACTATATCATTACCAAAAAAAGTGAAGTACTTCAATTACTTCCTGAAACAAGTCACACAAATTTTTTTGACGAAGATAATATAAATAGGAATGCTATTATTATATGTTTGGAAAACTTGGGATGGTTGGAAAAGAAACCTTTGACCAATTATTATATTAACTGGAAAGGAAGTATTTATAATCAACAAGTTTACGAAAAGAAGTGGAGAGATTTCTTTTTTTGGGACCCATATTTAACAAGTCAGATAGAAACTACTGCCGATTTATGTTCCAATTTAATTGAAACACTTAATATTAGAAAACAATGTGTTGGGCACAATACCAAAGTTGATGGTGTTGTAAATTACGAAGGAATTGTAACAAGAAGTAATTTTGATACAAGATTTACGGATTTGAATCCATCATTTAACTTTGAAAATTTTACAAAAAAAATACAATATGAGCAATTTACACAATGATAGATATGACGAAATGAAGTCTCTATTAAAAAAATCAAGAATGTTAACTGAACAAGCAGGTACACAATATAATGTTGCGGCCGATGTTGAAGATAGAATTGAGCAAGATGTTGATTACGAAACAGCTCAAACCGATGCTGAAGAAGGTAAAGAACCTACACAAAACGATAAGACTCAAAAATACAGAATCTCTGGTGGTGTCATGGCATTACATGGTAAAGATAGAAGTGAGTTAGATATTACTACAGACGAAAAAATTGCATTCCAAGAAACAATGGATGAGTTCGTTGAAGAGGTATCTGATTTGGCAGACTTCAATACTTTAAATGTTTATCCCAATAATGTTGAATGGTCAGGAAAAATTATTGATGACGATGTTGAATTTACATTAACTATCGGTGAGAACAGTGGTATCTATATTACTGGAAACATGACTAAAGTAGATGAAGAGTTTTTAGATATGATTAATAAACTACAACAATTCTACCAAAAGTTCAAATCAAAGTGGGGTAAGGTACTTGCAAGTAGAAAGAAAACAAAAGAATCTCCTGTTTAATATGGTACAGATAATTGAAAATTTCATTAAAGCAAATTACAAAACAATTCTTAAAGGACTTGTTGTTTTATTTATCTTATATTGGATGATATATGTGTTAACACCAACAATGAAAATGTCGGTACAAGAGAAACAAAAAATTGATTCTCTTAACATTATAGTCAAAGAAATATTTAAGAATCAACAAAAACTAGATAGTAGTATTGTAGTATACAATAAAAAAATTGATGAAGTTGATAATCACATATACAAAATAAAAGGTCAAAAAACAATAATAAAAGAAATTTATTATGAAGAAATTAATCGCGTTGATAGCTATACTGACAACAACATTGACAGCTTTTTCGCAAACAGATACAAATAGTAAGGAACCAGTTAAATCTTTTCCAATATCAATTGTAAAGAAAATCATTAAAGACTTAATAAGTGGTGATGAAGCCAAAGCTCAACTTAAATTAAGTGATTCTTTATTAGTTATAACTGAAGGTAAGGTTGTATTAAAAGACAACATTATTAATACGATGAAAATAAAAGAAGTTAACTATGTCAATGTCATAGGAGCTCAAAATGAAAAATATAATGTATTAGAAGGTTATAGCAAAAATTTAGAGCGGGACTTAAAGAATGAGAAAGTAAAAGGTAAGTTCCTAAACATAGTGTCAGGTGGTATTGTAATTGCTTTGACTACATTATTAATTATAAGATAATGGAAAATTCAGGTGATTTATTTAGAGCGGGAATTAACAAAGCATATTCAACTATTGATTTAAATGCTGATACTATGATTGATGCAAATAAATATAAACAAAATTTTACTGAAGAAGAAGTGGGAAATAATATTGAAGGATTAACTCATGACCAAAAACAAATGGTTGATGGTGTTATTGATATTGTTAAGAAAGTTGTTGACATAAACAACAGAAAAACAATAGCTAAAGATATGATAGGCAAGTTTAAAAAAGAAAAAATTAAATTTGACTATAATAAATTTTTAGAATTATGTGGATTTAAAATGTCTAAGAAAGTAGAATCTACAGAAGCTACAGGTTCAGGCTCATCAGGGGCATATTCTGGCCCGTTATTTTCAAGTGAAGAAAGTAACCATGATAAAGTTGAAACCAAAGAAGCTACAGGTACTGGTTCATCAGGTGGTTTTGTTAGCCCTATAAATTTTTCAAATGAATTCATGGAGAAAAGTAATGCTGAGAAAAAACCATTAACTAAAGAAAGTGAAGTAGAAAAAGTGGAGGCAACTGAAGCAACAACTACAGGTTCATCAGGTGGTTACGAGTCACCTTCTATGTGGGCAAAGTCAACTAAGAAAAAAGATTGGGGTCCAAGTAGAAAGACACAAATACCTGGTGGTGGATTTGTTAAAATTAAAAAGAAATGTACTAAGTTCCCTTATTGTAATCAGGGTGATATTAATAACCTTAAGATAAGTAAAAATGAAACTGTTAAAGAGGCAATTGAAAGTGTGTCTAAGAAAATGAATGTAAGTCCTAATGTTATTATGACTATTTTAGAACATGAGTACGAAAATATGAGTAAAAGAAATAAATAATGATATTTATAATAAAAAGTAAAAAATGAAAAATTCCCAACATAACATTGATAAGTTAATCTCTAAAATATTAAGAGAAGAAATTAACACAAAGTCAAAAAAAATTATAGAAGAAATGAGTGAAGAGTGGACGGAAATTGAGATGGACGAAGAACTTACGGGTAATCAATCAAAGATTGATGTTGCAGAGCCAAAAGGTAAAATCACTTCAGCCGACTTCAAAAAATTAAGAGATTCAAAGTCAACTAAGGAGGAGACTGGTGAACAATATTTACCTTATGAGATATTGAAGGATATTCAGAAAAAAAATCATACTAAAAAACATAAAAATTCAAGTAATGATGAGCCTGAATTTGACCACGAATATGATTTTAATTTTGATAATGATGAAAGAGATGAGTTTGATGGTAGATTAGGAAAAGTTATGGGTGTTTATTCAAACATTAAAAAACAAAGAGATATGGCTGAAGCTGAAACTGAAACTGAAGAGGGAAATGCATTCTCAGGAGCTTTGGCTAAAGCTAAAGAAGATGGTGATGATTCATTTGAGGTTGATGGTAAAACATATTCTGTAAAAGAATCTAAAGAAGATATGAAATGGATTCAAAAAACAGAAATGAAAAAAGGTTCTTTACATAAGACTTTAGGAATTCCTGAAGGACAAAAAATTCCTAAATCTAAATTGAATTCTATTAAGAAAGATTTAATGATTAAAGCTAAAGGTGACAAAAAATTATCTGCATCGGACTCTAAATTATTAAAGCAAGTTAATTTGGCTTTAACTTTGGGTGGTCTTAATGAAAGTAAAAATTCTATTACTTTGAGTGAAAATGAATTAATTGATATGATTGAAAAAATTATTACAGAACAAAAGGTTAAAGATGATGCGGAGGCTGACAATATTAGTTTTAAAGCTCCTCAGGGATTAAAGAAAACTGAAAAAGCTTTAAATCAAAGTAAGAAAGTAAATGATGAAGCAGCTCAAGAAGTTACTAAAAAAATGAAAGATTACATGAAGGATATGTTTATGGGTGGTAAAGGATACGAAGAAAATCCTGAAGATTTCCCTCAAAGTAATTATGATATGGAAAAAGAACATAACGAAATGAAATACAATCCATCTGAAGCGGTTGAAGAATATATTGATGCGTTTTCATATCCAGGTATGACAAACTTAGTTTATGACGAAATCAAACCTGATGATAAAAGAATTGATAAACAATTAAAAGGGGACCAAACTACAGGAAATGCGGTTACAAGTAAAGATGGTAAAGCTTTAGGTAATGTTTCAAAAAGAAGTACTGAAGTTGGAGAAAAATTCAAAAAGAACTATGATGAAAACTTATATGGTGCTGAACAAATGAAAGCATCTTACAAGAGACAACCACAAGAAACTATTGAAGTTGAAGGTAATGGGACAACAAAAGGGTCTTTAAACTCTAAACAACAAGGTGCAGACAAATCAAGTTCAATTAAAAAGGCAACTAAGATACTTAATACTTTAGAATCTACTGAAGATAAGAAAGCAAAAATTGTTTCTGAAGAAATGAATAAGATGAAAAATCTTATTGGATATAACAGAAAAACACAATAAAAATTCACATTTACTAAAAGTATATTATATTCTCCATAGATTAATCTTCTATGGAGAATTTTTTTGATTGGATGGCAAAGCCGATACCTAAAGATGAAGTGATAATATGGTTCAATGTTCATAATATGATTTATGAAAAAATTGAATTGTATGGAGACATTTTCAAATCACTTAATGCAATAATTGTTGACACCTATCTTGGTGATAGTAATTCTGAGACTAAGATTAACTTATCAGATGACGATAAAATATCTCACTTTGATTGGTGCTGGAAAAAAATGGTAAAAGACTTTGAAAAGGAAAATGTGAATATCAAATTCAAAGGAGACCATAAAGAGTATTTTCAGTCTTTTTTTATGGATAGTTTTTACAATCAACGAGAAAATAAAATCAAAGAATCAATATCAAGATTTTTAAATGAAATATTTGATACTAACATGGTATATTCCAGACCTGACTTAGATTTGCTTACAGAATTATATAAGTTAATGGAAAAAAATATGGAATAAAACCTTGATTCTATTTACACCAGCAAGGAAAAACTTAACTTTTTAATATTAAAATAAACAACTATAATTAATTATTCAAATGGAAACTTTAGAAAAAATTAAAGAATGGACTGAGTTACTTTCAGTTGATACTACAAAATTCTATAAAGGAAACAAAAGTGCTGGAATTAGAGCTAGAAAAACATGTCAAGATTTAAAGGCTTTACTACAAAACTTAAGAGGAGAAATCCTTGAACACAAAAAGACAGAAGAGAATGCATAATATTGACACAATATACCTTTTTATATTTATATTTTCAATATTGGTGTCATTGAAAAATGTCACAAAATTTATAAGTGCTCTGTTACAAAAAGAACCAAAACCTTTGTTTTACAGTAACAGAGAACTTATATTTTTAGGAATATCAATTAGTTATATTATAACCTATCTATTACAAAAATGAGTTTTTATAAAGAATTAGTGCCATTTATTGATTATATCCATTCAATTAGAAGATTGGAGACATATTTAAGTTTTGATATGAAATTCCCAACAAAATGGTCTTTACCAAAAAGTATTGTTGAGGAAGGACAAGTCGTTGGATTTGAAACAGACAATCAAAATTTAAAAGGTATTTCATTTGTTTCGCAGATAAATGAAAAAGAAATTTCAACAATCTTGGTTAAGATTGGTAAAATTATTAAATTGAATAAAGAAAAAGAGTTAAAGGAAAGATTGTTTAAACAAACTGTTGAACAACTTAAACAGACTTTTGAAAAAACAGATTTAGATAAACTACAAAGTTTATACTTTGATTTTGAAAGTGCGGAGATTAGTCCTGAATTGGATATAAACGAAGATTTAATTGATGACGAAATAGAAGATGAGCAAGACGGACAGGGGCCAACAACTACTGAATTGGTTCAATAGCGAAAAGTTGAAAGACCAACGGGAATTGGACAGAAACAAAGAAAAAATTGTTAACGAAATAAAAAAAATAACTAAAGAGGACTTATTTCCCAAACCTAAAAAACTAACAATATGGCAGAAAATAAAAGTGATACTTTTGGGGAAATAGAAAAATTGGCATTAATTGCAGAATCAGTTCAAACTATGTTTAGTGGTAAGGGAACAATTATTTTTGAATTACCTAAAGGTGAATATAATAGTGTCCTTAATCATTTCAGAGAAATTGATAGACACCACAAACAATTTTCAATTGATATATCAGGAACCGAGTTTCATTTTATTTTGAATGACCTTGAGGATATGTCGTAAATTTTCTATACAATATTTTCTTATCAACACCGTTAGATTCTAACAAAGTGTATAAGTATTTTCTTTGGGCTGAGGAGTAGTCTTTGATAAAAAGACAATCTCCTCTTTTTATTTTAAAGAAGTATGAGGATATTGAATCTATAAAACGAGCACATTCAATTTCATTTTTTAAAGAAAATAATTTAAATGATTCATCTTCTTGCAAAATAACTTTATTATTTAATACTGACATCATTTTCAATCCATCACCTTTTAAATAATTTTTAATTAATTCTTGGCTAGTAATCTTTTTATTTTTCTGTAGGTCATAAATTGTTTCTTCTTTTTTGTATGGAGATATTTCAAATAAAGTCATTCCTTCGTCCTCTAGTTTAACCCTGACACTTCTACCAATGTCATCTGTCATATAGATAGGTATTAGTTGATTAGAACTCAACTCTACTATACCCAGCTCAAGCGTACATTTTTTGCCACTCTCAACAAGAACGTTAAAAATAACTTCACTGGATTCTTTAAGTTTCTTATTGTAAAAAGATTTCGCTTTAGATAAAGTTACAAATTTCTTTATAATTCTTTTTCTTTTTTTATTCTTAAACAATACTACCAAGTAGTTTTCCATATATGAAAGATTATCACAAAATTTTAGAAATTGAAGAGAATGCGACTGATGACCAAATAAAAAAAAGTTATCGTGCCTTATCTAAGAAATATCATCCCGATGTAAATCCTGAAGGCACTGAGAAATTTAAGGAAATTGCAGAGGCGTATGACGTATTGAGTAATAAGGAAAAAAAAGAAAAGTATCTTAATTCAAAGAACAATCCATTTGCAGATTCTCCATTTGCGGATATGTTTAGCCAAATGTTCAACAATCAACAAAGACAACAACCAAAAAGAAAATCGGCACCAGATAAAATTATCAAAGTTCAGGTCTCCCCTTTTGAATCTTATATAGGTGTTGAAAAAAAAATTCAATATTTGAAAGATAATCATTGTGATACTTGTGCTGGCAAAGGTGGTGAACAACAAAGTTGTAATACTTGTAATGGTGTTGGATTCCAAATCAAATCGTTTGGTACTGGATTTATGGTTCAACAAATGAGAGTTGCTTGTCCCTCATGTGGTGGTAGGGGTTATACCTTAGTTCATAGATGTTTTAAGTGTGATGGTAGAGGAGTTAAACCTGTAACTCATGAAGTTAAGGTTAAACTTCCAGTTGCTGTTGACAACGGACAATTCTTGAAACTGGAAAACTTAGGTGATTTTAGAAATGGTGAATATGGAGATTTAGTAGTTCAAATTGAATTGGTAAACAAAGACGGATTTGAAAAAATGAACGATGACTTAATCTATAATTTATATTTGGATTTGGAGCAACTCAAACAAGAAAAATATGTAATACCTCACCCTAATGGAGAATTAAGTATTAATGCACCAAAAATATTTGATACCTCAAGACCTTTGAGATTAAAAAACAAAGGTTATAACAATGGGGATATGTATGTGAAGTTAAACGTTAAGTTTGAAAGGCTTAGTTAATCAAACTAATAATTAATTGAAACAATTTAACTGAACCATAGATAGATGTTGATAGGACATAAAACCCTAATGCTATAGACCCAATTTGAATTGGACCTGGTCCTTTTTGTTTACACGATTTACAAGTAGATTCTGCCATATTTATAAGTATGTTATTAGAACAAATTATTAAGAGAGTTCTTTATCAATATCTTGATGAGAAAGAACAAGGAAAATATAAGAAACCTCGCAAGTATAGTAAATCATATTGCAAATCAACTTCATGCAAAAATATGGGGTTCACACAGAAAGCTTCGTGTAGACCTTATAAAAATTGTTATAAGTAATTTGCCTTTTGGTTTTTTTTTACTATATTTGAACTATGCTAAGTTATATAGGGGGTAAATCAAAAATCGGTAAGTGGATAGTTCCATATTACCCGAACAACATGGAAACATATGTGGAAACATTCGGTGGAATGTTTTGGTGTTTCTTTAACATGAATTTGGGTCAATACTCAAATCTTAAGAAAGTTGTATACAACGACTTTAATTCATTAAACTATAATCTATTTCAATGTGCTCAGAATCCAAGTGAGTTACAACGAGTTATGGACGAGATTCCTGTTCAACAATTAGGGGTAAGTAATACACCTGATGAATTTCGTGAAAAATTTAAACAATATCAAGCTGAGGTATTTGCAGAGAATGTAATTGTTCAACCATTCAATTATGAGATGGCGGCAAAATACGCTTATGTTTTAACTCAAGTTTTTAGTGGTAGTAAACCTGAGACATCTAACTTCATTGATTTAAAGGGTAAGTACAGATGTAAGTATCTTTCATTCAGAGACAAGTTGAGTAAACCTGATTGGGTTGAACATTTTTTAAAGATTACTGATGTTGAAAATATGGATTTTCAAGAAGTAATTGAGAAGTATGATTCTCCATCTACTTACATTTATTTGGACCCACCCTATTGGAAGACTGAAAACTACTATAACAACCATGACTTTGATAGTAGTGACCATCAAAGATTGGCTGAAGTATTAAATAATGTTGAAGGTAAATTTAGTTTATCATATTATGATTTTGATTTATTACACGAATGGTTTCCAAAAAATAGATTTAGATGGGAGGAAAAAGAATTTGCTAAAGCTGCGGCAGCAAAAAAAGGTAAAAAACAAAATATGGGAAAAGAGCTGTTAATTCTAAATTATTAGTTATTTTTGTATTGGCATTATATTTATTAAATAAAAAACACGGAAATGAAATTTACGTCCTTATTAAAATCGGTTATCCTAGAACAGTCAAGATTTGAATTGTTATTTGACGCTTTAACAAAACCATCAGTTGACAAACAGGGTAATAAGAGTAAGCCTAAAATGACAAAGAAAGAATTTATTGAATTGGTTAAGGCTGACCCTACAACAAGATTAAACAATATTGATATTGATACCGCAAATTCTAAAGAACTTGAAAAAGTTAAGGCTGGTAAATATGTTCAATGGTTAATCAAAAATTACTTAAGTCCTAAGACAGAAAGACAATTTGGTGACAATGGTTACGAAAAAGAAGTTCAAGCTGTGAAAGAAACTTTCATGGAGGACTTATACAAAATAACTGATGACCTTAAGAAATTCGAAAGGTTCAAAGGAAGACTTCCTGAAAACCAAAGAGATATTAATAAGATAACTGCAGATGAATTATATAATGCAGTTAAAGACTTTGACTTAACACTAGCATCTACAACTAAGGCAGAAAGAAAAACTGCTGAGGTTTACCCTGGTTCTAAAATTGTTTATGATGGTAAGAATTTGAGAGTAATTGAAATTAGTGATAAAGGTCAAATTGGTAAAGAGGCGGCATGTTTCTACGGTGGTCATAACCAAGAGACAAGATGGTGTACATCTGCACCTGGATTATCTTACTTTGAAAGATATATCAAGGACGGTCCTTTATATGTAATCTTCAATCCGAATGATTCTAACATTGCGCCAAAAACGGGATTACCTATTAACAGATACCAATTTCACTTCCCATCCAACCAATTTATGGATAAGGATGACCGTCAACAAGACTTGGTTGCTTTATTGAACGGGCCAATGAATGAATTGAAAGATTTCTTCAAACCTGAGTTTGCGAAAGGTTTAACAGTTGGTGGTGAGAAGTTAGTAATTGATAGTTTCTCTCACGGAGCGATTGGTAAGTTCATTGCGTTATATGGTTTAGATGATTTAATTGGAAACTTACCTGATACATTGAAGGAGTTCCAAATTCAAAACAGAGACCAAAAAGATTTAACTATTACTATCCCTGAAGAGATTGGTCGTTTCAAAGATTTGAACATGATTTTACTTGACAACTGTATTGAGAGTATTCCTGATTCAATTTGTACATTACCTAAGTTAAGATTCTTAGCGTTAATTAATAACCCTAAGTTGACTACAATCCCTGATTGTATTGCTGACTTACCAAACTTGTACTTCTTGAATTTAAAAGGAAGTCCAAATGTTGAAGTACCTCAGTCTATCAAAGACAAAGGAACTGACTTTGGTAACGGAATGTGGGATTTAGAAGGTGGTGAATAATTAAACTTTAAACATTTATATTATGAGTGTTGATGTTGAAATATACATGAATAATATAACTAAATTTTTTAGGGACAATCCAAAAGACCTATTAAACTTAGTTCCCAAAGATAAAGAGAATGAGTTCTATCTGAAAATGAAAGAACAGGCTTTTGAGAATTATGAGAAAGGTGAAGAGATACCATTAACTCAAAAACAGATTATTTTAATTTGTGTTGAGTTAAATCAAACCCAACTTGAACCTCCAAAGATGACCATGAGTGATTTGTTGAATGAGAAATCAAAGATTTACGAAGCACAGATGAAGAACTCAATAGTGGACACCAAAGTTGGAAAAACATATTTAAACTAATCATGGAGGACATAGTCCTCCATTTTTTTTTATATTCTATTTAAAATGGGTAAACAAATCTTATTATTTAGTACAGATAATAAATTAAAATGAAAAAACCAAAGTGGCTCAAAGATATTGAAAAGAATGATAAAGTATTATCATTGTCAAAATTGTATAGTTTACCTAAAGAGTTTGATGACTTTATTAACAAAAAAGTTACCATACTTTATAGTAAATCGGACATTGACACTGATAGTGGAAAATTTATTTTTAAAGAAAAACTTTATAAGACAATGCAAGGATTTTACTTATATTTATCATTTAGAGGGGACGAGATTGATGCTGACATTTATTACAAACAAGAACAACACAACGAACTTATTATCTTTATAACACAATTATTAAAACAATTCAAAAATGCAACAACTAACAGCAGAAGAAATTAAAGGAAAAATTGAACAAGGTGAAAACTTTGTATTAGACTTATTTGCAATATGGTGCGGGCCATGTAAAGTTATGTTACGTAACTTAGAAGAGGTGAATACATCTTTAATAAAAGAATCTAATGGTTCGCCAAGTTATAATATCTATAAGTTTGATGTGGATTCAGACCTTGGATTTAGTAGAGAATTAGGGGTTAGAAGTGTACCAACAATAAAAATTTACAAGGAGGGGAAAGAAACATTTTCTAAGCCAGGTGTTATGACGCCAGCTGAAGTTCTTAAGTTATTAGTTTAAATAATATGAAAAATTTAAAGTTATTAGTTTAAATAATATGAAAAATTTAAATGTGATTGTCTATACAATGCAAGGTTGTCCCTTCTGTGTAGAATTCAAAGAGTTATTACAAAAAGAAGGTATTGAATTCTTTGACAGAGATATTGACGAAAACAAAGAAGAATATGATTTGTTTGTTGAGATAACTAAAAATGATATGGTCCCATCTTTGTTAATTATTGAAGGGGACGGTGATAACTATAAGTCATTCTTATATGCACCTGAAACAAATTATGATGAACTAACTGAAGCAGTTCAAATTATAGACATACACAGAAAAAAAATGGGAATCATATAGATTCCCTTTTTTGTTTTAATACTTCAAATTCTTCAAGTGGGTTGGTTAATTCAACAAACCAATCTAACTTTTCCATTTCAGTTTTTAGTTCAGACATATTATTTTTGTCCTTCGACACATCATATGTTATCGGGTCCACTGAGTTATCATTATAACGTAAATTCTTTCCGTAATAGTAAAGTAAACGACCTTGGCTTAATGAATAACCGTGGGGAAATTCAGAGATATGTGCTAATTCATTATCATCCATTTCAACAACTTCACCATTATAATTGTAAGATGATGGTTCTTTCTCAAATTGAATTATTTGGTTTTTATGGTACGAACAATTAACCGTATTATATAGGGTCATTTTTAATGATGATTGTTCCAACATATGACCATTATATTCAATCAAATCAATTGTGCTAGTAATTTTTTTATCTCCAAGAAATTCTGAAAACTTTTCAGAAAATTCTGTAATTAGTTCTGAAATTTCTAATGGTTCTTTATGAGTTGTTTTTGCTTTAATTAAATAAAAGTTTCCACAGTCAATTACTCTGATTATTGAATGTTCATTTTTTGGGATTTTAAACAATATAAAATCTGCAAGTAAGTTAGTTAGGAAAATTTTACTACCTGGGTTTTTTAAAATCATAGATTTATTTATTAATGTTTATTCTTGACGCAAATATAGTAAATTTTATGTTATAAACAAACAAAATAAAGAACCTTCGTTGTATTTATAAAATAACCGAAATATTTTACATGGGTAAGAATATATTAATAGTACCGAGCAATAGTCTTTTTGTAACTCCAGATAGAATACCTTTCATTAATTTTATTAATGACCCTGCTACGGATTTACCGTTAAAATGGAATGTTCAGTCGGGAGATTCAAGTCCAATATTTAATATAAGTGCAAATACTTCATCGTCTATTCTAACGGTCAATCCTGGACTTTCAAGAGTCACATTTGACAAACTTCATATTGGAAATTATTTTGCGGTTGGTTCTCCTGGAGTTCAAGTTTTCAATGGTACATTAGATTGGGTAGGGCCTACAACTAACTTGGCAGGAGCTCAAGGTGCTATAGGAGCCAAAGGTTCATCAGGAGATATAGGCTCAACAGGATATCAAGGAGGTGCTGGAAACATGGGTAATAAAGGACCTCAAGGTGTTCAAGGGGCGCAAGGAAACGGTGGGCCTGCAGGAAATGCTGGACCAACAGGTATTACAGGTGCTCAAGGAAATATTGGTCCTCAAGGGAACACAGGAAATACAGGAGCTCAAGGGGCAATAGGATTTCAAGGTGCCCAAGGTCTTGCTGGCGCTATGGGTAATAAAGGCCCACAAGGGGCTCAGGGTGTTCAAGGTTCACAAGGAAATATAGGACCGACAGGAAATACAGGTGCTCAGGGCAATACAGGTAACCCTGGTGCCCAAGGTACTCAAGGTGCCCAAGGTAATACAGGTGCTCAAGGAAGTACAGGAATTAAAGGTGATACGGGTTTTACAGGGCCAACGGGTAATACGGGAGCTCAAGGTAACTCAGGTAATCCAGGTGCTACAGGTCCTTCTGGTCCAACAGGATTTTCGGGGCCAATAGGTGCTCAAGGTGCTCAAGGTAACAAAGGAACAATAGGGCCAACAGGTAATACAGGTGCTCAAGGCGCAACAGGTAATGCAGGTGCGACAGGTACCACAGGACCAACAGGTAATACAGGTGCTCAAGGCGCGACAGGTGCTACGGGAGCAACAGGTACCACAGGGCCAACAGGCAATACAGGTGCACAAGGCAATGTAGGGTTACAAGGACCTCAAGGGCCAACTGGTTCACAAGGTGGTTCAGGTGCAATAGGTACAACTGGGCCAACAGGTGCTCAAGGAGCCGCAGGACCTCAAGGTACAAGAGGGCCAACAGGAAATTTAGGTCCTCAAGGGCCAGCAGGACCATCAGGACCAACAGGTGGAGCAGGGCCGCAAGGTCCAACAGGTGGAACAGGCGCTCCAGGTCCAACAGGTCCTCAAGGAGGTCAAGGGCCACAAGGAGCCACAGGTAATACAGGTCCACAAGGTGTTGTAGGTCCACAAGGCCCTCAAGGTGCATACGGTCCTCAAGGAGCTACAGGACCTGAGGCGGTTACTTGTTATAATATTGGATTTATCTATGGTGCACAACCATCTAGTTTATGTGGAAGTTTTCCCTCTTTTGGTAGTGGATGGGCTCAGTCAAGTGGTTGTGGGTCAAAATATTTTTATTCATCAGAAGCTTATTGTCAGACGAATAATACTTGTTGTTGGAATTATGCATATCAATATGCGAGTTGTACTTATGGCGATGATTATGGACAATTTGATAGTGCTGGTTACCTCAGTATTTACAGTTCTTGTTTTTCTGACAATAGAACTAAACAAGGTATTGAAACTTTAACTAATTCATTAGAAAACTTAATGAAAATAGATTCGGTTGAATATGATTGGAATGAAAATGTTGGTTCAGTACCTTACGAAGAAATGAAAAAAGATGGTAGACTACACGCTATCGGATTAATTGCTCAAAATGTTAGACAATACTATCCTGAAGTTGTTGGTATCAATACTGAAGGTTATTATTTTATTGATTATATTAAACTTAATGCTGTATTGGTCGAAGCCATAAAAGAACAACAAGTATTTATTGAAGATATTGATAAAGAACTTGATTTTATAGAATCTAAATTGAATTAATGGCAAATGTAATAATATTTCCTCGGGGTAATACAGGGAGTACACTTCCTCATTTATTGTTTGATGACGGAACAAATAAGTTGCAATTTAATGTTAATAATAATTCCATATTATCATTATCATCTACAACTTCTACAGGTTCTTTAACAATTGGTAGTGCTGGAGTTTTTAGTTCAGGGGCAACAGCTACAGGAGGTCTTGCTATTACTGGTACAACATATGTTGATTCAACAGGAACTTGGGTTGGACCAACCACTGGAATTAAAGGGTTTCAAGGTGCTCAAGGTGCACAGGGTGTTAATACAGGAGCTCAAGGAGGACAAGGTGCACAAGGTGCCCAAGGTAACCAAGGAGACGATAGCATCGTTGTAGGACCAACAGGTTCACAAGGTGCTCAAGGAGGTTCACAAGGAGCTCAAGGAGTACAAGGTTCACAAGGTTCACAAGGGGCTCAAAGTACGGTGGCGGGTGCTCAAGGTGCCCAAGGGCTTGCTCAAGGAGCCCAAGGAGGACAAGGTAATACAGGAGCACAAGGTTCCCAAGGAGATATTAGTTTAATTCAAGGACCTACAGGTTCAATAGGTGCCCAAGGTACTCAAGGTGGACAAGGTGCTCAAGGTGTTAATACAGGAGCCCAAGGGGCTCAAGGAGCATCACCTCAAGGGGCTCAAGGTGCTCAAGGTGCTAATACGGGGGCTCAAGGTGCAACAGGTGCTCAAGGAGCCCAAGGTGGACAAGGAGCTCAAGGAGCCTCTCAAGGTGCTCAAGGTGCTCAAGGTGATACAGGATTCTTTGGACCAACAGGTGCTCAAGGTAGTATACAAGGGGCTCAAGGTCCCACAGGTTTCCAAGGAGCAATTGGAAATCAAGGGGCTCAAGGTGTTGCTCAAGGGGCACAAGGACCACAAGGAGCACAAGGAGCCGCAGGTTCTCAAGGTGCACAAGGAGCCGCTCAAGGGGCACAAGGACCGCAAGGAGCACAAGGGGCTGCAGGTGCTCAAGGAGCACAAGGTGGCTCCCAAGGAGCGCAAGGTAATATAGGAAATCAAGGGCCACAAGGTTTAACTGGGCCACAAGGAGCACAAGGTACTGCGGGTGGACAAGGTGCTACAGGTGCACAAGGACCTCAAGGTACTGCCAATACAACTCAAGGAGCTCAAGGAGCACCTGGACCTCAAGGAAATCAAGGAGCGGCAGCACAAGGAGCACCAGGACCTCCAGGACCTCCAGGTGATTCAGGGGCTCAAGGTTTTCCAGGTCCACAAGGTGGTGGTGGGGCAACAGGAGCTCAAGGACCAGGAGGAGCTCAAGGTCCAGCAGGAGGCCCAGGTGTACAAGGGGCACAAGGAGCCACAGGTGCTCAAGGAGCGCCATCAGATAGAAGACTTAAAGATAATATTACCAAACTTGAAAACGTATTATCAACCACTAAAAAAATTGAAGGTGTTAGGTTCACATGGAATCCTGAACATCCTAAAATTAAGAATAATAAATCAATTGTCGCTAAACATGCGTTTAAAGGAGATGCAATTGGTGTAATTGCTCAACAAGTTGAAAAAATTATTCCTGAAATAGTATCAACAGATATGGATGGATTTAAATCTGTAAATTATGGTTGGATGGTTAGTTTAGGTGTTGGTAGTGTTCAAGAACAACAGAGAAGAATTGATTCAATATATAAAAGAATAAACAAACTAAAAGAAGTAATAGGTGGCTGAGAATATTATAATAACTCCTGGTTTAGGTAAAATTGATTTTTATGATGTTAGTAGTAGAATAATTACTACTGTCATTGAAACAGGTACACTTAATTTTAAGTATGCAAGCGCGATTTATTTATCTATAGATACAAGTTATCCTAATCTCCGAGCAACTAATAGTTCTATTAATATTTTAACTTCAATTGCTAGTAATGCTGGAGACTTAATTACCGCGGCTTCAGGATGGGCAGGAACAAGACAACCTCAAGGGGCTCAAGGAACTGCGGGTGCGCAAGGAGTACAAGGAGTTTTAGGTGCCCAAGGAGCTCAAGGAGTTCAAGGTTCACAAGGTGCTCAAGGTATTCAAGGAGGACAAGGAGCCCAAGGAGGACAAGGAGGACAAGGTGCACAAGGACCAAAAGGAGGACAAGGTGCCACAGGGGCTCAAGGTGCTCAAGGTTTTCAAGGAGTTCAAGGTGCCGCAGGTGCCGCAGGGGCTCAAGGCGCCCAAGGAGTTACAGGGTCACAAGGTGCCCAAGGTATTCAAGGAGGACAAGGTGCACAAGGGAATACAGGAACAACAGGTCCTGCGGGTGGACAGGGAGCACAAGGAACTCAAGGAAATATAGGTTCAACAGGAGCACAAGGTGTTCAAGGAGGACAAGGAGCACAAGGAGTACAAGGCACACAAGGATTAAACGGTAATCAAGGCACTCAAGGAGGTCAAGGAGCACAAGGTGCTAAAGGTGTACAAGGTGCTCAAGGAGTGCAAGGAACACAAGGAGGACAAGGTTTACAAGGTTTTTCAGGTAATCAAGGGGCACAAGGTGATACAGGGCCATCAGGAGGACAAGGAGCAACAGGAAACCAAGGTGCTCAAGGGCCTAAAGGAACTACAGGGCCAACAGGAGGACAAGGTCTTCAAGGAGGACAAGGCGCTCAAGGTACTAAAGGAACTACGGGTGGAACAGGTGGTCAAGGAGCTCAAGGATTTCAAGGGCCTCAAGGAGGACAAGGTCCTCAAGGTGCAACAGGAGCCCAAGGTCCAACAGGGCCATCACCTCAAGGTGCAACAGGTCCTCAAGGACCAGCAGGTGCTGTAGGAGCTCAAGGTTCTCAAGGACCCTCAGGACCTCAAGGAGGTCAAGGAGCTCAAGGAGGGCCAGGTGGAACAGGAGGTCAAGGAGCTCAAGGTGGACAAGGTACAACAGGTCCCCAAGGTCCACAAGGTTTTACAGGACCACAAGGTGCTCAAGGTCCTCAAGGACCACAAGGTCCTACTGGTTTTCAAGGGGCACAAGGAGCTCAAGGAGGTACTGGTCCTTCAGATATAAGATTTAAAGAGAATATAACTCCGATGACAAACTCAATTAATCTATTAACTAAATTGAGAGGTGTTAGGTTCTTTTGGAAAAAAAATCATTTGGTTGATGTATCTCAATTACAAAAAGATAATATAGGTTTTATTGCCCAAGAACTTAGAGAAGTTATACCTGAAGTTGTTTATGGTAATGAAACTGATACTGAGATTTTGAAAGTCAAGTATAGTGATATTGTTACATTATGTATTGAGGCAATCAAAGAACAATCAATCTTATTAGATTTAAAAGAACAAAGATTGGAAAGTTTAGAAAATAGAGCAAAAGAAAAGGGACTAATTTAAAGTCCCTTTTTTTATATGTATTCTGAAAATAATTCGTTGATTAGTTTGTCAACTTTTCTAGCACTTGGATAATCAGGCGGATAAACTTTCAAACATTCATCCATTTGACTTCTGAGAAGTTTAATATATTCACCGTAATAATCTAAATTATACATGTCATCTTTCA
>Ga0114976_10000450_pt1 | contig 25712 bp, 28 predicted proteins | sample S_130805_EF_Meta_FD_87319 | JGI IMG/M metagenome (GOLD analysis project Ga0114976, IMG submission 87319) | Freshwater microbial communities from Lake Simoncouche, Canada to study carbon cycling - S_130805_EF_MetaG | ecosystem: Environmental > Aquatic > Freshwater > Lake | place: Lake... | reverse complement strand
GATCAGACCATGTAGCTGAGTAAGTAGCTGCGGGCCAATGCATCACGGCTTGGCTAGTTGGAACTCCCCCATCCTGCAATTCTCCGAATTCAAACCCAATACTTTTTGCAGAATCTATCGCGTACTTCTTTTCTGTGATTCGCTGCATTAACAAATCAGCGCGCAAAACCATTGCATAGGGAGGTATTCGGTTTGGATCAGTTGTAAAGATTGTTGGACTTTGTCTTTGAGCGCCCAAGTCTTGAAGATTTGCTGCGGCGATAACAGCCAGTAATTTGCTTTGAGCACCGCTATAGGCAAAGGCAACTCGACCAAATTGCGACAATATTTCTATGTCGGAGATGCGTGCACTTCGTACTGGACCGATGCGCTGCGGAATCACAGATGAGAAGACGGCGGCTAAGCGTGTCAGACCCCCTTCAACTTGTTCAATGTAAACAATGTCAGCATCTTCTAAACCAACCTGCGGATGTGCCTGGGTCGTATCATCAATTTTGACAACAAGTACTGGCCCATTAATACCTTCACGACCACTTAATACATTTGTGATTGCAGCATCCGGAAGAATCTTGGAGATGACTGAGCAACCCGTAAGCAGCAGAGAGCTTAAAACTGCTAACGCTACGGTCCGTCTAGAGAACATCAGACTCAAATTCATAGGTAACAGGTAGCGGCGCAGTACCTGCCAGTCGAAAGATTCTGACAATGAATTTACCGCGGACCATCTGTGTGCGGGTCACTGCATCTGTGTGAATCGCAATCGCCACTCGAATCTTGTCGGTCAAAACTGAAAGCTCAGTGAGCAGGGCGTTATCTGCCGCAGTTGCAAGGTGCTGAGAGTCTTCAAGGAGTAAACCCAAGGCTCCTGAAAGCCCACTTTCTGCTGAAGATCTACTTTCAATGTCGGCATCTCTTGCTTGGTATGCCGCACCTGTTAGTAATAATGATGAAGCCGGATCGGCGATATCGCTATGGGCAATCTCTAGTGCAACTGCTGCACGTTTTTGAAGTAAAACATCAAGATTGGCCCAACTAGTTTCAACTCGATGATGCAAGCGATCTAACCGTGTCGCCAAAAAACTCAAATACCAGAGTGAAACCAGAAGAAGAAACCCAACAAAAAACCAATTCGTCATCATTTGTCATCCTTTGATAAGAAGCGATTCCATGAGCGAGTATCTGAAGCGAGCTTGACTTTTTCACTCCCGACAATGGACATTTCATAGACTGAAAAAATCTGCTGTGCAATCAACTCCCAGTCAAAACTCTGGCCTCGGGATCGTCCTGCCTGTGCGAGCTCAAATCTTTTTTTGTCATCTCGCAAAAGATCGATAATCACCTTTGCTAAATCTGTTGAATCTTCTGATTTGAAAAGTGCTCCAAACTCGCCCTGTCCTAGCAAATCATCAAATGCCGGAATATCACTTGCAACTACACAAGCACCTCCTGCTAACGCTTCAGCCAGAATGATTCCGAAAGACTCCCCGCCTGTGTTAGGTGCAACATAAATTGATACTGAAGACATGAAATTAGCTTTATCTTGTTCGGAGATTTTGCCTAAGAACTCGAAGCGGTGTCGTAGTTGCGGATCGATACTCTTCTCAACCTCAGTTGGATCACCTGGTCCTGCCACAAAAACTTTCACATCCGGTGCAAAACGGGCTATTACAGGTAATGCCTCCAGCAAGACACTTAAGCCTTTTCGCGGTTCTTCAAATCGTCCAATAAAGCCAAGGGTATTTCCTTGCCACTTTTCTTGGGCAACTCCATCGTGATATCTAGATGCGTAAATACCATTAGGAATAACAATTGCATCCGTATCAAGATGGTCTGTGAGAGTTAAACGAGCCGCTTCAGACACCGCAATTCGCGCCGATAATTTCTCGATGGCTGGTTCTAAAATCGGTCCAATAGCAAAAATAATCTTTTGTCTTTTGGCCGCGGCATGAAAGGTTCCAACCATGGGCCCATCTGCAGCCCAACAGGCAAGTAATGAAATTGATGGAATCGCTGGCTCATGTAAATGCAATAAATCAAAATCACCCTGTGAAATCCATTGTCGAACCCGTGAGAATGCGACTGGTCCAAATAGAACACGCGCTACTGCTCCGTTATATGGAATTGATATTGGTTTGCCCGCATTGACGACGTAAGCTGGCAACTTCTCTTCATCAATAGCCGGAGCTAGGACAGAGACTTCATGGCCAGCTGCAATCAAAAATTCCGCTAGATCCCGAATGTGGTTTTGAACTCCACCTGGTGTGTCCCAGCTATAAGGACACACAATTCCGATTTTCAAAGATCGGGTCAGCATTACACGCGCTCCCTAAAATCGCCATCAGTCCAAATTCGCTGCAACATATGCCAATCCTCAGGATGGGCAGTAATTCCAACTTCAAATTGTCGGGCCATGTCTTGAACAATGTGCGAAATTTTTTCTTCATCACTGCCAGATGTCGGAAGAGAGACTTCATTAAAATCTATATGAATACCTGTCTCGGTGTAAGAAACAAAAGCTGTTATCAAAGGGGCATCTGTTTTTAGCGCCAAAATTGCTGGCCCTGGTGGCATGCGTGATGGAGCACCAAAGAAGGTAACAGCAATGCCTGATCGGGATAAGTCACGGTCTGCTACTAATGCAACTAATGCTCCTTGGCGCAGCCGTTGTTCTAAAGTACCCAAAACCCTGCCATCTAGTGGCAAAACTTCCATACCCATCGCTTGTCGATAACTCAAGAATTTTAAAAAAAGTTTTTCTGGCTTCAAGTGTTCAGCGACAGTAACAAGATTTATTCCTTTACCGCAAAAATATGCGCCAGCATGATCCCAATTTCCCGCGTGCGGCAAAGTGACGATTACCCCAGTCTTTGCACTTATTGCATCTAGTAGGAGATGTTCATTTGTAACGCTCACAGTTTCGCGAACACGCTCGGGCGACCAGTCTGGAAATCTGAATGTGTCACACCAATATCGCATGTAGGAACGCATTGCATCGATCAGAAGTAAATCCAAATCCAATTCGGTCATGTTTGGCTTAGTGCGCTGCAGATTAGAGCGTAATCGGGAAACGTTTTTGCCTTTGCGCTTGGTTAAAAAATCAGCCGCTGCATACGCTAAGCGATAAGCGGTGCGCTCTGGTAACCATCGAACAATTCTCCACCCAGCAAAATACGCATATGCCGAAAGATTGTCCTTCACTTATTTGGCTCGCTTAACTATCAACATTCTTTGAACAACTGTATAGGTGCCAAGTACAGCCAATAACCACATTCCGACTGCCATAATATATGGAATACCTAGACCGTGAAATCCGATTGCAGCTAAAGAGATGATTAATCTCTCGGTCCGTTCTGCTATTCCACCAGAACATTCAATTCCAAAACTTTCCGCTTTAGCTCGAATGTAGGGAACGAGCATTCCTGTCACCAAGGTGACAATTACAACGATCGCAAGCGCATCATCGTTTTCGATCAGGTAAATACAAACACCAATGAGAATTGCAGAATCTGTGATTCGATCAATAGTTGAGTCTAGAAAGCCTCCCCATTTACTAGAACCTTTCTGGGAAATGCGCGCCATCGTTCCGTCAAACAAATCACTTAACGCCATAACGCAGATGATCACTGTGCCTAAGAAAAATTCACCTTTGGGATAGAAATAAAGAGCCGCTGTAACTACGGCAATCGCCCCTGTCCAGGTGACTGCATTAGGGGTAATTCCGATACGCAGGGCGATTTTGGCCACTGGGGTAATTACCCTGGTGACCGCTGGCTTCAAACGTGCGCTTAACATCAAGGACCATCGTAGGCTGAGCCAGTGCAATCTCAAATAAACGACCTGCGGATTCATGTCTACGGACACGCAAGCGCTAACCCTGCTCAAGTTGCCGCACTCTTTAAGGCTCGATTCTCCGAAATTGCTGAATCAGAATCTGATCTGGCAATTTTTGCGATCGACCCATCGGCCGGAATTGATCAAGCGACCATCGATGTGTGGCAATCCTTAGATGAGTATCAGGTTCCACGCATTGTAGTGGTCACACATTTAGAAAATCTTGAGGCAGATTTTGATGATGCTGTAATGATCGCAACCCGAGTCTTTGATCAAATGATTACGCCCTACCTAGTTCTCCATGATGACGCTGGCCTTCCTGTCGCGCTCATCAGTTTGTCTGATCTTCAAATCATTGATTACTCAACAAATCCAAAAACAATTAAGAGCAGTGAGGAAGAGCATCAGACATTGGTACAAGAATTTCGTACTGAGTACTTAGAGTTGCTGGCAGCTGCTGGAGAGGATGCATTCAGCGCTGGCTTGCTGTTTCCTGCGATCCCTTTATGGATCGAACGAGGCATCGGTGTAGATATCGTTGAAGAGTTTATTCAACAGTTAGTTATTTAATTACCAGGCCGCAGCAATCTCAGCGCGGGTCAATGTCAATAACTGTGGAAGAACTTTAGTCTTACCAATAATCGGCATGAAATTTGCATCTCCACCCCAGCGAGGAACAACATGTTGGTGAATATGCTCTGCCACGCCAGCTCCTGAAATTGCACCTTGATTCATCCCAAGGTTAAAACCTTCAGGATTAGAAACTGCGCGGATTGTTTTCATCGCATGAGCAGTGAGGTCGCTAATTTCGTGACGCTCTTGATCTGTTAAATCCGTTAAATCAGGAACATGTCGATAGGCACAGATCAAAAGATGACCAGGGTTGTATGGGTAAAGATTCATAACAACATAGGCTGTTTGGCCACGGTGAACAATTAATCCTTCTTCATCCTGCAAAGTAGGAATTCTGCAAAAGGGACACTCAACACTGTTGCCCTCTAATGGACGATTTTCTCCCCGCAAATACTCCAAGCGATGTGGCGCCCACAAACGCTGCCATCCATCTGGCATTCCAGCACCATCTATCGAAGTACTCACCGATCAAACCTGAGTGCGTTCCTGAACTACTTTTTTAATTTCAGCAATGGCGTCCTTAATCGGAATTCCATTCTTCTGTTCGCCATTTCGGTATCGGAAGGAGACCGCCCCAGCCTTTTGATCCTCTTCACCGGCAATAACCATGAATGGGATCTTTTGCATTTGTGCGTTTCGAACCTTCTTCTGCATGCGATCATCTGAGGAATCAAGTTCGGCGCGGATTCCAGCCTTGCGCATTTGTTGAATAACATCGCCCAAGTAGTCACCGAAAGTGTCTGCAACTGGGATACCAATTGCTTGAACAGGTGCAAGCCAAGGTGGGAATGCTCCGCTGTAGTGCTCAGTAAGAACGCCAAAGAATCGTTCGATGGAGCCAAACAGTGCGCGGTGAATCATTACAGGACGCTGGCGAGTTCCATCTGTTGCTGAGTATTCCAACTCAAAACGCTGTGGCAATTGAAAATCGACCTGGATTGTGGACATCTGCCAGGTGCGACCAATTGCATCCTTTGCTTGAACCGAAATCTTTGGGCCATAAAATGCTGCGCCACCTTCATCTAGTACAAGTTCTAGATTTTGTGCGGTAGCCGCTTTGCGAAGAGCTTCGGTTGCCTCAGCCCAATCAGAATCTTCTCCCACGAACTTTTCGGGGTTCTTTGTTGATAGTTCTAGATAGAAATCATTTAAACCGTAATCACGAAGTAAATTAAGTACAAAAGTAAGTAAGGAATCAAGTTCGCCAACCATTTGCTCTTTGGTGCAGTAAATATGCGCGTCATCTTGGGTAAAGCCACGCGCGCGGGTGATTCCGTGCAGCACGCCGGATTTCTCATAACGGTAAACAGTTCCAAACTCAAACAAACGCAAAGGAAGTTCGCGATAGGAACGGCCACGAGATCTGAAAATCAGATTGTGGAATGGGCAGTTCATAGGCTTCATGTAGTACTGCTGGCCGGCACGTTTAACCGTTCCGTCCGCGTTGTACTCCTCATCCAAAATCATTGGTGGATACATTCCATCGGCATACCATTGCAAGTGGCCTGAAGTTTCAAATAAGGCAGCCTTGGTTAAGTGAGGTGAGTAAACGAACTCATACCCCTCTTCTTCATGACGAATGCGTGAGTAATCCTCCATGGCACGGCGCACAATTCCACCCTTGGGATGGAACACAGCAAGGCCTGAACCAATTTCTTCAGGAAATGAAAATAGATCTAGCTCAGTGCCCAAGCGACGGTGATCGCGTTTTTCCGCCTCTGCCAAAAGTTCTAGATAAGCATTGAGCTCATCTTGTGATTGCCAGGCTGTTCCATAAATACGTTGCAACATTGGATTCTTCTCAGAACCGCGCCAATATGCAGCCGCTGTTCGCATCAATTTAAATGCCGGAATATTTTTAGTAGATGGCAGATGAGGACCTCTGCATAGATCGCTCCACACAGGATTGCCATCTCGACCTAAGTTGTCATAAATAGTTAACTCAGAGCCTCCAACTTCCACAGATGCTTCTTCACCTGCAGGACCCTTAATGCCAATCAATTCACATTTATACGGTTCGTGCGATAACTCTTTTAGGGCATCAGCCTCGGTTGTTACCCGTCGTTTAAACCTTTGACCTTCTTTAATGATCTTGCGCATCGCACTTTCAATTTTTGTTAAATCATCTGGGTTAAAGGTGTTTTCCGGTTCAAAGTCATAATAAAAGCCGTCCTTGATGGGAGGTCCAATTCCTAACTTAGTGTTTGCATAAACCTCTTGCACAGCCTGTGCCATCACGTGCGCCGTTGAATGTCTCAAAACCTCAAGACCTGTTGGTGATGAAATTAAGACAGATTCGACAACATCCCCATCAACAAGATCTGTCCACAAGTCCTTTAGCACTCCATTTACCGTGCATACAACGACTTCCTTATTGTCAGCAAAGATATGAGTTGGGCGCTGATCAGGTGCTACTGAAAGTTGCGCGCCATCAACTGTGATCGATATCTGGGACATGTGGCTAGCCTACCGAAGTCCTTAGCGCCATCGCCTCTATTTCATCCCTGAATTCAGGTGATTGGGATAATTCGCGACCATCTATTGAAGCGATCGGTTGTGCTAGCCGCAGACTACTTATTAAGAATCCGGATTCAATGCTCTCGATTTCAGATATCGCAATAGAGCGCACTACTACATTGCAATTTTCAATCACCAAAGCACGCATGACCCCAGGCAGCACTCCATCGGAAAGCGGAGGCGTGCACCATTTGCCAGCGATCTTGACTAGAAGATTACAGACTGAGCCCTCACAGACTTTGCCGTCAGAGCTTGTTACTAGCGCTTCATCAAAGCCATTGCTTCGAGCTTGCTCAAGAATTTCTAGTCGGTGGTTATAGGGATAACTTTTAACAGGGACACCGTCAATAACTAATGTCTTGCCATGGATTCCCACCTTGGCAGGTAGGGAGTTCTCCATATAGGGAAGATGAACTGCTGCCCAATTACCTGTCGCATCAAATGAAACTCGCAATAAACCCGTTGGATGACTTTCGACTTTGAGCAATGTTGCGATCGATTCCCGCACCAACTCTTCATTCGGCAGCACAATCTTTTCTCTCGCAGCGCTATTAGCCGCCCTTCGCATATGGCGAGATAGCGCCCAAGGCTTTCCATCAACAGTTTTTATCGTTTCAAATATTCCAGCACCCTCTATCCATCCAAGCACCGAGCACTGTGATTGCTCTTGTGGCACAAGAGTGCCATTGACTATTACTTTCACAGAAGCTCTCCCCCAGCAATCGAGATTAATCGCCTAGCTTTGAGTTGCGTCTCTTCCCATTCAGCGGTTGCATCACTACCCCAAGTGATTCCGGCACCTGTGCCAAAGTTAATGCCGGCATCTTTCCAAAAGGTTCTAATTGCCACCGATAGAACTGCTTGATCGCCTTCAACCCATCCCAATGCACCGCAGTAGGGTCCACGGCTAATTTCATTGCTAGAAATAACTTGTACCGCTGATGATTTTGGCGCACCACTGACAGAACCCGGCGGAGAAAGCGCGGCAATAATTTGACTCCACGAAATATCATCCAGCAATTCGCCCTGAATATCAGAAACTAGATGCTGTAATCCTGGGTGTTCTTCACTGGAAAGCAATCTAGGAACTTCAACGGTCCCACTTTTGCAGATGCGGCCGAAATCATTGCGCATCAAATCAACAATCATCACATTTTCCGCTTGATCTTTTGCCCCAAATTTTTGAGCATTCGCAGGCTGCGTGCCTTTGATGGGAGAAGTTTTCACGTTTGATTGATTCCGACTCAGAAAAAGTTCTGGTGAAGCAGATGCGATCATCACTCCAGGAATTTCCAAATAACTAGCCCAGGGGGCTGGGTTGTTTTTCAAAATTTCGGAAAAAAGTCCGCGCAGTGATTGACCACCATCAGCATGGGTTAATCGTCGACAAGCATTGACTTGATAGACCCAGCCTTCTGCAACTGCGCTTCGGATCCGCTCTACATATCCAACATATTGATCCTTCTCTAGAGAAGAACTCCAGCTGCCCTGCAATGGAATCCAAGCCGATGTAGGAAATGGAGCATCCACAACTGTTGCAAACTTTGCAGCCGTGAAGTGATTTTCAAAAGTTGTAGAAACGGCCCAGAAACCACCATCACTTAAACACTCTGGATCGTGTGAGAGTTCGACAAGATCGGTGGCAAGCCTGCCGCCCATCCAAAAGAGTGAAGTATTTTCCGCATATGGCACGGGATAACGCTAACCAATCAACCTCACTTTGGCGCTTAGGGCTCTCCTGCGATAGATTTGCCCTCCTCGCGGACGTAGCGCAGTTGGTAGCGCGGAACCTTGCCAAGGTTCAGGTCGCCGGTTCGAACCCGGTCGTCCGCTCTCATATTCGCCGTTTGGATTGTTCTCACCAGGAACATAGATCTAACGGCGATATTTTATGGTCGGGTGGCCGAGAGGCGAGGCAAGGGACTGCAAATCCCTCTACACGGGTTCAAATCCCGTCCCGACCTCCATCGTTAATGAAAGAGTTTGACCTAGGCACGACGAAGGAAGTTGAAAATGTCTGCAGATGATTCAACCAGACCATGGGGTCGGTATGAGGTTTTGCAGGAAAGTGATTTCCACAAAGTTAAATGCATCTATGTAACACCTGGAACTCGACTTTCATATCAACGTCATCAAAAACGGCGCGAACATTGGTTCATTGTTTCCGGTATTGCAACGGTAGTCATTGATGGCCAAACATTTGAAAAATTTCCAGGTGAAACAGTCAGTGTTGAAATGGGCCAGCTCCATCGCATCGGCAATAGCGGCGATGAAGAGTTAGTTTTTGTAGAGATCCAAACCGGAACCTATTTCGGCGAAGATGATATTGAGCGTATTGAGGATGATTACGCCCGATAAATCACTGTTGTATAGTTCAACCACCTAAGGATCGTTGGCTCAGCGGTAGAGCACCACATTGACATTGTGGGGGTCACTGGTTCGATCCCAGTACGGTCCACTTAGAAAAAATGCCAAGTTAGTTGAAACTAAAGTTGGTAAGACTAATAAGCCCAAGATTTCAATGCCTAAATCTACAGTAAGGCCTTTATCCAGAAACGTCCCTAATTATTCAGGACTATTTATCGGTATGCAGTAAAACAGCATGTCGCTGTAAACGCCCATTGGGTCACCCGTTGATCCAGTTTCTGAAACTCCCTTTAGGAATTGTGCAAATTGACCAAAACGTGGGTCAAGCGATGCAATATCTTCGAATTGCTTACTTGCCTCCGCCGCATTCATCATTACGCCAGATCTATCAAGAGCACTCATACTGTCGGTCATTTTATCAAAAGTTGCACACGGTTCCACAGCTGCTTCATCAGCAGTTAACTGCGCCCCGCCGCATCCAGAGAGAGTTAATGACACAAGAAGTGTTGAAATTAAAAGAACAGCATGTTTTCTATTTTTATTTGCTAAAAAAGTTGATCGCATGGGCTAATAATAGACCGGTTCATAGCAAGATCAATGGAAATGCTTTGAAAAATATGTGCGTAACTCGTCAGTATACAAAAGGTTGAGCTAAGGGCACTCTCAAAATGCAAAGGTCTGCCTTTTGAGTAGAGATGCCTCACATTCACCTCAATTCACCCCTCTATTTGCAATGCCTACTCGCCAGTTCACCTCTTTGCTCTTTACAGTTCTCGGATGGAAAGAGATGTTAAGTACCCAACCATCATTCAGGGTGGAATGGGCATTGCCGTCTCTTCGTGGCAACTGGCAAAGCAGGTTGCCATTGCTGGTGAACTAGGAGTTATTTCAGGAACTGCAATTGATTCAGTTGTAGCGCGCCGATTGCAAGATGGCGATCTCTCGGGCGACATTCGCCGCGCAATGTCTCATTTTCCTAACCAAAAAACTATCGCTGAAATTATGGACCGCTTCTTTGTGGAAGGTGGTCGCGCTGCAGATAAGCCTTATCTAGATGTTCCAAAGTTAAGCATCAAGGGCAATCTCTTCTCAAACAATTTATTAGCTGTTTCAAGCTTTGTTGAAGTCTGGCTAGCTAAGGAAGGCCATAACGGTCTGATCGGAATGAATATCTTGGAGAAGATCCAATTGGCCATTCCAGCACAGCTATACGGTGCAATGCTTGCTGATGTTGATTACATACTTATTGGTGCTGGTATCCCGGCACAAATTCCACATGCACTCAATGAGATTTCAGTTGGCAATAAGGTAGCGATGAAAGTTGAAGTAGCAGATACAAAAGATAAGCATTACCTGCACTTTGATCCACGCACACTTGGGATCGAAAACTTTCCAATCAAGCGTCCTCAATTTTTAGCAATAGTTTCATCTCACGCACTTGTTGCCTATCTCAATAAAGATGAAGAGACCAAGCCTGATGGCTTCGTAATTGAATACCACGTTGCAGGAGGGCACAACGCTCCCCCTCGAGCTAAAAATGCAATTGATGAGAACGGCGAGGCGATCTATAACGATTTAGATATCCCCAATCTAGAAAAAATTCTGGCATCTGGTTCTCCCTTTTGGCTTGCCGGAGGTTTTGCCACTCCTGCCAAAGTCGTTGAAGCACTTGCTCACGGAGCAAAAGGTGTGCAGGTTGGTTCGGTCTTTGCTCTTTCTAATGAGTCTGGCTTCACCGAAGAAAATAGATCTAGTGTTCGCAACTCGCTGGCTGATCCAAACATGCGTGTTTTAACAGATGCAAGTGCCTCACCTACTGGTTTTCCATTTAAGGTGATCCAGAATAATCAAACACTTTCTAATGACAATCTATACAAAGAACGCACCCGAATTTGTGACCTCGGTTATTTGCGCACGATGTATCAACGCGAAAAGGGTGGTATCGGTTATCGATGCCCTGCAGAACCACTCGATAATTATGAATTCAAAAACGGCCAAGTAGATCAAGCACAAGGTTCTAAATGTCTGTGTAATGCGTTGATGGCTGACATCGGACTGGGCCAACGCAGGCCTGATGGGCGAACTGAGATATCCCTCCTGACCTTTGGTTCAGATCTAGAAGGACCGCGCGCAATGCGTGAGAAGTACCCAAATGGATGGAACGCCGTTCAAGCAATTGATTTTTTAAAGGAACAAATTTCTCGCTAACCAGAAAGTCAGACGAGAAGACTTCTAAGGAGTTAATCCTTCAATAAAGGTCAGGCTGTTCTGAAAAATCAACTCTTGGTCATAATCTAAAGTTGCAACGTGATAACTATTAACTAATTCGATACGCGTTTTATCCTTGGACCCAATCTCAGCCAAAATGATTTCAGTATTAGAAACCGGCAAGGTGTGATCCTCAACAGAATGAAACAGCTGCACGGGAACAGTTACCGCTGCCAAATTCTTTCGGGTAATTCGTAGCATTTTGAGCGCTTGATAAACGCCTCGCATAGGGGTTGCGTCATAGCCCCACTCTGTAATTCCTGGGCGTTTGATGTCATTTCCGACACTGGCCCGCATTTTACGAAGACGTGATACTAAAAATGAAACTTCGACAGTTATTCCCTTGAGATGAATCCACGGATTCACCAGGATTAATCCCTTAATTTCCTCATTGTTAGTGGTTGCAACATTGAGAACTGTGCCACCACCCATCGAAAGCCCGATTAAAAAAATGGTGTCGCAGGTTTTCTTTAGTTCATTGAGTTCATAAATAACTTTTGCTGGCCACTCTTGCCATTTAACTTCATTTAAATCTTCAGGCTTACTCCCATGCCCCGGCAATAGGGGCACGCGCACGGTGTAACCCTTGGAATGCAAGAACTCGCCCCATGGACGCATCGACGGCGGTGCCCCCGTAAACCCATGAACCAGAAGTACTCCAATGTGGGCATTCTTACCTGAACCAACTGCAGACCAATCCTGCATCCAACCGACTGGTGCTCCTTCAATTGCCATAAGAAAATACTATGACCTGACTGTTGTCAGTTCAATCACCTACGATCGTGCCCATGGTGAACATTGGTCAAACCCCACTATCGCAGACCACCTTTGCTGTCATAGATCTAGAAACTTCTGGTGCCTCTCCAAAATTTGGTGCGGGTATTACTGAAATTGGTGTTGTGAAAGTTCGTGGCGGCACCATGCTGGGTACTTTTCAAAGCTTTGTTGATCCAGGCCATTCATTGCCGCCCTTCATCACTCAGTTAACCGGAATTACTGATGAGATGCTGCTGTCTGCGCCATTTATCGATGAAGTTCTTCCAACACTCTTTGAATTCCTAGGTTCCCCAGATGAAACAGTCCTAGTTGCCCATAACTCTCCTTTTGACATGAGTTTTTTGAAGGCAGCTGCGCTAACTCATGAATATCCCTGGCCTAATTACCAAACTGTCGATACCGCGCGATTAGCCAGAGCTGTTCTCGATAGAGATGAAGTTATCAACTGTAAACTGGGAACACTTGCAGCATTTTTTAACGCTGCGACTTCACCCACACATCGCGCTTTAGATGATGCTCTAGCAACTGTTGATGTTTTGCACGGAATTATCGAACGACTAGCTGGTCACGAAGTATGGACTTTTGAGGAGATGCGAAATTTTCCCTCAAAAAAGAGGCGAGCTAAGCGCGCAATTTCTGAGTAAGTTCTGCCCATCGTGAAACCAAGTGGGTAGCTGCTCCGGAATCAATTGCATCGACAGCACGTGAGATACCTAAGGCCATTCGCTGATGCAGATTTAAATCAAATCTAGCCTCATATGCAGCAATGGCGGCAGCAGCGTTTAGAACAACGGCATCTCGCGGTGCACCTTTTTCACCAGAAAAAATAGCCGTGGTGATCCGCGCATTTTCAGTTGCATCTCCCCCAACCAGAGCTGATATTGGGGCGCGTTTAATCTCAAAATCAAGTGGGTCTATTCGGTCGCTCCTCATTTCGCCACTACCAATTGTGAGCACAGTGGTAGTGGTAGCCAAGGTAATTTCATCTAATCCATCATCTCCACGAAAAACAAAACCATCTACACCGCGCGCACTAAGGACTTCGGCCATCACTAGGTGCATACGTTCATTGGCAACGCCGATAGCAGCGGCCTTGGGTTTGGCGGGATTGGCCATTGGTCCCAAAATGTTAAAGACTGTTGGCGTTCCTAGCTCCTTACGTGCAGGTGCAGCAAAGCGCATAGCAGGATGGAAAACAGGTGCGAAACAAAAACCAATTCCTAATTCACTAAATGTCTTTTCTACACCCGCACCATCTAGGTCGATATTGATCCCTAGGGCTTCCAGTAAATCTGCTGATCCTGATTTTGATGATGCAGCGCGATTTCCGTGTTTAATAACTTTGACACCTGCAGCCGCGGCGATGATTGCTGCTGTTGTTGAAATATTGATTGTGTGAGCACCGTCGCCACCTGTGCCCACCGTGTCAACAGCTCTTTCGTTGATAGTTATCGGTGCGCAATGTTGATACATCTGTGCAACGAGTGCTCCTACCTCTTCAGAGGTTTCACCCTTTGACTTCAAGGCAAGTAAGAAATCCTTGATTACTTCGAGATTGGCATTTCCTGTAAGGATTTCATTCATGCACCACTGAACATCTTCAGTTTCAAGATCTAGCCCTGATTGCAATCGCGAGATATGTGTTTCCCAGCGCGATGGCATCATCAGATTAGTTAAGCAGAAACGAGTGTGGTGCCGCGCAGTAATTGTGCTGCAGTTTTAGCAAGAGTAAACGGGTCAATCGGGTGAACAACTGAAGCCTCTGCCAGGGACCAGGCAGCTAACCAGGCATCTTCTTTTCGCCCTGTGATGACCAGAACGGGCGGACAGTTAAAGAGTTCATCTTTCAATTGGCGGGCCATTCCCAGACCACCTTCTTGTGCTGCTTCTCCATCAAGAATAAAGAGATCGGCGCGAGATCCTCCGCCAACGCTTTTGCCATCCACATACGCACGCAAGGCAGAACCTGTGGCAAATTCATGAATTTCATGTTCTGGAAGATCAACAGCAACACGTCGTCCTAAGGCAGAGACAATTGATGCACGAACTGATGAATCATCGGAGTAAACGATGATCTGTTTCTTGGTCTCTGACATAGCCCAAAGTCTAATCTCGAACCAAGGATTCGGACTCATTTTTATGATTCAGGGCCAGCACTTTTATAGTGATCCGTTTCACTTCACAAGCGCTCAATTACGACACTCTACGAAGGCGCTGGCAAGACGCCGAGCCTAATTTCGGGAATAATCTCCCTTATGTCAAGCACAGTTGCACATCAGAAAATCACACGCCCTAACGCTGTAGCCGTGGGCACGATCGTGTGGCTTGCCAGTGAACTTATGTTTTTTGCCGCCTTGTTTGCAATGTACTTCACAATCCGCGCGGTCCAGGGTCCAGCAATTTGGGCAGAGTCAACCGAGCTTTTAAATATTCCTTTTGCGGCATTTAATACAACAATTCTTGTTCTCTCATCTGTTACCTGCCAGTTTGGAGTTTTCGCTGCTGAGCGTTTCCAAAACCACCGAACTGGAAAGGTATTTCAATTTACTAAATGGGGAATGCGCGAATGGTTTGCTGCCACATTTTTAATGGGTGCATTCTTCGTTTCTGGACAAATTTATGAGTATGCAATGTTGGTCTCTGAAGGCAAGACACTTTCATCAGATGCATACGGTTCTGTTTTCTATGTTGCTACCGGTTTCCACGGTCTGCACGTAACTGGCGGACTTATTGCCTTCTTAATTGTGATGGTGCGTGTGTCTAAGGCGCGACGCTTTACGCACCAACAAGCAACAACTGCAATTGTTGTTTCCTACTATTGGCACTTCGTCGACGTGGTGTGGATCGCACTCTTCTCTGCGATCTATTTGATTAAGTAAGGGAGCTCAGTGAAACATTTATCTCGCTACCGTCGACATAAGGCAGCTGCTCCATTGCTTCTATTATTGGCGTTGCTTGCAATCGGGGCTACCTACAGCGTTGCAAGTGCCGCAACTTCATCACAGATGAGCGCTGCAGATCGCTCAGTTCTGATTGAAGAAGGTCGCCAAATTTTTCTCAAAGGTTGCTCTTCCTGTCATGGGCTCAATGCAGAAGGTGGACAAATCGCACCTTCGCTGATTGGGGTTGGAGCGGCATCAGTTGATTTCCAAGTAGGTACAGGTCGCATGCCAATGGCGGATATGAGCACGCAGGCTATGCGCAAGGCACCGATTTATGACGCAGCAGAGACAGCTGCTGTGGCTGCTTATGTAGCATCCCTTGCACCGGGCCCTGAAATTCCTGCGGAATCATCTCTTAATTACGAGCGTGATGGAAACACAGCAGAGGGCGGCGAATTATTTAGAAACAACTGCGCCATGTGTCACAACTTTGCCGGACAAGGCGGGGCTCTAACGCAAGGAAAATATGCTCCAACTTTGATGGGTGTGGAACCAAAACATATTTATGAAGCGATGGTTACTGGTCCACAATCAATGCCAGTCTTTAGTGATAAAACAATTACACCTGCAGAAAAACTTTCAATCATTAAGTGGATTAAGGCTGCTGAGAAGGAGCCAAATCTTGGCGGTGCCTCTCTAGGCCGAGTTGGTCCAGTAACAGAAGGATTATTAGGTTGGGTGTTAGGACTAGGAATGCTTATCGGTGTTGCAGTCTGGCTAGCGATGAAGGCGAAGTAAGAATATGTCTAAAGAAATCGAAGCTATAAAAGATCCTGGTTTGCCTGCTCACGTACACCGCAAAGCAGATACTGATCCTGCTGCTGCAGATCGTGCAGAGCGTCAGGTTGCTACGTTCTTTGGAATCTCTGCACTTGGAACAATTCTTCTTATAGTCTCTTATATCTTCGTTCCAGATGATTTATTCATTTTCATTCCTGTTATGGGAAATCAAAATGCCCATCAACTGGGTCTTGGCTTAGGAATGGCCATCTCATTATTTTTTATTGGCATGGGAGCAATTCACTGGGCAAAGACATTGATGCCAGACACCGAAGTTGTTGCACAACGTCACGAGTTTCGTTCCCCGGATTCAGATCGCAAAGAGTTTGTTGAGGCTGTTAAATCTGGTGCAAGTGCTTCCGGACTTGGACGTCGCTCATTAATTAAAAGATCACTCGGGGCAGCACTTGGATTATCTGCACTCTCTCCCCTGCTTCTCTTTCGCGATTTAGGTCCATTGCCAGGCAAAGAACTTGAAAAGACAACCTGGAAGTCAGGCACCTACCTTGTGACCGATCCTGGCAATCGCCGCATCAAAGCCTCAGATCTTGAGGTCGGTGCGGTGGCGCAGGTTCTGCCGGAAATCCAAGATCCTGAACATCGCAAACTCAGCGATATTGCAAAAGATGCAGTTTTGCTGATTCGTCTTCGCCCACAAGAGTTCAATCTTGAGGCTGACAAATTGGCTATGACTCACGATGGAATTATTGCCTTTTCAAAGATTTGTTCTCACATGGGTTGCGCCGTGGCACTCTACGAACAACAAACCAAGCACCTGCTGTGTCCATGTCATCAATCGACATTTGATGTGACCCGCGCTGCCAAAGTTATCTTCGGACCTTCTGCCAGGCCATTACCTCAATTAGACATTACAATTGATGGTGAGGGTTATTTAGTGGCTCGTAAACCATTCTCCGAACCAGTCGGACCTAGTTTCTGGGAGCGAAACTCACAATGACAGTTGAAACAAGCTTAGGCAGCGTCGCCAATTATGTAGACGAGCGTACTGGCGCTGCTGCGTGGATGAAAAAGAACTTACAAAAAGTTTTTCCTGATCACTGGTCTTTCCTCTTAGGTGAAGTTGCGCTGTACTCATTTATTATCTTGTTGCTATCTGGAACATTCCTCACTTTCTGGTTCGACCCATCACAACGTGAAGTTATTTATGAGGGTAGTTACGAACCACTTGAAGGAATAAAGATGTCGGCTGCCTACGCCTCAACACTTCACATCTCCTTTGAAGTTCGCGGCGGTCTCCTCATGCGCCAAATTCACCACTGGGCTGCGCTGATTTTCATGGCAGCTATCGTTGCCCACTTAATGCGCGTCTTTTTCACTGGAGCATTCCGCAAGCCACGTGAAGGAAACTGGATTATTGGTATTGGCCTTCTTACTTTAGGAATTGTTGAAGGATTCCTTGGTTACTCACTGCCAGATGATCTTTTGTCAGGTACTGGAATTCGTATTGCAGAGGCGATTATTCAAGCCTTACCAGTAGTGGGTTCCTATCTTGCCTACTTTGCCTTTGGCGGAGCATTTCCCGGCGAAGCCTTCATCCCCCGCATTTATACAGTGCACGTTTTGTTGTTGCCTGGAGCATTTTTAGCATTAATCACCGCTCACTTAATGATGGTCTGGTACCAGAAGCACACCCAGTACCCAGGTCCAGGACGGACAGAAAAGAATGTTGTCGGATATCCGCTGATGCCTACATACATGGCTAAAGCTGGCGGATTCTTCTTTATCGTTTTTGGCGTGACCGCATTTTTAGCTGCTGTTGCATCTATCAACCCAATCTGGCTCTACGGTCCATACACACCAGGGCAAATTTCCGCAGGCTCGCAACCCGATTGGTATATGGGTTGGCTGGATGGCTTAGTGCGCATGGCTCCCCCAATTGAAACTCATGCTTTTGGCCACACGATTTCTTGGAACATTTTGATTCCAGGGTTAATTATTCCTGGAATTTTATTTACTGGAATGGCGCTTTATCCATTCATCGAAAGCTGGATTACTGGAGACAAACGCGAGCACCATCTACTGGATCGTCCACGCAATGCCCCCAACCGCACCGCATTAGGCGTAATGTCCTTAACTTTTGTGATGGTTACTTTGATTAACGGCGGTAACGACATCATTGCCACCCAATTTGATCTCTCCATCAATCAAATTATGTGGGGCACGCGCTTTGGAGTTTTGATCCTGCCACCACTCGCATTTGTAATCACCAAACGTCTATGTCTGTCATTACAACGAGCAGACCGTGAATTAGTTCTTCACGGCCGTGAAACGGGAACGTTGCTCCGTCTGCCTCATGGTGAGTTCGTTGAAGTACATGAACCGATTTCACCAGAAAAAGCATACTTTCTCACATCACACGAGCAGGCTCCCCCACTTGAATTGCCTGCAGTTGATGGACGAGGAGTCAAGCGTGCTGGAGCTCTAAGAAACAAGCTACGTGCTCGTATGAGCAATGCTAACGCCGAGCAGATCACCAAGGTCTCAGCTGACGACCTCAAGCAGATCGAGCACCACTAGCGGGTATTAGCACCCTCACATATAGCTTTTAGTTTTACGAGTGACTTGGCCATCCATTTAGGGTTGTGAGCAATAGCCCCTGTAATCCTGAGCCAATGCCTTGCCAAGAACGGAATGTCGCTTGCATCAAATGATTCAGTGACTTGGGTCGTCCCATTCTCCAACTCAACTAGCTCGTACTGCCATCTCCATTTCATCAAATGGCACCAAGCAATCTGCTTATCCTCTTCAAAAGCTACGACCGTGTTTTTTATGCGATATGGAATCTTAAGCTTCATGTCCATTGAAAACTGAGCACCTAAGAATAAACGCTCCGGGCCAGAGATTGAGTTCTGAATAGTTCCAGATCCATCAAACAACCGATGAGATGAAGGGTTTGCTAGTAAGTCAAAGATTTTCGAAGCAGGAGCGTTGATGATTATGCGAGCAGCGGTTTTATTTGGATGATCAGTAGCAAGAATTTCTGCTCGTTCTGTCGTCATTAGTGTCCTTAAGTAGTTGTGGGCTTTTCGTATTCAGTCACCATTCCGATGACAGAGATCATTAACGCCCCTAGTCCGATCAATGAAAGCCACCATCCGATTAACAAGCCAAGACCGAGCGTGCAGGCACTGAGGGCTACCGGAAGAGGCCACCATGAATGTGGGCTATAGAAACCTAATTCTCCAGCGCCATCTGAAATTTCAGCGGTGAGATTATCTTCGGGAAGTTCGACACCGATTCGCTTTTGTGTGAACCACACGTAAAAACCGATCATTCCTGCCAAACAAGCCGACAAAAGTAACCCGCTAATGCCTAGAGGTTCTCCGCCAATCAGCACATAAACAACGGTGACAATTGCATAGAAAACTGCGAGACCACCGAATAGCTTCCATGAGGCTTTCATCTGTTATTACTTCCCCTCAATTTTTACATCTGGGTGATGTAGATCAAAAGCTGGGCGCTCACTAGAAATACGAGGCATAGATAGGAAGTTATGGCGAGGAGGTGGGCAGGAAGTTGCCCATTCAAGTGAACTGCCATATCCCCATGGATCATCCACGCCAACCATTGGAGATTTACGAGTGATCCACACATTGATGAAGAATGGAATCATTGAAAGCGCAAGTAAGAATGAGCCAATTGTTGAAACCGTATTCATGAAAGTAAAACCATCGCCTGGCAAATAGTCCGCATAACGACGTGGGAATCCCTTAATGCCCAACCAGTGCTGGATTAAGAAGGTGAGGTGGAATCCAACAAACAAAGTCCAGAAATGGATCTTGCCAAGTCGCTCGTTAAGCATGCGTCCGGTCATCTTTGGCCACCAGAAATAGAAACCTGCAAACATTGAAAACACCACTGTTCCGAAAAGAACATAATGGAAGTGGGCCACAACGAAGTAGCTAGCAGATACTGCAAAATCTAGAGGTGGTGAGGCCAGAATAATTCCTGTCAGCCCACCGAATAGGAATGTCACAAGGAATCCCATAACCCACAGCATCGGAGTTTCAAAGGTTACGTGGCCACGCCACATGGTGCCGATCCAGTTGAAGAATTTAACTCCAGTTGGAACACCAATCAGGAAAGTCATGAAGGAAAAGAATGGGAGTAAGACTTGACCACTTGCAAACATGTGGTGAGCCCACACCGAAACTGAAAGTGCTGCGATTGCAATAGTTGCTGCGATTAGACCTAGGTAACCAAAGATTGGCTTGCGACTAAAGACTGGCAAAATTTCTGTAACGATTCCAAAGAACGGCAGCGCGAGGATATAAACCTCAGGATGACCAAAGAACCAAAACAGATGCTGCCAGAGCATTGCTCCGCCGTTGGCCGGATCAAAGAGATGCGAACCATAGAGGCGATCAGCCTCTAGCCCTAAGAAAGCTGCCGCTAATGGCGGGAAGGCAAGGAAAACCAAAATTGATGTCAGCAGAACGTTCCACGAAAAGATTGACATACGAAACATCGTCATACCTGGTGCGCGCATCGTAAAAATTGTCGTTATGAAGTTGACCCCGCCAAGAATTGTTCCGACACCACTGATGGCTAAGCCAATTAACCAAAGATCCCCACCGATACCTGGTGAGTACTCAGAGTTTGCAAGTGGTGCATATGCGGTCCAGCCAAAGGATGCGGCGCCACCTGGAGATAAGAAACCGGCAAAGGTCATTAATCCACCAAATAGGAACAGCCAATAGGAAAACATATTCAAGCGCGGGAATGCCACATCTGCTGCACCAATTTGTAGCGGCATAATCACATTGGCAAAACCTACGAAAAGAGGCGTTGCAAACATCAAAAGCATGATCGTTCCATGCATGGTGAAAATTTGGTTGTACTGCTCATTGCTCAGGAACTGCATCCCTGGTCGTGCCAATTCTGCGCGTAGAACAAGTGCTAAAACACCGGCAATCAAGAACCAGGCAAAAGATGTCATCAAATACATGTAGCCGATCGTCTTGTGATCAGTAGATGTAATCCACTTTACGAAAGACTTACCCTTAACAGCAGGCAGCGGAGTCTTCAGGGTTGTCGTAGGGCGTTCTGCGTACGTTGTCATGCTTGGCTCCCCTTAATTGTTTCTAAATATGCATCGTATTCATCAGGTGTTACTACCTTTACGGTGAAAAGCATTTGGGAGTGATTGCGCCCGCATAAAATATTGCAACGGCCAGGGAACTCACCCAATTTGTTAGCGGTAAATTCCAGCTCGTTGGTAACTCCAGGCAGATTTTGCATTTGAATCATGAAGGCTGGAATCCAAAATCCGTGGACGACATCATTTGAAGTGATCGTGTAACGAACTCGCTCACCCAATGGGACAACCAAAGTAGGTGTCTGTGTTGGGGTTCCGGTTACAACCGCCTTTGGTCCAGCTTCTGGATAACCAAACTGCCAGGACCATTGAAAGCCTTCAACTGTAATTTCGTGCGCGTAGGTATCTGTCTTTTCTGTAATTATGTTTTGTCGCTCGACTGTGTAAAAGAAAAGAACCGCGACGATAATGAAGGGGATAATTGTGTATGCAACTTCAACCGGAACGTTGTATTGAGTTTGCTTTGGAAACTCTGGACCATCTTTCTTGCCACGATGAAAAACTGCTGGCCATAAAATTAGGATGAGCGTAAACACCCCAACCACACCTGCTGCTATCCATGCTCCTTGCCACAACAACAATGAGGCATCATTGACGCTAGAAACACCCTCGGGAAAGCCCCAATCGATGCTCTGTGAGCAGCCAGTGAGAAGCAGAACAGGAAGAAATAATAACAGTGCTCGTAAGCGCGACAACAGGGTGCGAGGCATGGAGGTAAGGATAGTTTGTATTAGGCGTTAGCGTCGCACGAGCACATTGAGTAGGAGTGGTGGCGCTCCTCACATCCAATTAAGAAATAACTACGGAAGATGGATGGCGATTTCATCGGCGCTGGCTTGGCCATATGCCTCGGCAAATCGGGCGATAAATTCAGCCTTAGTAAATCGATACTCCTGGGTGCCTAGGGTCTCGATGACATAGGTGGCGATTAATGCCCCCAGCTGGGCGCATCGTTCGTGGGAAAGTCCCCAAGCAAGACCGGCGATAAAACCAGATCTAAATGAATCCCCAACACCTGTTGGATCGGTCTTGGATTTTTCCTTCGGGCAGGCGACTTGAACAAACTCCCCTGCCGCGCTTTCAACCTTTGCGCCCTTTGAACCAAGAGTCACAACTCGGTATTTAACGCGCTCTAAAATCTCCCGATCTGACCACCCAGTTTTTTGCATTGCAAGAGCAAGTTCATACTCATTCAAAAACAGGTAGGCAGCACCATCGATTAATAACTTAATTTCTTCTCCAGACATGCGTGCCATCTGCTGGGAAGGGTCAGCTGCAAATGCAATCTGTTGCTGGCGACAAACCTCGGAATGTCGCAACATAGCTTCGGGATCATCAGGAGATATCACCAGTAAATCCAACCGACCGACTTTCTCCATGATGGGACTCAGTTCGATATTTCTAGCCTCAGACATTGCACCAGGGAAAAACGATGCAATCTGATTGAGATCTTGATCTGTTGTGACAATGAAGTGAGCTGTATGTAAAGTCGTTGAAACTAGTGCGTGCGAGGTGTCCACCCCGTGACGGGAAAGCCAGGCATCGTAATCAGCCCAATCTTTACCAACAGCTGCGATGAGAATCGGATTAAGTCCGAGAGCGCCCATTCCAAATGCGATATTAGCGGCGCATCCTCCACGGCGAACATCCAAGGTATCAACAAGAAATGAAAGCGAGACTTTTTCAAGAGAACCGGCAACGAGTGAATCCGTAAACTTCCCCGAGTAGGTCATTAAATGATCAAGACCAACAGAGCCCGCTACACCAATTTTCATGTGCGGATACTAGTGCGAAAAATACAGATACTTAGTTAAATGAATCGCCGCAGGCACAAGAACCCCGTGCTTGTGGGTTATCAATAGTAAATCCCTGCTTTTCGATTGTGTCAACAAAGTCAATTGTTGCACCTGACAAATATGGATCACTCATCTTGTCGGTAATCACCTTTACTGCGCCGAATTCGCGCACGATGTCACCATCCATGTTGCGATCATCAAAGAAGAGCTGGTATTTGAGGCCTGAACATCCACCTGGCTGCACAGCAACGCGAAGATTGAGATCATCGCGCCCCTCTTGAGCTAGCAGAGCAGACACCTTTGCGGCGGCCACATCGGTTAGCTGAATTCCAGTTGTCGTAGTTGCTTCAGTTGTCATTGCACTCTCCTTGATTGACTCCTGGCGAAATCTTACTCCCCCCGTGTCCGGCAAGCGAGTTGAGGAGCACTACAACACGGCCTCTATAGTTGCCCCATGAGTACACAAGAGAGCAAAGGTCGTCCGACCCCAAAGCGCAAAGAGGCTGAGTCAAAACGCAAGGTTTCATCACTTGCACCAATAGTCACTAAGGACCAGAAGCGAGCCTCGAAAGCACTAGCCCGAGAAGACCGCGTTGCTCAGCGTGCTGCCTATCTGCGTGGGGATGAATCAGCGCTGCCAGCACGAGATCGTGGACCTGCTCGTCGATTCGTTCGTAACTACGTTGACTCACGTCGCTCAACTGGTGAGTACTTTCTTCCAACAATCTTTGTTGTCTTGGTCTTTACCCTAATTAAGAATCCAATAATTCAAATAGGCGCAATCGTATTGATGTATGCGATGTTGCTCGTTGCAGTCATTGATGGGATTTTTCTCTCACGAAAAATTCGCAAAGCTGTGCAAGAACAATTTCCGGGCACTGAAACCAAAGGTCTTGGAATGTATGCCTGGCTGCGTTCTACACAAATGCGACGCCTTCGTGCGCCTCACCCTCAAGTCACAGTAAGCAAAAAGAAAAACTAAGCTCGAGGATTCGGGCTTTCATTCTTCTTTGGGTCGCGCTCTGGAAGATTGCCTAATGCTTTGTCAATTGCTTTCATAACATCTGTATCTAGCTTTACTCCAGATGCCTTCACATTTTCCTTGACCTGCTTTGGCTTTGTGGCACCCATGATTGCACTTGAAACATTTGGATTTTGAAGGACCCATGCAATTGCCAGCTGTCCCATAGTTAACCCAACGCCATCTGCAATTGGCTTTAAGTTTTGGACCGCTTCTAGAACCTCTTCGCGCATCCAGCCCTTAATCATGTTTGCGCCGCTGCCCTTATCGGCGGCACGAGATCCTGCTGGTGCTTTCTTGCCTGGCAAATACTTACCGGTCAAGATTCCTTGTGCCATTGGTGACCAAACGATCTGCCCAATGCCCTCTGTCTCGGAAAGAGGGACTACTTCTGACTCAATAACGCGCCATAGCGCTGAATACTGCGGCTGACTGGAAACAAAACGGTTGTAACCGCGAGCATCTTGAATTGCTAGAGCCGACTTAATTTGCGGTGCGTTCCATTCAGAAAAACCGATGTAATGGACCTTACCCGCGCGGATTAAATCATCAAAAGCACTTAAGGATTCTTCAATTGGAGTTTCATAATCAAAGCGGTGCATTTGGTAGAGATCAATGTGATCGGTCTGAAGTCGCTTCAGAGATGCATTACATGATTCGATAATGTGTTTGCGAGAAAGACCACGATCATTCTTGCCAGTTCCTGTTGGCCAATACACCTTAGTGAACAACTCATATGACTCACGCTTAACACCCTTGAGTGCTTTACCTAAAACAACTTCAGCTTTAGTGCCAGCATAAACATCTGCGGTATCAAAGGTAGTAATGCCAACCTCCAGTGCTGCTTTCACGCACTTGATCGCTGCATCTGATTCGATTTGATTTCCGTGAGTGATCCAGTTTCCGTATGAGATCTCAGAAACGTACATTCCGGTACTGCCAAGGCGTCTGTATTCCATGTCCGTAAGCCTACGACTAGCGCGCCTAGTTGCCAACCCGAGAGCTCTGTGGTTTGGTTCGTCTACAACTTAATAGCTCACTTGGTAGGGGAAGTTCGGTGAAAATCCGACGCTGACCCGCAACCGTGAATCTCAGCATGAATGTACTCATACAGAGATAAGTCGGATTACCTAACAAGTGCAGATGAGACAAACACCCGCCGAGGTTTGCGGGGTGTGCTCCTAACACAAGTGGTGTGGATTAATCCTTCCCATCTTTGTGCGGTTCACTCCCTGTGAGACTCTTTCACATTCGAGAGGCCCCACAGCAATGAAGTTTAAAATCGTTTTAGCATTAATTCTTATCTCAACATTTGTTACCCCCTCTGCCCAAGCTGCAGAAAAAGGCTGGCGCTACTGGGGATATTTCCAAGCAGCCCCAGGTAAAACTGTGTGGACTGCTGCTATGACAGGACCCACAGTTGATATCGCCGATGGTTCGGTTGAAGGTTGGTCATTCGTATTTAGCTCAAATGACATTCCATCTGTCCTGCCACGCGTTAAGCCTGACTTCAAAAGTATTTGCGCCGGCGTAAAAGCGGACAGAGACACCAAACGAATTGGATTAGTCATCGACTTTGGATCTTCGGCATATGCACCGAAGGGTGAAAAAGTTAGGAAGACAATTACAACTTGTGTTCGAGTTGCTAAGGAATCCCAAGG
>Ga0114976_10000448_pt1 | contig 25756 bp, 25 predicted proteins | sample S_130805_EF_Meta_FD_87319 | JGI IMG/M metagenome (GOLD analysis project Ga0114976, IMG submission 87319) | Freshwater microbial communities from Lake Simoncouche, Canada to study carbon cycling - S_130805_EF_MetaG | ecosystem: Environmental > Aquatic > Freshwater > Lake | place: Lake... | reverse complement strand
GTCCCTATGGCGAACGGTTGGGCCGTCGCTGGCGACCGGTGGAGCGGGCGGGAATCTATGTGCCCGGTGGCCGGGCCGCCTACCCCAGCACGGTCCTGATGAACGCCGTGCCTGCCCGCGTGGCCGGGGTGCAGCGGCTGGTGATGGTGACCCCTCCAGGCCCCGATGGCGATCCCAATCCCACGGTGCTGGCGGCCGCCCATTTGGCCGGGGTCCGGGAGGTGTACCGGGTGGGTGGGGCCCAGGCCATTGCCGCCTTGGCCTTCGGCACGGCCTCGATCCCACGGGTGGATGTGATCAGCGGTCCCGGCAACCTTTGGGTCACCCTGGCCAAAAAGGCCGTCTACGGCCGGGTGGGCATCGATTCCCTGGCCGGCCCCAGTGAGGTGGTGGTGATCGCCGACCACACCGCCCAGGCCGACCAAGTGGCCGCTGATCTCATGGCCCAGGCCGAACACGATCCCCTGGCGGCGGCGATCCTGATCACCACCAATCCGGACTTGGCCACGACCGTGCCCGCCGCGATCGAAGCCCAACTGGTGGACCATCCGCGGGCGGCGATCGTGATCCAAGCCCTCAACAGCTGGGGGCTGATCGTGGTCTGCAACGATCTGGAGGATGCCGCTCGCCTCAGCGATCGCTTCGCGCCGGAACATCTGGAACTCCTCGTGGCGGAGCCGGAGACCCTGGCAGAGCGAATTCAGCACGCCGGGGCCATCTTCCTCGGCCCCCATACCCCTGAAGCCGTCGGCGACTACCTGGCCGGCCCGAACCACACCCTCCCCACCAGCGGCACGGCTCGCTTCGCCGGAGCCCTCAGCGTGGAGACCTTCCTGCGCCAAACCAGCTTGATTCATTTCAACCGGGCGGCGCTTGAGGGCACCGCCGCCGCCGTGGTGACCCTGGCGGAAAGTGAAGGCCTGCACAGCCACGCCGAGTCGGTACGGCGACGGCTGGGCTGAGGATTGCCCCCTCAGCGCTTCACCAGATCCCGCACCCCCGGGGTCCCATCGACGATCTCACCGACCAGGACCTGGTCGGTGAGATTGACGAACAGGCCGTTCTCAAGCACGCCCGGCAGGTTGTTGATTTCTTTCTCCAGGGTCACAGGATCGGTGATGCCTCCGGCGAACTTCACATCCAGCACCAGATTTCCTTGATCGGTCACCACGGGGCCGGCCTTACGGACCGCCATCCGGAGCTGGGCCTCACCCCCCAAGGCGCCCAGCTGACCTTGCACCTGGCGCCAGGCCCCCGGCAGCACCTCCACCGGCAACAGAAAACCGAGGTTGAGGGTGTCCACCAACTTGGTGCTATCCACCACCACCACAAAACGATCCGCACGGCGGGCCACCAGCTTTTCCTGCACGTGGCAGGCTCCACCGCCCTTAATCAACTGGAACGCGGGATCCACCTCATCGGCACCGTCGATCGCCAGGTCAATGCGATCAATGGCGTTGAGGCTCCTGAGGGGGATCCCCAGCTCCGCGGCTAACACCTCCCCTTGAAACGAGGTGGTGACCCCGACGATGTCGGCAAGCTCCCCACTGCGGAGCTTGGCGCCCAAGCCCTGAATCATCAGGGCCGCCGTGGAGCCTGAGCCCAAGCCAACCACCATGCCGTCGCGAATCTGCTCGACAGCGGCTGCGGCCACCGCCTGCTTCATGCGGTCCTGCAGATCCGACATGACACCACTTGCCAAGGGCCGCGACGGTAGCAGGGCCTAGTCCGGGCCTCAGCCGGGGGACGGCATGGAGGCTGGCCGGATCATGAGTTGGAGTTGTCGCTGTCCGCGCAGCACGGTGAGGGGCAACGGCTGACCCACCTGGGCCTGCTCCACCTGCTGTAGGAGGGCCGCTGGGGTGATCACGGCCTGATCGGCCACCGCCACCACCAGATCGCCGCGACGTAGGCCAGCCGCCTCCGCCGGACTATCGGGCAGAACCCTCTGCACCAGCGCCCCATCCCGCTCGGGGAGATGCAGCAGGGCATCGGGATCCCGATTGTTGTCGCGGGCGACGCGGGCGGTCAGCGGCACCAGCTGCAGGCCCAGGTAGGGATGCACCACCTGGCCGCCGTCCGCGAGCTGGGAGGCCACCCGCCGGGCCAGGTTGATGGGAATGGCGAAGCCGAGCCCGGCCCCAGGCCCCGCCCGCACCAGGGTGTTGATGCCGATCACCTCGCCGTTGGCGTTGATCAGGGGGCCGCCGGAATTACCGGGATTGATCGCGGCGTCGGTCTGAATCAGGTCGAGGCGTTTATCGGAAAACCCCAGGCTGTTGATGTCCCGATGCAGGCTGCTGACAATGCCCAGGGTGACCGTGCGCTGCAGGCCGTAGGGGCTGCCGAGGGCGATGGCCCAATCCCCCACCTCCAGCGCCTCGGAATCCCCAAGGGGAGCCGCCTTGAGGCCGGCATGGCCTTCGAGTCGAACCACCGCCAGGTCGGTGATCGGATCCGTCCCCACCACGCTGCCGTCCAGCTGGCGGCCATCGGCGAGGGTGACCTCCACCCCATCCACCTGATCCACCACGTGGGCATTGGTGAGCACCAGCCCTCGACGGCCGTCGATCACGATGCCGGAGCCTTGGCCCCGTTCCCGCAAGCTGCCGGAGGGGTCACCGAACAGGTCCCTCAACCGGGGATCCAGCAGGGTGGGGTCAAAGGACTGGCGGGTCACGGAGCGCTCGGTATCGATGCGGACCACGGCAGGAGCCACCTGGCGTGCCGCCTCGGCAACAAAACTATGGGAAGCGTTCAAGGGCGGGGCTGGACCTCTCGTCAGGGGTTGGGGTTCCGGGACAGCCGGCTCCGAAAGCTCCGCCAGCTCCGGCACCAAGACCTCCCCCGGGGCCGAGGCGACCTCGGGAGCGGCCCAGGCAGGGAGCGCGCCGATGGGGCCCAGCCAGAGCAGAACGGCCAACAAGGCCCCCAGCCCGAGGCTCCCCAGCCGGTGGAAATGAGTGGTCATGCGCATGGGGCGACGCTAGGGGCAGCCAGGGCAGGCCAGCGCAACAGCCGTTGACGGATCTCCCCTGATGGCAGAAGTTCCAGCAGGCGACCGCCCGGATCATCAGGCCGCTCCAGGGGGCACGGCTGGACCGGGCCGAAGCCACAGAGGGTGGACGGACATCCATACACAGACACATCGGGCCGCCCCGGCAGCCGCCCTTGCCAATGCTGGTGCACATGGCCGAACAGTACGGCCTTCAGCCGCGGCGTCGCCGCCAGCAGGCGAAGCAGGGGCCCGGCATCCCGCAGGCCCATGGCATCCAGCTCGGACGACCCGATCGCTAGGGGCGGATGGTGGAGGGCCACCAGCAGGGGCCCAGCCCCGATCGCCAGTTGGCGCTCCAACCAGATCCGTTGGCGGGATCCCAGCCAGCCCGCCAGGTGGCCAGGTCGATGGCTGGCCAGGAGGACCAGCTGCCAGGGCCCCAGGGGCAGAACGGCCGGCGCCACCGTGGCGCGACGCCCGAGGACGGCCCGCAACAGCAGCGCCTGATCGTGGTTGCCTGGCAGGAGCGCCACCGGCAGCTCCTGCGATTCCAGCAGCTCCCGCAGCCGGACATACCCACCCCAGCTTTCGTCCTGGCAGAGGTCGCCGCTGATCAGCAGCAGATCGGGGGGGGAGGCGGGGCCGATTTGAAGCAGTGCTTGGCGGACGGCCTCCCGCAGGGCGGGCAAGGGCTGGCGACCGCGACAGTGTCCGTCGGGATCGGCCAGAAGATGGGGGTCACTGAGTTGAAGAATGCGCATCCTTCCGGCGTCACCAGCCCCAAAACTCGAGCTTGCGAGAATTGATCGACCTAAGTTTCCCCCAGTCTGCTTGAGCGGCCATGGCCTCCATTCCTCCCGGCAGCCGCCAACGCTGCAGTCTTTGCCAGGTGGAGATCCAGGGATTGGTGGGAGGCAAGGATCTGGTGCACTTCAGCCTGGGGGCCCCCGGCAGCCGGGCCAAGCTCTGGGCTCGGGTCTGTCAGTACCTGCGCAGCCCTGAGCAATGCGGACGTTGCATCAACCAGGATCCAACGCTGCGGGGGGAGGTGACCAGCAGTGACCACTACGCCGAACCGCCCCTGCTGGAGATGCCTGCTGCAGGTGACCTTGGGTAGGGGATCCAATCCTCTAGGGTGAGGTGATGCCCGCCGGGCATGACCCATGGCCACCGTTCCTTTCCCGATGCGGGACCAGGAACCTGGGCAGGGGCAGTTCCATCACTGCAGGCACGGCGGAGCGTCCTCCGCGCGGACCTCGTCCCGCACCGTGCTCCAGTTCCCTGTCCTGTCTTGCCCCACCCCCTCCATTCCGAACTTGAAACCCTGGTCCTTGGGGCCGGAGCCTCCACGGGGCTGAGCATCCAGGGTCTGCAGGTGCTCACCCATCGGATCCCAATGACCGTGCAGGTGTTGGTGCGTTGGGCCGATGGCCGTGACGTCAGCCTCGACGACTGTGCGGCCTTCAGTGGCCCGCTTGGCGACGCCCTGGAGAGTGCGAATCTGCTGGGGGACACCCCCTGGGTGTTGGAGGTGAGCAGCCCCGGCATCGGCGACGACCTCAGTCAGGAGCGCGACTTCATCAGCTTTCGCGGCTTTCCCGTGGAAGTGATCCGGCGCGGGGAGGAGGGCCACGAAAGTCGGCAGGACGGCCTCCTGGTTGGCCGTGACGACCAGGAGTTGTTGCTCAATGTGCGCGGCCGCACCGTGCGCATCCCCCGGGACCAAGTGGTGCGGGTCCGGCTCGTGAGTCCTGAGCCGGACCCCTGACGCCTCCGTCCACCCTGCTCGTCTTCTCCCCCGTTCATTCGCCCAACCTCCAGCCATGGCCCTGGTTCTGCTCCCCGGTCTGAACAACCTGATCGAGGACATCAGCGACGAAAAGAAACTGCCCCCCCAGGTGGTGGAGGCGGCCCTGCGCGAGGCCCTGCTGAAGGGCTACGAACGCTACCGCCGCACCCTTTACATCGGTATCAGCGAAGACCCCTTCGAAGAGGATTATTTCAGCAATTTCGATGTCACCCTTGATCTTGAAGAGGAGGGTTATCGAGTATTGGCCAGCAAGATCATTGTGGAGGAGGTCGAAAGTGATGACCACCAGATCGCCATCGAAGAAGTGCGCCAGGTGGCCGAGGATGCCCAGATCGGTGACACGGTGGTGCTGGACGTCACCCCGGAAAAAGACGATTTTGGACGCATGGCTGCTGCCACCACCAAGCAGGTGCTGGCTCAGAAGCTCCGGGATCAACAGCGACGGATGATTCAGGAGGAATTCGCCGACCTGGAAGACCCGGTTCTTACGGCAAGGGTGATCCGTTTTGAGCGCCAGAGCGTGATCATGGCGGTGAGCTCGGGGCTGGGCCGACCGGAGGTGGAAGCTGAACTTCCCCGCCGTGACCAACTTCCCAATGACAACTACCGGGCTAACGCCACCTTCAAGGTGTTCCTGAAGGAGGTGAGCGAGGTGCCGAGGCGGGGCCCCCAACTTTTCATCTCCCGGGCTAATGCAGGCCTTGTGGTGTATCTCTTTGAGAACGAAGTCCCGGAAATCCAGGAGGGTTCGGTTCGGATTGTCGCCGTCGCCCGCGAGGCCAATCCCCCTTCCCGAGCCGTCGGCCCCCGCACCAAAGTGGCCGTAGACAGTGTGGAACGGGAGGTGGATCCCGTGGGGGCCTGCATCGGTGCCCGGGGCTCCCGAATCCAGCAGGTGGTGAATGAGCTGCGCGGCGAAAAAATCGATGTGATTCGTTGGTCAGCCGATCCGGGCCAATACATCGCCAATTCCCTCAGCCCGGCCCGGGTGGAAATGGTCCGCCTGGTGGATCCCGCCGGCCATCACGCCCACGTGCTGGTGCCCCCCGATCAGCTGAGCCTGGCCATCGGCAGGGAGGGACAGAACGTTCGCCTGGCTGCTCGCCTCACGGGTTGGAAGATCGATATCAAGAACAGCAACGAGTATGACCAGGGTTCCGAAGACGCCAAGGTGTCGGAGCTGATCGCTATGCGCCAGGAGGAGGAAGCGCTGCAGGCGGAAGCCGAGGCGCGGCTGGCCATTGAACAGGCGACACGGGCCGAGGAGGATGCGCGCCTTAGGGAGCTCTATCCGCTGCCGGAGGACGAAGAGGAGCTGTTCGACGCTGCCGGGGCCCCTACGGACGGGGACGACTCCAGCCTCCATGACACTCACGCTGACGCCGGCGATGGGGAGGCCGTCGACACAACCACCGGCGACGGAGACGATGGGGCTGAGGCCGCGGCGGGCGACGACGCCACCGAGGCTGGGGCCCGGTGATGGGCGGCAGGCCGGTGTTGCGGCAATGCGTGGCCTGCCGCAGCCAGCTGGATCGCCGCCAGCTGTGGCGGGTGATCCGCCTGGCCGGGGGGGCCGGCATTGCCCTGGATCAGGGAATGGGCCGCTCGGCCTATTTGTGCCCTGAACGAAACTGCCTCGAAGAGACTCGTCGCCGCAAGCGACTGCAGCGCGCGCTCCGCTGCCAAGTGCCGGAATCCATCCTCGCTGCGCTTGAGCGGCGTCTTGCTGAATCCGGCCTTGCTTGCTCTGAGGCAAGATGATTGCTGGCCGCAGTGCGCGTGTGGCCCTGTGGCAGGCCTTGCCACAACCGAACGGAGACCTGACCTGAATGACCAGCAGCGGCAAAGTGAGAATTTACGAGCTGTCCCGGGACTTGGGCCTGGACAACAAGGACGTGCTCGACGCCGCCGAGAAGCTTGCCATCGCGGCCAGGAGTCACAGCAGTTCGATCAGCGATGACGAAGCTGCCCGCATCCGGGCCCTGATTAAGGGCAACGGCGCCAAGGCGGCCCCCGCCCCGACCAGCCCAGCACCGGCCAAAGCGATCCTGTCGATCAAGAAGGCAGCTCCGGAAGCTGTGAGTGCTTCTCGGCCTTCGGCCCCCGCCATTCCAGCCCCACCGGCGCCCCGGCCGGCCATCAAGAGCCCGGCCCCCGCCCGGCCAGCTGCGGCGGCGGCGGCGGATCCGGTGCGACCAATGAAGCCTGTCGCTCCCGCGCCACGGCCCCAGGTCAGTGCACCCAAGGCGAGTGCACCCACTGCCAGCGCCCCTACGGTCAGCACCCCCACGGCCGGCGCTCCGGCGCCAACGTCTTCGGGGACCAGTGCCGCCACTCCGCCCCCCATCGCGCCGCCGGCGCGGCCGATGGTGGCCCGCCCGGCGCCGGCACGCCCTGCGGCGGCCGCCCCAAGCCAGCCCAGCCCCGCCGGCGCGCAGCCCGGCCCCAGGCCGGAGGCCAAACCCACCGTCAAGCCCACCGTCAAGCCGGTGGTGATTTCCACCACCAACCGCGCATCACAACCGGTGACGGCTCAAGTGGTGATGCCCCAACCCGCCACGTCGCCGCCGGCCAAGCCGCCGGTCAGGCCCGCCGCGGTGACTCCCCCGCCCCCGCGTCCGGCGGCCCCCACCCCACCCGTCGCCCCCGCCCGGCCTGAAGGCGCATCACCAGCGAAGCAGCCACCCCCGCGCCCCGGCACGCCCCCGGTGAATCGCACCCCCCAGGTTCCGATTCGTGCCGGCGCTCCCCAGCGGACCGGCGCCCCAGCCCCGGGCCGCCCCAGCACCCCTCCCCCGTCCCGGCCCGCTGGGCGCCCCCAGCTGGTGGGCCGTCCCCAACCCGGCCAAGGGAATGCCCCCTCCGGCCCAGCCGGTGGCCCGCCCCCAGGCGCCCCTCGGCCGCAGCGCCCTGGCGCCCCGGCCCCTGTGAGGCCCAGCCCTCCCGGTAGTCGGGCCGCCGCCCCGATCCGCGCAGGCAGCGGCACCGGTCGCCCAGGCCCCACTCCCTTGGAGCTGGTTGGTAAGCCGATCCGCCGGGACGAAGCCGGTCCTGGCACCGCCAGCGGCGGCCGCCCCGCGAGCCCTGGGCGCCCCGGCATCCCCGCTGGCATGCGCAAGCCGATGGCCCCGGGCGAGCTGATGCAACTGCAGAAGCCCATCGGACGGACCATCGCCGCCCCCCCCCGGCGCCCTGAACGTACTGAGGGGGGCAGCGAAGGCGCCTCCACCACGCCCGATCTGGTCCGACCCAACGCCGCCCCCGCTGCGGCGCCGCGGCGTCCGGGCTTCCGACCGCCCCAGCCCGCCGGAACGGCCGGACGGGCCCGGCGACCCGACTGGGATGACAGTGCCAAGTTGGAGGCCCTGCGCAGTCGCACGCCTCAGAAACAGCGCCAGAAAGTGCACATCATCGGCGAAAACGATGATGCGCTCACCGCTGAAACCGGTGGCTTTGCTGGCGAGCAGGAGGCCTTGGTGCTGCAGGCCAGCCTGGCTCGCCCCAGCAAGCCCAGGGGTCTGGCCAGCCAGGCGCAGAAACCCACGGTGGCGGTGCGCAAACGGAAGAAGGAAACCACCCGCCAGCGGCAACGACGTCGGGCGATGGAGCTGCGGGCGGCCCGCGAAGCCAAGGCCCAACGGCCGGAAATGTTGATCGTGCCGGAGGGCAACCTCACGGTGCAGGAGCTGGCCGACAGACTCGGCGTGGAAAGCTCCGAAATCATTAAGAGCCTGTTCTTCAAAGGCATCATCGCCACGGTCACCCAGACCCTCGATCTGTCTTCGATCGAAACCGTCTCCGACGAATTCGGCGTGCCGGTGCTGGAAGACGACGTGGAGGCCGCCGCCAAGAAAACGGTGGAGATGATCGAAGCCAGCGACCTAGCCCACCTGATCCGACGCCCACCGGTGGTCACGGTGATGGGTCACGTTGACCACGGCAAGACCAGCTTGCTGGATGCGATCCGCAAAACCCGGGTGGCGGCCGGCGAAGCCGGGGGCATCACCCAGCACATCGGCGCCTATCAAGTGGAGGTGCCCCACGGTGGCGAGACCCGAAAGATCACCTTCCTCGACACCCCTGGGCACGAAGCGTTCACCGCCATGCGGGCCCGGGGCACCAAGGTGACCGACGTGGCTGTGCTGGTGGTGGCGGCCGATGACGGCGTCCGTCCCCAGACCCTGGAGGCGATCAGCCATGCCCGGGCGGCCGAGGTGCCGATCGTGGTGGCGATCAACAAGATCGACAAGGAAGGGGCCCAACCCGACCGGGTGAAACAGGAACTTTCCGGCCTGGATCTGGTGGCCGAAGACTGGGGTGGCAGCACGGTGATGGTGCCTGTGAGCGCCATCAAGGGCCAGAACATCGACCAGTTGCTGGAGATGATCCTGCTGGTGAGCGAGGTCGAAGACCTGCAGGCCAATCCGGATCGCCTGGCCAAAGGCACGGTGATCGAAGCCCACCTCGACAAGGCCAAGGGTCCGGTGGCCACCCTGCTGATCCAGAACGGCACCCTGAGGGCCGGCAGCGTGGTGGCAGCTGGTCCGGTGCTGGGCAAGGTGCGGGCCATGGTGGATGACTCCGGTAAGCGGGTGAAGGAAGCCGGTCCGTCCTGCGCCGTGGAGGCCCTTGGCTTCAGCGAAGTGCCCACGGCCGGCGACGAATTCGAGGTGTACCCGGATGAGAAGAGTGCCCGCGCCGTGGTGGGGGATCGGGCCAACGAGGCCAGGGCCAGCCGTCTGGCCCAGCAGATGGCCTCGCGACGGGTCTCCCTGGCCTCCATGTCCGGCCAGGCCAGCGAGGGCGAGCTCAAGGAGCTCAACCTGATCCTCAAGGCCGATGTGCAGGGCAGCGTGGAAGCGATTCTCGGGTCGCTGGAACAGCTGCCCCAGGAGGAGGTGCAGGTGCGGGTGCTGCTCTCGGCGCCGGGCGAGATCACCGAAACCGACGTGGATCTGGCCGCCGCTTCCGGTGCCGTGATCGTGGGCTTCAACACCTCGATGGCCTCCGGTGCCAAGCGCGCCGCCGACGCCACCGGGGTGGACGTTCGCGATTACGACGTGATCTACAAGCTCCTGGAGGACATCCAAATGGCCATGGAAGGCCTGCTGGAGCCGGAGCTGGTGGAGGAATCCCTGGGCGAGGCCGAGGTCCGTGCCGTGTTCACGATCGGCAAGAGCGCTGTGGCGGGCTGTTATGTCACCAACGGCAAATTGCAACGCAACTGCAAGGTGCGGGTGCGCCGGGGCAAGGAACTGGTGTACGAAGGGGATCTCGATTCCCTGCGCCGCGGCAAGGACGACATCAAGGAGGTCGCCACGGGCTTCGAATGCGGCATCGGCTGCAATCGGTTCAATTCCTGGCAGGATGGGGACCGGGTTGAGGCCTTCAAGCTGGTCACCCAGCGCCGTACCCTCAGCACCTGAACGCCGTGAATCCCCGCAGCGAGCCGTTGGTTTGGCTGCAGCTGATCGCCTTGGGGGTTTTTCCCCTCGAGGTGTTGGTGCTGCTGCTGCTGTTGGCTGGCAACGACCCTGGTCCGCTCCCGGGACTGGAACGGGTGCTGTGTTGGGCGATTGGGGCTCTCGCCCCAGCCCTACTGCTCTGGCGCCAACCCGCGGATCCCTGCTCCCTGCTGCTGGCACAGGTGCCCCAGCGGGGCCGTCGGCCGCTGCAACGTCAACTGGCGGCCCAGCCCCCCTCCCTGGCGGGGCGGCTGGGACTGGTCCTTGTCACCGCCCTACTCCTGCCTCTGTTGTGGTGGCTGGACAACCACGCCGCGTTGGCCGCCCCCCTAGCTCCTTTCCCCGACACCCCCCGGTTGGTAGCGCTGCTGATGGGCACGCCGCTGCTGGCCTTGATGGTCTGGCAGGGCCAGCAGGTGCTTCAGGCCCTGGGCTGGCTGATCCGGGGCAAGGCTGGCCTGCCAACGACCGCCAGCCCCTCAGCCAGCTCTGACGTCACCTCCCCGGCCCCCCGCAGCGATCAGCGCCTGTCCCCAGGGCTGCCGCTGTTGCTCTTGCCGGCCCTCAGCGTTGAGGCTGCGTCCACGGCCCAGCTCTCCAGAGCCGAGCCGTCAGCCCCCGGCTCAGGCGGCGCCGTCACGGTTGCGGTCGAACCAGAGCAAGCCCCCGAACAGGCCAAGGGCCCCCAGCTGGATCAACAGGTCGGTTGAGGCCACCTCAACGCCGGCGGAGGCGCGAAGGGTCATGGCCGCGAGCCCCACGGCCGCAGAGGCCGCCAGGGCCACCCACAGGGCGCGGCGCAGGCCTCGCCAGGGGTTGCGCGCCTCCGCCAGCAGTCGCTCCCGCAGGGCCGGATCCAGGCGTGGGTTCGGATCAGGCATCGGGGCCCTCCAGCAGCCCCAATGCTAAGTTTGTTTTGCTGCCGGTGTAGCTCAGTGGTAGAGCAACTGATTCGTAATCAGTAGGTCGCAGGTTCAAATCCAGTCACCGGCTTTTTCTGGACGATGAACACTCTGGGAGATCCAATATCTGGGTTTCTAGAACTCGATCCCAGAAGGTGAAGTACAACCCGAAGTGCACCCTCGGACACGCATGGTGCATGGAGTGGTGGGAGGGTCCGATCAGGCTCCATGCCAGCCAGCGGGGATACCAGGCCAGCTTTAGATCCTCCAGGCCCAGGTGATTGATCACCGCCCACACGGTCATGGTGATCAGCACGGCGCTGAGGGTGAGGGGATGCAGGGGGATCGCCAGCACTACCACCGCCAGAAATACGGCCTGAAGAATCGCTTCAGGAGGATCAAAGGCAAAGGAGGTCCAGGGGGTCGGGGGACGGGACTGGTGGTGGGAACGGTGTGCATAGCCATACCATTGGGGCTGGTGGAAAAGGCGATGGGTGAAATAAAACACCGTGTCTTGCAACAGCAGCACCAGGCCGTAACTCACGGGTAAATACCACCATCCATAGCCCATTAACTCTCCGTACATTCTGGTTGCGCCATGCTGAACGGCCTGCATCAGCACCACCCCAACCAGCGCAAAGATGGCCGCTGAGCCCACGGAAAGGCCAATATCACGGCCGATCCCCGCCTCCCGGGAGCGGCCAGAATCATGACCATCGCCTTCCACCCGAGGGACAGCCAGTGAGCGACGCCAACACCGCAGTAAAAACGCAAAAAAACCAGCAACAATGAAATAGCGCAGCACGATAATTCCATAGAGAACCACCAGTGATTCAATCCCGGAATACCACGAGCTTGGTGTCACCATTATCGCCAATAGCTCCCGAAAAAGTGCCGTTGATTCATCCGCCGTCCGCCCCTTAAGCGGAGCCATCCTCCCACGCTATCGAGCTCCCAGCCGCCGCGGGGAAATCGGGGCAGATCTGCGGCGGGATAAGCCCATCCATGGACCCGAGTTGTCGTGCGGTGCCTCAATGCAGTTCCGGCGGCAAGGAGGCCCGAGACTCCCTTAACACCTGAGAGGGCTTGATATGAAAGCGTTGCTGAAAATCGAGGCTGAACAAGCTCAAGGAGCGATAGCCGCAGGCGAGGGCAATGCTGGAGACGGTGTCGCCGGGCAAGGGCTGCTGCAGCCGCCCTTGGGCCTGATCGAGCCGCTGGCGACGAATCCACTGCGCCGCCGTGCATCCAAGTCGCTCGCGGAAGGCATACTGCAGCGCTCGCCGCGAGTAGCCACTGCGATCTTCCAGTTCGGTTAGTGTCAACGCATCGCCAAGATTGGCCTCGATGGAGTCAATCAATTCGTCGAAGTCATCCTGGCCCTCGGACTGACGGTGGCGGAGCCGTTCGATTGGCCGCTCCAGCCATAACTCCGGCAGCAGCAGCAAGGCCACCAACCGGTAGATCTGATCATCCAGGTGCAGGCACTCCAGCAACGTGGCCTGCTCCGGGAGCAACCGCGCCGCCATGACAAACAGCTGACGCAGCGCGGCCTGCAGGGGGGCGAGCTGACCCCCATCCTCTGGCGACCAGAGTTGGGAGCGCTCCAGCAGCGGCCGCCACCGGTCGGGGGGCAGGCTGCGGCCGGCCATGGCCTGGGCTGCGGCCTGCAGGAGCAGGGGATCCAGCCGTAGAGCGATCGCGCCCACCGTCCCGGTCACGCAGCGACAACCCTCCCCGGAGAGCAGCAGCAGCTGGCCAGCGCCTCCGCTCAGGTGGCACCCGTTTTGGCGCACCTGGATGTCACCGTCGTAGAGCACGCAGAGGGTGAGATGGCGCTGGCTCTCCAGCACCCCCTGGCCCGGCCCGGCCACCCCGGCGGTCAGCACCAGCTTCCCCAGGGAGACATTGATGGCCGTATGCCACCAGTCTTCGCCATCCCCCCGGGGCGCCAGCTGACGCAACGGAATCACTTGACGTAAAAGATCCTCACTGGCTTGCAGATCAGGGCACTCCTGCAACAGGGGCCCGAAGGGATGGGACGCCAGCAGCTGCTCGACCTCCCTGGCGACAGCCTTAGAAGAGTGACGGAGCAAGAATCCTCCGCGCTTCCGACGTGATCATGGGGGAGCCAGGGCCGATGCCACCAGCTAACCACGAACAGTCAATACAATCAAGTTATAGTAAGAATCGAGCGGGCCCTGATCCCCCCATTGCATATTTTCGGTAACTCTGCATTTTTTTAGCAACCCTTGCCGTCCCGATCTTGGGCGCCAATCCTCTGGCGATCCGCCGATGAAGTCGTCGCCGCGATCGTCCTAGGGTCTGGGGATGGGGAGTGATCCAGCGGATATGGCAGGTGACGGTCTCGAGTCCTCCGCCCCGGAGCCGCTGAAGCGCATCGTGGGGATCGGCGCCTCCGCCGGTGGCCTGGAGGCGCTGCGGGCCCTGGCCGCCAATCTCCTGCCGGGCAGCCAGGCCTCCTATGTGGTGGCCCAGCATCTGGCCCCGGAGCACCGCAGCCTGATCGTGGACCTGCTCGGGAGAATTTCGCCGCTCCCGGTGATCACGGCCGTGGAAGGGGCCCTGCTGCAGGCGGATGTGATCGCCATCGCCCCGCCCCATCACGACGTGACCGTGGAGGGCGATCGCCTGAGGGTGCGCGAACCGATCGCCCGCTTTGGCCCCAGTCCCCACATCGACCTGTTGTTCGACTCGATTGCCGCCACCTGGGGGGAGAAGGGGGCGGCGGTGGTGCTCTCCGGCACCGGCTCAGACGGCGCCCGTGGGCTGCGGGCGGTGCGGGCCGCGGGGGGCCTCACCCTGGTGCAAACCCCGGAGGATGCCCGCTTCGATGGCATGCCCCGAGCTGCCATCAGCCTGGGCGGCGCCGAACTGATCCTGTCGGCGGACGCCATCGGCCAGCGCCTCCTGACCCTGCTCCGCAGCGACGACCCCGCCGTTGGCCTGCCCGTCCCGGAGGTGGAGCCGGCCCTGCTCAGCAACCTCACCAGCCAGCTGCGCCATGCCACCGGCATCGACTTCTCCCTTTACAAAGAGAACACCCTGCGACGCCAGGTGCAGCGCCGCATGGCCCTGCTCCAGCTCACCCGCTTGGAGGACTACCTGCCCCTGCTGGCCTCCGACAGCGATGAAGCCAAGGCCCTGGTGCAGAACCTCCTGGTCTCGGTGACCTCCTTCTTTCGCGAACCATCGGCCTTCAACAGCCTGGGGAAGCTCTTGTCGACCCGGCTCAACGAGCTCCAGGACGGGCAGCGGTTGCGCGTGTGGGTGCCGGGTTGCGCCACGGGGGAAGAGGTGTATTCGTTGGCGATGTTGATCAGCAGCCTGCTCCACCATCCAGCGGACCTCGCCTCCCACCTCAAGATCTTTGCCACCGATTTGGATGAAACCAGCCTGGCGATCGGCCGTCGAGCCACCTATCCCCTCTCCTCCACACGCGCGATTCCTGAGGAGCTGCTCAACCGCTTCGTGACCCTGGACAGCAGCACGGCTCAGATCAACGAAACGCTGCGCCAGTGCGTGGTTTTTGCTCGCCACAACGTGGGGGAAGATCCCCCCTTCCCCAACATTGATCTGATCTCCTGCCGGAACACCCTGATCTATTTCACGGCGCCGCTGCGGGACCGGGTGGTCAGCTTGTTTCGCGTTGCCCTGGTGCCCGGAGGGCTGCTGTTCCTGGGCAGTTCCGAATCCCTGGGCCCCCGCATCCCCGGCTTCCTGGTTGTCAGTAGTGATCAACGCATCTACCAACGCACCAGCTCGGGGATTGATCGCTCCCTGCCGCCCCTGGCGCCGTCCGCCCAGCGGCTGCCTTTCGCGGCCCCTTCCACCAGCCGACTGGAAGTGTTGCGCGATTCCGTTCCGGAACAACATGTCTCCCTGCTCGAAGCCCTGCTGCGCAGCCTGAGCGCTCCCTGCCTGGTCCTGGATTCCCAGCACGACCTTGTGGAAGTGATCGGCGATGTGACTCCTTATTGCCAACTGCCCGAGGGGCGCATTAATCGTGTCGCGATTACCTTTTTACGGCCTGAACTGCAGGCGGAGGCCCGGGCCCTGTTCCTGGTGGCCCGGGCCGATGGGCTGCCGGCGACCAGCCAGGCCCTGCACCTGGAGCACCTGGATCGCTTTGTGAAACTGGAAGCCCGCCCCCTGCAGGTGGGCGATCAGGAGCTGACGGTGTTGTCCTTTCTGCCCGCCGTGGAAAGCGACCCGACGCCGACCCCCCTTCGGCGGGATTCCGCCTTTGATCAGGAGATCGAGCGGCTGGAGCGGGACCTGCTGCTGAGCCAGGAATCCCTGCGCCGGTCCTTGGTGGACCTGGAGGAGGCCAACGAGGAACTGGAGGCCGCCACCGAAGAACTCCAGGCCACCTCAGAGGAACTGCAATCCTCCAACGAGGAGTTGGAAGCCTCCAACGAGGAACTCCAGGCCACCAATGAGGAACTGGCCACCCTCAACCAGCAGCTCCGCAACCGGGGCGATGAACTGCAACTGCTCAACAACGACCTGGAAAACATCCAGTCGTCCCTCAACCAAGGCATGGTGCTGGTGGACCGGGACCTGCGGGTCACCCGGTTCACGCCGCTGGCGGTGCGGGTGTTTGCCCTGATGGCCAGCGATATCGGCCAGCCCCTGCTCGGAGTGCCGACCACCGTGCCCCTGCAAGGGCTCCGCCAGGCCCTGCTGGCGGTGGTGGAAGGCCATCCCCAGCAGCGGCTGGAGGCTTCCAGCGAAGATCTCTCCTACTTGGTGCAGGTGCTGCCCTACGTGGAGCGCGACGGACGGCGCCTCGGCGCGATCGTCTGCCTCACGGATGTGTCGGAACTGATCGCGCTGCGCCGCACGGCGGAGGCGGCGCTGCGGGAGTTCGCCCGGCTCACTGACGCCCTCGATCAGGCGGTGTGGAAGCGGGACGCGACCCTGCGGCGTGTCCTGTACGTGAGTAAGCGGATCCAGAGCCTCACCGGCTGGAGCGCCGCCGAGGTGTGCGAGCGGCCCGAGGTCCTGGATCAGGCCATCGACCCCGACGACCGCAGCCGGGTGGCGACGGCCCGGGACTCCGATCGGGGCGGGTGGACGGTGAGCTATCGACTTGGCTGTCGGGACGGACGGCGCATCTGGGTGCAGGAGTCGGCGAAGGTGGTCCACCAGGAGGGCGAGACCTACGTGGTGGGCACCCTTGCCGATGTGACCGAGGTCCGGGCGATCGAGGAACGGGCTGAGGGGATGGGAACCATCTTCCAGTCCCTGTTCCACTCCAAGAGTTTCGGGGTCGCCGTGCTGGACGCCAACCTGCGGGTGTCGATGGCCAACGAACGCTTGGGCACCTTGATGGGGCTTGAACCGGCCTCTCTCACGGGCATTCCCGGCACCATGCTCTTTGCGCAAGGGGCCACGGATGACCTGGCGCAGGCCTTGGAAGCAGCCCGCCGCAACCCTGAAGGCCGCATCAGCATGGCCATGATGCTGATGCCGCGCCACCAGCAGCTTCGAACCGTGCAGGTGGAAGTGAGCCTGCTTCCCCAGGCGAAGGACATCGACCACCATGGGGTGCTGATCGTGCAGGAGATCCCGCCCGCCCCCGCCGCGACTTAAGCGACGATGCCCAACTGGGCCTCCAGCTGGCCATAGAACGGCCTCCCTGTGTGTTGTAAACGGCGCACGCAAGGCCGACTCAAGGCCGCTCGCTGGCCGCTTCCTCTCCGCCCCGCAGCTCCACCAACCGCACCCAGCCCGGGGCCGCGAGCAACACCAGGGGGCCCAGCCGCTGGGTTTGTCCCACCAGCGCCGCCACTCCACCGGCGACAAAGTCCACCAACCGCTGTCCCTGGGCCTGATTCAGGAGCTCCAGGTTGATCAGCACGGTTCGACCGGTACGCACGGCACGGACCACGGCGCGCCCTTCGGCAATGCGGCGGGGCACCATCAGCTCCACCTCTGGATCCATCCCCTGGGCGCCGGGGTCGGGGCGCGCCGGCACGGGGGATCTGTCCCCCGGTCGTTCAGGTCGGGACTCGGCGATGGGGGGCACGGAAATCGGCGGCGAAGGCCCCCATCACCCCACATCCGGCCGCCGCCGTCAAAGCCCCACGGACAGGGCCGGTCGCACGCAACTCACAACGGGATTCCAGTCGGGACGGTCCCCCTGGGCGACCGGGTCGGCGCCGTTGCCCGCGCGATAGGCGGAGAGGCGGGGATGTCAAGAAACGGATTGTTTTCCCCGCCCAACCGTGATCACGGGCCTCCCGACTATCCCCCAAGGGCCCATTGATGGGGAAAAACCGGGTGATAACTGGGGAAAACATCGGCTCGCTGGGGAAAAGTTGATCGGTCAGCATGACTAATCAATCCCGATCAGGTCCGCTCGCCCCGGGCCGCCCGCCCCGGAGCTCAGGCGCCGGGGCGGCTAAGTATTTGTACTTATCCCCTTGTCGCTTGGTGGCAACCGCTACCCCTCTAAGGTGATGGTCGCGACCGCGCTCCCTAGGGTGCGAACTCCCTCCACGGGTCCGGAATGGAGCCCACCACCACGAACGACCTGGACGACTGGTTCTGCTGCTGGAGCAACTCCACCAACCGTATGGCGATCGTCCGCTGCTGTGGTCCCCGTGAGTTCTTTCTGGAGCGGGTGGTGTTCCCCTTTGAGCATCTCAGCTTCGCCTGCCCGCCCGGTACGGATGTGGAGATCTGGAGCCATGGCCTCGGGGGGGCCGAGCTGGTGGCCTCCCACCCGGCCCGGGAGTTGCGACTTGAGCCCAGCGAGTCGTCCCCGCCCCCAGGGCCCCAATCGGGTCTAGCCGGACTGATGCCCCCCACGGCCTGGGCCTGAGGCCCAAAGCCATGGAACGATCAGGCCCCCCAAGGGGTCTCCTGCCCCGGAGCTCGCATCGGATGGCGCTGCGGCAGGTTGCCGAAATGCTCCCGGGCGATCGCCACCAGTCCAGCCTCACTGAGGCCGCCATCATCCAAGGTGACAACCGCCACGATCCGCTGCAGGAGATCGGGGCGGTGGTGGGACAGATGGCGCATCAACAGTTGGCGCATGTCACTTTCGCCGTGGCCATGGCCCAGCAGCAGCACCACCTCGGCGTCCCCGATGGCGTCGGTGATCCGCGCCAGGTAGTCGCTGTCGAGCGGAGCCCGCTGACCGGCCAGATCGCGGTCGTGGCGGTGGGTGAGGGTTTCGCCGCTGCCCCAGAGGCCATGGGGCCGCAGCACCGCATGGTCCACCGCGTCGCCCTCCAGATGAAACACATCGGTGTGGTGATGGTCGAGGTGGAGCACCAACCGCCGGCTCTGATCCCCCCGTGGCGCAGGGGAGGCCGCCGCGGCATGGTCGGGGCCGATGTCCGCCTGCTGCAACAGGTGGCGTAGGCGCAGCACCGCCTCCGGATCCAGCACGGCCCCGCCCCCGCCCCCGCAGCGCAACCAGCTGTCGTGGCCATCAGGGAGTTGGACCCGCAACCGCTCCCCGTCGATCCGGCTCACCTCGGCGCCGAGGGCCACCAGCAGGGCTTCCACCTCCGCCAGGCGCAAGCTATGGGAGAGGGGATGGGCAAACAGGGCCTGCAGGGTCCGCTGATGGTGCCGGTGCATGGCGGGAGGGGGCGTTGCCTCGACCCTATCCAGTGCCGTCGGTTTCGATGAGTGACGGGGGGTTAGGGGAGGGAGCCCGTGCCGGCATCCAGGGCCTGATGGTGCACTTCAGCCCACTGCACCAACTGCTGGGCCTCCCAGAGGCTGTTGACCAGGCGGCAATGCTGCTGGCTGTCGCAGATGCGATAGCCCCCCTGCAGCTCCGGCACGATCGTGGAGCCAGCGGGGGTGACGATCGCCTCGTCGAGCGACGCCACGGGACGGGACAAGGGGGAGCGGGATTCAGCCATCACGGCGATTCAACGACAACGGGACCAGGCCTCCTCAGACCCCTCCGACGCCGATGGGCGTCCTCAGGGCAACGCCCCGAGGGTTCACACCTACTCCCTCCCGAGGATCGGACGCCAGCCCGCGCAACCTCCCGTTGCTTGATGATGGGAGGGCTCCGATGCACAGCCCGGCATGTACACCGACTGGACCGCCGTGATCCTCCTGCTGCTCACGGCCGCGCCCTTGGCGGTGGTGGTGGCCACCGCCGTGTTCTTCATCGCGAAACAGAAGCGGGCTTCGCAGCGGTGATGGCCCGGATCAGGGCGTTGTTGCTCTCGCTGAGTGCCGGCAGCTGGCCCTGACCCAGGCAATCCAGGCAGGTGCGGAAGCGCTGGTCATCGAGGCGCAGCATGCCGCTGCCCCCACAGCGGGGGCAGGGCTGACTTGAGCTGGCGCGGGCCGGTGCCGGCTGCTGGGACGTGGGGGACAGGGATTGGACCATGGGCAGACCTCAACTCCTACGGATCGGGTGCTCCCATGGTGGTTCGGCCGAAGGGGTTTGATCCCGAAGTCTTCCTTAAGCTTCCGCCGACTGCGGGGCTCCCTTGGCCAGGGCCTGATCCAGACGCTGAGGATCTAGATGGGCCAGCAACTCCTCGGCGCTGAGGCGACTGCCCGGGGGAACCAGGCCCAGGCTGGCGGCCAGCCGCCCCACCACGGTGGCGGCATCGCGGCCGGCCGCGCGATCGCCCTCCAGCCCCTGGGCGCCCTCCCGCTTGCTGAGTCGCAGGCCCGCCCCATCCCGCCAGAGGGGCACGTGGCCATAGCGCGGTGGCGCCTGACCCAGGGCCGCCATCACGGCCACCTGGGCTGCCGTGGAGGCCCAGAGGTCGGCGCCGCGGACCACCGTGCCGATTCCCAGCGTCAATTCATCCACCGCCGTGGCCAGGTGGTAGGCCACCACCCCATCGGCGCGGCGCACCACGATGTCCCCGACGGTGGTGCGCCCATCGCAGCGGCCCGGCGCGCCATAGGCCTCCTGCCAGTGCAGCGCCCCTGCGGGCAGCGCTAAGCGCCAGCTGGGCAGGCGCCCCTGGCCCGTCCCCCAGGCCATCGGCCGCTGGCGGCAGAAGCCGGGATACACGCTCAGCCCCCCATGGGGGGCGGACACATCGGCCAGCAGGCGGCGACTGCAGCGGCAGGGATAGAGCACCCCGGCGCGGCGCAGGGCCGAGAGCACCGTGGCATAAAGGCCCCGCCGCTGGCTCTGGCGCAGCACGGGACCGTCCCAGTGGAGGCCCAGCCAATCCAGGTCCGCCAGGATCGCCGCCTCGGCGCCGGGGCGGTTGCGGGGCTGGTCGAGGTCGTCGATGCGCAGCAACCACTCCCCCCGCTGGAGGCGGGCCACCAGCCAGCTCAACAGCGCCGTCCGCAGGTTGCCGTGGTGTAGGGGGCCCGTGGGGGAGGGGGCAAAGCGGCCGCGATGGTCCCCATCGCGCTGTGCGACCCCCGCCGCGATCAGGTCGCGGACGTGGGCCGGCAACAGGATATCGGAATCAGCCAGGGCAGGGGAATCAGCCAGGGCAGGGGGCCGGGGTGGGCATGAATCGGAGTGGGCATAAAAAAGCGGTCCCTCCGGGACCGCCACGGGGTGTGGTGCCGCTTAGGGCTCAACCCTGGACGCGGTCCTTGAACAGCTTGCCGGCGGTGAAGGCGGGCACCACTTTTTCGGGAATGGCGATCTTTTCACCGGTCTTGGGATTCAGACCCTGACGGGCGGAGCGCTTGCGGGGCTCGAAGGACCCGAAGCCCAGGATCGAGACTTTCTTGCCTTCCACCACCGAATCGATGATGGTGTCGATGGCGGCGTCGACGACGAGGGCCACATCGGTTTTGGTGAGCTCGGTGCGGGCGGCCACGAGGTTGACGAGATCAGCTTTGTTCATTGGTTCTGGAAAGCCTCCGGGTTGGCGGTCGGTACGGGGACGAATCGGCTGGTGAGGGGAGGCGAATCGGAGATGTCCGACCGCCGGATGCATGAAGCGCGCCAATCGTATGGGGGCCAAGGCGGGGAGGCAACTGGTAAAACCGTGTCTCCACATGGTTTTCACCACTTTTCCACCCGGGACACCCCTCCGAGCAATCGTTACATCGGCCCCCAATTTGCCGCTGGTGGGCCCATCGCCCCCCCGAATTGCCGCTCCAATTCGGCCAGCAACCCGGCGCCATCCGGAACCAGTTTCTCGCCGCGGAGACCGCCAAGCCCTGCGCCGCAAGCGATCCAGGCCGGCGATCCGGTGGGCAGCCAGGCCCGCAGCCGCGTCAGGCTGGCCAGCTGGCGCGGCCAATGGAAGGTGCGCCGACTGCGCAGGGGCGCCAACTGGCCCGGCCCCACGGGCACCAGCAGCCGGCCGCAGAACAGGCCATCCATCGGCGTCACGTGCAGCACGCTGGCCCCCGGCGATGGTCCGGGGGTCCAGAGCAACCGCACCCCCTCCGCCAGCTGATGCTCGCCAGCAAACGGCAGCAGGCGCCGCACCCCGGGCAGCAGGTAGGCCTCCTGCTCCTGCACCAGCACCGGCCAGTCCAGCGCCTCCTGGAAGCGCCGGCAGCGGCCATGGCCCTCCCGGCCGGTGAGCACAATCCAGGTCGTGACCCCGCGATCGGCCTGCTGCCGCAGGAAGGTGAGGTTGGCCTGGGTCCAAGCCGGGCAATCCACCAGCAGGGCCAGCTCCCCTAGGTCGAGCCACCAGGCGCTGCCGCCCTGGCTCTCCCGACTGGGGGCGAACCACCACAGTCCCGGCCGCACCAGCTGGGGGGGGCGGCCGGGGTCCAGGGCCTTCGAATCGAAGGGGGTCGGGGGGCGAGGGGCAGGATCCAAGCGCCGGGGCAGCGGAGGCCGGCCCCATTGAAGCGAGCCCCTTGGCCGCCATCGACACGGACCAGGGTGCCGTCCACCCTTAGCTTGGTCGAAGCCATGGCCTGTGCCTTGACGGCGATCCGGATCGGACACCCCTGGCCACTGGGGGCCGCCCTCACGGCCCGTGGGGTCAATTTTTCTGTGGTGGCGCCCCTGGCCACCCGGATCGAGCTGCTCCTGTTCAGCCACGGTGGCGCCCTGGAGCCCCAGCGGGTGATCGAGCTCGACAGCCGGCACCGCTCCGGTGACCACTGGCATGTGGAGGTGGAGGGGATCGGCCTGGGCTGCTGTTACGGCTACCGGGTGTTCGGCCCCCTGCAACCCGGTGGCCATGGCTTCAACCCCTCGAAGGTGCTGCTGGATCCCTGCGCCCGGGCCATTGCCGGCTGGGAGGTGTATCAGCGCGCGGCGGCCGTGGGCGCCATGCCGAACAACCATTGCTGCCTCAAGGGGGTGGTGACCGAACGGGACCGCTTCGACTTCGATGCCGCCCCCCGACCGCGGCACCGTTGGCAGCAGAGCGTGATCTACGAACTGCATGTGGGCGGCTTCACCCAAGGGCCTGGCTGCCCGGTGCCCAAGGAGCGCCGGGGCACCCTGCTGGGGTTGATCGACACCCTGCCCCAACTCTGCGAGCTGGGGGTCACGGCGATCGAACTGCTGCCCGTGATGGCGTTCGACCCCCAGGATGCGCCGGCGGGGCGGATCAACCACTGGGGCTATAGCCCGGTGAGCTGGATGGCCCCCCATGCGGGCTACCTGCAGAGCGGCGACCCGCTACAGGCCCGCCAGGAGGTGCGCCAGCTGGTGACGGCCTGCCACCAGGCGGGGCTGGAGGTGCTGCTGGATGTGGTTTACAACCACACCAGCGAGGGCAACCAGGCGGGCCCCACCCTCAGTTGGCGTGGCTTTGGCGACAGCCTTTACTACCACCAGACCGGCCGCGGCGACTACCTCGACGTGAGTGGCTGCGGCAACAGCATCGCCGCCAATCGGCCCCTGGTGCGGCGCCTGATCCTCGAATCCCTGCGTTGCTGGGCGGTGGAATTGGGCATTGATGGTTTCCGCTTCGACCTGGGCATCGCCCTCAGTCGCGGCGAGGAGCTCACCCCCCTGGAGACCCCGCCCCTGTTTGAGGCGATGGAGGCCGATCCGGACCTGAGCGACCTCAAGCTGCTCAGCGAGCCCTGGGATTGCGGTGGCCTCTACCGCCTCGCCGATTTTCCAGCCCGGCGGGTGGCCAGCTGGAATGGCCGCTTCCGCGATGACCTGCGCCGCTTCTGGAAGGGGGATGAGCGCTGCGTGTGGACTCTGGGCCAGCGGCTGGCGGGAAATCCCGATCTCTATGGCGGTGTGGCGGCTACGCCGGGCCGGTCGATCACCTTCCTCACGGCCCATGACGGGTTCACTTTGGCCGATCTAGTGAGCTACGACCGCAAACACAACCTGGCCAATGGCGAAAACGACCGGGATGGCGATAACCACAACAACAGCTGGAACCACGGCGTGGAAGGGCCCTGCAGTGATCCGGCGATCATGCGCCTGCGGGATCGGCAGCTGCGCAACCTGCTGGCCTCCCTGTTGTTGGCGCCTGGGGTGCCGATGCTGTTGATGGGGGATGAGGTGCGCCGCAGCCAGGGGGGCAATAACAACAGCTGGTGCCAGAACAATCCCCTCGGTTGGATGCATTGGCAACCGGACGACGATGACCTGGCCCTGAAGCAATTCTTGGCTCGGTTGATTGGCCTACGGCGCCAGCTGGCCAGTCTGCTCAATCCGGATCGGCCCCACGGGGAGGGTCCACCGCGGCGGCAGGAACGCGGAGCGATCTGGCGCGAGTGGCATGGCGTGACCTTGAACGCCCCTGACTGGGCCGCCTGGTCCCACAGCCTGGCCTGGAGCCTGAACAACGCCGAGCATGGGGCGCTGTTGTGGTGTGGGATGAATGGCTACTACAACCCGATGACCTTTGCGGTGCCGCCGTCAACCAGCGGCTGGCGCCGGGTGATCGACACCGGCCTGAACGCCGATCAGGCGCTACCCGAGCCGTCCCCGCCCTTCGCCGACACCGTGGCCCGCCTGGAGAGCCGCAGCCTGATGCTGCTGGTGGGGGCGCCGCTGCTGGAGGCGCTGCCGTCGCACCCGGCCGATCCCCTGACCCCGCGGTCGCCCTAATCAGGAATTCCGCTCCACTTGCATCAAACCAGGGCGCGGCACCAAGCCCCACGCACGGAGGCGAGATGGCTGGCGGCCTTGAGTTCACCGAGTTCCGATGCTTTCCTGTAATCCAAGCACCCCTCTATCTTGTCGCTCAAGATTGATTTGGAAACGCCACGATTCCAATAGGCTTTGCCGTCGTTGGGGTGGATGCGATGGCTTGATCGAAATCCTTGCTTGCCCCTTGCCGATCACCCATGCCTGCCTTAAGCAGGCCCCGGCTGACATCGGCATCGGCATGGCGCCGTCCCAATCGCCCCTTTCCTCCTTGGCATGGCCACGGCCCGCATGGGCGTTGGCAACACACTCCGCAGCGCCCTGTCCCTGGGCCATGACCTGATCGGCCACCGGCGTCATCCTGCCGGCAATCCTGGCGGCAACCTGCCCCATGGGTTGGGACGCCGATGGACGCTGGAGGAGCAGCATGGCCGCCGCTCCGTACAGCAACAGGAGCCGAGCTGGTGGCTTAAATGCCCTGCTTGAACTCGGTGATCTTGCCCTTGCCGTTGACACTGCAATAGCCACTGATCTTCTTGCCGCGGACTTCCCAGTTGTAGATCATGCCATTTTTCTTGATGTCCTTAGAGCTAATTGTGCCGTCGTCGATGCCCTGTTTTTCGGTGGCACCGATGTTCACAACCGCATCGGACATGGGAACATCGAATTGTTCAACGACCCGCATTTTGCAGGCCTTTCCCCAGGTCGAGATCAGCCCTGAGGCTGTCTCTGCGCTGGCTTTTGGCGCGAAGCTCAGGGAGGCCATGAGGCCGAAAGCCAGGGCTGCCGTTACGGAAAGTTGCTTGTGCGCGTTGCGCTGCTGGGAGGATTTCATCGGATGAGGCCTGGTCAAAACGTCATTATGAATCATAAGGACGACCGTGGTAGCTGGATGGAAGAGCAGAGCAAAACCCCTGTTCTTCATCAATCTGTTGGTATCAAGGGCTTGAATGTCGGGACGGTACCAGGCCGCCTCCGTTCCTCTTGGCCAACCCGCACGGGTCGCAATCCGCCGGGGAAGCCTCGAGCTCACCAGCTCATCCAGCTCATCCAGCGCGTTGGCAGCGCAACACTTCGGCGATCGCGGTTTCGCCTCTGCCGCCTGGGCCCCTTGTTTCGACACCCGGCCGGGCGCTCCAGGCCTGGAGCCGATCAGGGCGCATCCCAGAGGGTCTGGAGGGTCCAAGGGCCACCGTCCATCAGCCAGAACGATCCATCCACCAGACGGATGTTCTGATCCAGGGCCTCGATCCGCGCGCGATCAGCCGGGGAGAGTTCGATCTCCGCTGCCGCCAGGTTCTCCCGCAGACGGGCGGGGGTGACCGACTTGGGAATGGTGGAGATGCCGCGCTGCACGTGCCAGGCCAGCAGGACCTGGGCGGGAGTGCAGCCGCGCTCCGCGGCGATCGCGCCGATCACCGGATTTTCCAGCAACACCGGCGCATCGGGTGCCTTGACGACGGCCGGTCGGTCCAGGGAGCCCAGCGGGGAATAGGCGGTGATGTGGATGCCTTCGGCCGAGCAGTCCGCCAGAAGGGAGGCCTGCTGCAGGAGCGG
>Ga0114976_10000446_pt1 | contig 25821 bp, 22 predicted proteins | sample S_130805_EF_Meta_FD_87319 | JGI IMG/M metagenome (GOLD analysis project Ga0114976, IMG submission 87319) | Freshwater microbial communities from Lake Simoncouche, Canada to study carbon cycling - S_130805_EF_MetaG | ecosystem: Environmental > Aquatic > Freshwater > Lake | place: Lake... | reverse complement strand
TCCAATTTTCGCTGCGGGTGCCACGGGGCGTCCTTCGATGCCACCACCGGAGCAGTGCTCGGCGGGCCCGCCTCGCGCGCCCTCGACGCCTACCCCACAGTCGTGGTGGGGTCAGACCTCTACATCCAAGGCCTGTGAGGTCGCTACACCCCTCGACGCTGATTGACCATCGAGGCCTGCATGGCCGAATGCGCTTCGAGTACCTCAATGCGACCACTCGCCTCGGGTACACCGACCTGCCAGGAGGCCCCGCCTTCGGTCCAGTCCGACTCGCGCACCGAGGTGACGATCACCGTGGTGCGATCTGAATCCCGTGCGTCCGCCAGTGCCTGACGCAACTGACCCATGGACTCCACCGCGATGGTGAGCGCGCCCATCGATGCGGCATGTGCACGGAAGTCGACCCGAACGTTGGCGCCCGGCCCGGTGGAGTCACGGAGCATGTTGTTGTACGACACTCCACCCTGACCCACCTGCAGTCGCTCGATGACCGCGTAGCCGCCGTTGTCGCACACGATCAGGATGAACTTCTTGCCCGACAGGATCGACGCGTAGATGTCACTGTTGAGCATGAGATAAGACCCATCGCCCACCAGCGCATACGTCTGGCCCTTGCCCTGCCGAGCGAAAGCCGCACCCCACGCGCCGGAGATCTCGTAGCCCATGCACGAGAAGCCGTACTCGCAGTCGAAGGTGGCGATCCCCTTGCTCTGCCAGTTGATGTTGAGCTCACCGGGAAGTCCGCCCGCGGCTGTCAGGACGTAGTCCTGAGCAGTTGCCGACTCGTGGGTGAGACCGACAATCTGCGCGTAGCTCGGGGGCCAGACACCGTCGTCAGCGGTGCGAGCAGCGATGAACTCCTGCAGCCGCACCCGCTCGCCGATGCCGCGGCCGGTCCACGCCTGGTTGGTCTGCCAACCCGAGAGGGCAAGCTGAAGGTCGCTGAGGGACTCGCGTGCGTCGCCCACCACCGGTATCGCGCGGTGCTTGATCGCATCAAAGCGCGCCGCATTGATACCAATGAACTGGGCATCTGACGAGAAAGCCGTCCACGAACCCGTCGTGAAGTCCTCGAGTCGCGTGCCCACGGCGATCACAACATCGGCTTCAGCTGCAAGGGAGTTCGCCGGCTCAGCACCTGTCACACCGATGGGGCCGCTGTAGCACGGGTGGTCGGCGAGAAGGCTCGACTTACCCGCGACAGTCTCGACAACGGGAATGCCCAAGGACTGCGCAAAGTCAGCCAGCTCGGACTCCGCTCGCGAATAGTGCACCCCGCCGCCCGCGATGATCAGCGGACGCTTGGCTTCGCGAATCACCCGCGAGGCAGCGGCGATCTGTCGCACATCAGCACGTGGTCGCGGAATGTGGTGGACCGTGCGGGTGAAGAACTCGGCCGGGTAGTCGTATGCCTCGGCGGCGACATCCTGTGGGAGGCCGATGAACGCAGGGCCACAATCCGCTGGATCAAGCATGGTGGCGACAGCCTGCGGCAGCGAGGAGAGGAGCTGCGCGGGGTGCGTGATGCGGTCCCAGTAGCGCACGACGGAACGCAGGGAATCGTTGACGGTGATCGACGGTGCACCGAAGTGCTCCACCTGCTGCAGCACCGGATCAGGAAGTCGGGTGTTGAAGGTGTCGCCAGAGATGAACAGGACAGGGAGTCGATTAGCCATCGCAACGCCTGCAGCGGTAACGAAGTTGGTGGCGCCGGGGCCAATCGATGACGTGCACACCATGATCTGCTGGCGTCGGGTCGCCTTGGCGAACGCGGCTGCCGCAAGACCCATGCCCTGTTCGTTCTGGCCACGCCAAACCGGAATGTCAATGCGGTACTGCTCGAGGAAGTGACCAAACGAGGTGACATTGCCGTGCCCGAAGATGGCAAATACTCCGGGGAACAACGGCACGTCTACTCCGTCGACCTCGATGCGCTGGGCGATGAGGTAGCGCGTGAGTGCTTCGGCGGTCGTGAGTCTCATGCGGTCTCCCCTGCCAGATCGCGTACAGATTCCCAGGTGCGTGAATCCCACGAGTTGATGAGTGCCTGCTGCACATTGACGACATCGACCGCTTCACGAAAACTCGGGCGGAACGCGGCGCCTCCGGCGAGTGACTCTAGGAAGCAGTGGTCCTCAATCGCCACGAGATCTTCGAATCCGATCGCATTTGCTTGCCCCGGCACGAATGCACCGTGGAACGGGAAGCGATCGCCGCCGAAGATCGTGGTGTACCCGGTGTTCTTGTGCGAGTCGAGCCGGTAGTAGCGCAGCTCGTTGATCTCTTCGAGGTTCCAGGCCAAGGCTCCCTTGGTGCCGTACACCTCGAAGGCGTTCTGGCACTCCGGGCCGACAGTCGCGCGACTGGTCTCGAAGGTGCCCGTCGCGCCACCTTCAAATCGGCACAGCATCGAGGCGAAGTCCTCGTTCTCGACCGCGCCGGTGGGGTCACCCGGGTTGCCACGGCCGTAATGGCTTGCAGCACCTGAGGGCAGCGGCCGCTCGGTGATGATGGTGTTGCGCATGCCGACAACCTCGCAGATGCCTCCGACAAGGAACTGCGCCATCGACACGCAGTGACTGAGGATGTCGCTCGAGACTCCATAACCAGCTTGATCGAGCATGAATCGCCAGGTGAGCAAGCCCATCGGGTCGCTGCCGTACATCGACAGGAAACGTCCGCGGTAATGCGTGATCTCGCCGAGCTCGCCGGAGGCGATGAGCTCACGAGCGTGCAGCACGAGCGGGGACCATAGGTAGTTGTAACCCACGCCCGTCGCTACACCTGCGGCTTGCGCAAACCGATACGCCTGCACTGTCTGTTCGGGTTTGCCACCGATCGGCTTCTCGCTGAATACCGCCTTGCCAGCCGCGCATGCCGCTTCGATCATTGGGACGTGCAGCATGTTGGGTGCCGTGACCCACACAGCGTCCACATCCGGCGATGCAACGGCCTCGCGCCAGTCGGCTGTCGCGCGCGCGAACCCGAAGTCGTTGACCGCACGGTCGCGTCGATCAGCTTCGGTGTCGGCGCACACCACCAGATGAGGGGTGACGCTGCGGTCGGGGAACAGCGACGGAATGCGCAGGACCGAGCGGCTGTGCGCCTGCCCCATCCAACCCAGCCCAAGTACGGCGACGCCAATCCTCATGAGGTGCCTCCTGTTGATGTCCACGATTGCGGTGTGCGTCCCTCGGCTGTGGTCCACGGCAGGCGCGGATCGACCGGCTGGCTTGCCCAAGATTCGCGGATCCAGTGATGGTCGGGGTCATCACAGAACGACATGGTCCGCGTATCACCCGGGCCGGCGAGCACATTGAGGAAGTACATCGGGTACTCCGGAGGAGCCACCGTGGGGCCGTGATACCCCTGCGGCACTAGGTAGACATCCCCATCGCGAATCGTCACGGTCTCGTCCACGCTCTCATCGACGGTGTACACGTGGAACAGACCGTGTGCCGCGGGGGCGCCGTGCGGCGAATCGGTACGACCCATGCGGAAGTAGTAGATCTCTTCATTGGTAAACGGGCAGTCACCAATGCCATCGTGACGATGCGGCGGCCACGACGACCAGTTGCCACCGGGGGTGATGACCTCGCACACGTTGATGCGATCTGCCCCGGAGAAAGAATCCGGTGTCGCGATGTTGGTGACCTGTCTGGACGATCTGCCGGCACCTCGTACCTCGACAGGCACATCACTTGCCGGTGTGTAGACCGGCACGAGTGACTCACGCGCGCGGGCGGTGCACACGGCGATCTCACCCGAAGTGCCGCGCATGGTGATGCGTGAGTCGCGTGGCACGTACAGCCAGTCGCTGACGGCAGCGAAGACACCGTCGCGACCGTCGAGTGTGAAGGAGGTGCCCTCGAGCTCCACGACGATGTTGCGTGCCGACAACGGCACGATGACAGCCTCGTCTTCGCCAAGGTCGATAGTCACGGGTGCGCCGGTGAGGGTCAGCACCCGAAGCCCGCTGAATGCCCAGTCGGCAATTGCGGGAGTAATGAGGACATCGGCGCCCTGCGCCGCGAGAGACCCCGCCGGGCGGTACCAGCTCATGCGATCGCCTCTGCAGACGAATCCGACGACGGGTGCACCATGTCGGCGGCCATCGAGACCACATCTTCCACGGAACCAGTCGACGGATACAGCAACGCTCGACCCGCCACGATGCCACGCACATTGGGTTCAGCCATCGCACGACGCATGCGATCGAAGACCGCCGGGGCGTTCGCGCCGGGATCACCACCAAGCAGCAAGATCGGCATCGTTGTCGCTCCCGCCACCACTGCCATGTCATCGACAGCCGGAATCTTGAGCCATGTGTATGCGGAGATAGCGCCCAGCCCCGAGGCGATCGCGACCACCTTGACGAGCTTCTCGACTGACGTGTCGAGCTTGGCGACCCCGTTGTCGTCTTTGAGGTAAGGAAGCGGCTCGATCATGCACATGAGTTTGCGACTGGCGAGGTCGGTGGTGAGTGCTGCGGCCATCTCGATCGTGCCCGCCACACCCGCGTCAGTGTCCTCGATGCGAAGCAGCAGTTTGCCTCCGTCGAGTCCGTTGTCCTCAATGTGCTGCGGGTCGTAGGAGGTGAGGCGATCATCAAGCTCCCAGCGAGCGCCGATGATGCCGCCGCGATTCATGGTGCCGATGGCGACTTTCTCGTTGAGTGCCCCGAGGAAGGCGAGTTCTTCGAGGATGTCGGCGCTCGCCATCACACCGTCGACGCCCGGGGTTGCGAGACCTCGGATGAGTCGATCGAGAAGTGTGTAGCGGTCGGCGACGGCGAGCGGGTCACCGCCTGCCGCGAGCATGCCGCGCGCCGTGTGGTCTGCAGCAAGGATCATTAAGTTGCCGTCGCTGCCGATGAGGCCCCGACGCTCACGATTGCGCAGCGCCTTCACAAGCAACTTTGGCTTGCGGACCCGAGCCTTGAGGAGGTCGTCGTAGTCGGAACGGTCCAGACTCATGGGGTCTCCTCGGTGCGTGCGAGCAAGGCTTCAAGATCGGACACAGTCGGCATTGCGTCGGCGCACGTGAGCTGTGCCGCCACAAATGCCCCCGCGGCATTGGCATACCGGCCGATGGTGGGCACGTCCCAGTCGTGGAGCAGACCATGCACAAGTGCGCCACCAAACGCATCACCGGCACCCAGCCCGCACACGACGTCGATGGGCGTCGGCGGGACACGCCAGCGACCGTCGGTGGTCGCCAGCAGTACGCCTGCGCCGCCCATCTTGACGATCGCCAAGGAGACGCCGGAGGCCAGCAACGCGTCGGCGGCGGCGTCCGGGTCATCCTCCCCGACTGCCATGAAGCACTCCTGGCGATTGCCCACCGCCACCGTGGACAACGCAAGCGCCTGTTGCGCCACCACGCGAGCAGCCTCGATGCCGCTCCACATCGACGGCCGATAGTCGAGATCAATGACCACGTGCGCGCGACGAGCGCGCGAAGCCATCCACGCCAGTCCGGCTTGCGCGGTGGTGCCGGTGGCCAAGGCCCCGAGCGACATCCACAGCACACGGCACCCGGTGACAACATCGTCAGGGACGTCAGACTCCACGAGCGTCGTATCGGGCGCGAACGGCCATCGGTAGAACAAAATCTGCGGCTCCTCCGGCGGATCAAGCGCAGCAAACGCGAGTGGCGTCATCGCCTCCGGATGCGTGCCGATGAATCGCGTGTCGACTCCCCAATCGGTGAGCCGGTCGCGGATGTATCCACCAAAGGGATCGGCGCCCACTTTGGTAGCAACCGCCGCTGAGTGGCCGAGCCGTGCGGCGGCGACCGCGACGTTGGTCGGGCTTCCCCCCACCGACTTGGCAAATGTCTGCGAATCCTCGAAGCCAGCATTCAGCTCACGGGAGTACAGATCGACGCTGATGCGTCCGACCGTGAGCAGGTCGATCATGCGAGCGTGGGTGCGACGGTGTCGCGCAGATAATCAAGCGACGTTGTGACCTGATGGATCGGTCCATCGCCCACCGGTGGCAGACCATCGGTGATGGCTGTGTCCTGCTCGATGACATACCAGCCTTGGTAGCCGCGTGACTCAAGCGCCGAGATGACGCCCGCAATGTCGACGTCGCCCTGACCCAGTGGCGTGAACAGGCCCGCCTGCGTGGCCGCCATGAGCGTGGTCTCGCGCGCGAGCACCGGCGCCACCATCGACAGGTTGACGTCCTTGAGGTGTACGTGGCCCACCCGATCGAAGGCATCGATCGCGAACTGCACCGGGTCGACACCACCAATGGCAAGGTGGCCGGTGTCCAGGCACCAGTGAACATCGCACGTGTCGAGCACCCGGTTGACGTCGTCCTTCGTCTCCACAAGCGTCTGCACATGTGGGTGTAGTACCTGCTCGAGACCGTGTTCATCGCAGATGTCATCGATGATGTTGAGCATCTCGACAAGGTTGCGTTGCTGCTGGGTGTCGAGTGCCATCGGCAAAGACCAGTCCGGATCCACCACCACGGCACTGACGAACTTGGTGGCCCCTGCACGTTGAAAGAGCTTGGCGGTGGCCGTCGCCGAACGAATGGTCTCGTCGCGATAAGCCGCGTCGTGGCACACGATCGGTGTGAATCCGCCCAGCAGGGTCATCCCGAACTCGCTGAGTTCAGCCTTGATGTTGTCGGGGTCGGTGGGCAAGAATCCAGGGGCGCCGAGCTCGGTGGCCGTCAGCCCCAGCCCGCTCATCTCTCCGAGAACTCGATCGGTGGGCAGCATCGCTCCCCAGCCGGGGACCTCACAGATGCCCCAGGAGATCGGAGCGGACGCCACACGGGAGAGGAAGGGGCGGGACTCGAAAGGGCTGGCTAGCGAAGAGGTGCTCACATCGACAGAGACTACGCGAGCGGAAGGCTGACGGGTGGCGTCAGGCCCGCTCGCCGATCGGCACGTAATCGCGCATGTCGGCACCGATGTAGACCTGGCGCGGACGGCCGATCTTGGTGTCGGGATCGTTGATCATCTCGCGCCACTGGGCGATCCAGCCCGGAAGGCGACCCAGGGCGAAGAGCACCGTGAACATCTTCGGTGGGAAGCCCATGGCCTTGTAGATCAGACCCGTGTAGAAGTCGACGTTGGGGTAAAGCTTGCGCGAGATGAAGAACTCATCGGCCAGCGCGACCTCTTCTAGTCGAAGCGCGATGTCGAGCAGCGGGTCGCTGACATTGAGGGCCTTGAAGACATCGTGGGCGGTCTGCTTCACGATGGCAGCGCGCGGGTCGTAGTTCTTGTACACGCGGTGGCCGAAGCCCATGAGCTTGATGCCATCCTCGCGGTCCTTGACCTGGCGGATGAAGGTGTTGACGCCACCGCCCGATGCGTGGATCTGCTCGAGCATCTCCATCACGGCCTGGTTGGCACCACCGTGCAGCGGGCCGAAGAGTGCGTTGATGCCTGCGGACACAGATGCAAACAGGTTGGCGTGTGATGAACCCACCAAGCGCACAGTGGACGTGGAGCAGTTCTGCTCGTGATCGGCGTGCAGCAAAAGGAGCTGGTTGAGTGCCTTGGACAGCACCGGGTTGACCTCGTAGGGCTCGGCCGGGACACCGAAGGTCATGCGCAGGAAGTTGTCGACAAAGCCCAGGGAGTTGTCCGGGTAGAGGTACGGCTGGCCAATGGACTTCTTGTAGGCGTAGGCCGCGATGGTGGGCATCTTTGCGAGCAAGCGGATGGTGGAAATCTCGACCTGTTGGGGGTCGAACGGATCCAGCGAGTCCTGATAGAAGGTCGAGAGAGCAGACACTGCCGAAGACAGAACCGGCATCGGGTGGGCATCGCTGGGAAACCCGGAGAAGAAGCGACGCAGGTCCTCGTGCACCATCGTGTGCTTGCGAATGAGGGTCTTGAACTCTTCGAGCGCGGTGGCTGAAGGCAGCTCTCCGTAGATGAGCAGGTAAGCGGTCTCCAAGAATGACGACTGCTGTGCAAGCTGCTCGATCGGATAACCGCGGTAACGCAGGATGCCGGCATCGCCGTCGATGTAGGTGATCGCAGATGTGCACGACGCAGTGTTCATGAAGCCGTGGTCAAGAGTGACGCGACCGGTCGTCTTCAGCAGCGGATTGATGTCGATGCCGCTCTCGCCGACCGTGGCAGGTACGTCGATCAGGGGCAGGTCGCCGCCCGGATAGGTAAGGGCGTAGTCGGACACTGGGCCTCCCGGCTGGATGGGTCTTTCGCAAGCGTAGTGGCCGCGCTGAGGCCGATTACTGGGGTGCCCGGCCTGCGGGAGTGATCCCGCTCACCATGTCTACCCCTAGGCGCTGAGTCGTTCGGGTACCTGCTCAATTCGCTCATCGGTAGCCGTGAGCGCCACGCGCACGTGACGGGTACCGGCGTCTCCATAAAAGGTGCCCGGTGCCACGAGAATGCCCCGGTCAGCGAGCCAGCCCACGGTCTGCCATGCGTCTTCGTCTCTCGTCGCCCACAGGTAGAGACCTGCCTCGCTGTGATCGATCCGAAAGCCATGGGATGTGAGAGCCGTTTGGAGCACAACACGTCGCCGCTCATATCGCTCACGCTGCTGGCGAGCATGCTCATCATCCGACAGCCCGGCGATTGCCGCGGCTTGGACAGGCAGCGGCACCATCATGCCGGCGTGCTTTCGGACGGCGAGGACATCCGCGGCAAGGCGTGGATCACCGGCGAGGAACCCGAAGCGATAACCGGCAAAGTTGGAACGCTTGGACAGTGAGTGGAGGGCAAACAGCCCCTCGAGTCGCCCACCACTGACGGCGGGGTGGAGCACCGACGTCGCCTGTGCCTGCCAGCCCAGGGTGATGTAGCACTCGTCGCTTGCGACCACGGCACCACGTTCTCTGGCCCATGTCACCACCTGAGCCATGCGCTCGGCCGACATGACTGATCCCGTGGGATTGCTGGGGGAGTTCAGCCACACGAGCGCGGCATCGTCGACATCCTCGGGGGTGTCTGTCGCAATGACGTCACATCCGGCGAGCAGAGCGCCAACCGCATAGGTGGGATAGGCGATGGTCGGGATAACGACGCGCGATTGAGGACGAAGACCTAGCAGCGTCGGCAGCCAGGCCACCATCTCTTTGGTGCCGATGGCCGGGACGATCCCCACGTCCGGTACATCGACGTCGAGCGATCGGCGCATCCAGTCCAGTGCGGCAGCGCGCAACTCCGGCCGACCGGCTGCCGTGGGGTAACCGGGTGAATTCGCCGCATCACGCAGTGCGGCCTGGATGACGTCGGGGGTGGGATCGACAGGTGTCCCGACGGAGACATCGATGATGCCGCCGGGGTGTGCACGCGCACGCTCGGCAAAGGGCGCAAGCACATCCCAAGGGAAGTCCGGCAGGCCGTCGGCGACCCGGCGCATGTCGGTATGGGATGTCACGTGAGGGACGAAAAGAACGTCAGTGATCGTGCTGCTGCGGCGGTACGGCCGCAAGAAGCTCGGCGTCCATTGCCTGCGCACCGAGCTTGGCGGCACCGCCGGGGGATCCCAGGGTGGCGAAGAACTCTGCGTTGGCCGCCGTGTAGTCCTTCCACTCCGTGGGGACGTCATCCTCGTAGAAGATGGCCTCCACGGGGCACACCGGCTCACACGCACCGCAGTCGACGCACTCGTCGGGCTGGATGTAGAGCATGCGGTCGCCCTCGTAGATGCAGTCGACGGGGCACTCCTCGATGCAGGCCTTGTCCTTCAGGTCCACACAGGGAAAGGTGATGACGTAGGTCACCGGAACCTCCATGACGTTTCCGGCACACAGCCGGACGGGTGGGCGCCGGGTAGCCCGGCGCCCACAACCTACATCCCCGCCTAGTGTTGGGCCGTGCGACTCCATGACACGCGGCTCAAGTCGGTCGTAGACATCGAACCCCTGCGGCCCGGCCTCATGACCATTTACGCCTGTGGGCCCACCGTGTATCGCGATGCTCATGTCGGCAACATGCGAACCTTCCTGCTGACTGACCTCATGCGTCGCGTCGCCGAGCTTGAGGGTAATCGTGTGGTGCTCGTGCAGAACATCACCGACGTAGGCCACATGGCCGACGACACTGGGCTTGCTGCGCTCGGACCGCAAGCCGATGAGGGCCAGGGCGGAACCGACGAGGACGACAAAGTTCTCCAGCAGGCCGCCGCCGAAGGGCGCACCGCCCTCGATGTCGCACGGCACTATGAGGCCCGCTTTCATGCCGACCTCAATGCATTGAACATTCGTCCGGCAGACCACTACCCCCGAGCAAGTGAGTCGATCGACCTGATGATCGATCTCATCGCGCGCTTGATCGACTCCGGCCACGCCTACATCGGTGCTGACGAATCGATCTACTTCTCCGCACAGTCTTTTCCCGGCTACGGCGAGCTCAGCGGCAATCGGCTCGAAGACCTACGCCCCGGGCACCGCATGACCGAGGCCGACCCCGCCAAGCGCTTCCACGCCGACTGGGCACTTTGGAAGAAGGCATCCGAAAAACGCACCCAGTTGGTCTGGGACACCCCGTGGGGTGCGGGTTTCCCCGGCTGGCACACCGAATGCAGTGCCATGAGCCTGTCCCTGCTCGGAGATTCGATCGACATCCACACCGGTGGCATCGACCTGCGCTTTCCTCACCACGAGGACGAACGTGCACAGAGCAACGCGGCAACCGGTCGCGACGTCGTGCGCCACTGGGTGCACGGTGAGCACCTGCTGTTCGAGGGTCGCAAGATGAGTAAGTCTTCGGGCAACGTCGTGCTGGTCTCGGACGTCGCTGCACGCGGTCTTGACCCACTCGCTCTTCGCCTTGCTTTTCTGCAGAACCGCTATCGGCAGCAGGTCAACCTCACCTGGGAGGGCATCGAGGCGGCGGACGTCATGCTGCGTCGTTGGCGGGGTCGGGTCGCCGAGTGGGCGACGTACCCGTCGGCACCGATGCCCGCCGAATATCGCGCGCGATTCGAGGCGGCTGTCAGTGACGACCTCGACATGCCAAGAGCCCTACAGGTACTTCGCGAGGTGGAGAAGGACGCAAGCTTGGCGGACGGATCACGGCTGGAGTTCTTCCTGCATGCCGACCGCGTGCTGGGCTTGGATCTAGCGATTGACATCGGCCGGCGCTCAAGCATCGAGGTGCCTGCAGAGGTGGCTGCCCTCGCCGAGCAACGCGCAGCGGCACGTGCCGCAAAGGACTGGGCCGAGAGCGATCGGTTGCGCGATGCGATTGCCGACCTCGGGTGGACCGTCACCGACAGCAAAGATGGCCAGCAACTGCAGCAGTGATGGAAACCCCGTGGATGCCCTAGCGTTTCGAAGGCGACGCGGAGGGCGTCGGCTGAGCGCTGGGAGCCACCGGCGCAGGTGCTGCGGAATCGGATGGTGCGGCGCTCGCCGAGGCACTCGCAGCAGCTGCTAGTTCCGCCTTGGACGGCTTCTTACATTTCACCTCGGGACCCGGCTTGTAGTACGTGGTGATCGGCTCTCGCTTGACCTCTTCACCGCCCTTGATGAACACGCGATCCACTGTGATGGCGAACCCGGGTTCACCACCTTGGGCATGGCACGTGGGCGTCGTGTCGATCAAGGTCACGAACGGCTTGATGTCCGTACGCGGGCGCGAGACAGCCTTGACTTCGTCATATTGCTTGGTCCCCCACATCGTGACCGTGACGGATGATCGCGTCGTGGATGCGGTAATGAAAACACCGTGGGGAGTGTCATTCTTGAACTTCATATCGAAGTTCCCCCAGGCCACGGTTGCTTCCAGCCCTGCACGATAGCGGGAGATGTAGATCGAGTGCGCGGTCGTGGACACGCGTTCAAGTCCGGCGAAAAAGGCAGCGGTCCAGGTGGCTGTGGTGGCCGTGGACACACCGCCCCCGAGATCCTCGGTGAAGATTCCTCCAGGACCGACGACATACCCGGTCGTGTATCCGTTCTTGACCGTGCGCTCACCGATGGTGTCGTTCATCGAGAAAGTCTGCCCTGGTAGGAGCAACGTGCCGTTCACTCGTTTTGCGGCCTCGCCGATGTTTTGAACCCGATAGGCCGCGTAAGGGAAACGTTGCGTAAAGCTGGAAATTTCCTCGACGATTCCGAGGTCGGCAACATCCTCCGTCGTGACCATGGGTGGTCTGGTTCCTAACGACACAGTGACGGTGCGAGACGCCTGCGGATTCTTGACCACCGCGAGAACGGCTTCGGCAAGGTCTGCGTCAGACACTCCGTTGCCGGTGGTCGATGGGACCACCTGTGGCACGCCATTGACGATCTGAAAGGTTGCGTCGTTGCCAGGAGTCTCGACATCTTTGAGTTGCTTGGCGAGCGCGGCATGCAGTACGGCACCGTCAACCTGAGGTTCAAATGCTCCGTCGGCGACCGTGTAGCTCAGGGCATTCGCGATGGCCTTAGGTGGCAAGGTCGCGCTGACCGATGTTCCTGCAGCACTTGTCACCGAGACGGTGATGGGTTTGGCTATCGCAGCACGCGCTGCCTTGACTGTCGCTCGCGCGGATTCCTGACTGATGACGGGCTCGCCAGGAATGAACACGGCATCTACCGGCGTCCGAGGCTTCATGAGTGCAGCCGCAATGGCGGCAGCGGTTGCCTTCTGATCCATCACCGTGCCGGGCTTGCCAGGCGTGAGAGAAACCTTGGTGCCACGCACCGTGATGGAGGGCTCTCCTGGCGGCGCGTCAACGCTCTCGGCGATAGACGCCACCTGCGCATCTAGCGCTGCCTGATCAACGTTGACGACCGGCGCGAGGTCGCTCATGCCCGAGGCAGCACCCAAGAGCACGAGCGGGTTGAGGGTGCGTTCGAACGCCGGCGCTACCGATGCAGCACCATCAATGCTCAGCCCCGCATCGGCCGGCTTGAGGGAGGCAATCTGATCAGGGAGTCGAATGCGGATGCGCTTGGACGCCGGGCCGGCAAGCCCGGACTCCACCGCGGCTGCAGCCTCATCGCGCGTCATGCCAGAGATCTCGATGCCCGCCACGGCACTGCCCGCACGCGCATGGTCTCCGGAAGAGAGGAACCGCGACGTTGCCATTGCGGCGAGGATCACGACCAGGGCACCGACCGCTATGAGGACGTAGCGTGGCTTCACCTCGCCACCCGCACGCGCCGCACGATCACCCTTTCTTGGCAAGGGAGGAAACCCCTGACAGCCGATGGTAAGCACAACGTGGCCCCAACGCCGGCAGGGCGCCCACCATGGGCGGCGCTACTTCATGGGTGCAACAGGATCGGGGTTCACCTTGCGAACGGGAAGAGTTGCCGCGAAAGCACCCAGAACGACGCCCAAGAGGACATAAGCCGCCTGCCGCGGGCCGCTGGTGATGATGAGATCGCCTGACGCATTCCTCGCCGCAAAGGCAATGGTCGCCACAACCCAGCCAAGAAAGATGGCCCATGCGCCCATTCGGGTCTTGCTGCCCCACGCACCGGCACGAATGGATGAGGTCATTGCGGCAAGGGCGATGAGCATGCCGATCGGGACGGTGATCGTGCCCAGGCGGGTATCGAACATGAACGTCTCTTCCTGCACGAAAGCGCCCAGACATCCGATAGCGATTCCCAAAATCAGGAGAAAGAACACCCGGACCCAGTACCACGGGTTACGGAACTCGGGGCGGTTGAGGGTCACGCGTTGACCCCGGCGAAGAGATCGGTCTCGCGAGGAGCTCCTGGGGCAGGGGCACTTCCTCGTGCGAGCCGGTAGTACTCGGTGCCGAACGCTTCAGCCCCCACGTTGTCTGCGAGCGCGAAGAATCCGCCTTCCACACTGACCTGCGTCGCATGGGCGCGAAGGGCCGCCATTTTCTGCGGCAGGAACTCTGATGCATTGATGGCGGTGGTGACAAGGTCGTCGTCACACGCAAAGGGGATGTTGTCCGGGTCCATGGTGGCGAATTCGCTCTCATCACCCATGGCCTTCATCGCCTCAATGCCTGCACGCATGACGCTCTTGGGGAGTGCAGTCCAATAGACCTTCTGCACCTGCCACGGCTCTCCGAGGTCTCGACGAAAGCTCGGGCTCTCCGCAAGATCAATCGCATAGTGCGTGACGCGATGAGCCTGAATGTGATCGGGGTGGCCGTAGGCGCCGAAGTCGTCGTAGGTGATGACCACCTGCGGTCGAACCTCACGAATAACCTTGACCAACTCAATCGCAGCGTCAAGAAGGTCGGCGCGCCAGAAGCAGTCGGGGCGTTCGTTAGGGGGCGTTCCCACCATTCCTGAGTCGCGGAACCGCCCAGGGCCGCCGAGGAATCGATGGTCAGCGATGCCGAGCTCCACCATGGCGGCAGCAAGTTCCTGCTCGCGGTGCGGGCCGAGTGAGTCGGTGTGCGGCGCGGCCAGATGGGCAAGGTCGTCGATGATGACCTCACCCTCCTCACCACGAGTGCAGGTGACGAGAGTGACGCCGACCCCCTGAGCCGCGTACATAGCCATGGTGGCACCGGTGGCGATGGACTCATCGTCAGGGTGCGCGTGCACGAGAAGAAGGCGCCGGTCCACGAGGCACAGGCTAGCGGTGCAGCCCGGACGGCCATGCGGCACGATCCGTCCATGACGACAGACTCTGGGGCGACGGCCACGACCGAACTCGACGACTTTCCGCGTCAGCAGGCGGTCACGCACCGATTCCGATTGGGGCTGCCCCGGGCTTTTCGCGTCGCGCCCGACGGATCTCGCGTGGTTTTCATTCGCAGCTCGTCCGGAACCGACGCCGTCGGGAGTCTGTGGGTGACGACCGCGGACGGCGAGCGCCTCGTGGTCGACGGGCGTGACATCACGAGCGGCGCTGACCTTCCCGCTGCCGAACGGGCGCGACGCGAGCGCATGCGCGAAACCACCTCTGGCATTACCACGCACAGCACGGACGAGGCCGTCACGTGTTCGGTGTTCGTGGTCGACGGAGTTCCTTTTGTTGTCGATCTGATGTCACCCGGCTCCGTCGCACGTGAGCTCGCGCACCCCGGCCCGGTAGTCGATCCCCGGATGTCACCGGACGGAAAGCATGTGACATTCACGTGCGATAGATCGCTGTACGTCGTATCAATGGACGGAACTTCTCCCACACTGCTCGCTTCTTCGACGACCGAGACCGAATGTTGGGGACTGGCCGACTTCATCGCCGCCGAGGAACTCGACCGCACCCGTGGATGTTGGTGGACTCACGACAGCCGCGCGGTGCTCGCCGAACTCGCTGACGAATCACCCGTCACCGTGCACTGGATCGGCGACCCGGCTCATCCACAACGAGAGCCGCACCCGCACAGGTACCCCGCTGCCGGCACGGCAAACCCGCTCGCACGCCTGTTTCATATCGCGCTGGACGGCACGCATACAGAGATCGAGTGGGATCACGACACGTATCCCTATCTCGCCACCGTGGAGCCCGCCGATGGCGGTAGCGCCATCGTCAGTGTGCTGAGCCGTGACCAATCACGTCAGCTCATTCTTGCCGTCGACGCAGGCGCAACGAGGGTGTTGAGTGAACGCATCTGCAAGCCGTGGATCACGATGCAGGGTGGCGTGCCCTGTGCGGGACCCAGCGGACAGCTTCTTGAGATCGTGGCCTTCGACGATGCCTTTGCGCTGGTGTCTGACAATGTGCGACTCACACCGATCGGGGTAAACGTCGATGTGGTGCTCACCTCCACAGGCGATCACGTGGTTATCTCGGCAAGTACCGATCCGCGCGAGAGCCACATCGCCACGGTCTCGTGGACGGGCGAGCTCGAGTGGATGACCACCGGTCAAGGGATCAACGCGGCGGTGCCAAGCGTCGGCGGGATGGTCCTCATGCACGCCGATGCCACGCACGCCACGACCTACGAGGCACGCACGACCGTCTTTACGTCACCCATCACCTCGCATGCACAGCAGCCAGGCGTGCGCACACGTGTGCAGTTCCTCACCGTTGGGGAACGCGCCCTTCAGGCTGCGCTTCTCATGCCGACGGGACACGTGGCCGGGACAAAACTCCCTGTGATCATGGCTCCCTACGGTGGTCCGCACGCTGCGCGCGTGCGTTACGCACTCGGCGCCTTTTCCGCCGACCAGTGGCTGGCAGACCAAGGCTTCGCCGTGGTCATCGTCGACGGTGCAGGCACACCCGGCCGCGGTCCGGCCTGGGAGTTCGAGATTGCCCAAGACTTGGCGGCGGTGATCCTGCAGGACCAGGTCGATGGACTGCATGCCGTTGCCGCCGTGAACCCCGACCTTGATCTTTCGCGCGTGGGTATCACGGGGTGGTCCTTTGGTGGGTACCTCGCTGCTCTCGCCGTCTTGGATCGGCCCGACGTGTTTCATGCGGGCGTTGCGGGAGCACCCGTCACTGACTGGGCGCTCTACGACACCGCCTACAGCGAGCGCTATCTCGGAACTCCGCAGGACAATCCGGAGTCCTACCGAGCCACGTCCTTGATCGAGCGCGCAGGCACGCTGGCGCGCCCGCTTTTGATCATTCACGGGCTTGCGGATGACAACGTGTTGGCTGCACATTCGCTTCAGCTGTCCACCGCACTTCTGGGCGCGGGTCGACCGCACAACTTTTTGCCTCTCAGCGGCGTCACCCACATGACACCGCAGGTGTCGGTCGCAGAGAACCTGCTGCGCCTTGAGGCTGACTTCCTGCGTGAAGCTCTCGACGTAAGAGCGACTGGCCTGGCGAGTTAAGAACCGGTACCTGAGCCGCTGGTGCCACCGCGACCAAGGTCGATGGCTCCGATCTCATCCATCGAGACCTCGCCAAGGTCGGCAATGAGTTCGCTCGGCACTCCGATGGCCGGTGTCGGCTGCGGTGTGAGACCAGGGTCGGGGCCGATGACCAGGCCGGTGACCTTCCCGGAGATCGGGAAGTGGCACGCCACCGCGTGACCTGAGCTGTGCTCCACGAGAGCAGGGACCTCGGAGCGACAGCGATCCTGCGCCTGGAAGCATCGCGTATGGAACACACAGCCACTCGGTGGATTGATGGGGCTTGGGAGATCACCACTGAGGATGATCCGTTCGCGGGATCCCTGCACGCGAGGGTCAGGAATGGGCACGGCCGACAACAGCGCATGTGTGTAGGGATGCAAGGGGCGCGAAAAGACATCATCGCGACTAGCAATCTCGACAATGTGGCCCAGATACATGACCGCCACCCGGTGCGAGATTTGCCGCACCACCGACAGGTCGTGGGCAACAAACACATAGGCGATGCCGAACTCCTCCTGCAGATCTTTGAGGAGGTTGATGACCTGAGCCTGAATAGATACGTCAAGGGCCGACACTGGTTCGTCACACACAATGACCTTGGGGCGCAGCGCGATGGCACGAGCGATACCGATGCGCTGACGTTGCCCGCCGCTGAATTCGTTCGGGTAGCGGTTGTAGTGCTCGGGGTTGAGTCCCACACGTGCCATGAGTTCTTCGACTGCGTTACGCACTCCCCCCGGTGGGGTGACGCCCTGCACCGCAAAGGGCGCGGAGATGATCGAGCCAACCGTGTGGCGCGGATTGAGCGAGCTGTACGGATCCTGAAAAATCATCTGTGCCTTGCGTCGCAACGGCACCAGCTCCCGCTTGGACAGACGTGTGATGTCTTGACCGTCGAGTTCAATGCGACCACTGGTCGGCTCCAACAAACGCAGAGCCGTGCGACCCATGGTCGACTTGCCGCACCCGCTCTCGCCCACCAAGCCCAAGGTTTCGCCCACCTTGACTTCAAAGCTCACACCGTCGACCGCTTTGACCTGGCCCGTGGTGCGGCGGAGTAGGCCCGCAGAGCGCACCTCGAAGTACTTGCGTACGTCGTCGACCTTGAGAACAACGTCGTCCATCACTGCCCCCCTGCCAATTGGGCCAGAACGGATGCGGAGATGGCCTGACGTTGAGGGGCGTCGAGGTGGCAGCGAACGAGGTGGCCCGGGGAGAACTCGAGGAGTTCTGGGCGAGTCTTTTGGCAGAGGTCGCCCGAAACGCGATCCGAATACGCACAACGTGGACAGAACACGCACCCGGCCGGCAGATTGATGGGCGAGGGAGGGTTGCCAGGTATGGGATCAACGCGACCTGCCACATCGTGCGTCAGTCGCGGGACTGATGACAACAGTCCGAGTGTGTAAGGCATCTGCGGCTGCAGGAAGACGTCATTCAGTCCGCCGGTCTCCACGACTCGGCCGCCGTACATCACGGCGACCTCGTCAGCGACTTCGGCAACGACTCCGAGATCGTGGGTGATAAGGATGACGGCCATGCCCAGTTGGTCCTGCAATTCGCTGATGAGAGTCAGGATCTGAGCCTGCACCGTGACGTCGAGCGCGGTCGTGGGTTCATCAGCGATGAGAAGCTCAGGGTCGTTGATGAGCGCCATGGCGATCATCACCCGCTGCCGCATGCCACCGGAAAGTTGATGGGGGAAATCGTCGACACGTTTCTCCGGGGCGGGGATGCCCACCTTGGTCAGCATGTCGATTGCGCGCACACGCGCATCCGCCTTGGACACCTTGTGATGCACCTGCACAGCTTCGACAAGCTGCGCACCGATGCGATAGAACGGGTGCAGGCTCGACAGCGGATCTTGGAAGATCATCGACATCCGCAGGCCACGCAGGCCGCGCAACTCCTTGTCAGATGCGCAGACGAGGTCGTGACCGTCGAACAAAATCTCACCGGAGATTTCCGCTGACTGGCGATCGATGAGACCCATGATTGCCTGTGACGTGACGCTCTTGCCCGACCCTGATTCTCCGACGACGGCCAATGTGCGCCCGCGCTCAATGGAGAACGACACTTTGTCGACAGCCTGAACTCGGCCATCTTCGGTCGGGAATGTGACGCTGAGGTCGCGCACCTGAAGAAGTGTCATGACAGCCGCACTCTCGGATCAATGACCGCGTAAAGCAAATCGACGACCAGATTCGCGACAATGATGAACACAGCGGAGACAAGGGTGATTCCGACGATGACGGGTAGATCGGACTTGAGCACCGAATCGATCGCCAGAGACCCCATGCCCGGCAGACTGAAGATGGCCTCCGTGATGATCGCGCCCCCGAGCAGCCCGGCAAGGTCGAGACCGGCTGCGGTGACGATCGGAGTGAGCCCCGCGCGAAGTGCGTGTTTTCCGATGACCTTGCGTTCGGGCAAACCCTTGGCACGGGCAGTGCGGATGTAGTCCTCGCCGAGCACTTCAAGCATCTGGTTGCGCGTGAGTCGCATATAGAACGCGGCATACAAAATCGCCAGCACGATCCACGGAAGGATCATCGTCTGAAGGAACTGCACTGGGTTTTCAAGCGGCGAGATGTAGGACGGGAATGGCAGCAGCTGGAAGCGCAGGATGATGAAGAAGATCGCCAGCAGTCCCAGGAAGAAGGACGGCAGCGAGTAACCGATGAGGGAAATCCCGGTGACGGTCTTGTCCTGCCACCGACCACGTCGCAGTGCGGCATAGATGCCAAGCGAGATGCCGGCGGCGATCCACAGGACGAAGGCGCCGAGGGCGAGCCAGATGGTGACGGGCAGCGCGCGCAGGATGAGCGGCAGCACCTCCTCGCGCCGCTGGAACGAGTAACCCAAACAGGGTGCATGGCACTCAATGGGGTCTGGCGATGTCGGGGCGAAAGTGCGGCCGACGAAGAGTCCGCGCAAGAACTCCCAGTACTGCTGAATCACGGGCTGATCGAGACCGATCTTGTGCCGGATCGCGATGATGCCGTCGGGCGTGCACACCTTGCCGCAATACAAGCGTGCCGGATCACCCGGCAGGAGATTGAAGAGGACGAAGACCACGAGGGTAAGCAGGAGCAGGAGGAGAAGCATGATGCCGATGCGTCTGATGACATAGGCGGTCACGGTGTCCTCCTCTCACGCGCAGGTGGTGTCTTGGCGAATTCGGTCGTGTGTCACAAGGTGGTGCGTTGGGGGCAGGCGCTCACGCGCCTGCCCCCAACTGTTCGTGCTACTTCTTGACGAACATCTGGGCGTACGGCCATGAGCCGTATGCCGGCCAGAGGTAGATCTCTCCGACCTGGGTGCCGGCCATACGCTGCGACAGACCGAAACGAGTCGGCACTGCCACAACGTCCTGCATGGCCTTCTTGTTCAGGTCCTGCCACATGACAGCCTGCTTGGCACGATCGATTTCGATCTTCGCCGCATCAGAGGCTGCATTGAACTCGGCGTTGTCGTACTCCGACAGGTTGAAGCCGCCCGACGGGGTGAACAACTCGGGGATGATCGTCGAGGCGTTGGGCCAGTCGGGCGCCCAGCCGGCGTTGATCAACTCGTGAGCCTTCTCCGGGTCGAACACCGTCGAGTAGTACTGGCCGGGCTCAATCGGGTTCGGCTTGGCTTCGATGCCCGCCTTGCCGAGCGAGGCCACGATGATCGCGGCAGCCTTGTCATTCGTCGGGTTCTGCGGGTAGTCGAAGGTGATGACCGGAGCCGGCTTACCGGACTCAGCAATCAGCTTCTTCGCCAGCTCGGGGTCTCCGGTGTCCGGGATCTTCTGCCCGAACATCGTGTCCCACATGCCGGTCGGCGCGTAGTCAAGGCCCTCATTGGGCTTGATGACACCGTCGGCCAGCACGCCGGCGAAGTCGCCGCCAGCGTTCTTGAGCAGGGCTGCGCGGTCGATCGCCACGGCGATGGCCTCGCGAACCTTCTGATCAGGCACCTTCACCGTGTTGATGGCGAAGTAGCGCACGTAGGGATCGAGTGCGCTGATCGCACGGCCCTCGTACTGTGCCTGCGCGGTCGTCGGGTTGGAGAACACGACGCCGAGCTGCTCGGGCTGAATGGTGAGGTTGATCGCCGTTGTGTCATTGCCCGAGCTCTGCATGACGCGCTGATCGATGACCTTCGGGTCGATGCCGTAGTCGACTTCCCACGTGTCTGGGAAGGCGCCGCGGTAGGTGTCCGAAGCCGCGTCCCACTTGGGGTTGCGGACCATGACCATCTTGCCGCCCTTGCCGGTCTGATTCGACTGGATCATGTAAGGGCCGGATGACACTGGTGCGTCGCCGTACTTCTCGCCGGTGTCCGCGGCCTGCGGAACCGGAGCGAAGGCGGTCAGCGTGACCGTGTAGTTGAAGTCCGGCACCGGACGCTTGAGGTTGAACGTGATCGTCTTGTTGTCTGCCGAGCAGGTCACGGCCTTGTCGTACAGGTCCTGACCGGTCTTGGCGTACGGGCCCTTGTAGGCCGAGCCGCCTGCGGGATCATCGGGGATGTCCAGCATCGAGATGGCGTAGGTCGGGCCGCCCGTGATGACGTCGGTGGCGAAGGTACGTGAGGTTCCGTACTTCACATCGGCGCACGTGATGGGAGATCCGTCCTGGAAGGTCGCTCCATCGCGGATCGTGAACGCCCACGTCTTGGCGCCGTTGGTCGCCGTTCCTGTATCGGTCGCAAGATCGGGCACGATGGCCGTGCCTTCCTTGGGATCGGCCGAGAAGTTGTAGGCCGTCAGAGTCCGGTAGATCGTGCCGTTGAAGAACGCGAGGTCCTCGCCGGTGTAGATGCGCTGCGGATCGATCTGGTCGAACTGCTCAGCATTCGTGAGGTAGTAGATGGTGCCGCCCTTTTGAGCGTCCCCACCTCCGGAGCTGCTGCTGCTGCTCGAACCGCCGCAGGCGGACAGCACCAGGGCAGCGGTGGCGCCCAGGATGACAATCCCGACGCCCTTCTTAGCCATGCCCATCTTTCCTCCATTCGTCATGCCGAGACGACCTCGGCGTGCCTTGCCGCTCGACATCAAGTGTCGATCCGGAAGTGTGTTGGGGCGGCTCATCATTACCGCCGGACCCGTGGGTCAAGCGCGTCGCGCACGGCGTCGCCCACGAGGTTGAACGTGACCACCAGCACCACGAGCACGGTGCCGGGGATGAACAGGTATGACGGCACCACATTGAAGTAACTCACCGAGGCGGCCAGCATCGCGCCGAACGAGGTTTCGGGAGGAAGGACGCCTACGCCAAGGAACGAGAGCACCGCCTCGGTGGCGACATAACTCGGCAGCGTGAGGGTCGCGTAGACAAGGATCGGCGCCCAGAGATTGGGCAGGATTTCCTTAAAAAGAATGCGTGGGGTACCGGCACCCATCGCCACTGCGGCTTCGACAAATTCACGCTCCCGCAGGCTCAGTACCTGACCACGCACGATGCGTGCGAGGTATGGCCAACCGAAGACGCTGAGAACGATGATGAGGTAAAGAATGCGTGAGGCATTCCCCTCGGGCACTCCCAACTGCGTCAGGCGCTGGGTGAGCACTCCCGACAGCGCGAGAATGATGAGCAGGAATGGGAACGCCAGGATGACATCCATGATGCGCCCGATCACCGCGTCGGTCTTTCCACGCGCATAGCCCGAGATGATTCCGATGACGGTGCCGAAGATGACCGCGAGGATGGTTGCGCTTGTGGCGATCAGCAAGGTGATGCGAAGACCGAACAGCAGCTGAGCGAAGATGTCGCGTCCCGTCCCCCACTCCACGCCCAGCGGATGGTCCACGCTGATGCCGCCCCAAGCACCGTTGGGTCCCCCACCGCTGTCGCTGATGGAGGCCGAGTCGAAGCTGTAAGGGTCGACACCGACGAGATTGCAAATAAGAGGCGCAAAAATTGCAATGAGATAGAGGGCGATCAGGATGACCAAGCAGGTCATCGCCACCTTGTCCCGGCGGATCCGCCGCCACACGATCTGTCGAAGTGACCGCCCGGCGATGGCGTTGCCCGTGGCCGGTTCAGCCACCGCCACCGTCTCCGTCGCGCTCACCCAGATCCGTCCTTGCCCTCAGCCACCGGCGCGTCCGGTGCAACGGTGTCCGCATGGGGCAGGACACGACCACGGCAGACTACGTCAGTAGTGACTCGTGAGTAGGCCTTCCCGAGGCAATCGGGTCAAACGTCACAAAACCGTGACGCGCGGGCCGCCTCAGCCCTTCTTACGGCCAGCCTTGACGCGGTCGGTGGCGGTGAGGATCACCTTGCGCATGCGCACGGCATGGGGGGCGACCTCGACGCACTCGTCCTCGCGGCAGAACTCCAGAGCCTGCTCGAGGGAGAGCTGCTTGTGCGGAATAAGAGGGACCAGGATGTCGCCCGAGGAGGCGCGCATGTTGGTGAGCTTCTTTTCCTTGGTGGGGTTGATGTCCATGTCCTCGGTGCGGGAGTTCTCGCCGACGATCATGCCCTCGTACACGTCGGTGCCGGGGCCCACAAACATCGTGCCGCGGTCCTGAAGGTTGGCGAGGGCAAAGCCCGTGGTGGCACCGGAGCGGTCGGCGACCAAGGAACCGGTGGGTCGGGTGCGAAGCTCGCCGTACCAGGGCTCGTAGCGATCGAACACGTGGTGCAGGAGCCCGGTGCCGCGGGTTTCGGTGAGGAACTCGGTGCGGAAGCCGATCAAGCCACGGGCTGGCACGAGGTAGTCCATGCGGACCCAGCCGGTGCCGTGGTTGACCATCTGCTCCATGCGCCCCTTGCGCAGCGCCATGAGCTGCGTCACCACGCCCAGGTAGTCCTCGGGGATGTCGATATTGAGTCGCTCGACCGGCTCGTGCAGCTTGCCGTCGATCATGCGCGTAACAACCTGCGGCTTGCCGACGGTGAGCTCAAAGCCTTCGCGCTTCATCATTTCTACGAGAATCGCGAGCTGAAGTTCGCCTCGACCCTGCACCTCCCACGTATCGGGGCGCTCGGTGGGAAGCATGCGAATGGAAACGTTGCCGACAAGCTCAGTCTCCAGGCGAGCCTTGACCTGGTTAGCGGTGAGCTTGGTGCCACCACTGCGTCCCGCGAGCGGCGAGGTGTTGATGCCGATGGTCATCGAGATCGACGGCTCGTCGACGGTGATGACGGGAAGCGCGATGGGATTCTCGAGGTCGGCCAAGGTCTCACCGATGGTGATCTCGGGGATACCCGCCACCGCGATGATGTCGCCAGGACCTGCTTCGGCGACCGGTACGCGCTCGAGCGCGTCGGTCATGAGCAGCTCAACAATCTTGACTCGCTCGGACGAACCGTCCGCGCGCATCCACATGACCTGCTGGCCCTTCTTGATCGTGCCCTGACGCACGCGGCACAGGGCAAGACGACCGAGGTACGGCGAGGCGTCGAGGTTGGTGACGTGGGCCTGCAGCGGCTTCTCGGGATCGAAGATCGGTGCGGGGATGGTGTCGATGAGGGTGCGAAAGAGCGGCTCGAGGTCTTCTTCCTTGGGCATTCCACCGTCGGCCGGACGCTCCAGCGATGCCCGGCCAGCCTTTGCGCTGGTGTACACGATGGGGAACTCGATCTGCTCCTCGGTCGCATCGAGGTCGAGGAACAACTCGTATGCCTCGTCAACTACTTCGCCGATGCGCGAGTCAGGGCGATCTACCTTGTTGATGACGAGTACGACGGGCAGGTGCTTCTGGAGAGCCTTGCGCAGTACGAAACGAGTCTGCGGCAGCGGGCCTTCAGAGGCATCGACGAGGAGGACAACGCCGTCGACCATCTCGAGCCCGCGCTCGACCTCTCCGCCGAAGTCGGCGTGGCCGGGGGTGTCGATGATGTTGAAGGTCAGGCCGCCTTCGGGGGCCGCAGCACCGGTGTAGCGGACCGAGGTGTTCTTCGCGAGGATCGTGATGCCCTTTTCACGCTCAAGGTCCATGGAGTCCATGACACGGTCATTGACGTCCTGGTTCTCACGGAAGGCACCCGACTGCCAGAGCATGGCGTCGACCAGGGTCGTTTTGCCGTGGTCGACGTGGGCGATGATGGCGATATTGCGGAGATCTTCGCGGCGATTCACCCCACGACCCTACGGGGTACGTCACGTTTCGACCAAAACGTCACAAACGGACAAAAGTGATGGAGCGACTCAGGGGTTCTCCGCGCGATAGACGTGGACGACCGCATTTGCGTGACCGTGGCCCATGCCGTGGGTTTCCTTGAGGAATGCCACTTGCTCCATGTGCGCCTTGCCCTTGACCTTCTTCAGTTCCTTCATCCAGAAGTCGATGGGCTTGCCGTACTTCTTTTCGATGGACGGGAAGTAGGACTTGGGTCCGGTGACTTTCTCAGCCATGAGAAAACGTTAGCGAGCGAACTGCAGGATCGTGACCACAATCGCAAGGATCAAGATGATCAGGGAGGGCGCGATGTCTTTGATCGGGTCCTTCTTGCGGGCATGAGCAATTGCTGCCCCGAGGAAGTAGATGCTGAACCCGAGAGCCGCCAGCTGGCCGAGGATCGGGATCCAGATACCGACCAAGAGCCCCAGTGCGCCAAGAAGCTCGACAAAGGCAAGGAGACGAATCTGCGAATCGCTCAAACCGACGTGATGCAGCATGTCGACCGTTCGTGCATTTTTCGACAACTTGCCGAACGCGGAGAACGCCGTCATCAGGCCCAGCAAGGCAGCAAGAACGATCAGTGCAATGGTCATGGGGGCCTCGAGGAGTTGATGTGCAGGACATGCCGTCGCCAGCACGCTACTTGGGTTGGCGCTCGTTCTTTGTCAAGGCGGGGAGGACACGCGTGACGAGCAAGGGCGCAAGGTCATCGCGTGTAGCCATGGCGTCTGGGTGCAACCAGAGCACCTCTTCTATCTCTGCACGCGCGCGAAGGCCCGCGACCCACGGGTGTTCATAGATGTGACCGTGCACAGAAAGGCCAGGTTCGTTTGCCGCAGGCGCCGTCCACTCCCCCAGCAGAGTCAGCCGATGAGAATCAAGGTCCGCACCGACTTCTTCGTGCAATTCGCGGATGGCCGCTTGTGCCGGCGTCTCGTCCTCTTCGATCTTTCCGCCGGGAAGCATGAAGCGCGAGGTGCCTTGCTTGCGGACAACCAAGACGCGCCC
>Ga0114976_10000445_pt1 | contig 25850 bp, 23 predicted proteins | sample S_130805_EF_Meta_FD_87319 | JGI IMG/M metagenome (GOLD analysis project Ga0114976, IMG submission 87319) | Freshwater microbial communities from Lake Simoncouche, Canada to study carbon cycling - S_130805_EF_MetaG | ecosystem: Environmental > Aquatic > Freshwater > Lake | place: Lake... | reverse complement strand
AGTTTTATTAATTTTAATAATTATTTAGATTAAATTTTTTTTTATATTTTTTTTTGTTTTTTTTTTTTTTTTTTTTTGAATTTTTTATTACGTAAGAATAGTTTCTTTTTTGAGAAATATTTATCAATATTTTTCTTTTTTTCATATTGGTTTAACTTTTCATTTAAGATTAGTTTTTATGAATTGTTTCCTTTTTCTAAAACTAGGTATTTTCCTGAAGGGGTTGGAAACTTTGATTTTACAGGAAATTCTTATGATGAAACTTTGATTGTAGTTTCATTATCTTTTATTTCATTTTCAATATTTAGTTACTTAAGAGCTTTTTTTTTTAGGGGAAATTATAATTTAGAAAAATTTATTAAATATAATAATCATAAAATTTTAAATAATCTTTTTTATATTTATATATTTTTTTTATTTTTAATTTTTCTAATTAATCTTAAATATAATTTTTATTATAGAGGTAGCGTTGAGTATTATAATGATAATATATTTTATAATTTTTTTCTTAACTTTATTAAGTGGTTTTATAATATTGGTGCCTTTGTGATTTTATGTCATTTTTTAAGTATTAACTTCTCAACAAATAAAAATATTATTTTTTCTTTTTTAATTTTATTAATTATAGATTTTTTTTTAAATTTTTCTATTTTGAGTAGAAATTTAATATTAAATTCTTCTATTATACTTTTTACTATATATTTATATAATTTTCAAAACAAAAAAATTTTTATTCAACTGGCTGTAATAGTTTTATTTTTACTTTTTTCAATAAACTCTATTTTAGTATCAAATATACGCAGTCAAAAATTTCACTTAAACGTGAATAAAGAAATAAATAATAATATAACTCTTCCTCAATACAATACTAATTCAAAATTTGAAGTAAATTTTAGTAAATTTTATAAAGAAATATTTAGCAGACTTGTAGGTATAGAGGGTGTTTTGGCTGTTCAGTCAGTTGATAATAAAAGTTTTAAATTATTAAAACAATCTTTTGACAAAAACAAACATGAATATTTTTTTGATGAATTAAAAAATGATAAGAGAAATAATGGTGATTTTAAATCAATTACAGTTCCAGGTTTAATTGCTTTCCTTTATTATTCTGGATCATATATTTTTATTTTTATTAGTTGTGGATTAGTATTATTTCTTTTTTGTGCGACTGAATTTTTTTTATTAAAATTATTAAAGAACAGTACAATAGTCATCTCGTTTATAAGCTATTTAGTTGCTTATAGATTGTTACATTTTGGTCATAAACCAATTGAAAGCTACAAGTTTATTCTAGGTATTATTTTAAGCATTATAATAGTTAAATTTATTGAGTTTTATTATAAAAAAAATTCCTAATTTTTTCTATAATTTTTATTAATAAGTATTGTCACAAAACATATTGAAAATAAAAAACCACAATTAATATATCCGGCACCACTAAATAACTGGACTATAACTGCACTATTAAAAAAAATTTTTATATCAAAAGGTATTTTTTTATCAAATGTAAATATGATAAATATTATTAATAATATAAAAGAAAAAATCCCAAATTCTATTAGTAATTTTGATAAATTAGATCTACCGTCATTCCAATTTAATTCTAACCCTTCATTGCCAAAAAATATTTTATTTTTTTTTAAATCATAATCATTTTTAATTTTTTCAATTTCTATTTTATGAAAATCTTCGAATCTATTTAAACCAAATCCAAAAATGTTACTTTTTAGAGCTCTGACAGTTAGAATCAAACTTTTTTTATAAACATCAGATGTAATATTAACTGGATAAAGATCTTTAATTTCCTCTTTTAAGGGATCTTTAATTTCCTCTTTTAAGGGATCTTTAATTTCCTCTTTTAAGGGATCTTTAATTTCCTCTTTAAAAGTTTTATATTCCAAATTAAATAATGTTAAAGTATTTATATTTGTTATTCTTTTGTGACAATTAGGATTAGAAATTATTAAAATTAACGATACAAGAATTAATAATGAGCTTTTAATCAAAAGTTTTTTTTTAATTTCAACATTTAAAATTATTATTATACTTGCAATTATTGAGGTAATTAATAATCCAAAGTAAAGTGTTGCGCTTGCAAAAAAAGTTATAGACAACAGAAAGGATAGACAAAGCAAATAATAAAATTTGGTACTTAATTTTTTAAAATAAAAATAATTAAAAACCCCACAATAAATCATTCCATAATGTGAAGGTTCAGTAAAAAATTCAAAATTAGTAATAGTCCATATTTTAGGACCAAAAAAACTACTTAAGTTGCATGATTGATCATAAGAAAAGATATATTTATCATTGAGATATGCCAATATATTTTTAAAATTAAGTATAATCTGAGCAAAAGGTATTAATAAAAAAATAGTTAAAAAGAAGAAAAAAATTTTTTTAATTTTTTTTAAATAAAAATTTATAAATAGGAAATAACTAGATATTACAAATAAATAAAAAATATCATTTAATTTAAAATTAAATCTAAAATAAACTAAATTTAAAATATAATGAGTAACAAAAAATAATAAAATAAATAAGATAAATAAGATAAATTTTAACTTTTTTTTAAAAAAAGATTTAAAATTTATTATAGATAAAGTAAAAATAGCTATTAGCGCTAAGGATTTTATATTTAACGATAAAAATTCTGTTTTGATATCCCAAAAAAAAAAAGTTATAGCTAATAATACAATTAGTATGTATTCATTTATTATATTTAAGTAATTTTTTTTTTTTAAGAAAAAAAATAATTCTTCTATGAAACTATTATTATTTTCTAAACATTTTTGGCCTGAAAATTTCATTATTAATGATATTACAAAAAACCTTCAATATAAAGATGTTAATATAGATGTAATTTCTGAAAAATCATCATATTTAAATTACGATAAGAATAAAAAAAAAAATCTTTTTTTTTATAAAAAAAAAATCAAAATTTATAGAGTATGGAGTTTTTCTAGAAGTGGTAATAATTTATCAATATTATCAAATTATTTATCTCATATTATTTCAGCTACTTTTTTTTCTTTTTTTTTAATTAAAAAAAAATATGACTTAGTTTTTATTTATGCTACAAGTCCAATTTTTCAAGCAATACCTGCTATTATTTATGGAAAAATAACCAAAACACCTATTATAATTTGGGTCCAAGACTTATGGCCAGATGTCTTATTTGATCTTAAAATTATAAATAATAAATTCATTTTAAATTTGATAAATTATCTTACAGTTCTTATTTATAAAAATTGTGATAAAGTGTTAGTACAATCTAAATCTTATAAGAAAATTATTTCAAAATACATTTCCCATAAAAAAATAAAAGTTTTATACAACCCAGAAACCCAAAAATTTTTGAGTTATAAAAAAAAAAAGAAGAAAATAATAATTACTTACGCTGGAAACATAGGTAAGGCCCAGGGAATTAATATTTTAGTTAAAGTAGCAAAAAAAACAAACTCTAATATTTTTTTTAAAATTTATGGAAATGGTTCTGAAAAAAATAAACTTATTAAAGAAATCAAAGAAAATAACTTAGAAAAAAAAATTATAATCTATAATCCTGTAGAATATAGTAAATTAAAAAAAATATTTCAAGAATCATCAATTTTACTAATTTTACTTAAAAAAGGAAAGGCACTTTACTCAACACTGCCTGCTAAATTACAACTCTATATGTCAGTATCTAAACCCTTGATAGTTTCTGCTGACGGAGAATTAAATAAATTTGTTAAAGATAATAAAATTGGCTTTGTAAGTTCTTCAGAAGATGTTGCTGGACTTCTTAAATCGATTCAGGAATATTGTTTTTGCAGTGAAAAAAGATTATTAAAAATGCATATAAAAATTAAAAGTATATTCCTAAAAGAATTTGAAATGAATCTATGGATAAAGAATTTCTTAGAATATATCGATGCGAAGATATTAAAAGTGAGTTTAAAAAAATGAAAATATTAATAGTAGGCGGGGCAGGTTATGTGGGAGGGGCTGTTACTGATTTACTAAAAAATAAGTACGACATTACAGTTTTTGATAATTTACTTTACGAAAACAGCTTTCAAAAAAATGTTAAGTTTATATATGGCGATGTTAGAGATTATAAATTATTAAAAAAATTATTTAGTAGATTTGACACCATAGTCTGGATAGCTGCAATTGTCGGAGATGGAGCATGTAATATTAATCCTTCAGTAACAAATGAAGTGAATTTTAATTCTGTAAAATTTTTATCGAAAAATTTTAAAGGAAGAATTATTTTTTTTTCTACATGTTCAGTTTATGGAGCTCAAAACGGTATTTTAAATGAAAAATCTAAGATTAATCCACTTTCTATGTATGCAATAACTAAGCTTAAGGCAGAAAATATTTTAAAAAATAATAATAGTATTATTTTTAGATTGGGCACCCTTTTTGGTATTGGTGATGATTATTCAAGAGTTAGAATGGATCTTGTACTTAATATTTTGACAGCTAAAGCACATTTTGAAAAAAAAATTTCCGTTTTTGGAGGTAATCAATATAGACCCTTGCTACACGTCAAAGATGCAGCAAAAGCCATAGAACTAGCTATAGAGTCAAAAAAGAATGGAATATATAATATACATAAGGAAAATATTACAATCTTAAACATAGCTAAAAAAATTAAAAATAAATTTAAGAAAATTCAAGTAAATAAAGTGAAAATAAAATTTCAAGACGCAAGAAATTACAAGGTAACAAGTGATAAAGCAAAAAACGATTTAAATTTTAATCCATTGTTATCAATTGAATATGGCATTGATGAAATTTATTATTTAATTAGCAGCAAAAGAATTAAAAATATTAATGATCCGAGATATACTAATCAGAAGTTTTTAGAGATGTATTCAAATAAATTAAATTCTATATAAATTTAAATTAATGAAAAAACCAAAAATCATAATCGGTGGATATGCCAAGGATAAGAGAGGCTTGGTGTATTTTAATAATAACTTCAAATTTAAAAACATAAAGAGATTTTATATAGTTCAAAATTATAAAAAAGATTTCATACGTGCATGGCATGGACATTTGAAGGAGGAAAAATATATTTTTTGCATGCATGGGAAAGCTAAAATTGCAGCAGTAAAAATTAGTAATGTTAAAAATCCATCAAAAAAAAAAAAACCACTATTTTTCGAATTGGATTCTAGTAAACCAGATATTATCTTTATTCCTGCGGGATACGCTAATGCTTCAAAATCTCTCGATAAAAAAATGAAATTAGTTATTTTTTCAAATTTGACATTAAAACAAAGTATTAGGGATGATTATCGTTATCCGGAGGATTACTGGAAATTTATATAAAAATGAAAGTTTTAGTTTTTGGCTCTTCAGGTATGTTGGCATGGAAGGTTATAGAATTATTATTAAATGCAAAGATTTTTACAGTAACATCTACAATAAGAAAAAATTCAGATAAATTATTAATAAAAAATAAAATTAAATTAAGTAAAAATTTAAAACTCATAAAATTTGATGCAATGCTCTATAAAAGATATCAACTAGGGAATTTGATAAATAAATACGATGTTATTATAAATTGTATCGGTGTTATAAAACCAAATATTAATGAAGAAAAAAATAATTCGATAATTAATGCTATAAAAATTAACTCAATATTTCCAAGAGATTTATTTAATTTAAAAAAAAAAAATATTAAAGTTTTACAAATTGCTACAGACTGTGTTTTTGATGGTCAGATAGGAAATTATAATGAAGAAGCCAAACATAATGCTACAGATATATATGGTAAAAGCAAAAGTCTTGGAGAGGTTAAGGGTAATAATTTTTTTAATTTAAGATGTTCAATTATTGGCGAGGAGATTAAAAATAAAAAATCATTAATAAGTTGGTTTTTGAGTCACAAATCAGAGGAAAAAATACATGGTTACGTTAATCATATATGGAACGGAATTACAACAACTGCCTTTGCAAAAATCATAATAGGAATTATCAAGCATAAATTTTATAATTTACCAAATATTATTCATATATTACCAAGAAACACTGTTAGCAAATTACAACTCTTAAAAAGATTGAAATTTCATTATCAAAAAAAAAATAATATAAACCAATCATTAGCAAGTATAAAAATTGACAGATCATTAAGTTCTAAATTTTCTTTAATTAATAAAAAAATTTGGAAATTAGCTGGTTATAAAAAAATACCCACTGTAAATTATTTAATTGATGAGATCTAAAAAAGAAAAAATTATAACAATTTTAGGTACGCGTCCTGAAATTATTAGACTTTCGGAAATTATACCAAAATTAGATTTAAACTTTGAGAATATATTAATCCATACTGGACAAAATTACGATTATGAATTAGATAAAATTTTTTTTAAAAATTTTCAACTTAGAAGACCAAATTATTATCTGGGCGCAACAGGCTCTTTTGGTAGTCAGTTGTCAACAATTTCTAAGAAATTAGAGCAAATAATTATAAATGAAAAACCTAATAAATTTTTAGTTTTAGGAGATACTAATAGCAGTTTAGGCGCAATAATAGCAGCCAGAAATTTTGTTAAAGTTTTTCATATGGAAGCAGGTAATCGTTGTTATGATAAAAAAAGCCCAGAGGAAATAAATAGAAAAATTATTGATCACGTAAGCGATATTAATTTACCATATACTAACCGAAGTTCTTATAATTTAATCAAAGAAGGAATAGATAGAAATAAAATTTATGTAACAGGCAATCCAATATATGAAGTTATTAAAAAAAACTGGAAAAATATTAACTTATCCAAAGTTCTTTCTGAATTAAAACTAATAAATAAAGATTTTTTTTTAATTACATTACATAGACAAGAAAATGTTGATTGTGAAATTAAACTAAGAAGTATTTTAAAAGAAATCGACACTATATCAAAAAATTTTAAAATTCCTGTTATATGGCCAATTCACCCCAGAACAAGGAAAAATTTAATTGAAATGAAAATTAATATTCCAAAAACAATAGTGCTTTTAAAGCCACTAGGTTTTTTTGATTTTGTTAACTTAGAACTACATTCTAAACTTATATTTACAGACAGTGGAACAGTACAAGAAGAGGCTTTGATATTTAAAAAAATGTGCATTATATTGAGAGACACTACTGAGAGGCCAGAAACAATTGAGGCGGGATCAGGAGTATTATATAATAATTTAAATAACATTATTGAAATAATAAATCATAGTTTAAATATTGAGAAAAAAATAAATATGGTTGAAGAATACTTTTATGAAGATGTAAGTAATAAAATTATTAATATTATACATAGTGAATAAGCCTTGTCTCAAATTGAAAATCAATTAACCAATTTTTCTAGATATCTTTTTTATTTATTACCAATATTTTTGGTTACAGGTCCATTTTTATCGGATTTAAGCATTACGCTAATTTCATTAGTTTTTACTTATTTCTTTTTTAAAAATAGGGACACACAAGTAATTAATAAAGGATTTATTATATTTTTTATTATTTTTTATATTTATCTAGTAATGAATTCTTTATTTTTCTCTATAGACACAACTTACTCATTAAAAACTTCACTGCCTTATTTGAGATTTTTACTATTTCCATTCGCAATTTTGTATTTATTTAAACATCAAAATTTAAAACTAAATTTATTTTTATATATTATATTAATAATATATTTAGCCTTATTTATTGATGCTAATTATGAATTTTTTTTCGATAAAAATTTATTAGGAAATAATATACTAACCCAAAATAGAATTTCTAGTTTTTTTGGAGATAAATTAGTTCTTGGTAGTTATGTTTTAAGATTTTATATATTAGGTTTATTTTTGTTTTTTTATTTATTTCAAAATAAGAAGTATTTTTATTATTATGTATTAATTTTTACTTTAATATCGCTATATTTAATTTTTTTAAGCGGTGAGAGAACAAGTTTATTTTTATTTATATTTGCAATTATAATTAATTTTACATTTTTAATTAAACTGAATTTTTATAAAAAAATAATTTATATCATATTTTTTTTTTTATTTTTTATCTCAATTATCTTTTTATCTTCATCTTTAAAGTACAGGTTTATTATTGAACCATTGCAGCAAATGGGCATAATTGATCAAGCAAATGCTAACAAATACTCACCTGATTTTGCGAAAAAATATAATATTCCTGAAAAAAAAATTTTTAGCCAAGAGCATAATAGTCATTATGTTTCAGCATATCATATTTTTTTAGACCATAAATTTTTTGGATCTGGATTAAAATCATTTAGAATAATATGTGCCAAAAGATATAATTATTCTCCAGAAAGTTGTACAACACATCCTCATAATATTTTTTTGCAATTTGCATCAGAACTCGGGTTATTTGGACTAAGTTTTTATTTTATTATTTTAGCTTACCTTATTAGAGAAATAATTATTTTATATTTTAAAAAAAATAGATCACCAACCGATAAATTAATTTATATTTCGTCCACAGGTATTTTGATTAATTTGTTTCCTTTAACACCTTCTGGAAATGTATTTAATAATTGGATCTCTTGCTTTATTTATTTATCAATGACTTTTTATTTAATCGCTAAATTTTCAATTATTTATCAAAAAAATAAACCTTATAACCATATTTCTTTTTAAATTTAATTTCATCTATTGTAAATTGGACGTTTATATCATGAGTACAAGGACTGTTGTTGTAATAACAAAGTGGATAAATTTCAGGCTTATATAAAATTAAGTCATTACCTTTAAAATAAGCTTTACCAGGATTTTTATCGTTATTGTCTGTTTCCGAATAAATTTTGGGCCATGGAGAATTAATATAATTGGAATCTTTTTTATTATACATTCTTAATAGATTTAAAGATAAAAAAATTAAGAATGCTAATAAAATAAAATTGTTTGAAATTTTTTTTAATAAGTGAAAACTTAAATTATTTAGCAATTTATCAAAAACTAAAATTATTAAGAATATAAAAAAAATTATAAAATATGAGAAACCATACCTAAGCACTGGGAACTTGATAAACCAAATGATTATTCCAACAGATGACAAGAATAAAATTATTTTAAATTTTTTTTTTTGATTATAATTTATATTGTAATACTGATTTTTTTTTGATTTGAAAAAAATAAACAGCACTAAAATGTAAAATAATAAAAAAAATAACGTTGGTAATAATTTTTTTAATGTTTGTATTCCGTGATTTGGTCCCCAAGTTTTTATCCAATTCCAATCACTCAAATATTCTTTAAAATTTTTACCAGGCGGATTTTGATCTGGCCATCCTTTTGTCCATGCTTCATTTTCATACATTGTAACATTCGCATTAGAACTTCTTTTTTCACTAGTATCATACCAATAAATTTTACTAGAACAGGTTTGTTCCACCGGAAAAAATAAACATCCGGTGTTTAAAATATTTTTAGTTAAAAAAAAAATAGAAAAAAAAGTTATAAATAAAAATGCTTTAAAGTTAATTTTAGATAAATTAGTTAATTTAACTTTATAATGATAAGCGTAATATAATGGAAACAGTAAAGCAATTATTAATGTTATTTTACTAAAAAAAATATAAACAGATAAAACTATTTTTTTTTCTAAATTATTTAATTTAAATTTTTTAGAATCGTCAAAAAATAAACATATTAAAAATAAAAAATATATATGCGCCGGACTATCATTGCCATATTCAGAGTATCTATTAAATCTTAAGCAAAGAAAAATTAGGATAAAAGTGTAAAATACTTTATTGATATTATTTTTTGAGTCAAAAAATTCTTTTAGTGAAAAAAGAAAAAAAAAAGAAAAAATTAGCGCTCCAGGTATTAGTATACCATTGTCATTAAAAAATAAGTTATTATTTATTGCGGAGATATACTGAAAAATTGAAGTATGTCCAAATCGAAAATGTAAATTACTTAAACCAATTATAATTTTATCGTTGTTTAAAATACTTATAAAAGGCAAGTGGTAAAGACCGGCATCCGGTCTGTAAACTTGAGATTTATATAATAAAACTGTTGAAATTATTGCGCAAGATAAACTAACTAAAAATGTTTTCTTTTTTATTTTTTTATCAGTTGTTAAGATAAAAATTGATATACTTACAAACATAATTAAAGTATTCAACGCCTGACCTAGATTTATTATAAAATTAATTAATAAAGCAAAAAAAGATAGAAAGATTATTCCCCACAACCCCGCAGCAGAAATTGTTTTGTAACTGTTAAAATTATCATCATTTTTAAAAATGTATTTAAGAAGGATATAACCACCAGATATAAAAAAAAAACTAGATAATAAGCATGAAAAAAATATACTTAACATTATAAAATAAATAATACTCCTTAAGTTAGTTGCTACAATAAATTATTAATTAAATGAATTTTATTAAAGTATATTTTAATTTATTAAAGTATAAATTAATACGTTTTATAGAAAAAAGCCCAAGGATTTCAATTTTTATATATAACAATATATATTTCTTAAAATATCTTTTACCGCATGAGAAAGATTATTTTGGTCTTAAAAAAATAATTAGAACGAGTGACCCTAATGGCATTTTTTTAGATGTTGGGGCAAATTTAGGAATATCAACTTTAGGCTTTATTAAACTTGGTTATAAGAATCCAATGTATCTATTTGAACCAAATATATACCTATATAAAAATTATTTAATTAAATTAAAAAATAAATATAAACATATTAGAATATTTAATTTTGCTTTAGGTAAAAAAAAAGAAAGTAGAGAGATTTTTCTACCATTTTATAAAAATAAATGCATACATTTTCTATCAAGTTTTAATAAAAATTATTTATTAAATAGTTTAAATTTAATTTTTAAAAAAAAAATATCCAAAAAATTTATTATAAATAAATTTAAAATTGATATTAAAAAATTTGATAGTTTAAAATTAAAGGGTAACATAATATTTGTAAAAATTGATGTAGAAGGTTTTGATCATTTTGTTATCATGGGAATGAAAAATTTAATTAAAAAATCTTCTCCTATAATTTTAGTAGAATTTAATAAAGAAAATTTTTATAAAATAAAAAGTCTTTTAAAAAATTACAATACTTATATTTATGACTATAAATTAGATAGATTTGAACAATTTAAAAAAAATCTAATAGATAAAAAAATTGCTAGAAGAAGTAATTATAATGCGTTAACTATTCGAAATATATTTTTTTTACCAAAAAAATTAAATGTTATTGTCAATAATTATTCCAGTTTATAACGAACAAAATACTATAAAAGTAATTTTGAAAAAAATTGAAAAAATTAATTTTATAAAAAAAGAAATAATTATTATAAATGATGGATCTAATGATAATACTTATCAAACAATAAAAGAGGAATGTTCAAATCTTTATAATGAATGTATAAATTTGGATAGAAATTATGGAAAAGGTTACGCGTGCAGACTAGGTTTAAAAAAAGCCAATGGAGACATAATTCTTATACAAGATGCCGATCTTGAGTATGATCCAAATGATTATAAAAAATTAATCGAACCTATATTAAGAGGTCTCTCAAAAGTTGTTTATGGGTCTCGAGTTTTACATGGTGCGACAAGAAAAAGACCGTTTTCTTTTGACGTAATAATAAGAATGTTTGCAAATTACTTTTTAACTTATTTGTCTAATTTACTTAACAAACAAAAACTAACTGATGCACACACATGTTACAAAGTTTTTAGTTCTAGTGTAATTAAAAAAATTCATCTAGAGCAAAATGGTTTTGCATTTTGTCCGGAAGTAACGGCCAAAATATCCAAATTAAATGAAAAAATAATAGAAGTTCCAATAAATTATTATGGCAGGACTATAAGGGAAGGTAAAAAAATTAGATTTAGAGATGGAATTGAAGCTATCAAATGTATAATAAAATATAGCAGATAAACATCAAGTCAAATAATAATTAAAAATTCAAATTTCAGAATGATAATAGGCATAAATGCATTAAATGTTAATTCTGGAGGTGGAATACAACACTTAGCAGAATTAGTAATTAATATTTGTAAAATTTATCCAAATAATCAAATTATTATTTGGTCAGATAAAACTGTTCAAAATAAAATACCAAAACATAAAAATATTAAATTTAGGCAAGTAAATTTATCTTATTTATTCAAATTTTTTTGGAAAATAATATTTTTAAAAAAAGAAATATTAAAAGAAAAATGCGATATAATTTTTTATTCTGATGGAATAATAATAGGTAAACAACCTGTAAAGTCTGTACTGTTATATCAGAATTTAATCCCATTTAATTTTAGAGAAATTATTAAGTATGGTTTTAGTTTAACTTTTTTTAAATTACTAATTATAAGATTATTGTATATTTTATCTTCATCAAAAGCTGATGGAATTATCTTCTTAAATAAATTCGGATATAATTATATAAAAAACATAATTTATGTTAAAAAAAATTATATAACTATACCTCATGGCGTATCTAGGAAATTTTATATAAATATAAAAAAAAGAAAAATTAAAAACTTAATTTATATTTCAACTATTGATAGGTATAAAAATCAAATAAAATTAGTTAAGGCTATTAATAATATTAATTTTTACAGAAATTATGAAGATAAATTAAATTTACATTTAATCGGTAGTGTTAGCGATAGTAATTATTATAGTTCTTTTAATAAATTAATAGAAGGCAATTCAAATATTATTTATCATGGTAATTTAGAACATGAAAAAATATTAAAAATACTATTAAAAATGGATTTGTATATTTTTGCATCAAGTTGCGAGTCTATGGGATTAAGTCTTTTAGAGGGAATGGCTACCAGCTTACCAGTTTTGTGTTCAAATAAATCTGGTTTAAAGAGCACTATGAATTTTAAAACATTTTTTTTTAATCCTGAGTCTTCTAGGGATATTAAAAAAAAAATATTACTATTAATAAATAATAAGAAGGAAATTTTAAGAAACTCTAAATTGTCTACCCAAATGTCAAAAAAATTTTCATGGGAATTATGTGCAATTAAAACTTTTACATTTTTTAAAAAAATTGTATCACAAAAAAAAACTTTACCAATAAGAACTAAGTTTATAGGGAATTTTATGAAGCAAGATTTAGATAAAAATTTAAAGCAGTTAGTTTATTCAATAAATTTTTTTACACCAACATTTATTTGGGTAATTAATTATTTATTTTTAAATAAAAGTAATTTGATAGATTATGTTTTATTAAGTAGTTTATTAAGTTTTGCTTTAACCTCGTTATCTTTTCACTCTAGAAATATAGCAATTATTTTCAAAAATTTAATAGTATTTAACAGTTTGATTAGTCTAAGAGTTTTTTTTTCATTTATAATTTTGATACCTACTTATTTTTTTGTTTTTCATTCAAAAATATATTCATTTAATATATCGGTTTCAGATTTTTTCTTTGTATACTTTTTTTTTGTTTATTTATGGGTCAATGAATTAATTATTTCATTTATAGAAATTAATAAATTAAAAAAAATTTTAGCGAAAATGTTATTTTTTCAAATCTTTTGTTCCTTCTTAACTACAATTCTGTCTATTATTGATTATGGAATTTATAAAATTGTTTTTATTTTATTATCATTTAATTTAATTTTTCTTTCATATTTATTTTTTACAAAAATTTTTACAAAAATATCATTCAAAATCTTACATAATGTTAAATTAATAAATATAAATAATTTATTATCAAATTTTTTTATAACATTAGCTTCTTTACTAATAAGAATATTAATATCTAGAAATTTTAATGATGAAATAGCTTTAAATATTATTTTTTGTTTTACAGTCGGAACGTTTCTTAGCACTTTATTTGTTAATACGTATGGAATTAATTATATTAAAAATTTAAACAACTTTCCTATAATTCCTAAAATTATTTTTTATATTTATTTAATAATGTTTTTGATTTCATTATCATTATTAGTATTTATTGAAGTCTTTAATTTCTTACAAATAAACCATTACAATTTCTTACAAATAAACCATTACAAAATATTTATTTATCTTTTTATTTTTTCTTTAGTTGGATCTATAATTCTTCTAATTACGCAATTTGTAAGATTAACAAAGCTTAATGAAAAGAGAAAAACAGACATTTTATTTTATGATGATGTTATTTATTCTATATACTCAGTTTTTATTATTTATATTTTCTGTTTGTATCAGAATTTCAGTTATGTATTTATGTTTTTCACATTAGCAATATCTTCTTTACTTATTTATTTGATATCTCCAACAAAAAGAATTCAACAAATGCTAAATTAATTTTCCAAATGTTTTTAAAAAAAATTTTAAGATATTTAATAGGTAGCTTTTTTTATTCTTTATTGAGAAGATTTAGAAAAAATTATTATTCTTATTTTCATAAAAAGAAAATAATTATGCCTCATGATGGAAATATTATTTTGTTATTACCAGATAATAAATATAAAAGTTATGTTTTGCAAGATGCATCAAAAAATCATGAAATTCTAAAAAGAAATATAATTAATTTTTTATTTGAAAATAATATTTTTAATAAAAAAAGTTCTATAGTTGATATTGGATGTAATTGTGGTGATAATGCGTTGCCTTGGGCAATAAATTTAAAAAAAATTAATGGAAAAATTTATGCAATAGATCCATCTATTGATAATTTAAATTATATTAAAACAGTTTGTCTTAAGAATAATATAGATAATTTATTTACTATTCAAAAAGCTTTATGCGAAAAAAGTAATAAAAAAATGAGTATTATAGAAAACGATGATGATGATGATATGTTTCAAATTGAAATAGTAGAATATAAAAATGAAAAGTATAAAAATATTTTCTGTGAAACTCTAGATATTTTATCCAAAGAAAATTCTATTGAAAATATTGACCTTATCCATATTGATGCAGAAAAAATGGATTACGAAATATTAATTGGATCAAAAAACACTATTTCAAAATACAAGCCTATAATAGTTAATGAAATTTTTTTTAATTCACCAAAAAAACAGAAAATAATTAATTTTTTTCTACAAAATAATTATGACAGTTATATCATCAATGAAAATAGCGGTAACTTAAGCGATGTAAGAAATATCATATCTTTTCATAAAGAAAATTTTAATAGTAATATAGTAGAACAGGTAAACTTGTCATTAAAAAAAAAAAATTTATCTGATGTAAAATCAGATATATTTAATGATTTCTTATTTAAAAATTTATAATGAAAAAAGAATTAGAGAATATTTTTATTAAAATTTTTGGAGTAGTTTTCAATGGTAATTGCGCTGTCTACGATAGGTATATTTGGCTTAAAAATAACTTAATTATCTTGAATGATAATTGCAAGGTTCTTGATATTGGATGTGGCAATGGTTGGGCGTTATTTTTAGCTAGAAAAAAAGGCTACGGTACATATATATTTAAAGAAATTGTTGGATTGAGTAATGAAGATCATGCTTTAAAAAAAATTGAATATAGAGAAAAGATTATATTTGGTCAAAATCACATAAATTTAATAAACAGCAATATAAAAAATTTAACGGAAAATTTTAAAGATAAAAAATTTGAAATAGTAATTAATCTTGAAAATATTGAGCATGTTATAGATGATGAAAAATTAATTAATGATATTTCTAATGTTATAAAACCTGGAGGATTGCTGTATCTTACGACTCCTAATCTTTTTTACAAAGAGTTGTATAAAGATGAAATAATTAAAAATATAAAAATTGAAGATGGTGGCCACGTTGTAAGGGGGTATACTTTCTCTAATATTAAGGACTTATTAAAAAAGTATGATTTTCAAATTGTCAAAGAAGAATATTTAACAGGTCCATTGTCAATAAGATTATATTCTTTTCAACGTTTTTTTTTAAATAAATATGTAAATTTGTTTTTAATTCCTCTCGTTGTAATTTTCAATTTTATTGATAGAATTTTTTTTTCTAATTATAATAATTCTCATTCAATAGCTGTTATCGCACAAAAAAAATATATTCGATAATAAAAAATATGTTTCAGCTACTATGGTCAAATCCTAATAAAAATAAGAAAATTTCTGCATTCACAGAAAATTTAAACAGTGATGAATATGAAATAGAGAAGATATCCTATCTTTTTTGGGAAGAACACTGCATTGAATGTGCTCCTTTATCCAGTAGTTCTGTTTGCTTTCATTCTAAGAGAATTGATAATAGTTGCGCAAGTTTTGTAAATGGTATTGAAAAAAATGATCTAATTAATGGAATAGAAGGAAATGGAGTTCAAATTGAAATAAAAAGATGGGGAAAATTAGAAACCAAATGGACATTTTGGCCAAGAATGTTTTCTCTGAAAGAATTTAATAAAATAAATTTATTATTAAATGCATTTCAAGATATCACTATATTTTTTTATAGAGTTTTACGATTTATACCAAAAAGCTACATTATTCTTAAAATTTCAAATTCTATAATTAATAGAATATTCAAATTTATAGCTTTAGAAAAAACGAAAAAAAAAGTTGAAGTAGATGGGATATTTTTAGAATTTTATATTGAAGACAATGTTAATGATAATCTAATTTTAGAAATAGTTGAAAACGATAGGGTTGTTTTTAAGTATAGAAAATTTTTTAAACAAGGTTGGAATAAAGAATTTATTAATTGTAAAAAAATTTTTTCATATAATAAAAATATAGGCTTATGTAGAATATGGGTTGAAAGTGAAAAGCAAGTTAAATTTTTTTTTAAAACATTAGCTCTAGTTAAGCTAATAAATAAAAAATTAGATCTTAATAAAATAAAATGTGTAGTTTTTGATTTAGATAATACCCTTTGGGAAGGCATTATTGGTGATGACGGAGACGATGTTATAATAAAAAAGGAAGTAGTTAGTTTTATAAAAGAACTGGATGAAAGGGGGATTATTATATCGATCAGTAGTAAGAATAATTTTAATGTTGCGTGGGAAAAAATAAAACAAATGAAATTAGATGAGTATTTTTTATGTCCACAAATTAATTGGGAACCAAAAAGTGTATCCTTAAATAAAATAGCACTTAAACTAAATATTAGTTTAGATAGCCTAGCTTTAATAGACGATAGTGAATTTGAAAAAAATGAGGTTCTTCATGGATCACCTGATGTTAGAGTGTATCATCCTAGTGAGATTAAAAATTTACTTTTTAAAGAAGAATTTCAGATCGAAATCACAGAACAATCAAAGAAAAGAAGATTAAATTATATAAACAATTTTCAAAGAGAAAAGTTATTTGAAGAAAAAGATTATAAATTTGAAGATTTTTTAATAAATTGTGAAATGAAAATGAAATTTTACGACACAGAAGATAAATTTGATAGAGTATATGAATTATTATTAAGAACAAATCAGTTTAATACAACAGGTCAAAAATTTGAAAAAGATGATTTTGCTAGATATATAAAAATAAACAAAAATATATGCTGGGAAATTACAGATAAATTTGGTTCTTATGGTGTTGTAGGTTTTATAAGCTTCAAATTATATAGAAAGACTATGTTAATTGAGCAGTTTGTTTTATCATGTCGAGCTGCAGAAAAAAAAGTTGAAGAAACTTTAATTAACCTTTTTTTAACTTACAAAAATAAAATAGAAACAATAGAATTTAATTTTATTGACACAAACAAAAATGCACCTATTAAAAGAAAATTATTAGAACTAAATTTTAAAAAAAAAATTGAAAAAGAAAATATTTTATTTTTAGATGAAATAAATAAAAAAATTACTGGAAAATATATTGAAATTATAAATTCTCATTTACTTGAGATTAAATTTTAATTACTAATAAAATGAAATTTTTAACGTTAGAGAAGGAAAGAAATTCATTCTTTATCTATCTATTAGCTTTTTTATTTCATATTATTTTTGTAAATTATTACTCTGTAAATTCTGACTACATGTTTGCAGTTGGTGCGGATTTAATTAGCACAAAAAACTTGGAAATAATTAAGTTATTTTTTGATTTTAACGCCAATACACTTGGTTTTTCAATAATTATTTATTTATTAAATATACTAACAGGTATTGATTATAATAAAATAGTTAAAATAATTTCTGCAATTAGTTATATTCTAATTTTTTTTGGTAATTATTTTCTTTTTAAAAATTTTAAATTTAAAATTAATTTTTTTTCATTTGGGTTATTAATATTATTCAATCCACTAATATGGAATTATGGTTTTAGATCTAATCCAGATTTGTTTTCATTTAGTTTGGTCTATTTTATAATAGCTATCATATTAAATTATAATTTTAATTTTTTATTTCAATTTGTTCTTTTAACATTTTTATCTTTAGCTATTATAATTAAACCTATAAATGGTATCTTAATTTTACTATTATTATTTGATGGATATAAAATTAGTTATTTTAAAAAATTTTTTATTAGCTGTTCTGTAATCTTATTTTTTATTTTTTTTTATTTCTTTTATAATAAATTTTTATTCGGTTTTTATTTAGTGCCACCCCAATATAGTAGCATGGGTTTTAATCTTAATAAATTTTTTAATAATTTTATATATTATTCAGGTTTATTATTTTTTTTATACGGTTTATTTATGATAAGAATAATTTTTGAGTTTATTAAAGAATTAAGAATAAAAAAATTGATTACATTGTTGATATTTTTATTTTTAATTTTTGTAATTATTTATAACTTTTCATATTTAAATACTCATTCAGAAATTACATTGGGTTTTTTTAATAATTTTATAACTCCTAAATTTTATCATTTTTTAATATGCTTGTCATTTATACTTCATTTGTTTTATTTTTTTATAATATATTTTAAAATATTTAAAAAAAAAAATTATTTTAATAATTATAAATTTTTTATTTGTTTAATTTTAATCTATTTAACTATTATATCTTTTTTTGGACCAGGGGCACAAAGATACTTAATTGTTTTGCTACCCTTTTATTACTTTATAATTTTAAGCAATGAACATAGTAACAAAATAATTTATTTGTATTTTATAATTTTTTTTTTAACAAATCTTATTTTATTTGGTAATTTCTATAATAATATTAATATTAATAAAAAAGTCATTAACTACTTAAATAATAAAAAAATAATCTTTCAAACTAATCCCGGTCCGTTAGGATCTCATGTGCTTGATAAATTTATTAATTTTTATGATAAAGAAAATAACTTAGTAGATCAGAATAATATGTTTAAAAAAAGTAAGTATATAATTTTATCCAACACATCGGTTTATAATCATGAAAAAGTTATATCAGTATTCGAAAGTAGTTATTTTGGATTTTTAACTAAAAAAGTCTTATTACTTAAAATAAACTAAATTAAAAAATAATTTTTTCAATATATTTTTTTTTTAAAAAATAAAAAAAAGGATACAAACTTAAAATCATTTTTATAAGATTTATTTCATAATCATCTTCAATATTAAAACGATGTATAGAGTATTGTTCATCGCAATTATTACTAAATGGTTGACAAGCAGTCATAAAAGAAATTTTATAGTTTTCTTTTATTAATAGATATGCTTTTTTGCTATAAGAATATCTTTCACCACCTATCCAGCTAAAACTAAGTATTTTTTTTTTTATTTTTTTTTCAATATTTTTTTTACTCTGAATTATTTCAAATTTTAACTGATTAACCGTTAAATCTTTTTTTAATCTTTTATGTGTATATCCATGACAACCTATATTATGTTTCATTTTTAATATATTTTTAATGTCAGACCAATTAAGAGATGATCTTTTATAATTACATCGTATTTCTTCTTCTAAATCACAGAATATAGAATATTTTTTCTGACTTATTTTATTTTCTTCTCCAAGATTTTTTTCTGTTTTTCTATTAATATATTCATAAGGAATAAAAAATGTTGCACTTATATTTTCTTTTCTAAGTATTTTTGCTGCTAGTAAATTTGAATAATGTCCATCATCTATAGTAATCAACAATAAAGGCTTATTGCTTTTTAATTTTTTTTTTAAATAAATTTTTTTAATTAAAAAATTTTCATCAATAATACTAAATTTTTCCTTATAAAATTTTATTTGTTTTTTAAAATTATTTATATTTTTTTGATAAGTTTTGTGGTAATTTAGTACATATATTTTATTACTATTTTTAAAAAATAAATTACTTAAGTTATTATTTAAAAAAATAGCCATTTTTTTTTTTAAATACATTTTCATATTTAGTTAAAATATATATTAGTTTGAATACTTTAATACTTATTTGATATATAAAAAATTGACTTATAATAAACTTACTTTTGATTTTGATAAGAATAATCTAAAAAAAAATATTTTATTATGTTCTTATTTTTCTAAAGAAGGTCATGTACCAAGCGCATTGTCTATTTTAGATATTTTAGATGTACTTTATGGTAGGTTTATTAATTTATCAAAATTAAAAAAACAATGCTTAGATAGAGATTATTTTATTTTAAGCAAAGGTCATGGTTGTCTTGCTTTATATTCAGTGTTTTTAAAATATGGTTTAATAAGCAGTAAAAATTTATTTAAATTTTGTAATAAAGATTCCATCCTGGGCGGTCATCCAGACTCTACTAAATTAAAGTATATTGAAGCATCAACCGGATCTCTTGGCCACGGTTTACCATTTTCGTTAGGAATAAGTTATGCAAAAAAAATTAAAAATTTAAAAGGAAATGTTTTTACTTTAATAGGTGATGGCGAATGTAATGAAGGAACAATCTGGGAAAGTGCAATGATAGCTAGTCATCATAGTCTAAATAATTTAATATGTTTAATAGATTATAATAAATCCACAAACAAATTTCTTAATATTGATAGTTTGTACAAAAAATTTAAATCATTTGGATGGAGTGTTGACGAAATAAATGGTCACAATAAAAATCAAATTTTTAGTTCCCTAAAAAAAAAATCTAATCTACCAAGAGTTATTATATGCAACACTATAAAGGGAAAAGGCGTGAATTTTATGGAAAATAACCCAGAGTGGCATCACAAATCATTGACTAAAGAAGAATTATTAAAAATTTTATAAAAATAACTACATGCGTAAACAATTTGTAAATACAATAAAAGAAATCATTAAAAAAAATAAGAAATTATTTATTGTATTGTGTGATATCGGAGTATTTGGATTTAGAGAAATTTTTCAAAAATTTAACAAACAAATAATAAATATTGGTATTCTTGAGCAGTCTACAATTTCTTTTTCAGCCGGACTCTCTAAATGCGGATTTATACCAGTTGTGCATACTATAGCACCATTTTTAGTTGAAAGAGCGCTAGAACAAATAAAGATTGATTATGGATATCAAAAATTAAGGGGTAATCTAGTTTCTGTTGGGGGGTCATATGATTATTCATCGCTAGGATGTACTCATCATTGTCCTGGTGACATCAATATTCTAAAAAGTATTCCAGAAATTGAAATTATTGTTCCCGGCTGTTCAAGAGAGTTTGATAAATTATTTAAAATTTTATACTCAAATAAAAAATTAACATATTTTAGATTAAGCGAAACTGAAAACTTTATAGAGAACGAAGTTGAACCATATAAATTAAAAATTTTAAAAAAAGGTACTAAGGGTACAATTATTGCGATCGGACCAGTTCTAAATTTATTAAAAAAAGAAGTTAATTCATTCGACCTAAATATTTTATATTGTACTACTATTAAACCTTTTGATTTTAAAACTTTTAACAAAATTATAAAAATAAAAGAAAAAATTTTGATAATTGAACCTTTTTATAAAGGATCAGTTCATGATGCAGTTTTGCAAAACGAAAAAAAATTTTTATCTGTTAAATCTATAAGTATTCCAAACAAATTTATTCATGACTATGGAGATAAAAAAGATATTGATAAAAAAATTGGATTTTCTAAGAATAAGATTTATAAACAGATAACTGCATATTTTAATGTATAATGTAAATATTTTACTTTTTAATTTTCTAAAAAAAGAAAATTTTTTTTTATTAAAAAATAAAAATAATGATTTCTTTAAAGATAAAAATATACTAATTACAGGTTCCAGTGGATTGATTGGAGTAAACTTATTAATTTTTTTTTTTTTATTATCAAAAACTTCAAATTCTCCTAAAAAAATTACATCATTATATAAAACTAATATACCTAAATTTCTAAAATACATAAAAATAAGTAAAAAATTTAAATTTATACGATGTGATTTATCTAAAGAGTTAAGTAATAAAATAAGTTCTAAATTTGATATAATTTTTCATTGTGCAGGGTATGCGCAACCTTCAAAATTTATATCTGATCCTATTGCTACATTATGTTTAAATTCTTTTGCAATAGACAATTTACTTAAACGAATAGTTTATAAAGGTAATTTTATTTTTTTAAGTAGCAGTGAAGTTTATAGTGGTTTAGAAGGAACAGTTTCCGAGGATAGAACTGGATTAACAACTACTTCACATAAACGTGCATGCTATATCGAAGGTAAAAAATATGGAGAAACTTTACTTCAGATTTACAAAAATAAATTAAAGTTAAACTTAAAAATTATAAGACTTTGTCTTGCATATGGTCCTGGAGTGAGAATTAACGATACAAGAGTCATGTCCCAATTTATTGATCAATTGATTAAAAGAAAAAACATAAAAATGATTGATGATGGTAAAGCTATAAGGTCATACATTTTTATATCTGATGTAATCAAAATAATGCTTAATATTATTATTAAAGGTAAAGATAGTATTTATAATATAGGTGGTAAGGAAAAAATATCTATCTTTGATTTAGCTAAAAAAATTTCTAAATACTTTAATAATGCAAAAGTTTACAAAAAGATTTTGGCTAAAAAAAATTTTTCTGCACCGAAGAACGCATTTGTGTCTATTAAAAAATATGAAAACGAATTAGGCAAAATGAAACTAATAAAGATTGATAATGGATTAGAAAAAACAATTAAATGGCATAAATTATTATATGAAAAATAGTTTATTTGTCGCGTGTAGATAATATTAATTTTTTGTTTTTTAAATCTAAATTAATTCTTTTATCGTACCATTTATAAGTAAATTGATTTTTAGAATTTAAATAAATTTTGGTTTGCTTATAATGATAAATAGATTTATTTTTTGTAACATAATAAGCATTTCCATATTTAGGTGGTATTAAAATTTGAAAATAATTTTCTTGAGTTAAGTAAAATTTTTCCCAAATACCAAATTTTTTTGAGTTTTTATCGCAATTTACAACATAGCTAGTTATTGTGCCGTTAATACAAGATATAAGCTTCCATGTATTATTATCACCGTGAATTCCTCTAAAAACATTTTTTTTATTAATTGTTATATCGTCTTCAATAAAATTTAGATTAAAAAGGTTATTGATTTTCAAATGATTAAATGTTTCTAAAAATAAACCTCGATTGTCTTTAAATGGCTTGTGGTATAATAAATTTAACTTTAATATTTTTGATCGTAAAATTTTCATATGCTTTATATATATAAATTATTAATAGATAAATTAGGTATACAAAAAAAAAATATAGAATTATTTTCAGAAAAAACAAGAGATATTTTAAATGCTAAAGTTTATCGTGATAAAGTAAGCAATGTAATTTTTTTTAAAAAAAATTACTTAAAAAAAAATCATTATGAAAATGGAAATCCTAGAACTGGTAAGTTTGCCCTTAAAGACGATTTAAGAAGATATAATCAATTTAAAAAAATTATTAAAAATAAAATTATTTTGGATGTCGGTTGTGGTGATGGAACTTTTTTATCTTTAATTAAAAATTCAAAATTTGTATCGGGAATAGAGATAAATAAATATTTACAAAAAAAAATAAAAAAAAATAAAAAAAAAAAAGAAATTTTAAATAATCTTTATAGTGTTAATAAAAAATTTGATGTAATCACAATTTTTCATGTTTTAGAGCATATTGAAGACCCAATATCTTTTCTAACATTAATTAAGTCAAAAATGAAAAAAAATTCTACTTTAATTATAGAGGTTCCTTCTTGTAATGATTTATTATTTTCTTGTAACATTGATGCTATTAAAAAATTTGTATTATGGTCTGAACATTTAGTACTGTTTAATAATGATACTTTGAAGAAAATATTAAAATTAGTTGGATTTAAAAAAATTAAAATAGAAAATTACCAAAGATACAATATTAATAATCATTTACATTGGATGATTTATAAAAAGCCAGCAGGTCATATAAAATTTCCATTTATTAAAGATAAAAAAATTATAAATTCTTATAACAAACTTCTAATATCAAAAGGTTTATCTGACACTTTAATAGCAAAGTGCAAAATTTAAATACCTAAATATTTATCTTTTTTTTAATAATTTTATCTATAATAAAAAAATATATAAAAAAGAGTATAATAAATAATATTAAAGAGATTAATTTTCCTAGATGATTTGCTACTGAATATCCAATTAATATTATTAGGGCATTTAATAACAGTAAAGTTATTGTAGATTTTATGTGTGAGTTGTTTAAATAAAACAATACATAATGATGAAAATGTTTTGTGTCTGAAAAATAAAATTTTTTTTTATTTTTGATTCTACTAATTGTGACCTGCAGAAGGTCATAAACGGGGTACCAACAAGTCCAAATTAAATAACTAGCATGAATATTTTGATTAATATTTAAATTTATTATTAGAAAACTCATTATAAATCCTAAAAATAAACTTCCATTATTTCCAAGAAAAATTTTATAATATGATTTTATAGATAAAAAATTAAATATTAAATTTATTATTATTGGTATAGATAAAATTTTTAAAAAAAATTTAGTATTTTCATCATTAATTATTAGATAAATATAAATTATACCTATTTGAATAATACCTAATAACAAACCATCTAACCCATCTACGTAATTATAAGCATTTATTAAAAGACAGCATGCTAAAACCGTAAAAATAATTCCAAATTTTTCTAATTTTAAAAGTCCAAAGGATTCATAATAACCTAAGTTATCTAAAAAAAGATTCTGCGAAATTAAAAAAATTATTGGAATTAAAATTAAAATTAATTTATTTTTTGCTGATAAGTTGAAACGATCATCAGTAAATCCAATTAAAAAAATAAAAGATCCAGTATAAATTATCAATTTGATTTCATTGGATAAACTATAAACTTCAAAATATGTTAAAATAAATAAGAATATATATAATGAAACACCAGAGGTGTTCATAATGGGTTTTGCGTGTAACTTTCTAGAATTAGGATAATCAAAAAGTTCAAATCTTTTTGATATTAAAATTGTTATTATTAATATTAACGAATATATAAATATTAATTTGATAATAAGAGACATCAAATAAAATATTATATTAAACTTGAATTTTTTTATATTAATTAATTTTGTTTATTTTTATTCGATACGTTTTTGCAATTTACCTTGTAATATTACAATTTAGCAACTAATAGGTAAAATTAGCAAAACTTTCATCTAAGCTCTTACGTTAGCTAGTTTGGCAGTCATATATTGTTTTAGTTATAAGAATTACAATAATGTTTATTTGTTAATTTTATCTAGAAGTCTCAAGAACTAGTTTAGCTATGCAGAATATTATTTTAATTATAATCAGATTATTTTTAAGTAATATCTAATTTAGACAGGTAAAAGAGCGCCAAACTTTAATTTTCCTAAAGAAATTATTATATTCTTGAATTGCATTATTTTTTTTTAAAAAGTAAGTAAATTTAGAACCCAGATTTAAATTTTCAAAGTTTAATTATCTGCATAGTTTTGAATTTTATTTGGTTGCGGGGCTTGGATTTGAACCAAGGACCTTCAGGTTATGAGCCTGACGAGCTACCAGACTGCTCCACCCCGCGATAAAGTTTTTTACTTATAGCATTATATTTTAAATTATCTACTTT
>Ga0114976_10000444_pt1 | contig 25889 bp, 18 predicted proteins | sample S_130805_EF_Meta_FD_87319 | JGI IMG/M metagenome (GOLD analysis project Ga0114976, IMG submission 87319) | Freshwater microbial communities from Lake Simoncouche, Canada to study carbon cycling - S_130805_EF_MetaG | ecosystem: Environmental > Aquatic > Freshwater > Lake | place: Lake... | reverse complement strand
GGTGATCAATACGAGTGTGGTTGGGAATGCGACTTACACCTTTACGCCTGCGGCAGGACAATGTGCGAGCAGCGCAACGCTAAACGTTAACACGACCAACTCCATCAACCCAACGTTCACCGCAATGGGTCCTTACTGTTTGAATGGTGTCCCGGGAATTTTGCCCAATGCTTCGAACAACGGAATCAACGGAACGTGGAATCCGCCGGTGATTAATACGAGTGTGGTTGGAAATGCGACTTACACCTTTACGCCTGCTGCAGGACAATGTGCGAGCAGCGCAACGCTAAACGTTAACACGACCAATTCAGTGAATCCAACGTTCACCGCAATGGGACCTTATTGTATAAATTCCGCACCTGGTATTTTGCCCAACATTTCGAACAACGGAATCAATGGAACGTGGAATCCGCCGGTGATCAATACAGTTGTGATGGGAAATTCCAATTATGTTTTCACGCCTTCAGCTGGACAGTGTGGGGATACTGCTATGTTAACGATACTTGTAGACAACCAAGTGTTGCCTGTTTTCAACCCACAAGGTCCGTTTTGTTTAAACACAAATGTCCCAAATCTTCCCAACACCTCTGTGAATGGAATCAGTGGTACATGGATACCGCCTGTAGTGAACACTTCCAACATCGGCAGTACGGTTTACACCTTCATACCCAATGTGGGTCAATGTGGAGACACCAACATATTACAAATACAAATTGTAGACAGTATCCAGCCAAATTTCAATGTGCAAGGTCCCTATTGTTTAAATGAGGTCGCTCCAAATTTACCTGGAACTTCTTTAAATGGAATCAATGGCACATGGAATCCACCGATGGTCAATACTTTGGCAATTGGAACTACAACGTACACATTTACGCCTAGCAATGCAGGGTGTGCAACCAACGCGAATGTTGACATTACGATCAACTCCATTGGTGTATTTGCAGGAAATGACACTACCCTTTGTTCGGGTCAAACACTTGTTTTAACTGCAAATGGTGCCAACACCTATGTTTGGAACAATGGGGTTGTGAATGGGGTTTCCTTTATGCCTGTTGTCAGCGGGAATTACATTGTTTGTGGAACGGTAGGCGCTTGCAGTGCTTGCGATACACTTGTGGTTACATTGATTCCTACACCAAATGTTTCCTTCGGATCTGTTGTGAATGGAAATGACGTACAGTATCAATACACGGGCAGTCTTGCTCAAGGGTATCAATGGAACTTTGGCGATGGGAATTCCTCAAATATGGCCAATCCCCTTAATACGTATGCTTTGTCAGGGGTTTACAATGTTACCTTAACGGCAAACAATGGTCCATGTGTGGGATCAGCGACCAACCAAGTCATTGTTTACGGACCTGAATCTGTGATTGAACCCATTAACGTCATCACGCCCAATGGGGACAATGTGAATGACGTATTCGATTTGAATTTAGTAGGGTACAAGAAACTTCAAGGTGTGATATTAAACCGATGGGGAAATGTGATGGCAATTCTTACAACGGGTTCTATGACTTGGGACGGAACCTCAAACGGAAAACTTGCCGATGAGGGGGTATATTTCTACCAATTTGAAGTAGAACATTTTTCTGGAAAGAAGGACTTTCACCAAGGATTTCTTCATTTGTACAGATAAAAAAAGGCAAATCATAAGCCGGGTTCTGTACACTCAATCACACGTGATCTCGCTGTCTATCATTTATCTAGCACTGACGTCACCATCAGCGTCAATCGACCTACCCTCCAAGATCGGGCGAGCAGCCCTTAATGTCAATGACATACTTGGTATACATGGTCTTTCAGCTCGTAAGGTTTACCCTGCCTCCTCCATCACTGCAGGAGCGGTGAGCTCTTACCTCCCCTTTTCACCTTTTCCCCAACGAAGCAAGCTTGCTGAGGTAGTTTATTTTCTGCGGCACTTTCTGTATCCCTAAAAGGAACCCTTCCCGTTAGGAAGTACGATGCTCTGCGCTGCCCGGACTTTCCTCCCTCCCGTAAAAACGAGAGAGCGATAGACTGATTTGCCGACGCAAAGGTATAGATTACAATTTGATAAGGCTAATAACTTTGAAATCACCTGATGCCTTAATTCGCAATTGGTAGCTTCCGGCTGCCACGTCAGATAAATCCAACGATGCATTGTTTTCACCTTTAAAGGATTTTTTCAACACTTCTTTACCAGATGGGTCGACCAAAGTGATTTCTTGAATTTCGGTCTCTGATTGTATAAACACTTCGTTTGTTACAGGATTTGGGCCCATAGTAACAACTAATTTTGCTTCATCCAGTCCTGCGTCCAATCCCAAATAGTCTTGTTGATACTCAACGGAATTGATGGTTCCATTCACTTCAATGGCTTTTAGCAACCATTCTTTTTCACCATTTGCAAACCACTCATATTCTGTTGTTTGTGTAGGGGGAGTGCCAAACCATGTTCCCGCCCCAAAAAACGTTTGGTAAACGGAATCGATTTCTGAGATGTCATGCCTCAACCGCAAGGTTTGAAAGGTTCCTTTCGGCGTAATTAAGGTTCCCCATCCATCTACAGAGGTCGAACGTTGACGGTATTGTTTGATTTTAAAATCGATGACTGGGTTCAAATCTATGTAGGTATAGCCCCTAGAAAAATGATTATCGTTGTATGACAAAGGCAATTTGTACCTGGTTTCAATGGTGTCTGATTTAAAAGGCACGCCTTGGCCGTTTACACTGATTGAGTAACCAAGCGAGGTTATAGAATCAGCCATCCTTTTTGTGTACTGATTTAAATCACTAAGGGTAACCGGTAAAAACTGGGAAAGTTGTGCCAATGGCAAATCGTTCGTTGGATTGAAATAGGTTGCTTTATAATTGGTCGATGCCAAAGGACCGTAGGTTGTAAAAACAAGAATGGAAGCAAACCCGATGGGGTTGTATTGTTTCAGGTATTGTGAAGTTGGGGTTAAACTGCTGAAGTCCCAGGTAACATTGGCACCTGTGGTGGCAAAATCCAATGCGCCGCCCGTTGTTTGACTGATGCGAACGGTATCACCTGCGGTAGCGAAATCATTCACTGAAACAGTGATTTGTGCAAAAGAAGAAGTGTATAAACACAAAAGGGCGATGAGAATCCTTGGTTTCATAGTTAAAATTTGGTTGGTTAAAATTACGACAAAAACGAATGGAAATAAAAACGCTAGTATCTTTAACCCGGTGAAAGAAGAATTTGACTTTATTGAAGAGCTCAACCTCTTGGCGAATGAATTAAAGGCATTTCGTTCCAATGATTTATTGGTAAACCTAAATGAAGACGACGTATTTCCATGGCAAGGAGAACAACAACCGCTGAACAGCGACCTTCAAAAACTGATGAAGGAAGCCCATAAATTTGAGCAAAACCAAGGCATTCATCCCTTATGCCTGAGTGAAGGCGTTCTTAAAACCACCTATAAAGACAAGGAGATTGTTTGCCCTGTTTTCTTGTATTACGTTACCCCTACCACCTCGGTCCCAAAGGATGAAGTACGGTGGACGGTAGCTGAGGAAACCTGTTTTGTGAATCCCTTTTTGACAACCATGTTCGAAACGGAGGTATTGCCCACAGATGAAGACCCTAAATCCTTTTGGACAGCATGGTTGCAGCAAGAGGGACTCCATTTCGAGCCAGACGTGAAATACCTTGGGAATTTCCATCCCTTTCGTTATGCACTGTTGAAGGATATTTCCGGTCTTCTGGAAAACGAAAAAGGGAAAAAACTGTCCTTCCTGTTTTCCGACGAAATGGGTTCTCCCACAAAAATCAAAATACCAAGTGGGTATTTGTTCGGTATAGACGGATCCCAAAACCAAGCATTGAATGCTGCATATCAAGGCCACACAGTCGTACAAGGTCCGCCAGGTACTGGGAAATCACAAGTGATTGGTAACCTTGTAGGCAAAGCCCTATTCGACCAAAAAAAGGTGCTGGTTTGTGCACAAAAAAAGCAAGCCTTGGAAGTGATTTTCGCAAAACTAAAATCCATTGGATTGGATGATTTTTGCATCTTAAAACCGGTTGAAGCAAGTTCAAAAAATGTGGTTAAATCCATTGAACACACTTGGAAAAAGCTTGAAGAAAAAACCAATCCCCAATACAAGGAATCCAACTTCGAATTTGACTTACAGAAAACCCAAAACCTTCTGACCACCTATCATCAAGAAGGCCTAATTGGCAAACTAAGCCCAAAAGCTTTCTTAGAAATCTCGGCAATCAACCTGAAGGACAAGCACACATTTGTTTCCGGACTGCCGTCGTTTGACCTTTGGCACGAATCTCAAAAAGCTTTAGCATCCCTACCCGAATCTTTACTGGTTTCACTTTCCTTTTTACAATTTAACGGGAATCTTTCTTTGGCATATGAGGACATTCTGGCGCTTACAGAAAAAAGCATCAAACGCTTGGAAGACTTAAAATTAACGGACTCTAGTTTTTCAGGTCTTCGCACAAAGTTTATGCATGCACAATTGGTTCATACCTATGGTTCCGAGCACGCTCAAAAATGCCTTGCATGGATTCCAAAATCGAGTAAAATTGAAAAACTTCAACGAAAAAAAGCAAAAATTGCTTTGGAAATTGAGGCGTTTAATGCAGATTCCACTGCATGGAAAAAAATCCCTTCCTTCTCGGAGCTCACCTTTTTAACTGGGGCATTTCAACAAACTGGATTTTTATCCTCCTTTAAGAAGGTCAAGTTGCGTAAAACATGGCTAAGAACCCCCGAAGTAGATTTGGTCCCTTTGATGAAGAAAACCGTCATCTACCATGACCTCTTAAAAATGCAACACTCGGTTAACCAAGAATTTCTAACCTTAGGATTTTTAGATACGGCAACAGAACTCCCGCTTTTCAATGCCTTCAAGGCCATGTACGACTCAGAAAATTTTAAAATTTTCCACGCTTTTTCCACGCAAGAAATACAGTTTTACCGCACACACTTTTCTGACTTAAACACCTTATTTCATGAATTAAAAACACATTATTTCTGGGAAGAAAATCACAATCCACATGCTTTGTTGCGTTCCTTTTTAGCCAATTTTAACGATGGGATAAAACACCTAAAAACATGGGATTCATTGCCCCCTGTCCTGCGTCAATCGTTTCGACACCATCAGGAAAAGGACAAGTTAGCACAAGCCATCGTGTCGAGCACATGGTCGCAATTTGTCATAGCACACCCTTCCTTTGAAGGTTTTGCACGGGAGGGAATGCTCCTTCGCACAAGAGAATTGGGAGGGACTTTTCACCAAGCATCGCTGTCTTTTGCGGAAGCCATTGAATCAAAAAGGAAGCAAAAATTCGAGGCATACCACGACTTGATGGGAAAACCGAATCATAAATTAACGCCAGAAGAAAAGGACTTCAAGCGGATTTTGGTTCAAGGAAAGCGAATATTGGTCAAAGTGTTTAACCGGCAGCGAAACTTCCCTAGTATTCGAATGTTGATGATGGGAGATGCAAGGCATTGGATCCAAGTTTTAAAACCTGTTTGGTTAAGCAGCCCGTTGCAATTGGCAGAGGACTTTCCATTGGAACCACAACTTTTCGATTTCGGCATTTTTGATGAAGCGAGTCAGATACCGCTTTCAAATGCCTTGGGGGCAATGTTCCGGAGTGAGAAAATACTTGTTTCTGGAGATTCTCAGCAAATGCCGCCGATTCAGTTTTTTCAGACGGGTGCGTTGGAGCAGGTTTCATTGTTAGACCACAGCGCATATTACCTGGCGAATTTTCAATTAAGGTTTCATTACCGCGCCGAACAACCTGAACTTATTGCCTTTTCCAATCGGTATTTTTACAACGATTCGTTGATCGCTTTCCCTTCTTACCCCAAGAAACCCTCCCTTTTCTGGCATTACGTCAAGGATGGAATGTTTGAAAACGGCGAGAATGATGTCGAAAATGAAGCGGTGGCCAAGCTGGTAAGACAGGCATTGACGGAGGGGGAATCAAAAATCGGGGTGGTTACTTTTTCTGAAAAGCAATTACAAGCCCTGATGAAAAAGTTCAGTTGGGAGGAGCGTGTTGTGCTTGCGGAGCGCATGGAAAAAGGCCTTATGTTTATGAAAACCTTGGAACAGGTGCAAGGGGATGAGTGTGATGAGATCATCGTGGCGTTTGGGTACGGTAAAAATGCACTTGGGAAATTCGAAATGCGATTTGGTCCATTGAATTTAGAAAGTGGTCGGAAAAGGTTGAACGTCTTGTTTTCAAGGGCAAGAAAAAAAATACATTTTGTTTCTTCCGTGCGTAGGGAGGACTTTCCTGTTTCAAGCAATGAATCCATTCGACTCTTAACCAAATGGTTTGAATTTTTGAGCGATACAAAAGATCAGATTGATTTTCATTTTCCCCTTGAGGCAGTCTACCAACACCAGAACGACCAACTCATTTTCAAAAATTTAGCCGACATTTCACCTTCGGTATTTGACTTGGTCTCAATTGTATCCGTGTTGGAGCAGCGGGGTTGGGAAATCAAAGAGTCGGCTTCCTTTTAGGAACGGGGTCGTGACCATGGCCACCCCAGGGATGGCATTTTGAAATTCTACGCAATCCTAACCATGTGCCTTTGATCAATCCCCATTCTTTTAAAGATTCAATCATGTAGGTGGAACACGTGGGTGTAAACCTGCAACTGGGAGGAAATAAGGGCGAAATTAAATACTGATAACCTTTCACCAACAATAGAAAAGGAAATATGGCAATCTTTCGAAATACGGACATTTTCAAAGTTAAGGATTAAAAAAGCAATGTTTGTAAATACCGTGGACAAGAAAAGCGAGGTGACAAATAATCTGTAAATTCACCCATGCAAAAAAAAGGAATTGTCATTCTCTCCATGGTTTTAAGTCTCCCTTTGTTTAACACGCTAGGTCAAAGTTGGTCCCACGAACAAATTAGGGTAAAAACAAAAAGTACCTTAAACACGATCATGGGTGCAGACGCCTTGTTTGAGGACCGGTGGACAGAGTTACCACAACCAAAATTTTGGAAACGAATCATGACTTTATCTCCGGATACTTGTTTGGTAAACGTTGCCAAAAATAGATTGATTGTAGATCAAATGAGTATCAAGGCTTGGCATTCAAAATCTGAAATTGAAAAGGAGTTGTACAAAAAGGACATCCGGAAAGCGAATGGATTGGATTCGAACGAAAACATTTACATTACGACCGGTAAAAGTGACTTCTATCGTTTTCATGAAGTGTATCCTTCCTTGGGGAAAGGAATTGAGGCATTTGAAAACAATCATGTTGACCCTTGGTATGCACAAGCCATATTGTTAATCGAAAGCCCTGCCCAACTTAAAAAATCTGTGAGTGGTGCATATGGACCGTTTCAGCTGATGCCTTCTGTTGCAAAAAATTACGGTTTGATTGTGAATGCTACGAAAGATGAACGCGCCCTTTTTGATCGAAGTGCGTATGCCGCGAGCCAGCTCATCAAAACTTCATGCATCCCTTCGGCAAAAAAAATAGTAAGCCAATATGGATTAAGTTATTCGGAAAATGACCTTTGGTTTCGATTGTTGGTCATGCATGTCTATCATGCCGGAGCTCAAAATGTTGCTGCGGTGGTCTCCCGAATTAATCCACAAGCAGGTTCAAAAGAGTTGATCCAAAAAATGTGGGTGACCAGCGCTGCAAGTTTTGGAAACAACTCCCAAAATTACAGTCAACTTGTCCTGGCTGCGCAATGGATGTTACACGATTATGTATATTCCCGGTGTGACGAGGTCGAATCATGTGCTAAGAAATAGCATACCACATTTCTCCGCTTCGTATGTCTAAATTCGTTGGGAAATTTGTCTCAAACACCCCGCCTGTACCCAAACCTTGAGGCAGTAAATCGGAGTAGGCTCCTGCAAGCTGCGCAATAACATTCAAACCAACATTCGATTCTAAAGCCGAGGTTAGCCACCACCCTATCCCTAAACTTTCAGCCAATTGTATCCATTCTTGTGCACCGCGGATGCCTCCATGTAAACTTGGTTTTAAAATAATGTATTGAGGTTTAATCGTTTCCAATAATTTGGTTTTGGATTCAATGCCTGAACATCCAATTAAAGATTCGTCGAGGGCAATGGGGACGATGTTTAAAGTCGCCAATTCTGCCAAAAGCAGAGGGTCTGAAACGCCAGAAGGTTGTTCGATGGAGTGGACGTCTAAATTGCGTAAAGCTTCGAGGACATCAAACACATTTGACCGCTTAAATGCTCCATTGGCATCTACGCGCACAGTGAGTTTTTCCTTCGGGAAGCGAGCCCGTAAATCGGTTAGCATCTTCAATTCGGCGTCCCAATCCATGGTGCCGATTTTATATTTCAGGACCGAATATCCTTCGTCAAGTTTTCGTTGGGTTTGGGCATTCATAAATTCGATGGTTCCCATCCAAATGAGCCCATTGATCGGGATGGAACGTTTACCTTGGGTAAAAGAATTGTCAAAAAGCACCCCTTTCGTTGAGGACAATAGGTCTAAAATTGCCCCCTCTATTCCAAAACACAGGGAAGGGAATTTTAACAGTTTGGGGAAAAAATGCGTAAGGTTTTCGTACAAGGTAACCAAAGGTTCCTTCACCTGAAGGAATGCAATTACAAAATCTGTCAACTCTTTTTCATACTGCTGGTCATTTTCATAATCCGGGGAAAGTCCTTCAATGATGCTGCATTCTCCGATGCCGATGTTCCCATTATCTTGTAAGGAAAGCAACCACAGTTTCTTCTTGTGCATCACCCCTCTGCTGGTACCACCCGGAATTTTGAAGGTTAATTCATGTTTTTGAAAGGAAAGTGTTCTGTTTACATCCATTTTGAATACCACATTTGAAAAGTTAGAAAATACCACGTTTTCAATCCCTCTCCATTGTTTCCATTGAGGAAGGACTGTATCATTTTTTGTAGGATGGGCGGGTTAAAAATTCCTTGTTTCACAAGAAAATCCGTTTCCGAAAATTGTTTTAAGTGATCGCTTAATTTTGTTCTCATCCATTCATTAATCGGAATGGCAAACCCTTTTTTGGGACCTTCCAATAGGTTTTTTGGGACCATGTCATGGGCGATGGATTTAAGCAAAATCTTGGTTTCATTTGCGTTGCATTTAAACGCATCTGGAATTTGCGCCATGAAAGCAATCAGTTCATGATCTAAAAAGGGCTCTCTGCCTTCCAAACCGACGGCCATCGTAGCGCGGTCAACTTTATGAAGAATGTCGTTGGGAAGGTAGTTGGTGAAATCGTTCCACATCAATTCACTTAAAGGAGAAGATAAACCGCTTAGTTTTTGCATTTCCAACGGGACTTCAAAGGACTTCAGGTAGAGATTCAATGCATCATCTTGGATGGCTTTGGTCATGGAATCCAGGTAATGATCGGTTGAAAAATCGGAGAACAACCCTGAAAATTTAGAGAGTCGTTGAATGCTCAATTCATTGATTGCAACCTTACTGAGGATGGGAAGAGACTGTTTTATGCCAAACGCGATGGCCTTTCCGAGTGGTTTTGGAATGTTTTTAAGAACCTGAGGGATTTTAAAATAATACTGATACCGATTGTAACCCCCAAAAATTTCATCACCCCCATCTGCGCTTAAGGCAACCTTTATTTCCTTTTGCGCATACTTGGCAACCAAGAAAGTTGGAATCGCACTGCTGTCACCAAAAGGTTCGTCGAACAGCGTGGGCAATTGGTCAATGATGTCAATCGCTTCAGTTACTTCGCAAGAAATTTCGGTGTGATCACACCCCAAAAAGGATGCGATTTGCTTTGCTTTAGGCCCTTCGTTTAGTCCAATGTTCGGAACCGATACTGTATAGGTTTTAAGAGGGGACGTTTGATGCTGCTGAAGGATGGCTGCGGTAGTGGTGCTGTCGTAACCACTGGACAAAAACAAACCAACGGGGACATCAGAGACCATGCGTGCGAGCACAGAAGCTTCGAGAAGGGTTTTTGTTTTTTCTTTGGCTTCTTCGAAACCCAAATTTAATTTTGGTGCTTGGTAAAAAGAATCTACTTTCCAATAGGTTCCCAGGTCCATTCGCAACGTTTCCACCTTTATTTTCATGAAAGTACCTGGCATCAATTTGAAGGTGTTTTTGAAGATGGACAAAGGCGCTGGGACATTGCCATATTGCATAAAACGGGCAAGACCTTGAAAACAAATTTCTTTGACAAAACCCGGGTGTTGGTGGAAACTTTTCAGCTCAGAGGCAAACAAAAACAGCCCGTTATGGAGGTAATAATACAGGGGTTTAACACCCACACGATCCCTAAATATGTAAAACGCCTGTTTGTTTCGATCGTAGAGGCAAATGACAAACATACCTTTACACTTATGAATAAAATCAGGTCCCCATTCGCCAAATGCATGAAGGATTACCTCGGTGTCCGATCCAGTGGTAAATTGATGCCCTTTGTCTTTGAGCAGATTTTTAATCTCGTTGAAATTGTAAATCTCTCCATTGTAAACAAGGGTTAGGTGTTCCCAATGCATGGGTTGATGACTGTTCTCTGAGGTGTCAATGACGGAGAGCCTTCGATGTGCCATTCCTACGAAAGCAGAACCTACCTGCTGTGAAAATTGGTTTCCAAAGTCAGGGCCACGATGGGATAAAGCGGTTCCCATATTTAACAAAATCGCTTCGTTAGAAGTTCCTGTAAGGTCAATGATGCCTGAAAGTCCACACATGGTTTATTGGCTTAAAATTTTGTTAGATGTCCGATACGACAGAATGAGAAAAAAGAAAGGTAAAACAATCGATCGAATGCGCACCAAAACCCCGAAAAGAATGGATGTATACCCAGCCATAAAACCAACAATCATGACAAAAACAAGTGCATAAACCCCAAATTCACTGGTGAAAAGTTTATTAACATTGGCAACCAGTTTACGGTTAAACAGGTAGGTTAGGGAATAAAAAATAAGCAACAAACTTTCAATGCCATTCATGATAAAGTTGACACTTAAAGATTCCGTGATGAAAGGCCTGTAAAGTGAAACAAACAAGGCGCTTGGGAAAATGGATATAAAACTTACCAAGGATGCATCTGTCTGTGCCAATTCATATCGTGCGCCGGTATAAAGGGGGTTGTTGCTGAAATCAGATTGGGTAATTTGTGCTTCCGCAATTAGGGCTTGTGTTTGGGAGGCATTGAACAAAAAGAAAAAAGATATCAATGCGACCACATAAACAAAAGAAATGAATACTATCCGAACAAAACCTTTCCCACGCAAGGAATTGCCATAACGTGTAGCCAATGCGAGTCCAAATGGGATAACGATGGCGATGGCGATGAAATGCCTTAAATAATAGAGGATATACAAGGAAATCAGGATGAAGAAAATTCGTCGAACGGGCCATTTCGAGTAATCTTTTAAGATCGAAAAAAGCAGGTAAATGGTATACAAAGCGAAAATGTAGATGAGGGTGTCTTTGTTAATACCGGAGGACCAAAATGCTACCGAAGGAAAAAACAGGAACGCAAAAGCTATGGACTTTTCGGAAAACGATTCATGGTCAGAAAGCCAAACTGAAAGCACCCAAGAAATTGAGAAAGCTACCGTAGCAATGATCAACGTAGCTGCCCAAAAGCTGTTAAACGATAGGATGGAAATTAAGGAAATCAATTTGGCCGCATTCCATGCTTCTAATTCTCTCCAGATCCACCCGGGTGGATAACCTGTTTCGTGGTTGAAATGGTAAGTAATTCCTAGGAGTTTATTCGAATTAAATACTTCATCCAAATATCCAGAAGGATTGGAAAAAAACAAACGGTTCAAACAGCCCGCACTTTCCCAGTAGGCTACAACATCACCGCCATCTAGGATAAATAGGTATACCACAGAAAACACCAAGGCCATTCCTATTTTAAAAGCCAAGCCTGGATAAAAATACTTGGATAATTTCTCGCTCGGGAAGCTTGCTTTTATGAATCGGACCAAAAAACCCAGAAGGATCAGCCAAAGCACGACGCTAAAAAGGTCAGTCAGGGAAAAAAGTCCATCGAATTGATTCACAAATCAAAGATAGTGATTCCTTAACTGTGGTGATACTTTTCTCCTTTTCGTATTGTGCAAGCACGGTAGAGCTGTTCTAGGAAAATCGTTCTCACCAACTGATGCGAGAAAGTCATCTTGGAAAGGGAAACAAGTTCGTTGGCGCGTGATTTCACCGCATCTGAAAATCCAAATGCACCTCCAATGCAAAATACCAAAGACTTTGTACTTGAATCTTGGCGTGACCCAATAAAATTTGAAAAACCTACGGAATCCATCAATTTACCATGCTCATCTAATAGAACAAGGGTATCATCGTCATTAATTTTTGTGAGAAACAATTCTCCTTCTTTTACCTTGATTTGTTCGTGGGACAGGGAACGTGAATTTTTTACATCCGGAAGATCCAATCGTTCCAAGGGTATGTAATGCTTGAGGCGTTTCTGGTATTCATTTTCCATTTCCACCAATGCGGGAAAGGATGTTTTTCCTATGGTTAGGATTTTCACCTTCATGTCGAACAGGGATTATCTTTTTGTACGCACTTCATTCAGGGTACTAAAGAAAACAACACCATACCCGATGGCCAACATCAGGTGGAAAGGCACCATACCCAAATCACCGTGAATCAGTCGATTAACCGCTGTAAATCCAAATGCTAACATAAAAAATCCTTCTGCCAAATTGATGATGGAGAGGCTTTTCTTGTCGTATTTATTCCCTGTAAATTCGTCTTTTTGTGCCACATTGAATTTAGGGGTTCTCACAAAAGAACTTTTGATTCGGAGGTAGCCCTCAATCACAGCGACCGCATTGCTAAGGGAAAGTGCCATGGAAACCGTAAGAAACTGAATGAACCTTGCGATAAAGTGAAAAAGATCAGAGAAGAATTTACCTGTTTTATCTCGGTATGAGGTCCAATAATAGAACGCCAAAAACACTGAACTCGAAAGGAAAAACGCACCAAACTGGATAAAGTAATTCAAGTCTGAAAAGGAGTCTTTGATGTGCAAAATCACCATGCTCAAGATGGAGAGAATAAGGATAAAGACAAAAACGGTTGAGTTGAATAAATGGGCAAAGCCATGCACCCTGTCAGAAAACTTAACCCCAGGTGAAGTCAGTAAACGACGTCTCATTTTAATAAAGCACTCCGCCCCTCCTTTCATCCATCTGTGTTGTTGACTTTTCAACGCGGACATGGTGATGGGTAATTCTGCTGGAGATTCTACCTCTTCTAAATATTGAAACTTCCACCCTTTCATTTGTGCCCTGTAGCTTAGGTCTAAGTCTTCCGTGATGGTATCATGTTCCCAACCCCCAGCATCTTCGATGCACTTTTTCCTCCAAATTCCTGCCGTACCATTGAAATTTATAAAATGTCCAGAAGAATTCCTTCCCTCCTGTTCGATGGCAAAATGGCCGTTTAATCCAAAAGCTTGAAGTTCCGTCAACAAAGAATATTTCTTATTGAGATGTCCCCAACGTGTTTGTACAACGCCAATGTTTTCATTGCCGAAATAAGGCATGGTGCGAAGCAAGAAATTCTCATCCGGGACAAAATCCGCATCAAAAATGGCAATAAATTCTCCTTCGACTTGATCCATGGCAGCGTCCAACGCCCCTGCTTTGTATCCTGTGCGGTCCGTTCTGTGAATGTGCTTAATGTTGATTCCTTTGGCTGCAATTTCCGCCACTTTTTTCGCAATGATATCCTTGGTTTCATCGGTAGAATCATCCAACACTTGGATGTGTAATTTATCCAAAGGATAGGATAATTTTGAAGCGGATTCAATGATTCTTTCGGCAACATACAATTCATTGTACATGGGCAACTGAATGGTTACCTTGGGTGCGTTTTCAATGTCAAAGTGTGGCATCGGCAACTTCTTTCTGCGTTTAGACTTTCGGTAGGCAATGGCCAAATTAAGTTGGATGACGCTGTAGAAGAAAATCAAGACCAAACAAACACCATAGATGATCAAAACAATTTTCGCCGTGAGGTGTGAGTAGTAATGTTCTTGTAGGGTTTTCTTTCCATTTTTATACACGGTTCGATCCCCCCAATTGAACATCCATGTGACTTTTAAATTGGCCGTAAAAGGTTCTTTGGTACTAAATGAATAATGAATAAGGTGTTCTCCTGGGTTGGTTTGAAAAACCTTAAGGGTATCGTTGCGATAATCTTTGTCCTTGATCATCAGGGTTGACGTTCCAATTGGGACATTTTTAAATACAAATTTACCATCGCCGTTTGTTTCCGCTTTAAACACTTTTTTATCTTCCGATATCAAGATAAGTTTTACCTTCTCCGCAGGATTTTTGGTTTTATAGTCTACCAAATTCCCTTCAATTCTTTTGGTGACTGGATTTAACACCAACAAGGATTTGTTCGCTAGAAATTGAAAAGAAAAACTTAAAAGAACGATGAAAAGGATATTTTTCATTGAAAAAGGTTAAAAAGTAGGTTTTATCTACCGCAAATATAATTTAATCTTTGATTAGTGTCATTTCATCCACCAAATGCTTCGCACCGGCATAGATGTCCATCACCCACAAAACATAGCGAATGTCGACGACAATGTTTCTGCATCGCGCCGGATCAAACATGAAATCGCTCATTGTACTTTCCCAGGATCTGTCGAAGTTTAACCCCATCAGATGTCCATTTTCATCCAATACGGGCGAACCTGAATTTCCTCCAGTTGTGTGGTTTGATCCTGTAAAACATACCCACAATTCCCCCTCTTGAGCATAAGGCCCATAGTTTTTTGATTCAGCAAGCGTTCGAAGTCTCGGTGTGATTTCAAAATCTGAATTTCCCGTTCGGTTTTTTGCCATAATGCCCTCCAAGGTCGTGTGTTCCTTGTACTTCATCCCATCAACCGGCTGAGATCCCTCGAGTTTTCCATACGTTATCCTAAGGGTTGAATTCGCATCGGGCCAGTGGGCTTTATCTGGGAACATGACGTATTTTCCTTCAACATAGATTTGCATCAGTCGGTTTAATTCGGTTTGGTAAGATTTGTACGCAGGAATGGTATTCGTTTCAAAGGCAGGATACAATTTGAAATAGTGAAGATATCCCTTGTCTTTTTGTAGGGTTTTGGCAGATTTTGAAGAGAGCTTTTTCAGGAACGAATAAAACCTTATTGAATCTGTAAAAATTGACTTTGTATAAATTTGTTCAGTTAATTGATCCCATTGTGCAGACGATAGTTCCAGGGTGGTATCCGTGTAGGTCATGTATTTTTCTGTAAGGCTCCTGAAAATGTTTTTATCGACATTGGCATTGTAATTTTTGAAGAATCCTTTGGCTCTGTTTTTTACTTTTTCAACTTCTTCCTTTCGTTTTTTCTCGTCAAACCCTTCATAATTTGTCGCCAATTCATTGGTAGCTTTTAGCAATTTAAAATACTCAGGTCCCACCATGAAATATTCAATTCCCATGGCATATTCAAATTCTGTTTGGGAATTTTTACCCACAAGGGCATTCAGGTCTACCAGGGCCTCTGCATATTTTTTCCAATCATCCTTTCCCGCCGCCCGGCTTGTATATTCCTTTTCTTGGGCACGCTTTTCGTCCAATGCCCCGCGATTTTTAAGCCCTTCCACTTGACCCATCCATTTTTTCCAAGCGTTTGCGATGGAGGCTTGTTTTGCCGCATATTGAATGCGAATGAGGTCTGATGATTTCATCCCGTTGTCAATGATTTCCAAACTGTGGTCACGCATGTCAATCCTTGCTGGCCGTTCTTTTTCGATGATAAATTTCAAGTATTCAGAAACGACATGCTGTTCGGTTACACCCGGAAAACCATAGACCATTGTAAAATCTCCTTCTTCCCTGTTTTGGAAAGAAATGGGTAAAAAATGTAAAGGAACGTAAGGTATGTTTTCTGGCGCATAAGCAGCTGGCTTGTTGTCCTTACCGGCATATACCCTGAAAACAGAAAAATCTCCCGTATGTCTTGGCCATACCCAGTTGTCGGTATCCCCACCAAATTTGCCAATTGCGTTGGGTGGTGTACCTACAAAACGGATGTCCTTAAACACTTCCTTCACCATTAAATAATAAGCGTTCCCGTAGTCAAATGCCTTAATTTCTGCTTCGTAATGCGTGCCTTCTACGGCCTTTTTCACAAGGTTTGATATGTTCAATGCAATGGTCGCCACATCCGATTTGTCCTTCGCGTTTTTTAGTACCGCGTCTGTTAAGTCTTCAATGCGTACAATCCGCGTTGCCGTCAAACCGGGATTTAACAATTCGTCTGTTTTGGTTTTGGCCCAAAATCCATTTTTCAAATAATCATTCGTTAAGCTTGAATGCGATTGTATTTGCGAATACCCACAGTGGTGATTGGTTAAAAGCAGTCCTTGACCAGAAACCAATTCTGCGGTACAGCCCCCTCCAAACTGAAAGATCGCATCTTTGATACTTGCTTGGTTTACACTGTAAATTTGTTCTGCCGTGAGCTTCATGCCTTTTGCTTGCATATCCGACTCAAAAGCCTTGATCAGCATAGGAATTAACATTCCCTCATCTGCCCGTAGCCATGACGTTAGCATTAAAAACAAGAGGGTTATAACTTTTAATCGCATGATGGTAATTTTTGCCGAAGATAATTGAAATCATTAAATCCAAATGGCATTCCCATGGATTCCTTACTTTTGCAGGCAAGTTATGGAGGTTGTTCACGATATTTCAGTACTGAAAAACTTAGTACATCCCATTGTTACCATTGGGACCTACGATGGTGTGCATTTGGGTCACCAAAAAATCATTCGTAGAATCATTGATAAAGCAAGAGAATCCCATCGTAAAAGCATCCTGATCACCTTCGATAACCATCCACGTAAAGTATTAATGGGTGATTCTGTACCCCTCTTGAACACCTTGGAGGAAAAAGCCGAATTGCTGAAAAAATTGGGATTGGATTACATGCTCGTCATTCCTTTTAACCAAGCGTTTGCCTCTAAAAGCGCCATTGATTTCATACAGGAATACTTAATTGACCAACTAAAAATTGGTGAAATTGTGATTGGCCATGACCATCAATTTGGCAATAAACGGGAAGGAAACATGCAGTTATTGAAGGAGGTTTTACTTCCTATGAACAGGATCGTATCAGAAATAAGTGCTGAAGAAATAGACGAAGTGGTGGTGAGTTCATCCAAAATCCGAAAAGCCCTGGCAATGGGCGAGGTCGGACTTGCGAAAGAGTTATTGGGTTACGCTTATTTTTTACAAGGAGAGGTGGTGTTGGGAAACCAATTGGGTAGGACCTTAGGCTATCCAACGGCGAACCTCGCAATCCAAAATCCCGACAAATTGATCCCTGCAAATGGCGTTTATGCGGTTGAAGTAGAACATCTGGGAGTAATTCATAGAGGAATGATGAACATCGGCTTCCGACCGACGGTAGAGAAAACGTTGAAACGTGCGCTTGAAGTTCATTTATTCGACTTCAATTCCGATATTTACGGCAAGACATTAAAGGTCCATTTCCTTCGTAAAGTGAGAGAAGAAGTTAAATTTGCAGACCTGACCGCATTAAAAAATCAATTGGCCTTAGATGAAAAAAACATTCGCGATTTGTTTTCTTTGGTTTAGCGTTGTTTGCATTGCACAGAAAGACAAAGTTTACACCTTAAGTTCGTTGGCAACCGCGAACAAAGACAGCGTTTTTAAAATTGATTTAAGCAAAAATCACCTAACCTCCCTTCCTACGGAAATCTACCGTTGTAAGAACCTTACAGATTTGAATTTGTCCAAGAATAAAATTGAAATGCTTGGAGATTCACTTTCGGTTTTTCAAAACTTAAGGTCCTTGAACTTGGCACATAATAAACTGAAAGCCATTCCTTATGTCGTATTTACACTCACTTCCTTAACCAACCTAAGCTTTGCATCGAACCAAATTGAAATGATTCCCGATGAAATCACCTATTGTCAGAAACTTGAGACCATAGATTTTTACGACAATGCCATCGTTTCGATTTCCAACCAGTTAAAAACTTTACCGGCATTAAAATCCCTTGACTTGCGTGGCGTGATGTATGGACATGTGTTTCACCGTAAAATCAAGGACGATTTCAAGCATTGTAAAATCCTAATTGACCCTCCTTGTTCCTGCATGGACTAAAGCGTTGGTAAAAAAATAAACAACAATTTTCTTTTCCGCTCATTTCTAAGCCAATAAAAATTAACTTTAAGGCCATGAAATTCCTGTATTTCCTTTCATTGAATTTCTTCGTTTTCCCAATTTTCTTCGGGCAAAATTTTGTGTCCAATGGAAATTTTGAGTTTGGCGGAACCGGAAATGGATTTGTGAATGGGTTTGGGTATGTCTTTCAATCTCCACCCTTGTCTGGAATGTCTACACCCGGAGAAATGACCGTCACCAATGATCCGCAAAATTTTAACAACGGCTTGTTTTTATCCCTTTCTGACCACACAAGTGGGAATGGAAAAATGCTTGTCGTCGACGGAAGCAACCAAAACGGCAACCTTCCTTTTTGGGTGGCAGGAAACGCTGGCGGAGGCATTTGCAACCTCAGCGTTGGACAAACATACCTTTTTACGTATTGGTTGCATTCGGTCTCTTCACAGGTGAGTAACCCCATCACACAAGCAGATGTGCAAGCAAATTTCACCAACGCAACAAACATTCAATTTTTAAACGCATCCTCCTTAGCACCGCTTCCCAATAACGGTTGGCAATCGTATGCATATGCGTTGGACGCCACAAATACCTGTGTCAACATCTCCATGTACGATGCAAACAGCGCTAGCCTTGGAAATGATTTTGCCGTAGATGACATAACGCTCATGCCCATTGGAGGCCCTTTAACTGCAACCGCATCACACACACGTCCCAATTGCAGTGATTCCCTTAGTGGGGTTTTCATCGGGTATGCGATGGGTGGGACACCGCCCTACACCTATCAACTCACAGGAATGGGCTACGCACTGACCAACAACGATGGTGTCTTTACCCAGTTACCGTCCGGAAACTACGCCGTTCAGGTTACCGATGCAAACACTCAAACCGTTAACTTAACAAATGAAGTAATCTATCCAAATGATTTTTTAACGGTGGATCCCTTGGACACCGTAATTTGTCCCAACAACAATGTACAACTTACCGTCACTGGAGGGACCAACACCAATTACATTTGGATGGCAACGCCCTCGGACCCTTTGTTGCTCAACCCGATCAACGATACGGTGAATGTAAGCCCTAATCAAAGCACGGAATATTTGGTTTCTACCAATGACTTAAATTTTAATTTACTCACCAACGGTAATTTTGAAGCAAACCAATCCGGGTTTTACAGTGAGTTGAATTTCTTAACGCCCAACAATCCAACGGCGATGCAAGGGGCTTTTGGCATTACCACCAACGCGAATTTTTGGGAGCCAAGTTTTTCCAGTTGTGTTGACCACACCTTGGGAAATGGAACGGGTTATATGCTCGTAGTGGATGGTTCTACCTTTGGTAACTTACCCGTTTGGAAACAAACCCTTGCGGTCCAACCCAATACCACCTACACCTTTCGTTATTTTGCCCAATCCGTATCTGCAAACAACCCCGCAATTCTTCACAGCGACATAAACGGCGTTACGCTTGGCATAGATACCCTCACCTCTACCACTTGCAGTTGGCAAATGTTCACGTATTCATGGAATGCAGGTCAAGACACCCTGTGTACCTTAACGCTTACCGACCTTAATCAAAGTGCCAATGGAAATAATTTTGCAATTGATGACATTTCTTTTAGTACGCTGAGGTCGTGTTCGAATGTTGCCCACGTGGTCGTACTCACGGGAAATCCAAACCTCGGGCTCACTTATCCCAATAACCTTTGTCCAAATGGTGGGAGCATAATGCCTTCGTTGGCAGCGGGGATTCCAACCAACGGAACGTTTAATGCCATTCCAGGTGGAGTCAACTTAAACCCACTGAATGGAATGGTGAATGGAAATGGCTCTAATCCCGGAATTTACCAAGTGATTTATTCAACCAATCTTTGCAGTGTGGTTGCAAAAGACACTTTTGTATTGACCATACGTCCTTTGCCAAGTTTTTCAAGCCTAACCGGTGGACTTTACGATTGTGGTTTGCAAAGTTTTGATTCGGTACTTCTATTCGTATCGGGAACGGCGCCTTATTCATTAAACTACACGATCAACGGAATCGAAACGAATATAACAGGAAATACTTCGCCCTTATACCTTGGAAATTCACAAGGCGTTTACTTCTTAGATTCCTTGGAAGATGTGTATTGTTTCAATGACATTACGGGCAGTTTGACTTTGGACAGCTTGGCGATACCTGCCCTGCCTATTTTGATGGGAGAAACGGTCTTCTGTGCCAATGAACCCGTTGGTGTAATTTCAATTGCCAACCCAAATCCGATGGGAACCATCAACTGGTATGCTGATGCCGGTTTAACCCAATGGTTAGAGAGTGGGAATCAATTTTATGCTTCAAATGACTCCGCCGCCACGTATTATGTTGCCCAGACCGTGAATGGATGTATTGGGGCTCCCCTTTCATTTAACGTAGAAATCGAAGCGTGTAATTTCATCATTCCAACGGCCTTTACCCCTGACAATGATGGAGACAATGATGTTTGGCAAATTGTAGGACTGGATGCAAAATTTCCCTTAAACCAAGTTAAAATTTATAACCGTTGGGGAGACATCTTATTTACTTCGAAAACAGGACATTACAATGAAAGCCCTTGGGACGGTAAGCTAAACGGAAAAGATTTACCTGTCGGTAGTTATTATTTCATCCTAGAAAAAGCAGAAGATGGAAGCATTGAACCTGTGAATGGTGTAATCTCAATCCTAAGGAAACCATGAAGCAAATCATTTGTGTATTTACCCTCTGTGTTTTGTCGCAAGCATTATGGGGACAGCAATTGCCGCAGTTCAGACAAATTGCGCAAAGTCCCTCATTGTACAATCCATCGGCGATGGGATTACAGAAACAAAATTATGTCTCGTTGATTGGAAAATGGCAAATGTTGGGATTTGGGTATGAACCCAAAACCATCGCCGTCTATGGCCAATACCAAGTAAAGAAGAAACCAAAAACCATTTTTAACCCAGGAAGCAGAATTCAGAAGGATTTCACCCCTGTGCAAAAAAGGAAAAGTTTGGTACTCAAACACATCGTTGGTGGACAAGTGATCTCAGACAACTACGGTGCTTTTAAATACCTTGAAGTAAATGGGAGTTATGCGCTGAGCATCCCGATTCAAACAAACTGGAAGGCGACCATTGGATTGCGTTTGGGACTTAGAAACAATTCGTTTAACCCAAGCTTGGGCAAGGTTTTAAATGTTCAAGATGTACAAATGCCTTACGCCGGAGGAGACATGACCTACGATGAATTTACCGCCAATAACCAACGGTCAATGGAAATGACCTCTGCAGCAGGGCTTACACTTTCCAGCAAGAAAAGCTTTTTCTCCGTGTCGGTACAACATGGTGGGGTTCCCAATGGTTTTGTAAAACAAACCTCCTTTTTCGACCAAAGAATGCATTTCAACGCGATGTTGGGCAGGACCTTTGCCATCTCAAGTGGGTTAGACATTCAACCTGTTCTTATTGTCAAAAAAATGTCACCCGCCCCCATTTCCATTGAATTAAGTACGGTTGCAACCATCAATTATATTTTTTGGTTTGGCATTAATTATCAATACAATGCATCCGCAGGAATCATGGCGGGGATGGAGGTGTCTGACAACTTAAAAATTGGTTACGCCATTGATTTTTCAACGAATCGAATCAATAAATTCAGCAATGGTGGTCATGAAATATATTTGAGTTATGGTTTCTAAGCTACTGGGATTGGTTTTTATGGTCGCTTGCGCAGGCATCGTTCAAGGTCAAATTTATGATTTCACCCTGCCACAAAGAATGGGGTCGATGATCAATTCTTCCGCCGATGAAAGCAATCCTGTCTTGAGTCCCAATGATTCCCTGTTGTATTTCGTGCGAACTTTCGACCCAAACAATGTGGGGGGTATTTATGACCAAGACATCTGGACTTCCAAAAAGGAAAAAGACCGATGGAATAAACCAAAACCAATGGCCCAGTTCAATAACAAACTGAACAATGGGGTTATTTGCGAAAAAATCAACCCAAAAGACAGCTCAGAACAAATCCTGTATTTGTTGACAGCGTATGGAAATGAAAAGGATACGAAAAAAGGGATTTCAGTTTCCACCAAAAAACCAAAGGATACCCTTTGGGGTATTTCAAGTCGAATGCCTATTCCCGATTTGGACATTGATGGGAAATACGTAAGTTACTTCCTTTCGGAGGACCAAACCGTTTTGATATTTTCGTATGAAGGCTCAGATAGCGAGGGTGAAGAAGACCTTTACTATGCCTTAAAATCATCAGAGGGCTGGTCGATTCCCGAACATTTAGGCGCAGCAATCAACAGTCCTGGTTTCGAAATCTCTCCGTTCCTTACCGCCGGAAATGACACCCTGTTTTTTTCAAGCAATGGCTTCAAAGGATTGGGGGACGCCGACATCTATTACAGTGTCCGTAAAGGGAAATGGAACAATTGGACCAAACCAATGAACCTCGGAAAAACGATAAACACCCCATACTTCGATGCATATTTTTCACTGAAAAACAACAAAGCGATGTGGTCAAGCAACCGCGAAGGAAAGGACTTGGACATCTGGAACGCTTGGGCGATTGCCCCACCCAAGTTAACCTACACAAGCAGCCAAAAAGACGTTAGCGAATTTCAAGGAAATGATGGCGAAGTGGACATCACCATTACTTCAGGTATTCCACCCTACAAATACACCTGGTCGAATGGCCTCACTACGCAAGACCTTTCCAATGCCCGAAAAGGAGAATACAAACTAACCATTCTAGATTCCATTGGGCAGAAAATCCAGTTGACTTTCACCCTCAATGAACCGCCCGCAAAAGAACAAAACCTGATCCGTTTTCCAAACATTCAATATGCCTTTAACAAGTGGTCGTTTGTCAATGACTCAACCGTTAATAGCTACGATTCACTGGTTTCCGTTGCAAAACTTTTACAGGACTACCCCAAATTAACCATTGAATTGATTTCCCACACCGATGCCCGTGGTGACCTTGAACTCAACCAAATCCTTTCAGAGAACCGTGCGAAATCATGTTATATTTATTTGGTAAATGACCTTCACATTGACCCTAGAAGGATTGTTCCCATCGGGAAAGGGGAATCAGAACCAGCGAACTGGTACGATCCAAGCACCCAATCGTATGTGAAACTCACAGAAGAATTTATCAATGGTAAAAAGGAAAATACCGCCTTATTTGAATACCTTAATCAACTCAACCGAAGGACAGAAGGAAGGGTGCTAAGCCTAGACTTCAACCCACAAACAGCGGCTCCAGCCCCTAAGTCGTACATGGAATTTCAAATCCTTCCTAGGTAATGAAAGTACTTTCCTTGCTCTTTCACCTTGGCGTAGTGTTCGCAGGATTTGCCTTTCTATGGTTTTGGATTGAGTTGCTCATTAAACTGGTACTTCCGTTAAAAATTAGGGTGCCCTCAAAATACATCCTAAAACTGCTGAAATCGCTCTTTTTGGGGACGCTTGTGTTGAAATTCAACCTTATGCAAGAAGGGTCTTTGGCATTCAATACCTCTCTGACCGTCTCCTTGTTAGCCTATTTTCTGTATATGATTCGAAGCATAAAAAATGAAAATTCTAGGTTTAAGGTGAAGATCAATTCGAACATGCAAGCGCGTGTAAAAACCAATGTAAAACTGGAATGGTCCATTGCATTTTCTTCATTATTGGTCACCCTGATTTGGCTTTTTTACCCCAAAATGTTAGACAGCGCAACCACTGAATGGTTTTATGCCAAAACACATTACTTACTTTCTGTGCCTTTGTTGGGATGGGTTTTTCGAATTTCGGGACTTTTCTTCGTAATTGGAACCATCCTGAGGTTTGTTTCTGCACTTTTTTGGATTGTGAAAAGACCAAAGAAGAAAATAGACCCTGAAGAATTTGACGATTTTGAAGAACTCTAAATCCCAGCTAAAAACAAGTTTCTACCACTTGCGACAATCATTTGAATGCCAATCGATAATACGATAAGCCCCATTATTTTAGAAAGGGTTCTGAGCCCACCTTGTCCAATGTATTTCAAAAGAAACGGTGCTGAAAGCAAGGTTCCATAAATACCGGCACACACGGCCAATATCGCACCAATGACAGCGGATTTATCTACCCAATGTTCCGTTTGAAGCGATAAATTAATCAAAAGAGAAATGGATCCCGGACCGGCCAACAAAGGCATCGCCAAAGGGCTGAAAGAAATGTCTTCCTTTAAACGAGACTCTTCCTCAACCGCACCCTCTACATCTTTTTTGTGTTGCGCATTTAAAAGTAAAAATCCAGACCTAGAAATGATAATACCACCCGCAATTTTAAGCGCGTGAATGGATACGCCAAAGAAATTCAGTACGAACTCCCCAAATAAAAACGAAACCAAACAAACCAAAACCACATAAATAGAAGTTCGGCGAACGGTCCGCATGAGGTGGTCCTTTGGATAACCTGAGGTTAGCGAAATAAAAACAGGCATTGCACTGAGCGGATTGATCAGTGAAAATAGCGAAATACAGGTAGAAATAAAGAGAGTCAGCATAATTTTCGCTGCAAAGTTGGTGATTCATTTTAAGTTACCTTGACTATACATTGTTAAGAAAATGTAATGTTTAATTTGATTTAAGGAACCTACTTAATCTGCTTGTTCAGGGCTACAACAATTCAGCAATTTCCCTACATAAAAAGCAAGCGACCTCAGTTGAACGTTTCCTTCCATCCAAAGTATACCCATTCGATTGTTGTATATTTATCCTTCGCTATGAAATCGGCTTGTCTGTTTATTCTTCTTCTTTTGTGCCCTAGAATCTTTGCACAAGATTGCACCTTTGATTACTACAACAAAAAAGGTGGGCATTACTTATTTTCCACCTACTATAACAATGACCAATCCATTAGAGAAGGTGTTTGTGAACGAACAGATGGCACGCAGATCTATGAAAAAAGAGTGTTTCAAAACGGTCATATCATCTCTGAAGAATTAAACCATTACAACGATGGGAAATTTACCCCACGCACACGAACCACATTAAATCATCAAGCAAAAAAAGGGAAACCTATTGGGGAATTAAAACAATTTAATGAACAAGGTACCTTGATGATACACTGGGAATTCTACAAAGACCAAAATGGTCGCCGCCGCTACAAGAGTACAGAATTTCATATTAACGGAAAACTGCGCTTCATTCAAGAATATGCATTTATTCGATTCAGTGAAATTGACTCCTTCAACCGAAAGGACCATCCCCCTCATACCGTTGATGATTTTGGTTATTCAAGCCTAATTGTACCCTACGGTAAACATACATGGTACAATGACCAGGGAGTATTGATTAAAGAAGAATCGTATGACAAGTTAAGCTTCTATGACCAAGATGCCCAACACTTACTGCACGGCACGTATACGGCCGGTAACCCAACGAATAGATATCGTGCACATGACACCATGTTATAGCGAGATGTCCTTCTATAACGAGGGGAGCAATACAAACTTCATTGTGTATGCGAATGGGGACGTTGAAATTAAAAACCGGACCATCACTTGGCCGGAATGGATGGAATATGTAAGGAATAATCCCCCGCATTTTCCTAAAGATTTTATGTGGAATGATTAAACGATTAATCACAGAGATTGTCAGGTTTTTATATCTTTAACCATAACAATATAACCCTCACATGACCTTCTTAACTAAAAAAAACAGACTCATTGTTAGCATATTGCTCAT
>Ga0114976_10000441_pt1 | contig 25946 bp, 26 predicted proteins | sample S_130805_EF_Meta_FD_87319 | JGI IMG/M metagenome (GOLD analysis project Ga0114976, IMG submission 87319) | Freshwater microbial communities from Lake Simoncouche, Canada to study carbon cycling - S_130805_EF_MetaG | ecosystem: Environmental > Aquatic > Freshwater > Lake | place: Lake... | reverse complement strand
TGAGGTGATCCCCGTCGGCATCACCTGCACCCTTCGGCTCCACCAGCACGCAGGTTCCGAGATTATAGAGCGTCAGGCGCGATTGCTTTGGACTGATGATGTGATGCGCGCCCATTACGTGGGCATGAGTTTCGATCAGCCGATTCCGGCTGATTCCTCCTCTTTTCTGGGGACTCTGATTGAAAATTCCAGGATTTCACAGGATGGAAACGCTTGAGGCGTTTTCCGTGAAAGGCTGATTCGAGGCTGAAAATCATAAAAAAAGCCCCCAGTTTCTGGGGGCTTTCGCAACCTTAGGGCTGATCTTCAGAGTGCCGATTCGCCCCGATCTCCCGTGCGGATCCTGATGGCCGTTTCCACGGGGTTGACGAAAATCTTGCCATCTCCGATCTCCCCTGTACGGGCGGCTTCCGTAATGGCTTGGATGGCCGGCTCCACCTTGGAGTCATCGACCACGACAACGATCTTGGATTTCTGCAGAAAGTCCACAGTGAATTCGTTGCCGCGATAGCGCTCCACCTGGCCCTTCTGGCGGCCGAAGCCGCGCACTTCGCTCACGGTCATGCCCACAATGTTGAGGGAGACCAGGGCGGTTTTGACGGCGTCGACCTTGGAGGGACGCACGAGGGCTGTGATCATTTTCATGGGGGATACCGCCTCAGTTGGTCATTGGATCGTAGGCTTCTTCCCCGTGGGCCACATAATCGAGGCCACGCTCTTCGTCGTTCTCGCTCACGCGTAGTGGCATGAACAGTTTAAGGAACCAGAGGATCAGCGCCGTGCCCAGGCCCACGAAACCGTAGGTCACCAGAACGGCCTTCAACTGGGCGAGGAACAGGCCACCATTGCCACCCTCCTCAAGGATCTTGGCGGAGAGAGGGAAATAGTCGGCAGGAACCAGGGCCTTAGCGGCCAGGAGGCCGGTGAGCAGGGCGCCCACGGTTCCGCCCACGCCATGCACCATGAAGGTGTCGAGCGAATCGTCGAACTTGATGGAGGATTTCACCTGAACGGCGATGAAGCAGGCGGCGGCCGTCAGGGCGCCGATCAGGATGGATTGGGGCAGGTACACGAAGCCGGCGGCGGGGGTGATGCCCACCAGGCCGGCAACGGCGCCGGTGGCAGCACCCACGGCCGTGGGCTTGCCGTCCTTGAACCACTCAATCAGGCACCAGGTGAGCAGGGCTGCCGAAGCGGAGGTGGTGGTGGTGAGGAAGGGGAGGCCGGCGGTTTTGGCGGCAAACATGCTGGCGCCGTTGAAGCCGAACCAACCGAACCAGAGCAGACCGGCGCCGAGGAGGATGAAGGGAACGTTGTGGGGTGGCCGCTTGCTTTGGGGCCAGGTGGTGCGCTCACCGATGATCGCCGCTGCCACCAGCGCCGCCACACCCGAGGCGATGTGCACCACCGTGCCACCGGCGAAGTCGATGGCGCCAACGCTGCCGAAGGGGCCAAGGAAGCCGCCGCCCCAGACCATTTTTGCCATCGGGGAATAGATCAACAGGCTCCAAATCAGGCAGAACCAGAACCAGGCCTTGAAGCTCACCCGTTCCACGATGGCCCCGGAGATCAGGGCCGGCGTGATGATTGCGAACATGCCCTGGAACAGGGCGAACGAGGTGGCACTCAGGTTGAAGCCATCGGCAAGCGGCGCATCGCCCAGTTCACCGCCGACGCCACTCAGCCACATGGAGCCCAGGCCGCCGATGAAGGGGCTCTTGAAGCCTCCGTCGAAGGCGAGGCTGTAGCCGATCACCACCCACAGAACGCCGATGAGCCCCATGAGGAAGAAGCTCATCATCATCGTGTTGAGCACGTTCTTCGAGCGGGTGAATCCGCCGTAGAAGAAGGCCAGGCCTGGTGTCATCAGGAGCACCAGGGCCGAACCCATCAGCATCAGCAAGGTGTCGGCGCCATCATTGACTGCCTTGGGAAGCGCGGCATGGGCGGCACCGGCCATCAGCGGCGTCAGGCCGGCTGCGATGCCCATCATCACGAAGCCGGAACGTCGCAGCTGGGGATCCTGCACGCCGGCAAGAAATCTCCTGCGCCATCGGTCAAAAACTCGCAGCGGCGTCGATCCACCGCTGCCCAGGGGGACGAAAGTCATGAAGGGGAGGAACCTCAGCGTTCACCTCGCTACCTTCCGCTGCGGATGGGTCCGGAGCCGGTAACAACCGTTACGACCTCGCGAAATGGTGACGTTGATCCGTGGCATTCCTGGTCCGGCTCCGGCTTCCAGGTCAACATTCACCCGCTCGCGCCGCTCAGCCCCTTCCTGGCACCGCCACGTTCCGCCGCTTAGTCCGCCAGGATTTTTCGAGCTTCAAGCCCCACATTCTTGGCCGCTCCCTTGCCCACCGATCCCCTCGCCAAGCTTCCTTCGGCTCTGCCGGCCGATCCAGCCGTGGCCGGGATCGCCACCTGGGAGCAACTGGAGGAGTGGGCGGCCCCGGAACCGGATCGCATCAACGGCCCCGCCAGCGCCCAGGCCACGCTCCGGCTCTTCGGCCAACCCGAATCGGCGGTGCGGGTGACCCTGTATCGCGACCACCACGCCTGGTGCCCCTACTGCCAAAAGGTGTGGCTGTGGCTGGAGGAGAAGGAGATTCCCTATCGGGTCCGCAAGGTCACGATGTTCTGCTACGGGCAGAAGGAGAGCTGGTATCGCCAGCTGGTGCCCTCCGGGATGTTGCCGGCGCTGGAGCTGGATGGCCGGCTGATCACCGAGAGCGACCGCATCCTGCTGGCCTTGGAGGCGGCCTTCGGGCCGCTGCGGCTTGGGATGGAGCATCCCGAGGTTCTGCCCCTGCGTCGGCTGGAGAGGCTGCTGTTCCAGGCCTGGTGCCAGTGGCTCTGTGTGCCGCACCGTGTTATGAGCGCCGAAGGGCAGGCCGCCCAAGCGTTTGATCGCTGGGCCGGAGCGATGGACGAGGCCCTGCTGGCCACCCCCGGCCCTTTCCTGCTGGGGGAGATCAGCACGGCGGATCTGGTTTTCGTGCCCTATGTGGAACGGATGAACGCCAGCCTGGCTTACTACAAGGGCTATCTGTTGCGGCGCCACCATCGGGCCATCGACCGCTGGTTCCGGGCCCTTGAGGAGCGTTCCGCTTACCTGGGAACCCAGAGCGATTTTCATACCCATGCCCATGATCTGCCCCCACAGATGGGGGGCTGCCATGCCGATGGCTCCGCCGGCCAGCGCGATCTGGCGGGGCGGATCGACCATGGGCCTTGGCCGATCGGCGCTCCCGGGGAGGATGACCCGGAGACCAGCCAGAGCGAACCCCCGGATGGGGCGGCTTTGGCCCTCACCCGCATGCTGCGGCACCGGCACCCCCTGGTGGCCCGCTATGGGGATGGCGGGGAGAACGGGCCGTTTTCCACGGCCCTTCGCTGTGCCTTGACTCTGCTGATCCAGAGCCATGCCTGTGCCCCACCGGGAGGCACGGCGGCAGGGCTCCGCAGCCTGGCTCAGAGGATCAGCGTGCCGCGGGACATGCCGCTTCACGCCGCCCGCAGGCTTCGGCAGGCGTTGCTGCACACCGCGGCCCTCGATCCGGTCGATCCCCTGGCGCCTGGCGCTCCCCTGCCGCTGCAGCATCGCCGCGATCAGGATCCAGAACCCTTTCGGCTGGCGCACCGAAAGCAGGTTGCTTAGCTTGCTTCTTGACCCGGACCTGATCCACTGATGCGCAGAACCGTTCGCTGGATCGGCGTCGCTGCCTGCGTTGTCGGGCTCACGTGGGCTCCGCCTTGGCGTTTCATGGCAGGGTCTGCCGCCAGGGCTCTGGAGCTTGGGGGCTCCACCGTGTTCGTGAAGCCCCCCTGGCAGGTCGACCTGGTGAGCTACTACACCAACGTGGGCCAGGCGTTGCCGGAGTACTACTTCACGTTGGAACTGGATCCCGGCGCCGGCGCCTCCCTGGCCGGTTTCACCTTCCAGCAGATCCGGGGAGCCGACCGTCAGTTTCCCTTTCTGCTGGAGCGGACCCGGGCCTTTGTGGGGCGACCGCGGCGTGAAGGGCGGCCCCTGCCCGTCAGGGCCCGCTTCAACGACGACACGCGCACGATGACCCTGGAGTTTCCCGAGCCGGTTCCGCCGGGCAGCACCGTGACGGTGGCCGTGGTGCCGTGGACCAATCCGATGCAGTCGGACACCTATCTGTTTCAGGTGGTGGCCTTTCCGGCGGGTCCAGACCCCCAGGGGAGTCCCGTAGGGGTGGCCACCCTGCGCATCTACCAGAACACCTACTGGTGACGCTGCGGAAGGGGCCCGCGCGGCAGCGGTCTCAAGACTCCGCGGTTCAGCCCCCCGGGTGCCGCAGGGTTCGCCACACCCCGCTGCCCGTGCTCACCTCCACCCCGATGCCCTCAAGCCTGTCCGCTGGGCCCCGCTCCTCCTGCCACCAGGCGAGGGCTTCGGCCCAGGCCGCCTCCAGGGAGTCGTAAAGGTCGTCGAGCACGGGGTGGGGATCCCCCCGGTGATCCACGAGCCGGTAAACCCGCCGGTTCGCTTCAGTCCCCATGGCCGCACGGCCAGCGGCGGAGTGGCTCACCGACCGGGGTGGAAACGACACCATCACGCACCTCGTTGTTCTTCGTCATGCTGGGGGTTGTGCCAGCTGCTGACTGTCACCGACATGACATCCTGGCGTACCGGCTCCTGTGGGCCCCGATCGCGGTGATTCACCCGATCGCTGTGATTCAGCGGAGGTATTGGCGCACGGCCGGTCGGCACCAGAACACCAGGGCCGCCGCCAGGGCCGCCAGCAACCCCGGGAGAGTCAGGGCCAGGGCCAGGCGCCCCTGCTCGAGCATCACCAGGCGCACGATGCCGTAGGGCAGAGCGATCGCCAGGTTCAGGGAGAGGGCCACGATCGCCAGAACCACCCCCCAGTGCCGCCAGCGCAGCAGGGCCACGCAGGCCACCAGACCCACCACGGCAGAAGGCAGCACGGCCCCGGCTCCCACGGCGATGTTGGGGACGCGCCAGATCGGATCCCGGAGGATCAACACGATGGTGGCCGGGATCAGCAGGCCGTTGGCCAACAGGCCGATCCAGGCCAGGGATCGATAGCCCCGGGGGGGATCCAGCAGGCCCGCGTTCGGAAGCGGACCCGAGGCAGGGTGGTGCGTCCGGATGGAGGTCATGGCATCAGACGCCGAACGGCATGGGGCCATCCCGATCGGAGCGGAACACCGGACTCAGGTGGGGCATGGTCTGGATCGCCAGGTCCACCAGGCGCTCAAAGCGCTCCCGGGTGAGCGGAGCCCCACGGCCCATAGCCTCTCGGCTCATCAGCACCACCTCCAGAATCCGCCCCTCCAGCTTGGATTGCACATCGGCGAACAGCTGCAGCCGGAGATTGTCGGAACCGCTGAGCATGGCGCTGAGGTGGGCCGGCGTGCGGTGGTCAACCTCGGCTTCGAGTTCATCGAGCATCGGATCCAGTCCCGCGATCAGGGCCGTGGTGTCCAGGGGGGACCTGGGTTTCAGCATCAGCAGAAAGCGGGCCATAGAAGCGATCGGAATCCGACCATCCTCCTCCTTGGCTGCGCCTGGCGAGCGCCATGGGCCAGTCCTGCCTCAATCAGGCCGCGCCGCGGCATCCCTGCGGCGAACCTGGGCACAGATCGGGCCCTCCTAGCCTCCTGTTCGAGGCTTCGGGTTCCGCATCAGCATGTCCATCGCCAAACCCGTTCCGGTGACTGTCGATCGCGGTTCAGAACCCGGGGATGCCACCTTGCTGGCGATGGCGTTTCCACCACTGCGGCGCGGGCTTCTCACCACCCTGCAGGTGAACCTGGGCTACCGCTGCAATCAGGCCTGCAGCCATTGCCATGTCGGCGCGGGGCCAAACCGCACCGAAAGCATGGAGCCCGCCACGGTGGATCTCATCCCAGCGGTGCTTCAGGCCCGCCACCTCTCCTGTCTCGATCTCACCGGCGGAGCCCCTGAACTGCACCCCCTGTTCCGCCGCCTGGTGCGTCAGGTCCGGGCCCTTGGGGTGGAGGTGATCGATCGCTGCAATCTCACGATCCTGCAGGAGCCTGGCCAGGAGGACCTTGCCGCTTTCCTGGCCGAGCAGGGTGTGCATGTGGTGGCGTCGTTGCCCTGCTACCTGGCCGACAACGTGGACCGTCAGCGGGGGAGCGGCGTTTTCGAGCGCAGCATTGCCGGGCTGCGGCAACTCAACAGCCTCGGCTACGGACAGCCAGGTTCCGACCTGGAGCTGGACCTGGTCTTCAATCCCCAGGGGCCCGCGTTGCCGCCGCCCCAGCGGCAGCTTGAGGAGGATTACCGCCGCGTTCTGGCCCGGGACCATGGTGTGGTGTTCAGCCGTCTGCTGGCCCTGACGAACATGCCCATCCAACGGTTCGCCCAGGCTCTTCAACCGGAAGCTCTGGAGCGCTACAACCGCCTGCTGCGCCTGAACCACAGCCCGGAGAACCTCCCCGGGGTGATGTGCCGGAGCCTGATCAGCGTGGATTGGCAGGGGCACCTCCACGACTGCGACTTCAACCAGCAATTGCGCCTGGGCCTCCCGGTGCCGCGCCATCTGCGCGATCTGCTGAGCTGGGATCCCTGCGGCGATCCGATTCGGGTCGGCGGGCACTGCTTCGGCTGCACGGCCGGAGCGGGATCCAGCTGCGGCGGGGCCCTGGTTTGAGCGCCGGCGGGGCACCCGCAAGGCTGGTTGTCTCAGGAGGCGAGGCGGCCGCTGGGTGCATTTTTCCCCAGCAGCCGGCAACCGATCTGCAGCTGGCCTTCATCGAGCAGCCGGCCGATCTTGAGGGCCATGGCCTCTTCCTCCCGGCTGAATCCAGCCTGCTGGGTGGTGAGCCAGTCGATTTCCTGCTGGGTGATGATCCCCGTGGCCATGGTTTCCAGGAACACTTCTCCCACGAGCATGGGCGGTGATGGCGGGCTGAGCGGATGGTATTGCTCCTGTGCCGCGCTGCACCGCCCGTTCACGGTCCGTCGTTTCCAACCGTCCCTCCATCCATCCGGTGCGGCTGAGCGTGGCCCTCGCCAGGCCGCTCAAACCACCGCACCCCTGACCATGAAAAAGCCCGATCCAGCGAAGGATCGGGCTGACATCGGATTGTGCCCCCAATAGCGCCGCCAGCCCTGCTGGCCGGATGGGATGGATGGGGGGGCTTTCAGATCGTGGTTGAACGGGTAAGGGCTGAAGCGACGAGGGCTCGAGGGCCGGGATGGGTGATGGAGCCGACCTGGCACGAGGTTCCAGATCAAACGCCATGCGATACCAGCAAGAAGCGTCAGCGTTTCCTGGTTATTTGGGGATCGAAGGGATGGGTTGGGGGCGGAGCTGCGGAAGGCGGCACCTGGGGCCATGGCATCCATGCGATCGGTTTCCGCTAACCCGGGGGCACCTGGGACGGCGCATCGGGTGATCCGCGCAGGACCTGGAAACCGCAGATCGGAACAAGACTGTTGGAGCAGGGGCCTGCGGTCAGCGCACTCCTGGAACCTGATTGGGTGGCGTGTCGTCCATCGCTGGTGCCTCCGGGTTCGATGCCACCACTGTTGCCCCGGCAGGGCAGGGAAGCCATAGGCATTCATGCCTGATATTTGTTGAGCTGCTGACCTGCGGCGGGATCGCTGCGCTCCCGTCCCGCTCTTTGGTGTGGCCCGGCCCAGCCTCAACCGGTTCTTAAACGACATGCCAGGGAAACGCTGTCAGCCTGAGGCCATGGTTGATTTCCCCCTGTAGAGCCATGACCATCGCGTCTGTCGATCCCCGCCTCCAGATCGGGGCGCAGGATGAGCTCGAGCGGCTCGATGCCTGGTGGCGCGCCGCCAACTACCTGGCCGTGGGCATGATCTACCTGCGCGCCAACCCACTGCTCGCCGAGCCCCTCCGTCACGAGCACGTCAAGACCAGGCTGCTGGGGCACTGGGGATCAAGCCCCGGCCAGGCCTTCATCTGGGCCCACGCCAACCGGGTGATCCGCCATCACGACCTCGACATGATTTATCTCTCGGGGCCCGGCCACGGCGCCCCGGGGGTGTTGGGACCCACTTACCTGGACGGTTCCTACAGCGAGGTTTATCCCGATAAGAGCCAAGATGCCGAAGGGATGGCGCGTTTTTTCCGCCAGTTCTCCTTCCCGGGTCACATTGGCTCCCACTGCACCCCGGAGACACCCGGTTCGATTCATGAGGGTGGGGAGCTCGGCTATGTGCTCTCCCACGCCTGCGGGGCGGTGTTTGACAACCCCAACCTGATCGCCCTGGCCTGCGTGGGCGATGGCGAGGCTGAAACCGGCCCCCTGGCCACCTCCTGGCACATCAACAAGTTCCTCAATCCGATCAGCGATGGGGCGGTGCTGCCCGTGCTGCACCTCAACGGCTACAAGATCGCCAACCCCACCCTGCTGGCCCGCATTCCCCACGATGAACTGGCCAGCCTGATGCGCGGCAACGGCTGGGAGCCCATCTTCGTGGAGGGCAGCGAGCCAATGGCCATGCATCAGGCCATGGCGGCGGCCATGGATCAGGCGATCGGGCGCATTCTGGAGATCCGCGCCGAGGCCCGCGGCAGCGGTGAGGCGTTCCGCCCCGCCTGGCCGATGATCGTGCTGCGCTCCCCCAAGGGCTGGACCGGACCCGCCCAGTTGCACGGCAAGAAGCTGGAGGGATTCTGGCGGGCCCACCAGGTGCCTCTGCCCGCGCCGAATACCGATCCAGAGCAATTGCACCTGCTGGAGGAGTGGCTGAGGAGCTACCGGCCCTGGGAATTGTTTGATGCCAACGGCAGCCTGCGACCGGAATTGCGGGAGCTTTCACCCATGGCCAACCGCCGGATGGGCTCAAACCCCCACGCCAACGGTGGCTTGTTGCGCCGCAAGCTTCACTTCCCCGCCCTGGAGGACTACGCGGTGGAGGTGGTGGCCCCGGGCAGCAGCGAGGTGGAAAACACCCAGCCCCTCGGCGAGCTGCTCCGCGACATCATCCGCACCAATCCTGATTCGATGCGGGTGTTCGGACCCGATGAAACCGCCTCCAACCGCCTGCAGGCGATCTACGAGGTGAGCAAGAAGGTGTGGATGGAGGATCTTCTCCCCGAAGACCTTAACGGCAGTGAGCTCTCCCGCAACGGCAGGGTGGTGGAGATGCTCAGTGAACACACCCTGGTGGGCATGATGGAGGGTTATCTGCTCACCGGGCGTTATGGCTTCTTTCACACCTATGAGGCCTTCGCCCATGTGATTGCTTCGATGTTCAACCAGCACGCCAAGTGGCTGGAGAGCTGCCTGCACCACGCACCCTGGCGGGCTCCGATCGGCCCCTGGAACTGTCTGATTTCCTCCACGGTGTGGCGCCAGGACCACAACGGCTTCACGCACCAGGATCCAGGCTTCATCGACCTGGCCGGCAACAAGAGCGGTGACGTGGTTCGGGTGTATCTGCCTGCCGACGCCAACTGCCTGCTAGCGGTGGCCGAGGAGGCCCTTCAGGAAACCAATGTCTGCAACATCATCGTTTCCGATAAGCAGAAGCACCTGCAATACCTCAGTCTTGAGCAGGCGCGCTGCCACGTGGCCAAGGGGATCGGCCTCTGGAGCTGGGCCAGCAATGATGATCTGGGAACTGAGCCCGATGAGCCTGAGGTGGTGATGGCCTGCGCCGGCGACATCCCCACCAAGGAGACCCTGGCGGCGGTGGAGATTCTGCGCCGCGAAATCCCGACCCTGCGGGTGCGGGTGCTCAACGTGGTGAAGCTGTTTGCCCTCACCACCCCGGATGAACATCCCCATGGCTTGAGCGACCGCGATTTCGACGCCCTGTTCACCACTAATCGTCCAGTGATCTTCAACTTCCATGGTTATCCCTGGCTGATTCATCGCCTCACCTATCGACGCGCCAACCATGGCAACCTTCATGTGCGCGGCTATAAGGAGAAGGGCAACATCAACACGCCACTTGAGTTGGCGATGAACAACCAGATCGACCGTTTCAATCTCGTGATTGACGTGATCGATCGGGTGCCCCGGCTCGGTTCCCGTGCCGCCCACATCAAGGAGCGGATGAAGGAGGCGATCCTCAGCCATCGCCATTACGCCCACCGGCACGGCGCCGATGCGCCGGAGATCACCGACTGGCGCTGGACCCTTCCCCAGGCTGAGGCGTGACGCACCAGCCCCCGCACGGGACCGCCGCTGGCCTTGGAGCGGGAGCGGCGGCGCTGCCGGTGTTGGTGCTCAATGCCGGCAGCACGGGGCTGAAGGCCTCGCTGCACGCCGCTGATGGGGAGTGCCATTGGCGCGACCAAAGGACCTGGGAAGCCCTTGGTGCGGCCCCGGCTCCGGCAGCCTTAGCAGCGGCTGTTGGTGATCAGCCTTGTGAGGGTCCGCCGGGGGCTGAGCTTGCGCCCTCGGGGGCCCCTGGCCTGGCGCCGGAGCTGGCTCGGGCGCTTGCCAGCTGGCTGGATGGGGCGATGACGCACCTGGGGATGGCCGGCCCCCTGGCGCTGGTGGGCCATCGGGTGGTGCATGGCGGAGAGCGCTTCACCGCTCCCACCCTTCTTGGGGATGACGAGCTGGAAGCCTTGGAGGCCCTCAGCCCCCTGGCGCCGCTCCACAACCCGCCGGCGCTGGCGTTGATCCACTGGGCGCGTCAGCACTGGCCCGCCGTGCCCCAGTGGGCCTGCTTCGACACCGCCTTCCACGCCACCCTGCCTCCCGAGGCCCGCACCTACGCCATCCCGGCCTCCTGGCGCCTGGCCGGTCTGCGCCGCTATGGCTTTCACGGCCTCAACCACCAGCATGTGGCCGAGGTGGTGGCCGAGCGTTTCGGAGCCACCGGTTCCGCCGAGGAGCTCCGGCTGATCAGTTGCCACCTCGGGGGTGGTTGCTCCCTCAGCGCCATCCGGGGCGGACGCAGCATCGCCACCACCATGGGCTTCACACCCCTGGAGGGCCTGGTGATGGCCAGCCGCAGCGGCTCGGTGGATCCCGGTCTGCTGCTCCACCAGCTTCGGATGGGGCTGGATGCTGCGGCGCTGGAGCGGGACCTTCAGCACCAGGGGGGCCTGCTGGGGCTCTCGGAGCTGAGCGGCAGCATGCAGGTGCTCAGGGCCGCGGCAGCGCCGCCCCCCCAAGGTGAGGCTCATTCTGGAGCGGCCCTGGCGATCGCGGTGTTCCGGCGCAGGCTGCTGGAAGGGATCGGGGCCATGGCTGCCTGCCTGCAGGGGGTGGATGTGATCGCCCTATCCGGTGGCATTGGTGAGCACGATGAGGCCCTGCGGCAGGAGCTCGTGGATGCCCTGGCCTGGCTCGGACCATTTGAGCTGGTGGTGATCCCCGCTGATGAGGAGGGGGTGATCGTGCGAGGTTGCGGCAAGGCGGCCTCGGGGCTGCCGTCGGGCGCGCGATAGGAAGTGGCGCTTGGGGCGGCGGGGAGCCCGGAGGCCTCACCCTTCAGGCTGATGGCTGGCCAGCCAGAGCGTTGATCCGCCGGGCGAGCGCCAGATCAAGGTTGGAGAGGCCGCCGCAGTCGTGGGTGGTGAGGTGGAGGCTCACCCGGTTCCAGACGTTGCTCCATTCCGGGTGGTGGTTCAGCTGCTCGGCGGCCAGCGCCACCCGGGTCATGAAGCCGAAGGCCTCGGAGAAGTCGGCGAAGCGGAGCTCGCGATGGAGTTTGCCCTCCTGCAGGCTCCAGCCTGGGAGTTGCTCGCAAAGCAGGGCGATCTCGGCGGGGGTGAGCGGTTGGGCGGGCATGGGGCAACGGTGTTCTCTGCTGGTCACCATGGCCGATGACGGTGCCTTCGGTGCCTTCCTGCTGCCTGCCGCGAGCCGGGGATCCGGCTGCGGCGATGGTGCCCCTGCCTCGGAGCTCACTGGCCGATCAGATGCAGGCTGAGCTGGCGGCGGTGCGGCCGGGCCCGGTGCTCCCAGAGGTACACGGCCTGCCAGGTGCCGAGCAGGAGGCGCCCCTGCTGAAAGCTCAGGCTCAGGCTGGTGGCCGTGAGGGCGGTGCGGATGTGGGCTGGCATGTCGTCGGCGCCTTCGTCGTCATGGCGCCAGGCCCTCAGCTCGCCCTGGCCACTCAGGGGTCGCACCCCCGCCGCCGGTACCAGGGCCCGCAGGAAGGCGGCCAGGTCCTCCAGCACCCGGGGATCAGCGTTTTCGTTGATGGTGAGGCTGCAGCTGGTATGCAAGGCAACCAGGTTGGCCAGGCCGTTGTTCAAGCCGCTGGAGCCGATCTCCTGGTTGAGGGCGTCGGTGAGGTCGGTGAATCCCTCGCCGCTGGTCTGCAGGCTGAGGGAATGAAAACTCTGGCGCAGCATTCGGGGGATGGATCCTGACGGAAGGCTGGCACCCCGTTGTGGGGTATGCCGCTGCCAACACCGGAGGGGCTTGGCCACTGCGGAGGCGGCGAGGAGCGGAGGAATCGCCCGATTCGGACCCCGCAACTGAACCACGCCCCTGCCTACCCTCACGCCATGGTTGAGCTCACGATTCTTTACGACGGCGGCTGCCCCCTCTGCCTGCGGGAGGTGCGCTTTCTTGAGCAGCGTGACCGCCGCCGCCATCCGGATGCGTCCCGGCTCGCCTTCGTGGATATCGACGCTGTTGATTACGAGCCGGCCGCCCATGGCGGCATCCGTTACCGGGAGGCCATGGGCCGCATCCATGGCATCGGCGCCGATGGCGAAGTGCTCCGCGATGTGGCGGTGTTTCGCCGCGCCTACGGGCTGATCGGCCTGGGCTGGCTCTACGCCCCAACCGGCTGGCCCCTGCTGGCGCCCCTGGTCAATGCCCTCTATGGCTTCTGGGCCGGAGCCCGCCTGCGCCTCACCGGCCGCCCCAGCCTCGAGCAGCTCTGCGCGCTCCGGGGCGGGCGTTGTGGGATGGCCTCGGCCGACACCACTTCGCAGTCCTCCGCCTAATCCGCCTCCGTTCCCCTGGCCCGCCGGCTGGGCCCCCTTCCGCTGACGCGAACGTCCTGCACTCCCACGAACGCGATGAGCCTTGAAGTGTCCCCTGGCGGCCGGCCCGCTGATCCCGACCTGATCGTGATCGGCGCTGGCCTCGGAGGCCTCTGCGCCGCCGCCATCGCTGCCCGGCAGGGGCTGGCGGTGCTGGTGCTGGAGGCTCACACAGTGCCCGGTGGCGCCGCCCACGGCTTCAGCCGGCGCGGTTTTCAGTTCGAGTCGGGCCCCTCCCTGTGGAGCGGCCTCGGCCGTTGGCCCTCCACCAATCCCCTGACCCAGGTGCTGCGGGCGGTGGGGGAATCGGTGCCGGTGGTGCCGTATCACCACTGGGATTTGCTCCTGCCGGAGGGCCACTTGCGGGTGGGGGTGGGAATGGATCCCTTCCTGGCGGTGCTGCGGGACCTGCGGGGGCCCGCCGTGGCCGAGGAGTGGCATGGATTCCTGAGGGCGATCGAGCCCCTCTGCCGCGCCGCCCGCTCCCTGCCGCTGCTCGCCCTGCGGCCCGGCCTGGGCAGTGCCCTGACCCTCGGCGGCGGCGCCGGGCTGGAGCTGCTGGTACGGGCCCCCCAGCTGGCGGCCCTGGGTGGCGCCTTCGGCCCGCTGGCCCGCCGCCATCTGCGCGATCCCTTCCTGCTGCACTGGGTGGAGCTGCTCTGCTTTCTGATCTCCGGTCTGGGAATCGACCACACCAGCGCGGCGGCGATGGCCACCCTGTTCGGCGAGTGGTTTGAACCGCAGGCCTGCCTGGATTACCCGATCGGGGGGAGTGCCGCCGTTGTGGCAGCCCTAGTGCGGGGCCTTGAACGGCACGGCGGCCGCCTCCGCACCGCGGCGCCGGTGGAGCGGATCCTCGTGCAGGACGGCCGGGCCGTGGGGGTGCGGCTCGGCCCTGAAGCCGGTGGCGCCACCCTCCACGCCCGCCGGGGTGTGATCTGCAGCGCCAGCCCCTGGGACACCCTTGCGCTTCTTCCCCCGGAGGTGGTGCCGCCCCGCTGGCGCGCTCGCCAGGTCGCCACCCCTGCCTGCGCCAGCTTCCTGCACTGGCATGTGGGCCTGCGCGGCGGCGAGGCGCTGGCGGATCTGCCGGTGCACACGGTGTGGGTAGGGGATTGGCAGCGGGGCATCGGGGCCGAACGCAACATGGTGGTGCTCTCCATGCCCTCGCGCCTCGATCCCGCCCTGGCTCCAGCCGGCCACCAGGTGCTGCACGGCTACACCCCGGCCAATGAACCCTGGGAGATCTGGAAGGATCTCGAGCGGGGCACCTCCGCCTACGAGGCGCTGAAACACGAGCGCTGCGCCGTGTTTCACCGGGTGTTCGAGCAGCTTCTCCCCGATTGGCGTGAGCGGGTGGTGCTGGAACTTCAGGGCACCCCCCTGAGCCACCGGCACTGGCTTCGGGTGCACCAGGGCAGCTACGGCCCCGCCTGGCCGGCCGATCGCGGGCCCTTCCCCGGGGGGGCCACCCCGATCGAGGGCCTGGTGCTCTGTGGGGCGGGGGTCTTTCCCGGCATCGGCGTTCCGCCGGTGGCGATCAGCGGCGCCCAGGCAGCCCATCGCTTTGTCTCCGCCCGGGCCCAGCGCCGCCTGCTGCAGGAGCTGGAGCTGGTGGGGGGCTGAGGGCTTCGGCCGCCCGCCGGTGATCAAGGCCTCCGCTGCGGCCAGGGCCGCGACCCGCGGAGCTTGGGCCGCTGCGACGGCGGATCAGCATGGGGATCCCCCGCCGAGTCCGCCATGACCACCATGACCTGCCGCTACGAGGGCCAGCTGCGCTGCCAGGCGGTTCACGATGCCTCCGCCGCTGCGCTTCTCACCGATGCGCCGCTCGACAACCAGGGGCGGGGGGAGTCCTTCTCGCCCACCGATCTGGTGGCCACCGCTCTAGCCACCTGCATTCTCACGATCATGGGCATCACCGCGGAGCGCCATGGCCTGGCCATCGAGGGCAGCGAGGCCCGGGTGGAGAAGACCATGACCAGCTCAGGGGTGCGCCGGATTGAGCAGCTCACGGTGTGGGTCACCCTGCCGGCGGGGCTGGCGGACTCCCAGCGGGACCTGCTGAAACGCGCCGGTGAGGGCTGCCCTGTGAAGCGGAGCCTGGAGGGTGCCGTGCCGATGGTGCTGCATTGGTCATGAGGGCTTCCCCGGTGGTGGAGAGCGTCACCCATTCCTTGCGGTTGTCCTGGGTGGTTGCTCTCCCCGGCCCCCCGGGGCGTCGTTGGTTGCGCCGACCCTTGATGGCCCTGGGTTGTCTGGGCTCCTGGCTTTTCAGGGGCGCCGCAACCCGCTGCCACAGAGGCTGCGAAACAGGCTGATCACGGTCTGCGGGGCCTGAAGTTCCATCCAGAAGGCCTCCGCCTCCAGCCGCTGGTCGCCGCTGGGGTAACCGAGGTCGATGAGCTTGGCGTAGTGGGGCGCCATCGTGCGCAGCTCCCGGAAGGTGCGGGGCATGTATTCATCGGCGATTGCGGTGCTGCCGGTGCAGGCCTGCATGATGTGGGTGGATTCGTGGGCCATCACTTCCCACACCGCCTCCACATCCGCCAGGTTCACCACGTTGCGGCAGAGCACGAGGCGATGGCGGCCGGCGAGGTCTCGCTCGTAGAAGCCGGCGTGGTTGGCGGGGCACCGGTCGGAGACCTGGGTCACCACGCCAGAGGTGTTGATCAGATCCTCGAGCTTGCGGATGTCTTCGAGGCTGGCGGCGGCGGCTGCCGTTGCCAGGATGCTGGCCAACCCGAAGCTCAGGCCGAGCCTGATCACCAGCAGGCCAGGCCTCCGGCCAGGAATGCGGGGAGCGCTCCGAGGGCCCATGGCCTTTGGGTCAATCGCAGGATGAAAGCGGCGATCGGACATGGCGCTATCCCCGCGGAGGGCCAATCCCCAGCGTGGCTCCGGATCAGCGATCGCGCCGCGATGGAGGGGATTGGCCTTGCCCGGTTCGGCTTCGCCACCCACTCTCGGCCGCCCCGGCCCCCGCCCCAGGCCAATCCCCCGCAAGCGCCCAGGCCGCCGCGCCAAGCTGACGGCCCCCAACCGTTGTTCGCCATGGCCGAGCCTGGATCCGCCCACCAGCGCCTGCGTGCCCACCTCCACCAGACCCGGTTGCTGGGGTCGATCAGCAGCGCCCTCTATGTCGACCAGAACTCGGTGATGCCGGCCGCGGGGGCCCCCTGGCGCGGCGAGCAGCTCGCCCTCCTCGCCACCTTGCTCCACCAGCGTCAGAGCAGTGATGCCTACGCCGAGCTGGTGGGAGCGGCCGAAGGGGAGCTGAACGCGGAGTCCTCCGGGGCCAGCCGCCGCAATCTGGCCCTTCTGCGGCTGGAGTTGGAGCGCCAACGGTGCCTGGATCCCTCCCTGGTGGCGCAGCTGGCGAAGGCCCAGTCGCGGGGCAATGCCCTCTGGCAGGAAGCCCGCCGCCAGAACGACTTTCCCTCCTTCGCCCCGGCCCTCGCCGAGCTGATCCAGTTGCGGCGCGAGCAGGCTTGCCAGCTGGCCAGGGCCGAAACGGTTCCCCGCAGCCCCTGGGAGACCCTCGCCCAGCCCTTCGAGCCGGAGATCAGCAAGGCCAGGCTGCGGGAGCTCTTTTCCCCCCTCCAGGAGCGCATCCCGGTCCTGCTGGAGCGGGTGGGTGCGGCCCCAGCGCCTGCCCTGGAGGCTGTTTCCCTGCCGGAACCGGTTCAGGATTCCCTCTGCGCTGAACTCCTTGCCAGCTGGGGGTATGACGCCAACCGCTGCCAGCGTTCCCGTTCGGCCCACCCCTTTTCCTGCACGGTGGGCCCGGACGATTTCCGCATCACCACCCGGGTGGTGGAGGGCCAGCCCTTTTCCGCCTTCCTGGCCACGGCCCACGAATGGGGCCATTCCCTCTATGAACAGGGGCTTCCCCGCCAGGGTGATCATTATTTCCCCTGGCCCCTCGGCGAGGCCACCTCGATGGGGGTGCACGAGAGCCAGTCGCTGTTCTGGGAGTGTCGCGTGGCACGTGGCCAGGCCTTCGCCAGCCGCTGGCATCCGCGCTTTGTGCAGGCCCTGGGCGCGGATGGCTGGGGAGGCTCCCAACACTTCTGGAGGGCCCTGAATCCGATGCGGCCGGGCCTGATCCGGGTGGAGGCCGATGAACTGAGCTACGCGCTCCACATCGTGCTGCGCTTCGAGCTGGAGCTGGCCCTGCTGGAGGAGGGGATGCCGGTGCACGACCTGCCCTCCGCCTGGAATCGCCGCATGGCCGAGCTCCTGGGGCTCACGCCACCGAACGACCGCGAGGGTTGCCTGCAGGACATCCATTGGGCCGAGGGGCTGTTCGGCTACTTCCCCTCCTATGCCCTGGGCCATCTGATTAGTGCCCAGCTCTCCGAAACCCTGGAGGCCCAGCTGGGCCCGATCGAAAACTTGGTGGCCGCCGGTGAGGAGGCCCAGCTGCGAAGCTGGCTGGCCGAGCGGGTCTGGCCGCTGGGCCGTTCGGTGACCGGAGAGGAGCTGGTGGAGGGGGTCTGCGGCGCGCCGCTCCATGCCGCTCCCTTCCTCCGTTACCTGGAGGCCAAGGTGGACCGGCTGCTCGCACCAGCCGGGGGTTGAGGGGGGCGGGGGGGATGTCATTAGGATGCCGCCGCGCAACGCTTTCCCATGGCGAACATCGACCACGCCCCCAGCCGCACGATGCTGAATCTCCTGCACGTGCTGCCGGCCTTTGCCGACGAAGCGGAATTGCGTCTGAATGCGATCGTGGAGTTGAACTCCAACACGATCAACAAATACGAACTGATTACAGAAACCGGCCATCTCAAGCTTGATCGGGTTGGTTATTCCTCCCTTGCCTATCCATTTGCCTATGGCTGCATCCCTCGCACCTGGGATGAAGACGGCGACCCTCTCGACATTGAGATCGTTGGCGTGACCGAACCACTGGTGCCTGGCTCTCTGGTGGAGGCCCGCATCATCGGCATCATGAAATTTGATGATGGTGGGGAAGTGGATGACAAGGTGATTGCCGTGCTTGCCGATGACAAGCGCATGGATCACATCACCTCCTACGAGCAGCTCGGCGCCCACTGGCTCAAGGAAACCCAGTACTACTGGGAGCACTACAAGGACCTCAAGAAGCCCGGCACCTGTCGCGTGAACGGCTTTGAAGGCAGTTCTGAAGCTGTCCGCATCATCAAGGAGTGTGAGGCGCGCTATACCTCCACCATTGAAGCCAGGCTGGTTGGCTGAAGCGACACGATCCGATCCCCAACCGCCCCTCTAGCGCTGGGGATCGGGTCCATCCCAAGCCGAGTCCCTGGGTTTTTCCCTCCCTGCATCCACGCCCTTCAGCCATGAAGAACCGCCCCGTCGCCGCTCTCCTGGCCCTCAGCGCCGTTTCCCTGGCTGCTCTGACCACCGGGGCTCAGGCGATCGAACCGCCGCCGCCCCTCCCGAGCCTCCCCCCGATGGAGGCCACCCCCACCCGCCGCACGCTTGCTGCACCGATAACCCAGCAGCCTGGAATCCCTGCGGCAGTTCCTGCTCCCGCAGCCACCACCGCCGCGGCCGCGGCCACCAGCAATCGCAAAATCGTGCTGGAGCTTGGTAAGCGAACCATCAGCCTGTGGGAGGGCAGCAAGGTGCTGGGCAAGTGGCCGGTGGCGATCGGCGATCCCGAGACCCCCACTCCCAAGGGCCTGTTCAGCATTCGCAACAAGGTGATCAATCCCCAGTACCAGAGCACCAAGAGCGGTAAGAACAATCCCACCATTGGCGCCAATGGCCCCCTTGGGGATCGCTGGATCGGATTCCATGCCACCAGCAAGGATCAGTTCGGCATCCACGGCACCCCTCCGGCCTGGGCCTGGGCGGTGCATCAGGGTGCAGCGGTGACCCACGGCTGCGTGCGGATGCTCGGCCCCCATGTCCGTGCTCTCTTTGACCAGGTGGATGTGGGCACCCCGGTTGAGGTGAAGCCCTGAGGCCCTGAGCCGCTGCAGCACCGTTGCCGACAAGGCTGAAAACAATCTGCAGATCAACCTTGAAGACGGCGTCGCCACCGATCTTGCCCTTACTGTTTGCCGATCGCCCGTAGGACGCTGGCCGACGGCAGCATCGCATCCATGTCCCAGACCGGTTCCCATCGCACCTCTGATCCCCTCAACAGCACCTCGCTGAAGTGGTGTCGCGATGGCGAACTCTCCAAGCTGGATTTTGAGCGGATCCTTGATCTTCTGGTTCAGTCCGATCCTGTAGCCGAAGCGCTGGTCAACGATTGTTCCAGGGGACGCCGCTGATCCTTCAGGGCACGCTGATGAACATGACGGGCCAATGCCCAGGCCAGACCATCACGGCTGGCCATCCCCCGCAGGCTTGCCAGGGGCAAACCGCCGATCGGTAATCCGCTCGGAAGGTAGCTTCCCAGACCCTCATCCACGGCGAAGACGGGGATCTGGCGAAGATCGCCGGGCACCAGCTGGTCTTCGAGGCGGTCGAGGTTTGCCGTATCCGGTAGCCAGAGGAGGTCCCCGCGGCGGCAGGCTCCGAGCGTGAGGCTCTCCGCCTGGTCTTCCGTTGAAGAAAGACACCGCTGCAGGTCCTGCAAGGTCACCAGGCCGGTGACCCGCTCCTCTTCGATCACCAACAGGGCGTGGCCATGGACCTGGGCCAACAGGGCCAGCGCGTCCGTCGCCGTTTTATCGGCGCTCAGCACCAGCGGTTCGCTGGGTTCAAAGGCTTCACGTACCGGCAGCGATGCCAGGGTGGCCCGGCGCTGTTCTTCGATCGGATCGGCGCCCACCAGGCCGGCGCTGTCGAATCCCTGCCAGCGTTCCACCAGGGCGGCACTCAATCCGGCCGCCGCCATTAGCGGCAGAACGATGCGGATGTCGCGGGTGAGCTCAAAGAGCAGCAGCAGAGCGGTGAGCGGTGCGCGGGCGCTGCCGGCCAGCACCGCCGCCATGCCCACCATGGCGTAGGCGGGTGGTTCCGCCACGGGGAGATGGAAGCCGCTTTCCCCGAGCAGCTGGCCATAGGTATTGCCCAGCACCGCACCCAGCACCAGGGCTGGGGCAAAGCCGCCGCCCACGAAGCCCGTGGCATTGCTGAGGGCCGTGGCCATCAGCTTCACGCCGATGAGCAGGACCAGGCTGATCAGGGGGATGCCGCCATCACGGCCCAGCAGGGCCTCGATCGTGTCGTAGCCCACCCCCAGCACCTGGGGAAACAGCAGGGCCATGCCGCCGACGGCGGCCCCCCCCATGGCGGTGACCAGGCCGGGTGGCAGGCCCCCCAGCAGGCGTTGCAGCCTCGGTTCGCGGCCCAGCGCCATCAGGCGGATCAGCGCCCAGGACATCAGGCTGGCCAGAAAACCCAGGCCCAGATAGAGGGGAAGTTCCCAGGGGGATCGCACCTCGTAGGCCGGCAGGCGCAGGATCGGATCGTCCCCGAGGCAGAGCTGGGTCACCAGAGCGGAGGCCACCGCCGCCACCAGCACCGCCCGCAGGCCGGGACGCCCGAGCGGGCCGCTGAAGTTTCCCTCGAAGGCGAAGAACACCCCTGCGATCGGGGCCTTGAACCCGGCCGCCAGGCCGGCCGCCACCCCTGCCGCCACCAGCACCCGGCGGGCCTCCGGTAGGAGGCCTCCCCGTTCGGCGACCCATAGCCCCAGATTGCCGCCGCTTTCCACACTGGGTCCTTCCGGCCCCAGGGAGGCGCCGCTTCCCAGGCTCAGGGAGGCTGCCAGGATCCGCAGGTGGGGAAGTCGCGGGGTGGACGCCACAGCCCCATCGGCCATGGCCATCAGGCTGGGAAGGCCCGGGCCGAGATTGCCGCCGATCCAGCGCAGCACGCCCACGGCCAGGCCCCCCAGGGTGGGCACCACCACCACCGGCCAAAGGGCAAGCCAGTCTGGGGTGCTGGGCAGGCTCGGCCCCGGCTCTGCGGGCGCAGGAGCCTGCCGGCTCAGGAAGCCGATGCCATCAAGGCCGAGTTGCAGGAGCGATGTCAGGGGGGTGGCGCTGTCCGCGCTAAGCGGTGGCTGAACGACGGCGGGAGTGGGAGCTGCCGTGGCGATCGGTGACCTGGCGATCTCCAGCAGCCCTTCCACGAACGGGCCGTAGAGAAAGTTGTTGATGGCGTCCAGCAAGAGGTGGAATCCCACGATCGTGAAGCCCGTGAGGGTGCCGACCAGGGCAGCCCAGGCCAGCAGATTCCATTGAAAAGAAGGGGGTCTGCCCGGAGGCCCCTGGGTGCCCTTCCGGATGGCCGCTTCAGGCTTCAGGGCGGACGGTGGCAAAGATCTCCTCCAGGATTGCGCCGGCGCCCCGCTCTCGCAGCCTTCGGGCCAGGCTGATGCCGAGAGCCTCAGGATCCTCCTGGTGACCGCTCACCTCATCACGGATCAGCCGCTGGCCATCAAGGCTGGCCACCATGCCGGTGAGCACCAGATCTCCCCCACCCTCAGGGGCGCTGAAGCGGCTGTTCACCCCGATCGGCACCTGGCACCCGCCTTCCAGCTCCCTCAGGAAGGCACGCTCGGCCCGGCAGCGAAGGGCCGTGGGGCGGTGTTCCAGCACCTGGATCAGCTCCAGTACAGCGGCGTCGCCCTCACGGCACTCGATGCCGAGGGCGCCCTGCCCCACCGCATGGAGGGAGATGGCGGGGTCAATCAGTTCGTGGATGCGATCACCAAGGCCTAGGCGACCCAGGCCGGCGGCCGCCAGGATCAGGCAGTCAAAGTCGCCGCTATCGAGCTTCTCGAGCCGGGTGATCACGTTGCCCCGCACATCCTTGAACTCCAGGTGGGGGTAGTGATGGCGGAGCTGGGCCAGGCGACGCAGGGAACTGGTGCCCACCACCGCGCCTTCGGGAAGGGTGGCCAGGGTCCTTTCCTGGTGTCTGGCATGCACCACGAGGGCATCGGCGGGATCCTCCCGCTCGGTGATGCACCCCAGCATCAGGCCCTCCGGCAGGTTGGTGGGCAGGTCCTTGAGGCTGTGAACGGCGATGTCGGCCCGGTCCACCAGCATCTGGGCCTCCAGTTCTTTGGTGAACAGGCCTTTGTCGCCGATCTTGGCCAGGGCCACATCCAGGATCTTGTCGCCCTGGGTGGCCATGGCCTCAATGCTGATCGTGAGGTCGGGATGGGCGGCCTGCAGTTCGTCGCGCACCCAGTGGGTCTGGACCATGGCCAGTTGGCTGCGACGGGAGGCGATCCGCAGAACGCGAGGACCGGAAGGGGAAACAACGCCGGAGGGGCTGGTCATCGGGACCCGGAAAGGGCGGCCGCGGCCGCCGGCTAACAGCCGCCCAGCCTACGGACCCGTGGCCTTCGGGGTCTCCGGGGCCGTGATGCGCTGCCGGGAAGCCGCCGGCGATTCAGAGAAGATCCAGGGGGAGCGGTCCCCAGGTTTCGGCGAGATCGGGTTGCTCGGCGTTCTGGCCACTGATCAGCACCCCCACCCCCAGTCCCTGCTCCTGCCGGATCCGATAGCTGCCCGTTTGCTGATTCCCCTTGAGGAACACTCCTCCTTCGATCCGGTCGGCGCCGGGATCGGCAGCGGCCAGTGCTGACCAACCGAATGCCCGCTCGCAGCGGCGGAGGGTCTCCAGCGCCTCTCCGGCGGAGGGGGCCATCACGCCGATGGTGAACCAGGGGCAGCGTTTCAGAACCTGCTCCAGCTCAGCGCGCAATGCCTGACGTTCGGCGGGTGTGAGCTCAGGGGCGGTTCTCGCGCCCCGCAGGGCCGTCAGCTGGGGGGTGGGAGACGCTGCCGGCGCGAGGGCTGCGGAGGGGGATTCGTTTTCCATCGGCTGGGGGGCTGGGGAGGCGCTCAAGGATGGACCGGTAGCAAGCAATACTCTGCCGCTGGCTCGTCCGCCTTCACCGGAGCGGCTGGTCGTCCGGTCGTCGGGCCCCGCGCCAGAGGGCCAGGCAGGTCGTGAGCCAGGCCAGCCCCACCGCGCCTCCCGCCAGCAGATCGCTGGGCCAGTGGGCCCGGGCCACCAGGGTGCTCAGCCAGACCAGGGCGATCCAGGCCAGGGCCCCGAGGGTGAGGGGGGTGCGCAGGCGCGGGTAATGGAGCGAAAGAATCGCCACCATGGCGAAGTAAAAGGCCACCGATCCGGCCGCATGGCCACTGGGGAAGCTGCGTCCATCCACCACCAGCAGCTTGGCGTGGGGCCGGGCTCGATCAAAGAGGGGCTTGAGCCACAGATCCACAATGGCGAGAATCCCCCCCGTGGCCAGGGCCAGCAGGGTCAGGTCGTGCCACCAGCGCTTCAGCACGATGAACACCAGGGCGGCCAGCACCAGGCAACCGGTGAATCCCACGCCGCTCATGCGGTAGATCTGCAGCAGGGTCAACTGCAAGGGGCGCGGCAGATGCCCTAACTCCTCAAGCAGGGCGGCATCAAAGGGCAGCGGATCCTCACCGGCCACCAGTCGCCCGAGCAGCAGCAGCACCGCGATGGCCAGGGCCACAACGGTGCAATCGCGGGGGCGCAGGGGAAAGGTCATGGGGTGGAGAGGGAAGCCAAGGATGCAAGCCAGGGTTCCTGTTGATCCTGATTTGCCCGCTGAATGATGGCGCTGGGCCGGCAGCCCGAGACCATGGGCCACTGTGCCGCACCACCCATGAGATCTCCCGACGCCATCGCGAGAGAGGGTCCGTTGAAACGCTGCCCTGCAGCAGCCCTGCCAAGAGCAGGAATCGATGGATCAAGAGACGGCGAAAGCGGTCAGGGGAGTGCGTGCTTGGAACGCTCCTGCTCCGCAAATAAAGTATAACGCCCGAAGGAACGAATCATCTCGATCCTGCCCAAAAGTGCAGGTGGAAGAGCGTCGATCTGCCGCCTTTGCATCACGATAAAATCGCGCGAAGAGCCATCAAGCCGTCGCTGCAGTTCTTCGGCATCGCCCACCTGCTCAGCTGATCCCAGGCTGTAGAACGAGGCAGAGAAGGGACGTTTGATGAACATAAGCGCCTCGCCCTGCCGCCGTAAAGAAAGATAGGATTCCACAGCTGCCTTGGCCGAATTGTTCGTGGCGATGGCCGCTCTGTGGCAGACGATCGGAAAGGCCAGGGTGAGCAGGAGCATGAATAGGGTAGCGCCCATGAGCAGACGATCGATGCGCGCCCGCGCAGGCCAGCTGTGGAGCCAGGAGGCACCGAGAAGGGCGAGCCCCGGGATTCCTGGTAGGACATAGGGCCAAAGAATGTTCCCCGCGAAGCTGAAGAACACGGCAGGCGCGAGTCCCCAGAACAGAAGATAGGAGCGCCAGGGAGGTTCAAAGGCGAAGCTATCCTTCAATGCTCGCCATCCCCTGAGCCTCAGAAACACCATGGAAGGCAATAGCAGCGACCAAGGCAGGACATCGACAAGAAGGAACAACCAGATGCTCCCGCGCGGATACTTGTGGGCCACCCCATAGCGGTCGCCATCCCAACCGGGAGTGACGAAGCGATGCCAATGCTCGCCAAGCAGAAAATAATCGAAGAAGCCGGGTGTTCGCTGCTCCGCGAGCAGATACCAGGGCAGGGCGATCAGCAGGGTGAGCAGGACTCCCCTGAGCCAGGGAAAACGGGGGAGAATCAAGCCGGTCTGACCCGAGAGAATCGTCCAGAGGCTCGTGGGCACCAAGACGAGAACCAAGGCAATCGGTCCCTTGGCAAGTAGGCCCAGGGCCAGACCGACAAAGAACAGCCATCGTTCACGACTTCTTTCCTTCTCTTCTCCATAGGCCGTCAGCCAGAAGGCTCGCATCGAGATCGTGATGGCCAAGCTGAGGGCCATGTCGGTCATCACCGACCCCGCCGATGCCAGGAACATCAGCGAACCCCAAAGCAGGGCAAGGGCGATCACCCCTTCCCGGCGTGAGCGGCGAACCCCAAGCGACCAGATCAGCCAGGCGATGGCAAGACCCATGAACCAGTGAGGGAGGCGGGCTGCGAACTCGTTGATCCCGAACAGCCGCAAACTGAGTGCCGTGACCCAGAAGGCCAGGGGCGGTTTCCCCCAGAACGGTGTCGTCGCGTCGTTCCAGGGTGTGATCCAGTCGTTGCGCTCCACCATGACTCTCGAGATCTCGGCATAGCGAGCCTCGGTCGTGTCCATAAGGGGATAGGACCCCAGCGTGAGCAGCCGCACGAGCGCCAGGAGGAGTACCAATGCCAGGAGGCGGGCCGCCGCTTCGGAACCGGCGAGGGCGGTGAGTCTCCTGATCGGTTGCAGTTGGCGAAACTGATTCATCAAGAATGAGACTTTGCTGAACCAGGATGGCAGAGACCAGTCTGCAGAACTGATGCAGGGTTCCCGTCAGAGTTCGACATGGTGAGATCGCTTCAACACTGTTGATCTTGATTGCTAGGGGCTGTTCCAGACAAACCGCGAAGAGGCCGCGTAGTTCCAGACAAACACCACCACGATCCCCACCAGTTGGGCCAGGAACGTGTCGCGGGTAACAAGGGAATAGAAGGCCGAAGTCACCCCCACATTCGCTAGCACCGGAAGCGAGGCGACCACTAAAAACTTCAGCAGCCCCCGCACCAACGCCAGACCCTGCTGGCGCTGAAAGCGAAAGGTGAGCACGTTGTTGATCAGGTAGTTGGAGCTGGCGGCCACGATCACAGCCGGCGGCAGGGCCTGCTCGAAGCCCAGGCCGAGCGCCATCAGCACCTGATTCACCGCCAACTGCACCAGGATGCCGGTGGCGCCCACCAGGCCGAAGCTGATGGCCCGGCGGGGTACACTCCGCAACAGAAGGGTGTGGAGAATTGAAACCCCTAGATCCCATACCACTGCCAAATCGAGCTTTGATTCGCCACTGATCCGCGGTTGGAACTGGAGCGGGACCTCGGCCACCCTGAGCTGGCCATGGCTGAGGGCGAGGAGCTCATAGAGAAACTTGAAGCCATTCACATCCACCAGGCGCACGTAGGGCAGACAGCGCGCCGTCCGCAGGGCGAAAAAGCCGCTCATGTAATCGCTCAGTTGCCGGTAGCGCGGCAG
>Ga0114976_10000438_pt1 | contig 26021 bp, 24 predicted proteins | sample S_130805_EF_Meta_FD_87319 | JGI IMG/M metagenome (GOLD analysis project Ga0114976, IMG submission 87319) | Freshwater microbial communities from Lake Simoncouche, Canada to study carbon cycling - S_130805_EF_MetaG | ecosystem: Environmental > Aquatic > Freshwater > Lake | place: Lake... | reverse complement strand
GGGCCCGCTGCACGGCATCCCCTTCGGCGTGAAGGACGTGATCGACACCATCGACATGCCGACCACGCAGAACTCGCCGATCTATCCCGAGACCCGGCCGGGCAAGGATGCCGCCTGCGTCGCGATCGCGCGGCATTCCGGCGCGCTGATCTTCGGCAAGACCGATACGGTCGAGTTCGCCGCCGGCGGCCGCAAGGCGCTCAGCAGCAACCCGTTCAACCCGAAGCACACGCCGGGCGGCTCGTCCTCGGGTTCCGGCGCGGCGATCGGCGATTTGCAGGTGCCGATGGGCTTCGGCACGCAGACCGGCGGCTCCCACATCCGCCCGGCGTCCTACAACAACATCTATGCGCTGAAGCCGAGCTGGAGCCTGGTCAGCCGCGAGGGCGCGCGGATGAGCAGCATCAGCTGTGACACGGTCGGCTTGTATGGCCGCTCGGTCGCCGACCTGGTGCTGGGCGCGGAAGCCTTCCGCCTGCCCGGCCTCGACCAGCCCGCGGTCGCGCTGAAGGGGCTGCGCGTCGGTCTTTGCCAATCGCCCGTGTGGGACAAGATCGAGCCGGCCGGCGCGGCGGCGCTCGAGACCGCGGCGAAGCGGCTGAAAGCCGCCGGCGCCATCGTCACGCCGCTGGTCCTGCCGCCGGCCTTCGACGGCATGGCTGCGGCGCGCGACCTGATCAGCGCCTATGAAGGCTCGGGCGCCTTCCTGCCGGAGTATCTCGGCGCGCTCCATCTGATGCCGCCCGACATCAAGGCCCGCGTTGAGCTGCGCGCCAGCTTCGATGCCGCGAAGCTGCGCGCTGCCTATACGCTGGCGGATTCGTGTCGCGCGACCTTCGATGGTCTCTTCGGCCCGAGCCTCGACGTCGTGCTGACGCCGGCCTCGCCGGGCGATGCGCCGGAGGGGCTGCACACCACGGGCGATGCCATCTTCAACGGCATCTGGACCCTGCTGCAGGTGCCCTGCGTCGGCATTCCCAGCATCCGCAGCGCGCGCGGCCTGCCGGTCGGCATCCAGATCGTCGGCCCGCGCTTCTCCGACACGCGCCTGCTGGCGATCGCCGCTGCCTGCGCACCCGTCATCGACAATGAGCCCGACTGGGCACGCAAGACCCTGCTGGGCTGAGGGAGGACAAGATGGCCGAGACGACCGAGGAAGAGCTGCGCGTGCTGGCCGCGAAGGCAGGGCTGGACACCCTGCCGGCGGAGTACCGCGCCGAGCTGCTGTCCGCCTATCGCCACCTGGAAGGCATGCTTGCCCGCATCTGCCGCGACCGGCCGCAGGGCGACGAGCCCGCGCACGTGTTTGTCGCCTCGACCTTTGCGCGGGAGGGATGAGTCTTGGCCGAGTTCTTGACCATCGCCGAGGCCGCGAAGCGCATCGCCGCGAAGCAACTCTCGCCGGTCGAGCTGCTGCAGGATTGCCTGGCGCGCATCGACGCCGTCGACGGCAAGCTGAACAGCTTCGTCACGCTGACGCGCGAGCGCGCGCTGGGCGAGGCCAAGGCCGCCGAGGCCGCCATCATGGCCGGGCAGTATCGCGGCGCGCTGCACGGCATTCCCTACAACCTCAAGGACATCTTCGAAACCAAGGGCATCCGCACCACCGGCCAGTCGCGCACGCTGTCGGACTACGTCCCGGCTGAGGATTGCGACGCGCAGGCGAAGCTCGCGGCCGCCGGCGGCGTGCTGGTCGGCAAGGCCGCGACCTGGGAATTCGCGCATGGCGGCCCATCCTGGGACGTGCTGTTCCCGCCCTGCCGCAACCCCTGGGATCTCGACAAGGACCCCGCCGGCTCCTCCTCCGGCTCTGGCGCCTCGATCGCGGCGGGCATGGTGCTCGGCACGATGGGCTCGGATACCGGCGGCTCAATCCGCGGGCCCGCCAATGCCAACGGCATCGCCGGGTTGAAGCCGACCTATGGCCGGGTCTCGCGCCGCGGCGTGCTGCCGAACTGCTTCACCCATGACCATGCCGGGCCGCTCGCCTGGACGGTCGAGGATTTGGCGATCCTGATGAACATCGTCGCCGGTTTCGATCCACGCGATCCTGGCAGCGTCGACCTGCCGGTGCCGGACTACACCGCCGGCATCGGCGATGGGGTGAAGGGCCTGACCATCGGCGTGCCCTATCGCTGGATCGAGGAGGAGGCGCCGGCCTCGGCGGTGACGCGCGCCGCGCTCGACGCCGCGCTCTCGACCTTCGAAGCCATGGGCGCGACGATCCGCCCGGTCGAGCTGCCGACGCTGCGTTCCTACGAGGACGCCAAGAAGGTCATCGCAATGGCCGAGCTCTACACCATCCATGGCCCGGAGATGCGGAAGAACCCGGAGAAATTCGGCGCGAGCCTGCGCTACCGTATCATCGCCGGCAGCGTGATCCGCGCCGAGGACTACATCCAGGCCATGCGGATGCGCACCGAGCTCGCCCGCGCCATGCAGACGGCCTTCAAGGACGTCGACCTCATGGTGCTTCCCGCGGGCGAGCCCGCGAAGACGCTCGAACCGCAACCGCCCGAGAGCCTCTTCACAAAAATCGGCTACACCACCGCCTTCAATGTCGGCGGGAATCCGGCGCTGGCGATGTGCATGGGCTTCTCGCCAGACGGCATGCCGCTCGGCCTGCAGATCGCCGGGCGCCTCTGGGATGAGACGACGGTGCTGCGCGCCGGCCATGCCTATGAACGCGCCACGCCCTGGCGCGACAGGCGGCCCGCACTGGTCGCCTGAGGCGCCGGCGCGCGTTCAGTCGGCGCGCGCACCGGTCAGCCGCACCACCTCGGTCCAGCGCGCGATGTCCTGCCGCAGCATCTCGCCGAACGCCCGGCGCGTGCTTGCCTCCGGGTCGGCGCCGCCCTGTCGCACGCGCTCGGCAATCGCGGGATCCGCGAGCGTCTCCGCACACAGGCGGTTCAGCGCATCGAGCACCGGCGCCGGTGTCGTCGCCGGCGCCAGCAGGCCGAACCAGGTGGCGACATCGAAGCCCGGCGCGACGGTCGCCGCCAGGGTTGGTGCATCCGGCATGGTCGGCCAGGACCGCGCCGTCGTCACTGCCAGCAGTCGCAGCCGCCCGGCCTGCACGTGCTCGGCATAGGGCGGCAGGTTGTCGAGCGCGGAGGATACCTGGCCGGCAAGCAGGTCCGGCAGCAGCGCGCCGGTGCCGCGATAGGGCACGTGCTCGATCGCCACGCCGGTCCGCAACTTGAAGTACTCCTGCGTGACATGCGCCGTCGTGCCATTGCCAGGAGAGGCCATGGTCAATCCGCGCGGCTGCGCTTTGGCCAGCGCCACGAATTCCTCGATCGTGCGCGCCGGCACGCCCGGGTGCACGAGGATGCCGTTGGCGACGCTGGCAAAGAGCGAAACGGGTGCGAAGTCGTGCAGCACGTCATAGGGCAGCTGCCCCGCGCGCAGGGCCGCGCCGGTGGTCAGGCTGCTCGAGGCGAAGAGGAAGCTGTGGCCGTCCGTCGCGCGCGCCACCGCTTCGTTCGCCAGCACGCCGCCGGCGGCGGGGCGGTTCTCTACCACTGCGGGCTGGCCGAGCGTGGCGAAGCGCGCCGCGACCATCCGCGCATAGATGTCGGTCGCGCCGCCGGCCGGGAAGCCGACCAGCACGCGCGAGGGGCGGCTGGGCCAATCCTGCACCGCCTGCGCGCGCGCCTGGCCTGCCGCCACCAATCCGGCGAGCATCGCCCTTCGCCGCATCACTGCCTCCCTGTGCTGCATCGCTGCCGATCAGGCATGCAGAAAAGATGCCGCGCCAGTGGACACTCTCGGCCTGGCTGGATTGACGCGCCGCGCGCGCCACGGGCAGCATGCCCCCGCCGAGTGCCGGGTGACACGATGAAACTTCCACGTTTCGATTACGCCGCGCCGACCAGCATTGCCCAGGCAGTGGCGCTGCTGGCGCAATCCGGCGGCAGCGCGCGGCCGATCGCCGGCGGGCAGAGCCTGATGCCGTTGCTCGCCTTCCGCGTGACCGCGCCGAGTCTACTGGTCGACCTGCGCAAGGTGCCCGGGCTCGGCGAGATTACGATCGGCGCCGACGGCGTCACGCTCGGCGCCCGCGTGCGCTGGTGCGACATCGAAGCGGAGGCGAGGCTCGCGACAGCCCAGCCGCTGCTGCGTGCAGCGATGGCGCATGTCGCACACTATCAGATCCGCCAGCGCGGCACGGTCGGTGGCAGCCTGGCGCATGCCGACCCCGCGGCCGAGTTGCCCGGCCTCGCCGTCACCTGCGATGCGGTGCTGACGTTGCAAGGCCCGGGCGGCGCGCGGCGCGTCGCAGCCGCCGACTTCTTCCTCGGCCCGCTCGAGACCGCGCTGGCCCCGGACGAGTTGATCACCGCCGTGCAGTTCCCGGCCTGGTCGCCGACGCGACGCTGGGGCTTCCAGGAGTTGTCTCGCCGCCACGGCGACTTCGCGCTCGCCGGTATCGCGCTGCACTTCGACCTGGTGGGTGGCCGCGCGACGGACGCGCATATCGGAGTCTTCGGCGCCTGCACCCGCCCGCATCGCATCGCGTCGGCGGAAGCCGCGCTCAACGGCCAGGTGCCGGCGGCGGTTGCCGCCGCGGTCAGCCAGGCCGTCACCGAAGCCGTCACACCCATGGACGACATTCACGCCAGCGCCGCCTATCGCCGCGACCTCGCCGGGGTGCTGGCCGAACGCGCGCTGCTCGCGGCTGCCGGAGAGACCGCATGATCGCCTTCGACCTGACCGTGAACGGCGAGTCGCGCAGCGCAGCGGTGGAGCCGCGCACGACGCTCGTCGATTACCTGCGCGGCGAGCTGCGCCTGACCGGCACCCATGTGGCCTGTGCGCATGGCGTCTGCGGCGCCTGCACGGTGCTGGTCGACGGCCAGCCGATGCGTTCCTGCCTGATGCTCGCGGTGCAGGCCGAGGGCGCGCAGGTGACGACGGTAGAAGGTCTGTCGAACCCCGAGGCGCTGACGCCACTGCAGGCCGCCTTCCGCAAGCACGCCGCGGTGCAATGCGGCTTCTGCACGCCCGGCATCCTCACCACCATGCATGCGCTGCTGACGAACGAGCCACACGCCGACGAGGCGCGCATCCGCGAGGTGCTCTCGGGCAATCTCTGCCGCTGCACCGGCTACATGGCGATCGTCGCGGCGGTGCTGGATGCCCGCGCGCATTACGCAGGAGCCGCGGCATGAACGCCCCCGTCCGGCCGAACATCCATGTCGGCCAGCCGATCGAGCGGATCGAGGATCTCCGCCTGCTGCGGGGCGATGGCTTCTTCACCGACGACGCGACGCGGCCGGGCATGCTGCATGCCGCCTTCCTGCGTAGCCCGATCGCGCATGGCACGATTAAGCAGATCGATACCGCCGCGGCCCGTGCGCTGCCTGGCGTCGTCGCGGTGATCACGGCGCAGACAATCGGCTCGCCGGTGCCCGTCATCCCGATGCGGCTCGCGCCGCTCGAGCAGCTCGCGCCCTATTTCCAGCCCGTCATCGCGGATCGCAAGGTGCGCTATGTCGGCGAGCCGGTGGCGGTGGTGCTGGCGGAGAGCGCGGCCGTCGCCGAGGATGCGCTCGAGCTCATCACCCTCGACATCGCGCCGCTGCCGCCGGTCGTCGACACTGCCGCGGCGTTGGCCGGCCAGACGCTGCTGTTCGAGGCGGAGGGCACCAACAATGGCATCGTCTACACCGCGACCAAGGGCGATGCGCGGGCGGAGTTCCCAGGCGAGCGCATCATCCGCGCGAAGATTGACACGCAGCGCCACTTCGCGCTGACGATGGAACCGCGCGGCCTGCTCGCCGAATGGGATGAGGCGGCCGGGATCATGCGGGTGATCGGCGTCGCCAAGGTGCCCTGGGCGACGCGCGGCATGCTGGCGAAGCAGCTCGGCCTGCCCGAGGAGAAGGTTGAGCTGCTGGAGGTCGATGTCGGCGGCGGCTTCGGCCAGCGCGGCGAGTTCTACCCGGAGGATTTCCTCGTCCCCTTCGCCGCCCGCCATGTCGGGCGCCCCGTGAAGTGGATCGAGGATCGGCGCGAGCACCTGCTCGCCGCCAATCATGCGCGTGAATTCGACGCGGATCTCGAGCTTGTCGTCTCGCCCGACGGGCTGATCCAGGCGATCCGCGGCACCATCAACGGTAATCTCGGCGCCTATCTGCGCGCGAACGTTGCGATCGCGCCGCGAAATGTCGGTCAGTTCCTCTCCGGCCCCTACGCCATTCCGAACATCCATGTCGTGGTGAACGGGCTGCTGACCAACAAGACGCCGACCGGCACCTATCGCGGGCCCGGCCGCTTCGAGGCGGATTTCTTCCGCGAGCGGCTGCTGGAGCTGGCCGCGGCCGAGCTCGACATCGACCGTGTCGAGTTCCGCCGCCGTAACCTCGTGAAGGTCGACGAGATGCCCTACCCGCTGGCGACGGTCTCGCCGCCGGTGAAGGAGGAGAAGCTCGACAGCGGCGACTATGCGATGACGCTGGATGGCGCGCTCAAGGAGATCGGCTGGGCCGAGAAGCAGGCACTGAAGGGCAGGCTGATCGATGGTCGCTACCATGGCCTCGGCATCGGCTGCTTCATCGAGGGCGGCGCCGCCGGCCCGCGCGAACGCGCGCGCGCCGAGCTGGTCGAGGACGGCACGGTCGCGGTCTATGTCGGCTCTGCGCTGGTCGGGCAGGGGCTCGAGACCGTGCTCACGCAGATCGCAGCCGACTGCATGGAATGCGCGATGGACAGCATCCGCCTGTTCCACGGCTCGACGCCCTATGTCGTGGAAGGCTTCGGCTCCTTCCACTCGCGCTCCACCACCATGGGCGGCACCGCCATCGCGCTGGCGATCGAGGAGCTGCGCGCGCGCATGCGCGAGGCCGCGGCGCAGCGCCTCGGTTGTGCCGCCGATGCCGTACGCATCGAGGAAGGCCAGGTGGTCGGCCCCGATGGCCGCGCCGTCACCTGGGCGGACCTCGCGGCAGGGAAGCTCGCCGGCGACGGCGTCTTCTCCAACCATACCCACACCTACTCCTACGGCGCTGCCGCCGCGCATGTCACCGTCGATCCGCGCACCGGGCATGTCGCGGTGCTGGACTTCGTGATCGTCGAGGATGTCGGCCGCATGATCAATCCGCTGCTGCTGCAGGGCCAGGTGATCGGCGGGGTGGTGCAGGGCCTCGGCGGCACCTTCCTCGAGCATCTCGTCTATGACGAGCAGGGCCAGCTGCTAACCGGCTCGCTCGCCGACTACCTGGTGCCGACCGCGACCGATTATCCCAGCATCCGCGCGGTGGTGATGGGCGTGCATCGCGCGACCGTCGGCGCGCTCGGCGCCAAGGGCGCGGGCGAGGGCGGCACCATCCCGGTCGGCGGCGTGATCGCCAATGCGATCGCCGATGCGCTCTCGGGGCGCGTGCAGCCGATGTCGTTGCCCCTCTCGCCGCCGCAGGTCTGGGCCATGATCAAGGCGGCGGGCTGATGTCGGTCACGCGCCGCACGACGCTTGCCGCCGGCCTCGCGCTTGCCGCACCGTCGCTGCGCGCGGAGACCTGGCCGGCGCGAACCATCCGCATCACAGTGCCCTATCCCGCGGGCGGCGGCTACGACCTGACGGCGCGGCTGCTGGCCGAGCCGCTAGCGCGTGAGCTCGGCCAGGCGGTCGTCGTCGACAACCGCAGCGGCGGCAATGGCACGCTGGGGACGGAGGCGGTGTGGCGCGCGACGCCGGATGGCTACACGCTGGCCCTCACCGGGGCCGCGGTGCTCACCACCGTGCCGCATCTGCGCACCATTCCTTATGAGCCGCTCGGCTTCGCGCATGTCGCGCGTCTCGTGCGCATGCCCTATGTGCTCGCGGTGAAGCCCGACCTGCCGGCGCGGACGCTGCCGGAGTTCATCGCGCTCGCGCGCCGCCAGCCGCTGACCTATGCCTCGACCGGCGCGGGGTCGAGCCAGCATCTCGCCGCCGAGCTCTTCATCCAGACCGCGCAGGCACCGATGACGCTGGTGCCCTATCGCGGTACGGCGCCGGCGCTGAACGACCTCGCCGCCGGCGTCGTCGATGCGTGCATGGCGGATGTCTCGGCGCTCGAGCTCGTGCGCAGCGGGCGCGTGCGCGGCATGGCGGTGATCTTCCCCGAGCGCTGGTCGCTGCTGCCCGAGGTGCCCGCGGTCGCCGAGGTGGTGCCGGCCTGCAAGGCCGAGAATTGGTACGGCCTCTCGGCGCCGCCCGGCACGCCGCCCGGGATCGTCGCGCTGCTCGTCGCGCGGATCGAGAAGCTCTTCGCCGATCCCGCGCTGCGCAAGCGCTTCGACGATGCGGGTCTGCATCCCGCGCTGCTCGCCGGCCCGTTGCTGCAGGACTTCATCCGCGCCGACCTCGAGACCTGGGGCCAGGTGGTGCGGCGCGGGAACATCAAGCTGGACGGCGGCTAGACCTGCAGATAGGCCTCGCGCAGCGCCGGGTTGGCCTCGAGCTCGGCCGATGTGCCGGACCACACGCTGCGGCCCTTCTCCAGGATCACGTGCCGGTCCGCCAGCCGCAGCACGGCCGAGAGCGTCTTGTCGATCAGCAGGATCGCATGGCCCTCCGACTTCAGCCGCGCGATCACCGCCCAGATCTCGGCGCGGATGAGGGGTGCCAGGCCCTCCGTCGCCTCGTCCAGGACCAGCAGCCGCGGATTGGTCATCAGTGCGCGGCCGATGGCGAGCATCTGCTGCTCGCCGCCCGAGAGCTGGCTGCCGAGGTTGCGGCGCCGTTCGGCCAGGCGCGGGAACAGCGCGAAGACGCCGGCGAGCATCCAGCGCGGTGCGCCGCCGGCCCGGTTCCCGGCGGTCGCCGTCAGATTCTCCTCGACCGTCAGGGTCGGGAAGACCTGCCGCCCCTCCGGCACGAGGCCGAGGCCGCGCTGCGCGATGCGATGCGGCGGGAGGCCCGCGATCGCGGCGCCGTCGAGCGCGATGCGGCCGCCGGTGACGGCGCCGCCCAGGCTCGGCAGCAGGCCCATCACCGCGCGCACCGTCGTCGTCTTGCCCATGCCGTTGCGGCCGAGCAGCGTCACCACCTCGCCCGCGCCGATTGCGAGCGAGACCTCGACCAGCGCCTGGCTGCCGCCGTAGCGCGCGGCGAGGCCTTCCACCGCCAGCATCAGCCGATCGCCTCCTCGCCGAGATAGGCCTCGCGCACGGCGGCGTCGGCGCGAATGGCGTCGGGCGTGCCGGTCGCGATGACACGGCCGAGGGCGAGCACGGTGATGCGGTCGGCCAGCGCGAAGACCGCCTGCATGTCGTGCTCGACCAGAAGGATGGCGGGGCCGCCCTTCAGCGTCCGCAGCAGGGCGACCAGCCGCTCGGCCTCCTCGGCGCCGGTGCCGGCGAGCGGCTCGTCAAGCAGCAGCAGCCGCGGCGCCTGGGCGAGCGCGATGGCGAGTTCGAGTTGCCGCTTCTCGCCATGCGAGAGCGCGCCGGCGGCGACCGCGGCGCGGTCGAGCAGCCCGACCTGTGCCAGCGCGGCCTCGGCCGCGTCGTTCAGCGCGCGCTCGCCGGCGGCCGCGCGCAGGAAGCGGAAGGAGGTGCCGCTGCGCGCCTGTACGGCGAGCGCGACATTCTCCCGCGTCGAGAAGCCCGGCAGCACCGCGGTGATCTGGAAGCTGCGCGCCAGACCAAGCCGCGCCCGCCGCGCCATCGACAGCGCGGTGACGTCGCGCCCTTCGAAGACCACCCGCCCGGCATCCGGGCGCAGCGTGCCACTGACCTGGTGGATGAGCGTCGTCTTGCCGGCGCCGTTCGGGCCGATCACGGCGTGCAGTTCGCCCGGCCGCACATCGAGCGATACGTCGGCGGTCACGGCCAGCCCGCCGAAGGATTTGTGCAAGGCATCGAGGCGCAGCACCGGCTCAGCCACGGCGCAACACCCCCGCGAGCCCGCCAGCAATCCCCCTTGGCAGGAACAGCACGGCCAGCACCAGCAGCGGCCCCATGATCAGCCGCCAGTGCTCGGTCAGGTCCGACAGCAGCTCCTCGACCAGCACCAGCGCGAGCGCGCCGACCACCGCGCCCTGCGGCCCGCCCAGCCCGCCCAGGATCACCACGAAGAGCAACTCGCCCGAGCGCTGCCAGGCGAGGTAGCTCGGCGCCACGAACTCCGTCGCATTGGCCAGCAGCACGCCGGCCAGCGCCGCCATCATTCCCGCGACGACATAGGCCAGCAGCCGGTAGGGGTAGGGGTTGAAGCCGATCGCCTCGACCCGCAGCGGGCTTTCCTTGGCTGCCCGCAGCACCCGGCCGAAGCGCGACGCCAGCAGCATGCGCAGCAGCAGGAAGCAGGCGATCAGCAGGGCGAGGCAGGTGTAGTGGAAGACCAGCCGGTCCTGCAGCCAGCGCGCCCCGCCGATCGTGTTGCGGCCATAGAGCGTGTAGCCGTCGTCGCCGCCATAGAGCGCCAGCGAGCTTGCGGTGAAGAAGGCCATCTGCCCGAAGGCGATGGTGATCATGATGAAGTTCACCCCCGTCGTGCGCAGCGCGACAGCGCCGGTCAGCAGCGCGAAGATCGCGGCGGCGGCGAGTGCGACGGGTACCACCACCAGCGCATCGGTGATCCGCGCATCGTCCAGCACCACCACCGCATAGGCGCCGATGCCGAGCATCGCGGCATGCCCCAGCGAGACCAGCCCCGCGCCGCCGACCAGCAGCCACAACCCGAGCGCGGCGATGCCGAGGATCATGCCGCGCGCGAGCAGCGTCAGCGAGTGACCCTCGCCGAAGCCCAGCCACGGCGCCGCCGCGAGTAGCGCGAAGACCGCCAGGGCGAGGCGCATGCGTTCAGCCGGCCCGCGCCGGGAACAGCCCGCGCGGCCGTACCGCGAGGATCAGCGCCATCGCCAGGTAGACCAGCATCGACCCGAGCGCCGCGCCGGCCTGCCGCGCCGGCCCCGGCGTCATCACCAGCCGCAGCAGGTCCGGCAGCAGCGAGCGACCGAGCGTCTCGACCAGCCCGACGATCAGCGCCGCCAGGAACGCCCCGCGGATGCTGCCGATGCCGCCGATGACGATGACGACGAAGGCGAGGATCAGCACCGTGTCGCCCATCCCCGGCTCGACCGACAGGATCGGCGCCGCCATCACGCCGGCGAAGCCCGCCAGCATGGCGCCGCAGGCGAAGACCAGCATGAACAGCCGGCCGGTATCGACGCCGAGCGCCGACAGCATCGGTGCGTTGGACGCCCCCGCGCGCACCAGCGCGCCGGCCCGCGTGCGCTCGATGAGCAGCCAGAGTGCCGCCGCTGTCGCCAGCCCCGCCGCCAGGATCGCGATCCGGTACACCGGGTAGCGCAGGCCGAGCATGATCTCGATGCCGCCATCCAGCAGCGCGGGTATCGGCATGTGCAGCGGCGCGCTGCCCCAGACCGCCTTCACCAACTGGTTCAGGAACAGGATCACCCCGAAGGTCGCCAGCACCTGCGCGAGATGGTCGCGCCGATACAGGTGCCGGAATACCAGCCATTCCAGCACGAGCCCGCAGGCGAGTGCGGCCGGCAGCGCCAGCAGCAACCCCCACCAGAAGCTGCCGGTCGCCGCGGCCAGGCTGACGCCGAGATAGGCGCCCAGCATGTACTGCACGCCGTGGGCGAGGTTGATGAAGTCCATCACCCCGAAGACCAGCGTCAGCCCCGCCGCCACCAGGAACAGCAGCACGCCGTATTGCAGGCCGTTCAGGGCCTGCACGAGGAAAAGGCCAGTCGTCACCGGCTCAGGTGGACATGCGGCATTCGGCGGCGAAGGAGTCGACGTTCATCTCCAGCACCTTGCGCACGGTCTCGGTCTGGAACTTGCCGTCGGCGCGCTTCGCAACCTGGCAGAGCCAGAAATCCTGCACCGGGAACTGGTTCACGCCGAAGCGGAAGGGCCCGCGCACCGACCGGAAATCCGCCGCGCGGATCGCCGTCCGCACCGCATCCTTGTCCGACAGCCGGCCGCCCACGCGCCGCACCGCACTGTCCAGCAGGAAGGCGGTGTCATAGGCATGCGCGGCATAGCTCGCCGGCACATAGCCATAGCCCGCCTCGAAATCGCGGACGAAGCGCTGGTTCTCGGGCGAGGGCATGTTCGGTGCCCAGGTCGAGGCCGAGAAGAAGCCGAGTGCTGCATCCTGCTGGGCCGGAAGCACCGCCTCGTCCACCGTGAAGGTCGAAAGGAACGGGATATTGGCCAGCCCCGCCTGGCGATACTGCCGCACCAGGTTCACGCCGAGCCCGCCCGGCATGAAGGTGAAGAGCGCATCGGGCCTGGCGGCCGCGATCTTCGCCAGCTCGGCCGAGAAATCGAGCTGGGTGAGCGGGACATAGACCTCGTCCACCACCTCGCCCTTGTAGCGCATCTTGAAGCCGGCGACGGCGTCGCGCCCGGCCTGGTAGTTCGGCACCAGGATGAAGGCGCGCTTCACGCCGCGATCCGTCGCCGCCTGGCCCATCACGCTGTGGACCTGGTCGTTGTTGTAGGAGGTGGCGAACAGGAACGGGTTGCAGCCGCGCCCCGCCAGCGTCGAGGGGCCGGCATTGGTCGAAATCAGGAAGGTCCCGCTTTCCGTCACCGGCCGGGCGATGGCGCCGAGGATGTTCGAGAACACCACGCCGACCACGAAATCGACCTTGTCGCGCTCGATCGCGGCGCGGACCTTCTGCACCGCGATCTCCGGCCGCAGCTCGTCGTCGATGACGAGCGTCTCGGTGGCGATGCCGCCCAGCTTGCCGTCGAGGTGCTTCATGCCCTGCAGCCAGCCGTCGCGCAGCTGGGTGCCGAGCGCGGCCTGCTGGCCGGTCAGCACCGCCACCAGGCCGATCTTGATGCCCGCTGCTTGCGCGCGCGCGAGCCCGGGCAGGGCCAGCGCCGCCGCGCCGCCCAAGGCTGCCCGCCTGCCGAATGCCACCATGAAAGCCTCCCCCGGCTGTGTTCGGGGCGCTTCTTACATCAACCGGCCGTGCGCGCCATGGCCGGGATGCTATAGGCCGGGGATGCCCGCCGCCCGTGCCGATCTCGGCGCCCTCCGCCTCGCCTTGCCCTATCTCCGGCCCTATCGCGGCCGGGTGGCGCTGGCCGGGGTGGCGCTGGTCATGGCGGCCGGGCTGGTGCTCGCCATCGGCCAGGCGGTGCGGCACCTGGTCGATGCCGGCTTCACCGCGGGCAATGCCGGGGCGTTGGATGCGACCGCGCTGCTGCTCTTCGGCGTGGTCGCCCTGCTCGGCGGCTTCACTGCGCTGCGCTTCTGGCTGGTCTCCTGGCTCGGCGAGCGGGTGGCGGCCGATATCCGCCGCGACGTCTTCGAGCATGTGTTGAGCCTCTCGCCCGCCTGGTTCGAGACCGCGCGCACCGGCGACATCCTCTCCCGCCTGACCGCCGACATCGCGCTGTTGCAATCCCTCGTCGGCACCGCCGTCAGCCAAGGGCTGCGGAACATCCTGACTGGCACAGGCGCCTTCGCGATGCTGCTGGTCACCAGCCCGAAGCTCGCCGGCATCGTGGCGCTGGTGGTGCCGCTGGTGGTGGCGCCGCTGGTGCTGTTCGGCCGGCGCGAGAAGCGGCTGTCGCGCACCGCCCAGGAGAAGGTCGCCGACCTCTCCGACACGGTCGAGGAGACGCTGGCGGGGCTGCGCACCGTCCAGGCCTTCACCCATGAACCCGAGATCGAGCGGCTGTTCCGCGGCCAGCTCGAGACCTCGGTCGCCGCGGCACTGCGCCGCATCGGCAGCCGGTCGCTGCTGATCCTGTTCGTCATCCTGCTCGGCTTCGGCGCCATCACCTTCGCGCTCTGGGTCGGCGGGCGGGACGTGGTGGCGGGGCGGATGACCGGCGGGCAGCTTTCGGCCTTCGTGCTCTATGCGGTGATGCTGGCTTCCTCCGGCGCCTCGCTCTCCGAGGTCTGGGGCGAGGTGCAGCGCGCCGCCGGCGCTGCCGAGCGGCTGTTCGAGCTGCTGAACGTCCGCCCCGCCATCACCGCGCCGGCCCGCCCGCTGGCGCTGCCGGAGCCGGCGCGCGGCCGCATCGTCTTCGAGCGGGTCTCCTTCGAATACCCGACCCGCCCCGGCCAGGCCGCGCTGCATGAGTTCGACATGGTGGTCGAGCCGGGCGAGACGGTCGCCCTCGTTGGCCCTTCCGGCGCCGGCAAGACCACGGTGCTGCAACTGCTGCTGCGCTTCTACGACCCGCAACAGGGCCGCATCACGCTGGATGGCGTCGACATCCGCGAGGTCGATCCTGCCGCGCTGCGCGCCAGGCTCGGTCTCGTCCCGCAGGACCCGGTGATCTTCTCGACCGATGCCGCCGAGAACATCCGCTTCGGCCGCCCCGGCGCGACCGCGGCCGAGGTGCGCGTCGCCGCCGAGGCCGCCTCGGCGGCCGGCTTCGTCGACGCGCTGCCGCAGGGCTTTGCCACGCATCTCGGGGCCAAGGGCGTCACGCTCTCCGGCGGCCAGCGCCAGCGCATCGCGATCGCCCGCGCCGTGCTGCGCGACCCCGCCGTGCTGCTGCTGGACGAGGCGACCAGCGCGCTGGATGCCGAGAGCGAGCAGGCCGTGCAGCAGGCGCTGGCGAAGCTCTCGCTCGGTCGCACCACGCTGGTCGTCGCGCATCGCCTGGCGACTGTCCGCCGCGCCGACCGCATCGTGGTGCTCGAGCAGGGCCGGATCGTCGCCAGCGGCGCTCATGCCGCGCTGGTCGCCGAGGGCGGGCTTTATGGGCGGCTCGCTGCGCTGCAATTCGACCTGACCGGCTGAGCCTCCCCGCCTGCCGATCACGTTCGCGTCGGCCGCGGCGTCCTGGCAGCGGAAACCGCGCCTTGGCCACGCCGGCGCGTTGGCGCAGCCCTTGCACGGGCGCCCGTGGGCGAGCACCCCTGCCTGCCCCCTAACTGCCCCATTGGGAGTTCGCCCATGCGCATCCACGCCGGCTGCCAGATCACCTATGACTGCCCGCAGCCGACGCCCATGCTGCTGGCTCTCAGCCCGCATCCCTCCCGGGTGCCCGACCTGATCGGGCCGCACCGGATGACCTTCGACCCGCCGCTGCTGGCGCACGACTATTCCGACGGCTTCGGCAATCGCTGCACCCGCATCCTGGCGCCGGCCGGCCGGCTCACCATCACCACCGACTTCCTGATTCGCGACACCGGCGCGACCGACCCGGTGATCCCGGCGGCGGCGCAGCGCCCGGTCGAGGCATTGCCCGACCCGATGCTCGTCTGGCTGCTCGGCAGCCGCTATTGCGACACCGACCGGCTGACCGAGCTCGCCTGGCGGATGTTCGGCCATGGCCCGACCGGCTGGGCGCGGGTGCAGGCGATCTGCGACTTCGTCCATAACCACATCGCCTTCGGCTACGAGCATGCCCGCGCCACCCGCACCGCCGCCGAAGCCTTCGAGGAGCGGCGTGGCGTCTGCCGCGACTACGCTCACCTCGCCGTGGCACTCTGCCGCTGCGTGAACATCCCGGCGCGCTACTGCACCGGCTATCTCGGCGATATCGGCGTGCCGGTGGCGGGGCCGATGGATTTCGCCGCCTGGTTCGAGGTCTTCCTCGACGATCGCTGGCACACCTTCGATGCCCGCAACAACACGCCGCGGATCGGCCGCATCCTGATGGCGCGCGGCCGCGACGCGACCGATGTGGCGCTGGTGACCACCTTCGGCCCCTGCACCATGACCGGCTTCAGCGTGACGACGGACGAGGTGCCGGGCGGGTGAGGGCTATCCCTGCACCGCGCTATTCCTGTACCACGTAGGTGTAGAACCGCACGCTGCCATCCGGTTGGTGCTCGCGGTACAGGCCCTGGATTTCGTTCTCGAAACCCGGGAAGCGGTTCGCCGCGCGCTCGAAGGCCTTGAGATAGGCGATCATCGGTCGCGAGCGCTGGCCGAGCCGCTCGCCCGGGATCACCGTCGCGATCCCCGGTGGATAAACGAGCCACAGCGTCGCCGCGATCCGCCCATCCGCCTCGTCGAGCGGCACGTAGTCCACCTTGTTGCGCACCATCATGCGCACCGCCTCGTGCGGCGGCATCGCCATGTCCGGGAAATGCTCGCCCTTGAACTGCGCGGCCTGCAGCGCGCTGATGTTCTCCGCGCGGTAGAGCGCGTGCATCTCGGCGCAGAGATCGCGCAGCCGCATCTTGCCGTAGCGCGCAGGGCGCTTCGCGACGACATCCTGCAGCACGTCCTCGAGCGGCGCGTTGTCGTCGTGCAGCTTCTTGAAGGTCACGAGGTGCGACAACAAGGTCCCGGCCTTCGAGCTCTCGCTGCCCGGCGTCAGCAGAAAGAGCAGGCTGTTGAGGTCGTTCTTCTCCGGCACGATGCGGTTCTGCCGCAGGTATTCCGCCACCACCGGCGCCGGAATGCCGTGCTCGGCATAGCCGCCGTCGCGGGTGAAGCCCGGCGTCAGAACGGTCAGCTTGTTCGGGTCGGTCATCGCCCAGCCCGGCGCGACGCGGCCGAAGCCGTGCCAGCCCTCCTCCGCGCGCAGCTCCCAATGCGCGGGGTCGCTCGCCAGCAGGTCGGTCGGCGCATCCTCCCAGGCCACCGTCTCGCCATTCGGAAGGCGCACACGGTCGGGCACGAAGGGCTCGAAGAACCAGCGCTTGGCGGGGTCGGCCTCCTTCTCCTCGAATTCGCGCCGGCTGTGGCGGATCTTCTTCCGCATCTCGATGCCGAGCCGGATGGTGTCGTCCCACAGCACCTCGCCCGAGCGGCCCTTCATCATCTGCGCGCCGACATCGAGCGAGGCGAACAGCGGGTAGAACGGGCTGGTCGAGGCGTGCAGCAGGAAGAACTCGTTGAACCGCCGATGGTGGATCTGCCGCCGCTGGCCTTCCAGGTGCGCGTCGCGGACGTGGATCTGGCTGGCCTGAGAGAAACTCGCCAGTTGCTTGTGCGTGCTCTGCGTGACGAAGATGCCGGGGCTGTCGGGGCCAAGCTTCTCCAGCCCCATGCCGTAGCGGCCGCGGAACAGCGGGTGGAACTTCATGAAGCCCGCCCAGGCCTCGTCGAACAGGATGTAGTCGCAGAGATGGCCGATGCGCTGCAGCACCTCCTCGGCGGAATAGATCGTGCCGTCATAGGTGCATTGCTCGATCACCGCGGCGCGGAAGGGGCGGGGGCGGCGCCATGCCTCGGGGTCGGTCACCAGCGGATTGTCGCGGATCGCCGCCCGCAGCCGCTCCTCGTCCAGCGCGTCCCGCAGCATCGGCCCGATCAGGCCATGGGCATTGCGCGCGGTCTCGACGAAGATCGGCACCGCGCCGCCCAGGAACAGCGCGCCGTGATGCGCCGCCTTGTGGTTGTTGCGGTCGAACAGCACCAGGTCGCCCTCGGCCAGCAGCGCCGAGAGCACGATCTTGTTCGAGGTCGAGGTGCCGTTCAGGACGAAATAGGTCCGCTCGGCGCCGAAGATCTTCGCCGCCTCCTGCTGCGCCTTCAGCGCCGGGCCCTCGTGGGTCAGCAGGTCGCCGAGATCGAGCACGGAATTGTCGAGGTCGTCGCGGAACACCGCCTCGCCCAGGTGCTCGACGAAGATCCGCCCGATCGGCGAGCGGCTGTAGAACATGCCGCCGTTGTGGCCCGGGCAGGTCCAGAGCATGTTGCCTTCCTCGGCGTAGTCGACGAGGGCGCCGAAGAACGGCGTCTTCAGGGTCTCGGCGTATTGCCTGAGGCGCGAGACCAGGTTCTTGGCGATGAACTCGGGCGTCTCCTCGGCCAGGAAGATGAAGCCGTCGACGTCGTCCAGCACCTCGACGGGGATGTCTTCCAGCCGGTGGCGGCGGACCAGCACGATGATCGGCAGGTCGAGACCGCGCTTGCGGACCAGGCTGATCAGCGCGGCCGCCTTGCCCTGCAACCCCTTCTTGCCCCAGTCGACGATCATGCAGCCGATCGCGGCGTCGGTCCGGACCACGAGTTCGGCATCGTCGTCGCGCCGGGCGCGCGTCACGGCATAGCCCATGGCCTCGACCTGGGTCAGGATCTCCCGGAGCCGGGCGCCTTCCAGGTCGGAATCGTCGAAATTCGGCGCACAGACGAGCAGCTTGAAGCGGCGGGCGTATTCCATGGGGCGGGTCTCGCGAGGGCAGGAACCCGTCCTTTCACCGGCATGGCCACCGGCATCAATGACAGGCGGATGACGTTTCCCGCCGGCTCAGGCGGCTACCGCCAGCTCCGCCAGGGCCAAGCCGCGCAGCAGCCCGGCGAGTTCCGGCTCGCGGACCAGCTCGGCGGCACGGTCGATGGTCACCCAGCGCGCCTTGCGCTGGCCACGTTCAGGGAAGCGCTTGGCGAAACCGGCGACGCGCATGGCGTAGACCTCGACCCGGCAGGTGACGCGGCGGCCGTCGGGCATGCGCTTGCGGTAGGTATAGGTGCCGACCGATACCTCTACGGCTTCGCCGAGCACCCCGGCTTCCTCGAAGGCCTCGCGGGCCGCGAGCGCATGCGGCGCGAGCTCGGGCTCCATCCAGCCCTTGGGGATGACCCAGCGGCCGGTGCCGCGCGTCGTGACCAGCAGGACCATAGGCTGGCCTTCGCCGGCGGAGAGCGGCAGGGCGCCGCATTGCTGGAGCTTCTTGCGGCCCCAGGCCGCGCCACGGGCTTTCGCCAAGCCGATGCCTCCCCGAGTCGCGTCTGAAGAGAGAGGAATAAGTATCTGCCGGGAAACGCGGTGACTGTCGATCTGCAAGTTGTGACGTGTTTGTTGCAGTGCGCCGATCAGCCGGCGGGCGGCCCGACGGCGCATGCCAAGGCATTGTTCTGGTACCGCGCGTCATCGGTCACTTCGCGCCCGACCCAGCCGGGCAGCGCGACCGCTGCCTCGGCCGAAGGCAGCTCGACCTCGGCCAGCACGAGGCCGGCCAAGTGGCCTCCGAAGACGTCGACGTCCCAAGTCAGGCCGCCATGGCCGACCCGGGTCCTGGTCTTCTCGATCACCGGTGGGGCGCAGAGTGTCGCCAGCATTGCCTCGGCATCGGCGAGCGGGATCGGGTATTCGAACTCGGCGCGCTGCAACAGCCCTGGTCCCTTGATGGTCAGGAAGGCCTTCGGCCCGGCGACCCGCACCCGCACCACCGGCTGCTGCGCGAGGTAGCCCTGCCGCAGCGCAACCCCTGGCCCGAGCGCCGCGGCGCGCCAGCCATCATTGACAACCAGGTACTTGCGCTCGATTTCGGTTCCCATCGGCCCAGCATATCGCGTCCGAGGGAGAACCACCCATGAAGCTCGGCTTCTTCACCATGCCGATCCACCCGCTCGGGCGCGACTGGCGCGAGACCCTGCGGGAGGACCAGGAGGCCTTCATCCTCGCCGACGAGCTCGGCTATTCCGAGGCCTATTGCGGTGAGCACTACACCGACGGCGCCGAGAACATCACCTCCTGCATGGTCTTCCTGGCGACGCTCGCGGGCCGGACGAAGCAGATCCGCCTCGGCACGGGCACGATCAACGTCCCCAACAGCCACCCGGTCGCCATCGCCGGCCAGGCCGCGATGCTGGATCACCTGCTCGATGGCCGCTTCATCATGGGCATCTCGCCGGGCGGGCTGCTGTCGGATGCCGAGGCCTTCGGCGTGCTCGGCCAGGACCGGGCGGCGATGTTCCTCGAGGGCATCAACATGGTGCTCGACATCTGGGCGAAGGACCCGCCCTACGGGCTGACCGGCAAATTCTGGAACGTCACGACCGAGAAGACCTATTGGGCGGAGATCGGCCAGGGCGTGATCGGCAAGCCCCTGCAGCGCCCGCATCCGCCGATCGTCGTCACCGCCGTGGCGCCGTTCAGCAAGGGCGTCACCGAGGCCGCGGCGCGCGGCTGGGAGCCGATCTCGGCCAACTTCCTGATGCCGGCCTGGGTGAAGTCGCACTGGCCGAAATACGTCGAGGGCTGCCAGCGCGCGGGCCGCGCCGCCGACCCCGCGAATTGGCGCGTGGCGAAGTCGGTCTTCGTCGCCGAGGATGATCGCACCGCCGCCGAATACGCCACCGCCGAGGGCAGCCCCTATCGCTTCTACTACCGCTCGCTGATGTCGAAGCTCCTGAAGAACGGCCGCATCGCGCTGTTCAAGGAGGACCAGTCGGCGCCGGATGACAGCGTGACCCTGGATGCGGTCTGCGACCGCCTGGTGTTCCACGGCTCGGTCAACAAGGTGGTCGACCAGATCCTCGCCTTCCGCGAGGAGGTCGGCGATTTCGGCACGCTGTTGACCGCCGGCAAGGACTGGCGCGACCCGGCGCTGGCGAAGAAATCCATGCGGCTGATGGCGGAAGAAGTGATGCCGCGGGTCAATGCCGCGATCGCAGCGGAGCGGCGGGCGGCCGAATAGGCCGCTCACCCCCGGGCGTCACACCCGGATCCAGGTCTCGCTGAAGGCCAGCATCGCGGTCGAGATGTCGTGCCCCGCGACCTTGCGCGGGATCGGCTTGCCCGGCAGGGCCTTGCCGTCCACCTCGATGCTCGCCTCGGCGCAGCCGACAAAGAGGCTCGGCATGTGGTGCTTGCCGGTCGCCGAATGCTCCGGCCCGAAGGCGAAGCAGAAGGGCTTGCCGAGGCCCTTCCAGCGCAGCCGCACCGTCATGCCGCCGCCGGAGACGACCTCGGCGTAGTCGGAGAGCGCATCGCCCTCGACCGTCGCGGCATCCAGCGGGATGAAGCGCAGGCTCTGCAGCGCCGGCAGCGGCTTCCAGGCGCCGAAATGCGAGACGTAGTTCTCGATCAGCCAGCGCGCCATCGGCTCGTTGTCGGTGATGACGACGTTGCGCTCGGCATCGGCCGCCTGCGGCGCCTGCGCCAGCACCAGCGCAATGCCCCGCCCATGCGGCGAGAGCACCACGCGGAAGAAGCTCGCCAGCGCGGTGAAGGGCCCGTTCGGGTCGGTCTTCAGCGAGACGCCGGGATTCTCGCCCGACCACTCGACGACACCCGGGAAAACGATTGGCTCGGCCATGGCTATGCTCCTCCTACGAAGTCGATGATTTCGGAAAACAGCCGCTCCGGTGCATCGACGCGCAGCGAATGGCTGGCACCCTCGATGACCACCAGCGTCGAGCGGGGGATCAGCCGGTGGATCTCCGCGGAGAATTCCGGCGGGCAGATCCAGTCGAGCGCGCCGGCGATGACCAGCGTCGGCGCGGTGATGCGCGCAAGCTCCGGCCGGACGTCGAAGCGGCGGAGAAAACCGTCCGGCTTGAAAGCCAGGTTCAGCGCCTCCGGCGAGTGGATGGTGCGGGCGATGCCGTCCTCGGCCTTCTCGGCGTCGAATTTCGCCGAGTAGAGCGGGCCCATGACGCGGTAGTAGCGCTTGAGCTCCGCCTCGCTCTCGAAGCCGCCCGACCAGACCTTGGCACAGAGCGCCTGCTGCTCGGGCGTGCCGCGCTCGGTCAGGATCTCCTGCGCGCGCGGGATGAAGCCGCCATGCGCGGCCGTCACCACCGCGACCAGGTGCGACACGGCGTCCGGATACCGCGCGGCGTGCGCGAGCGCGACCATGCCGCCATAGCTGGTGCCGATCGAGACGATCGGGCCGCAGCCGAGGTGCCGGCGCAGCGCCTCCATATCCTCCACCGCCTCGTCGAGCGTCCAGCGCGCCGGGTCGCCGCGCCCCGACCGCCCCTGGCCGCGATGGTCGAAATAGACCACCTGCATGGCGCGGGTGAGTTCGCCATAGCCCGGCTTGAAGCCGCTATGGTCGCCGCCCGGCCCGCCATGGATCGCGAAGGCCACGGGACGCTCGCGCATGCGCGGGCCATCTGGCACCAGGCCGGGTCCGTCGATGTCAAAGAAGATCTCGGTGTCGCGGATCCGCGCCCTCACGGCTTCGGCGCCCCCGGCTGGCGCAGCGGATGCGCCTTGGCGAAGCGTTCATCCGACGCACACAGCGCAAAGATGCGCGCCAGGTTCGGATAGGCTTCCAGCGTCCCGCCGCGCTGCTCATGCCCCGCGCGCAGGCTGTACAGCACGATGTCCGCCATCCCCGGCGCATCGCCATGCACCCAGGCGCCCGGCACCGGATCGCGCGCGATATGCGCCTCGGCGGCGGCCAGTGCGGCATCGAGGAAGTAACGCGACCAACTCGCGATCGCCGCCTCGTCCGCGCCGAACTGCGATGCCAGCCGCGCCCGCACGCGGGGGACCAGCAGCGGGTGGCTGTCGGCCGCGGCCATCAGGCAGAGCGCGCGCACCCGCGCCCGCCCGCGCGGATCGGCCGGCAGCAGGGCAGGGGCCGGATGCGTCTCCTCCAGCCATTCGAGGATCGCCATGGACTGCACCAGCGGCGGGCCGTCGCCGGTGACCAGCGCCGGCACCACCGCCTGCGGGTTCACCGCCATGTAGCCCGGCTGGAACTGCTCGCCGCCGAGGATGTCGACGATGCTCTCCTGGTAGGGGATGCCCTTCAACGCCAGCGCGATGCGCACCCGCATCGCCGCCAGCGAGCGCCAATGGCCATAGAGCGTCCACATCTCACTTCGCCCCCGCGACGGAGCGCCAATAGGCCGGCACCGCGGCGCCGTCGCGCCCGCCCCAGCCCTCGCCCGACGCCTTGTCGTAGATGCCGAGCGTGGTCTCCAGCACCGGCAGCTTCACGCCCAGGCCCGCCGCTTCCGCCAGCATCGTCCGCATGTCCTTGCGCAGCAGGTCGAGGTCGACGCCGGTCGCATCGCTGTAGTCGCCACCCAGCGCCTTGGCTATGCTGCCGCCCCGCGCCTTCAACACGTTCGACCCGCCGGTGGTATCGGCGAACAGGTCGATCAGCCAGGCGGGATCACGGCCGAGGTGGTTGCAGAGCGTCACCGCCTCCGCCAGCGCCTGATAGTAGAGCATCAGCGGCAGGTTGATCGCGAGCTTCATCGTGGTGCCCGCGCCCATCGGCCCGCAATGCTCGAGCCGCCGGCACAACTGCTCGAGCACCGGCTTGGCGCGTGCGAAGGCCTCTTCGCTGCCGCCGGCGAGGCCGATCAGCCGGCCCTGCCGCGCCGGGCCGGTGCTGCCGCCGACCGGACATTCCAACGCGAGGCCGCCGCGCGCCTCGATCCGCGCCGCCAGCGCCTTCGCCGTCTCCGGCCGCACCGTCGACATCTCGACCACCACCTTGCCGGTGAGGTCGGTCGAAAGAATCCCTTGCGGCCCGCCATAGACCGCCTCGATCGCCTCGGCGTCGGTCAGGATGGTGATGACGATCTCCGCCGCCCGCGCGACATCGGCCGGCGACCCCACCAGTTTCGCCCCAGCGTCCACGACCGGCTTCGCCTTCTCCGCCGAGCGGTTCCACACCGTGACGGAGTGGCCCTGTCCCAGCGCCCGCAGCGCGATCGCCGCGCCCATCCGCCCCAATCCGGCGATTCCGATCTGGGCCATCTCTTCACCCCCCTGTCGTCTGCGGGCAGACTGCCCAGGACAGATGGGGGAGGCAACACGATGGACCAGATCGTCGGCGTCATCGGGCTCGGCATCATGGGCGGGGCGATGGCGCGCAACCTGAAGCAGGGCGGCTGGCGCGTGCTCGGCTACGACACCGACCCCGAGCGGCGCCAGGCGCTGGCTGAGGCCGGCATCGAGATCTGCTTTGACGCCGCCTCGGTCGCGGCCATCGCCCCGGTGCTGATCACCAGCCTGCCCAAGCCCGCAGCCCTGCACGCCACCGCCGAGGCGCTGGCGGCCGCGAAGCTGCCGAAGCGCATCATCGTCGAGGCCAGCACCTTCACCCTCGCCGACAAGCAGGCGGCCGAGGCCACGCTGCGCGCCGCCGGCCACACCCTGCTCGACTGCCCGCTCTCCGGCACCGGCGCGCAGGCCGAGAAGAAGGACCTGGTGATCTACGCCAGCGGCGATGCCCAGGCGATCGCCGCGCTGAACCCGCTCTTCCTGGGCTTCGGCCGCGCCGCCTACGACCTCGGCGCCTTCGGCAATGGCACCAAGATGAAGTTCGTCGCTAACCTGCTCGTCGCCATCCATAACGCCGCCTCGGCCGAGGCCATGGTGCTCGCCGAGAAGGCCGGGCTCGACCCGGTGCAGGTGGTCGAGCTCGTGCGCAGCGGCGCCGCCAATTCCCGCGTCTTCGAGCTTCGGGCTGGCATGATGGCGAAGCGCGACTACCTGCCGCCGACCATGCGCAACAGCACCTGGTCGAAGGACCTGGACGTCATCGGCGAGTTCGCCCGCGACCTGCAGGTCCCGGTGCCGCTGTTCAGCGCCGTGCTGCCGCTGCATGCTGCCGTCCTCGCCGGCGGGCATGGCGGCGAGGACACCGCGGCGATCCACGCCGTGCTGGCAAAGATGGCCGGGATCGGCTGAGCAAGACCGGGAGAGGGGAGAGTTAACGATGGCCGAGAGCAACCACTACGGCGCCACGGCGGCGCGCAAGCACGGCAAGCCGGGGCGCGAGACGCGCCCGAAGAGCCTGACCGTCGACATCCACGCGCATGTCTTCGTGCCGGAAGCAGGAGCGTACGTCGCGCCGCATCTCGACCCGAAGACCATCCCGCTGTTCAACTTCTCCACGCCCGCGACGCAGGAGCTGAACAAGAAGCAGGATGCCGACCGCAAGCAGGTCGGCACCCAGCACGGCCCGCGCCTGGTGGAACTCGATGCCATGGGCATCGACGTGCAGCTCTGCGCGCCGGCGCCGCCGCAGAGCTACTACACCGTGCCCGGCGAGCACGGCATCCACGCCAACCGCATGGTCAATGACGGCATCAAGGCCTTCGTCTCGAAGCACCCGGACCGCTTCCTCGGCCTCGGCACCGTGCCGCTGCAGGACCCGGCCGAGGCGGTGAAGGAGCTCGAGCGCTGCATGGGCCCGCTCGGCTTCAAGGGCATCCAGGTGCTGACCAACGTGGGTGGCAAGGAACTCTCCGACCCCGCCTTCGAGCCCGTCTGGGCCGCCGCCGAGCGCCTCGGCGCGCTGGTGATGATCCACCCGAACGGCTTCACCCAGGGCGAGCGCTTCGCGCGCTTCTACTTCAACAACGTCATCGGCAACCCGCTCGATACCACCGTCGCGCTGCACTACCTGATCTTCGACGGCGTGCTCGAGCGCTATCCGAACCTGAAGATCCTGGCCGTCCATGGCGGCGGCTACCTGCCGGCCTATTCCGGCCGCATCGATCATGCCTGGGGCGCCCGCACCGATGCCCGCGGCAGCCTGCCGAAGCCGCCGACCGAGTACCTGAAGAAGGTCTACTTCGACACCATCGTCTTCTCGCCGCACCAGCTCGAATACCTCGTGAAGGTCTACGGCGTGGAGCAGATCCTGATGGGCACGGACTTCCCCTTCGACATGGCCGACAGCGACCCGATCGGGCACATCTGCTCGGTCGAGAGCTTCGACGACGCGACCCGCGCGGCGTTGGCGGGCGGGAACGCGAAGAAGCTGCTGGGGCTGTGACGTGGGACCGAGAGGGCTCTGCCCTCTCGGGCTCTCCCGCCAAAGGCCGAAAGGCCTCTGGACACCAGGAGTCATCGTCGGTCGGAGGACCCCCGAAGTGGGGTCCTCCGACCGACGATAGTTATTGAGGTCCAGGAGCCCTTCGGCTCCTGGCGGGTGGAGTTTGAGGAGGGCAGCGCCCTCCTCAATCCGCCGTCGCCCCCGAGCCCTGCACGACCGGCAGCCACTGCGCTAGCTGCGCATCCCAGAACGCCCCGAAGGTCGCCGCCCCGTCGCCGCGCGGATCGACGCCCGCCTCGACCAGCCGCGCCCGCTGGCTCGCCACCGCCGCCTGCGTCGCCTGCTCCAGCCGTGCCACCACTGCCGCCGGCGTGCCGACGGTCGCAAACACGCCGTGCCAGTTCACCGTCTCGTAGCCCGCGATCCCCGCCTCCTGCACCGTCGGCAGCTCGGGCAAGGCCGGGCTGCGCACGGCGCTCGTCACCGCCAGCCCGCGCACCTGGCCGCCCCTGATCGGCGCGATGGTGGTCGAGATGCTGTCCACCATCATGTCGACATTGCCCGCCAGCAGGTCCGCGAAGGCCGGCCCGGAGCCGCGATAGGGCACATGGGTCGCCTGCGCGCCGACCATCGCGGCCAG
>Ga0114976_10000437_pt1 | contig 26078 bp, 45 predicted proteins | sample S_130805_EF_Meta_FD_87319 | JGI IMG/M metagenome (GOLD analysis project Ga0114976, IMG submission 87319) | Freshwater microbial communities from Lake Simoncouche, Canada to study carbon cycling - S_130805_EF_MetaG | ecosystem: Environmental > Aquatic > Freshwater > Lake | place: Lake... | reverse complement strand
TTGCATATCTTGTATGAGACTGATTCCACTCGCCTTATCTTCGACAAGGATGAGATCAACTCGCTTACCTTTGACAAACTCTCCTGTGTCAGACTCGCTATCTGCACCATAACTAACTTCATACTCTTCCTGCACTTTCTTTCTTAGGTCAGGGTACTGCATGCGTTCTTGCCATGCATCTATCAACATCACCGCCATTGGGCCATCCATCGGTTTGAACACGCCGAAGACTAAGCACGCTGTCGGGTCATTGATGGTCTTCTCTGTGTATGCGCAATCGTAACTCTGTATGATGTATTCAAACTTAGGGAATGGTTTCTTCGCGTCCCATAACTTAAACATATCTCTTTTAACAATGCCACCCTCTTCAGGGTCAATCAGTTCGGCATAGATCTCTTGTCGACCTAGCTTCGTTCCTTCGTACTGCAATATCTGTTGTTGAAAGCTTGGTGCTAAGTTGTCTATGTTCGCGTACGTTGACGCGGTTGTCATAACGACTTCACCACTACCGTCATCAGACCTTCCTACTAAGTCAACGATCAAGTCTTTAGGACGTGGTGTCGTTGATGCAATGATCCTTGTCTCTTTACCTAACCGCACTGAGAACTGAATCATGTCCCATGCTTCTTGTAAGTAATCCCACGCCGCCAACTCATCTAGCCACGCGCCGTGATACTGTCCACCGCGGAATCGATCAGGTTCTGACGCTGATATGCCTTTGATCAATGATCCGTTCGTCAGCTTGATCTCGAGCAATGACTTGTTATAGTCTGCAATAAGGATCTCAGGTATCACGTTAAGCAATCCTGATTCACCTTCGATACATGTACCGCGTACGTCCATCGATGTCGGTGCGGATACTAACCATCGTGTGTTGGGCTGTTCCCAAGCCCACCATCCTATCTGCTCAGCAGACGTTCTAGTCTTCCCCGCACCTCGACCACCTAATAGTAACCATATCGCCCAATCACCGTGAGGAAGTATTTGGTGATCGTGCGCTTGCGTTAACCACTTCATGCGCCACGCTATCGCTATCTGTTTAGCAATGGGTAGCGATTTAAACTGCGCTTCTACTTCTTTGTCTTTAAGTAAATCAACAACATCATTCATCAAATAACTTTACGACCTCTCCTGTCGATTTATCTAACTCGTAACCTACGAGCTTTCTTATCTTTGCGTACTGCTTCTCATCGAGCTGACCATCGTCTAGCTCATATGACTTAATCTCTTGTTTAAGCTTGGTCGTTAGGAACGCGTCAGCCTTACGTTTCTCGAAACTCATTTATCAAAGTAGTCAGCAACAATAAAGAAGATGAACCCTGCAAGAAGTAATCCACCTAATATATAAAAGCCGTTTACAAGGTCGGTCATTTGGCCTGTCTCTTTAGTTCGAGGTTCTTAATCATTTCGTCAAAGATGTTGACATTGATGTTGATCGCGTCTGATTCGTTGTCACCAACGTGTGCGATCCTGTCTGAATACTTCTTAGGTTTAAGTTTCGCGGCCACCCACTTGCGAGCGTCCACTCTATTCTTTTGCCATTGAACGTACGCTGAGTCATAACGAGTCTTACCCTTGTCATCAACGATCTGTTGTGGTAGCTCATCACTGATTGCGTGAATCTCGTCAGCCAATGTGTCAGCTTGATCTTCTCTCGCGCGCGCATATATCTCCGCGAACTCTTTGTGACGCAACAGCCACTCGTACACCGCAGTCTTCTTCGGCATCTTCGCATCGCTACAAATCTTAACTAAACTCTCACCGTCAGCAATCCTATCATATCTCCAAAGCAATCTCAAGACTATAGAGCGTAGGTCTTCCACCCTTGTTACCTACAGTCGAGCCCTTGTTAGATTGTTTACTTGACGCACGAGTCTCTTCATCCTTATCTTCGTAAGATGATACGACTCTCTTCTTTGTGATAGCTGTCTCTGACATAATGCAATAGAATGTAAACGGACAATAGGGATAAGTCAAACAATAAGTAGGTACAAATTGTTTTTAGTTTGTATTTTCTTTTCGGGGAAATTTTATACGGGCGTACTACGGAAAACATACGGACGTATTACGATGATTGATACGGACGTAATACCAACCAATAACAATAAACAAATAACAATAAACAATATTAGAAAGGCGCTAGTTCGTATTCACTCAAATCTAATTTTGGTTTCTTTTCGCGCTTTACTGAATACCTAACAAAGGTTGCTTCGGGTTTATCTTTTAACCAATGTTCTAATTCTACGCGTGAATGAAAGCCACGCATTTTTTCGCCATCGATTAAACCAACATATCTATGCTGACTCATGACAGTATTGTAACACGCTCGTAGCCTATGTCAAAGCCCATTTCACCTTGGCATAATGCACGGAAAGTATGTTGCACTTGACTTCTTTCATTACCTTGATTATCAACCTTGCCGTTCCAAACACGCGTTAAAGTTTTAGCTACAAAGAATTGACCATCGAGGTCAGTCACCTTCCCAACAATAAAACAATCAGGGCATCCTTCTCTCGGCGCAAAATCGTAAGCTCGAACGATGTCACCAATCTTAATATTTTCTTTTGTACCAATCATCATTCGCTCCCAAAAATAATTTTCTTAAATATATTTAATGGTAAGTACACCATCGGCTCAACATCTTGTGCATCACCTCGATCATAACGACCACCGAAGCCATACGTCACGTCTACCAAATTGTTTACAAACACACCGTAGTAAGTTCCCTCGGTGAATGTAATCACCATAATGAATGGGATCTCTACTTCCTTGCATAGCTGTTTTGCTTTCATCCACTTGTCGAGTGAGATCATATAGCGTGGATATGCGTTGAACGATAATTTCTCACGATGTTTGAATTCTATAAACGCGTAAGGATCTTTACCACGCATCGCTAACCAATCAAGTTGATATTTGAGTGGTAACTTTTGTAGCGTGCAATTCCACTTGGCTTCTAAAAAAGTTTTCATTTTGTTTTCGTGCGTGAGGTCAACTTGTGATTCATACATTGGACGTGCCATGATTAACTTACCTCCACAAAAAGTTCTGCGTCAGGATAATTTTTACCATGCACCTCGATGAACAACTCCGCGTGATTTTTACACTCGAAGTTGCTCTCGACGATCTCATCGGTCACCGCATCAATCACCATGTAGCTCATGCTGTCACCTCTTCCATGTCGCGGAGCATTGCAAGCTTGACAGCGCCTATAAACATATAAGCGTCCTCAAGGTGATCGAAGTAGAACCTCAGCGCGTCAACGCAGTGAGCGGTAGTGTAGCGAGGATAGTCTTGCATAACCTCGAACCGCACGCCAAGATCCACAGCAATCTCGTGCGCCTTGCGATTGTGGATGTAGTCATCCTGATCCCATCCGCTTTTAAACTCAACGAATGTGAACTGCTCAGGAACCTTGACTGACCAAAGACCTGAAGCATCGTAGTACCCTGTCACAGGTACAAGAGCTTCACGCATGATCGCGTCATGCTCAGGACTGTACTCTTTTAAACCGTTTACGCTTAATGTTCTCATTATTTTCTCCTTAGTAAATTCCAACGCCACGTTTTTCAAGTAAATTTTTAATTGCTTCAAGCTGTCTGTTTGTGACAACCATATAACCGTACGGAGCGCAATGCATGTTGAATGAATCAACAGCCATGTAATCAGCGCTTGCAGGTGATGCGTGCATGCCTAGGTCAACTAGGTCATTGTCTGTGAGTGCGTAGTAGAGTTGCATTATTCACCATCCTTTTGAATGTAATAGTCAGGTAAAAATTCACCGATTAAACGGTCAAAAACTTTAACCATGTCACCCCTGTAAGTCATCCATGATGCAGGATGCCATGCATTATCTGAATCAACTGTGTTAAGAGGACCGCCTTTACCAAACAATGTTACGATGTATCTTTTTGCTTTCATCACACACCCCCAATGCTATCAACTGATAGCTTTTTAATTTTGTAAGTGATGAATGAGTTAGAGATTTGTTGAAGCTCTGCATTAATACGATCAATAGCAGGGCCTGTGCCTAACACTTTAAGCTCTAAGTCCTCTTCATTAAGTTTAGTTAGTCTAGCTAACTCTGCGCTATTAGATTTGCCACCATCGATTAAATGGTAGTAAGTTTTACCTCTGAAGTTACTGACATTTTGAATCCTTTCGCTTTTATTTAACCGAACCAATGTGTTCGTAGGTGTAATATTATATTAAACAACAGGGATGTCAATACCCCAACCAAACTTTTTTTAATTATTTTTATATGAGTTGGCACGGTTCTTGCATGCACAAAAAAGAGGCATTTAAAGCCTCTATTTGCCTTAGGGTAGGGTAACCCTTCACCCTGACCCCAAAAGTGCCTTAAAACGCTTAAAAATGGTCTTTAAACCGCCTTTCCTGCGTTAAGTATCGTATTAGCACAAGTGAATATCTTTTGCGCTGACTTGTCATCGATCTGATTATCCTTCAACCAATGCTGAATGTATCCACGGGACTCTTCTAACCCATTTAAGCCTAGGATCGAGCATAGGATGTAAGCTACTGACTCAGCCTCTACCTCACGAATATCGTGTGGGGTAGTTTCAGAATCTGACATAGTGTGCTCAGTAGTGTGACCTAGTACGATGTGAGCGAGCTCATGGAAGGTTGTTTTGTGTGGGTAGATAGCAATAGGATTGATCGCGAAGCTGTGGAAGCTTGCGTAACCTTGCACATTACCGTCAGCTGACTCGTAAGCATTCTCTTTGATAAGCAATGTCTCGAGGGCTTTTTGCTTATCCCACTCAGGTGTGACTTGCGTTTCAACGTAGTCTTCACCCTCTGTTTGGTGCACTGTGAACCATAGATCGCGTGGCATAAAGAATCTTGAGAACTTGCCTTCGATCTTTTTGCCTGCCTTATCCTTTTTAGGTACTGTTACAGGTAAAAGCATTGCGTAAGCTTTAGATCCTTTTTTAACTTTGCGACCAAGCTCATTCCATTTTTTAAGGGTTGCTACGGGGCCAAGCTGTTCGTCACGTTGGCTGACTTGATCCCATAACCATAACTGATTGCCAATGCTGTATTGATGGAAACGGCTGTAACAAGTTGATAGAATGCCTTCTTTGTTTACAGCTTCTTTTAGTAATTCTGCGAATGGTACTGTTTTCATGGTCATCCCCTTATCTTGAAGTTAATTTAACGGTTATGATTTCTTGTGCTTTAGTATTGCGAGCAATAACTTCGGCAGGTACAGAGCATTCAGCGAATACTTGTTTGAAATCGACAGTTGAACGGGTTGAGACGATAACGTTGGCTTTGTACATAGCGCCTTCGTATATGCCTTGACCTTCTTCTTTAAGGTTTGCCTTGATAGCGTCTATCTTAGCGGTAAGATCAGCTTGTTGAGCTAGTAGTAGACCTAATGTGTCTACTTGTGTGTTTTGTACTAATGTTTTCATATATTTTTCGCTTTCATTTGTTTATTTAAGTTATCTATCAAGTGATAGTGATGTAACTATATATTAAACAATCAAGAATTACAATGGCCTAAATCAACTATTTTTGATTGATTTTACTTATCAAAACTAGGGTAGTTGGCACGGTTTTTGCCTGTAAAGCATACTTTACATCCGTTTTCACTCAAATCATTGATTTATATAGAAAAGAATGAAAACAATTTGCATGAAACTTTAATAATTAAACGCAAAAAAGTAATATATATTACACAAAAAAAGGGAGCCGAAGCTCCCCTTAATTTAATAGCAATCTGTAACGATAACCATTACTTGTTCATAACGTACATAGTTACTTCAAAGCCGAATCTCATTTCTGTAGCTGATGGAGTTGTCCACATAATATTATCCTTTTAAAAGTTATACACACCGTGTGTATGATCGTATTATGTACCGTACGCTTTATCGTACGCATCAAGAAAACCATTAACCTATGCTAGTTTTTCTAGCGATCTCTTTAGCTATCTTATGGCGCTTCTTACCCTTTTCAGTCTTTTCTAATAAGGCATAGAGCTCTTTTAAATCAAACGCCTTGAGCCTAGGCTTGCCGTTCCTTGTTTGCATAGGGTTGGCGTGTCGTTTGCTTTTGTGTGTTGTCTGCGTTGCCATTAATACCTCGCGTAAGCTTGTTTGTTTTTCATTTTCTCATGCATATCCTTTATAGCTTTTTCATTGAATGCTTCAGGGTGTGTCACCATGATCGAATGAATAGCGCGATCAAGTGTCTCCCAATACGCACGCCTTTGATGAGGTACTAACCTCTGAAATGCATGCACGCTTATGTTGCTTGCTGACTCTTTTAATAACTGTCTTTCTTTTTCTGTAAGTAAAATCATTTTATCTCCATATAAAATTTATGACAAGCTTTCCAAATATCCCATGCATCCTGCATAGCCCAACTCCAATACTCCCCATCTTTTTTTATTCGAAAATCATGGTGCTCAGGTTTCCAATTATTTATAATGTGCTCAGTAAATTCTTTTCGTATATTTTCAGTATTCAATTACCCACCCCGCAAACTCACCCATCCTAAAAAATTCTTTTGCATCATCAAGAAAATAATTATCCATAGGAATCTGTACACCTGCGAGCGACATTTCTTTATTTATGATGTCTTCAGCTTCTGCGCCTTGCTGTATCTTCCAATGCCACGTCAATCGTTTCATGACTGTACTAAAGTATCCGCTGTGATCACATATTTTATCAACAATGATCAGACATCCACCCACCTTTGCTTTGTCTTGAATTGCATCGAGTAATCTTTGTCGCTTGTCTACAGGTATAAACATCATTGTCAAAAACAAAATGTAAACTTGTGCTTCGGGTATATCGATGTCTGTAATGTCTGCATTCATCACGCCAATTTCTTCCATGCCAACCATGTTGTTGCACATCTGTAAACTTTTTTCTATCGCTAACACTCTTCCTTTGCGCTCATTCGCTAGTGGTAAAAGTTTTCTTGATAAGTTTCCTGTCGATGCACCGATGTCAACAACTCTGTTACCTTCGGTTAAATAATTGCGCGTGATATAAACTACAGCGTCTGTAATCATGTCGTACCAAGGGAGCTGTTCCCTTACATGTTTATCGAACTTGTTTGCAACCTCTCTCGATTCAAACGTCCATGACTTCATAGTGGTAACCTCTTTGCTATTTCGTGAATGACATTGACTGTGACTGCTCTACCACAGCGCTCATAACGCTGATTATCAGATACGAGCGATCCATCGCTATACCACTTCGTCCAATCATCGGGAAACGATTGCAAGCGCTCACACTCGAGCGGTGTAAGCTTTCGTAGTGATGAGCCTACTAACACGCCGTGACGATCCTGAGCTGTGATTGTAAATGAGGGTTCGTTATGTTCTTTGATGCGTCTACCATTTTGTCTTTTCTCTTTGCGGTCGGGAGTGAGTACAGCTTTGACTTCGATGTAAGGTACATTGTTACCACCTGTACCCATGTTAGCTGTAAGCGTAGGGGTGTAGTCACCCTTTATATCTCTGAAGTGAGTGCGTCTCCATTGGGTTGTGCGAACATGTCCATCTGATTCGTCGATGACTGCTCGAGTTCCGCCACCTTTATAGTAGTGTGCGTCGAGCGTTGGTAAATAGTTTGTTGAAACCCGTTCCCCTTCTCCTTGTGTTTCTTCGCGCGAGACATCATTCTCTGCAAAGCACTCTCCGATAGGAAATACTTTTGGTCGGGCTCTATCTCTAAGATTTGCGACAATAAAAACTCGCTCCCGATTCTGTGGGACTCCGAAATTTTTGCTGTTAACACATTCCCATTGAACGTCATACCCAAGTTCATCCAACGTAGCGAGGATGACTCCAAAAGTCCTTCCATGGTCGTGATTAAGCAATCCTTTGACGTTCTCAAGGAAAAGATACGGTATTCTTTTTGCTTCAGCAATTCGGCAGATTTCAAAGAAGAGAGTTCCTCTTGTATCCTCTGTAGAGAAACCTGTACGTCGACCTGCGACGGAGAAAGTTGCGCATGGGAATCCTCCAACAAGGAGGTCTGTATCGGGGATCTCTTCGGGTTGAATATCTCTAATGTCTCTTCCATCGGGTGCGTCCTTAAAATTATATTCGTATATGCGCCTAGCTCTATCGACGATTTCATTTGACCAAACGCATTGGTGACCTGCGCGTTCAAGACCTAAGCGAAAGCCACCAATACCTGCAAACAGTTCAATGAATCTCATCGTCATCCATTTTCTTTTGTGCTTCGCGCTGTTGCTCTCTCTCTTCTGCGCGATCATTGTCTTCTTTTAAATCTTGAGTCATTTCTTTTACAATCTGCGCTATCAGTTCTAATCGAGTCATAGCTACGCTCCCTTCACAATTGATTTGAGATCGTCCATAGCTGTGTCTTCCACCCAACCATTGACGGGTTTCATGAAACGCTTTGCTACCTTCTTGACATCGTAACCAAGAAACTCTTCCCACTCTCGGTCAACATCGCTGTTAAGCATCTTGACACGTTTGTGTGGAAGCCATCCCATGATAAGCGTTGTCCATTTATCTTTACGACTTACTTCAATCGCTACATTGCGATGATGATTCACTAATACTCTTGCCATGATTCGCTTTCCTTTCGCTTTTATAGATCGACATTGATCTAAATACAAGTATAACACGAAGTTAAACGTATGTCAACCCCCTATTTTACTTTTTTTTAGTTGTTCCAAAAGTATTTTGGTGGTTTCAAGTAAATCGGATTCGTCAAACCCGTAGTGCTTAGCAAACCCTTTGGTTCCCATACCATGCACTCCACTCTGTCCTCTATGGTGCTCGGGACATAAAGGAACTGCATCGTAGTGGGATGCCTTGAGCCCGATGCCACGCGCCTTGGTTCTTGGGTGATGTATTTCCGCAGGAGTTTCTCCGTAGCCAAGCTTTGCACATACAATGCAACCAAGCTGAGCAACAGAATCCAAGTGTTTCTTTTCATCTTTGGTCATTGAAGCGCTATTGCAAATAGTGCGATTAACAATACGACTAGCAAAATAAAAATATCATTGCTGTCCATTATGTTTCTCCTTAGATTTATAATAGGTGCGCATAATTTTTCTATACTCAGCCCATCCCTCCATGCCAATTAATAAAATGAATGCAATCCACCAATACCAATCAGCTTTAAATGTGTACAATAAAAATACTGCTACAAACTCTGCCATGATTAATCCTCACACACGCCACTGCGACAAGCACGCGCAATGATCTCGTGTTCGATGTTTTCTAGTGCGTCTTTTGCTTCGTTGTCATCATCAATACCGTGATGACTTTCAATAAGCCTTACAAGATTTTTAAATTCATCAAACTCAATACTTAAATTATTTTTGAGTGTGTATGATGTGTAGTACTCTATCAATGATGTGTTGTTCATTGGTTCTTGAATCATTTTTTTTCCTTTTTAGAAGCTATGTAAGCTAAACGAATAAAATAAAATACCAATACAGCAAGTACGCGTTGCCAAGTCCAATCAACGCCTGTGTATGTATACCCTGTAATTGCAAAAAAGAATGCATCGAGTAACCCAACATAAATTGGAATGACTAAAACAAAGAAAAACATTGTCTTTGAAAAGTCTAAAAATTTCTGTGTATTCATTATATGGTTATCTTTCCTTCAGCTCTTAAATTAGATTGTTCTGTTCTCCAAATATCAATCGCTGCCTGCGCCGCAATTAAATCCCATCGAAGCTTCTCTTCTTCTTCCATTGCAACTTTAATGCCATCGAGTAGCGCACTGTATTCAGGATGAGCGTATGCTTCGCGCTCTTGTGCACCAATAGCAGTTTCCATACATTGCTTCATAAGCATTGCTTTTAATGACTTGCGATACTCTTCTAAATAATTTCGTTCTGCCTTTGCTTTAGCGTGTGCCTTTGCATTTTTTAAAATGTAATCAACCGCTTTGTGTGGGTCTCTAAGTTCCATTACTCTATCTCCTCAATTTTCACTTTTAATTTCCCTGCTTGATCTTCTGCCCAAAAAATTCTTAAATCAACAATCAACTGATCATCTTCATACACACCCGCATGCGTTAATGCATCGAGTGGCGCTTTAAGTAAGTTGTCTAAGTCGCGTCTTCGATTGTCAGGTCTCCACGCTTCGATAGTCATCTTAATCTTTCCCTTTAAATGCTTGTTACATTTTTGTAAAATGATTTCGTCTGCCACGGCTTTTCTGTACTCCCTTCCTTTTTTACTAATTAACATACGACCTTGGAAAGTTCTCCAATAAGTATTGACTGACGGAGGGAACGGTAAAGTAAGCTCCATCAATGTACCGACGTACTTTGCGCAGGGACGCGCTCACGAATAGCTTTAGCAATCTCATCACTCTTTAATTCAAGCGCAACATTAGCACAAGCGTCGCGCTCTCTTAAAATAGACAACTCAAGGACTTCAGCAAACTCTTCCATTGTTTTAAGCATCTCTTGATTATGTTCTTCGACAGTAATCGTATCTTTCTCAAACGAAAACAATCCTGTTGAATCATCCATTACAAGTTTCTGTTCTTTCTTTTCTTCTTCAGCCATTATTCCGCTCCTATGCCATGTTTACGTTCAACTGCTCTTGCAAAATGTATCGGGTACATTGGATCGTGGGGATTAATATCCTTTACCAAGTCCCATACATCGTCTTCAGGTAGCGGTTTGTTTTTATAAGCGACCTCAATCTTTCTAGCCGTTTCTAAAATATTCATCGCGTACCCTGCTACAGCATCATTCTCAAGACTTTCGTCTTCAGGAATGTATATCTCACACATCGCCTCTAAAGCATCAAGTAATTGTTTATTTACTTCGTTAGTCATACCATTCACCCTCCTTTCCGCGGTTGCCCTTTTGCCATTGATATAAAACATCTTCCCTTAATTTTGAATCCTTATGATGCATATCCCATCGACCTAAGAACTCAAAAGCTTTGTCTCTATCAGCAATTCTTTTTTTAATAACATCTCGAACCAAACACTGATAAAGAAATTCTCGACTCATGTTACCTTTGTCTACCATTAAAACCTGCCACCATCTTCAAATACCATAACAAAACCATCGGGCGAATCTAAAAACTGTTGACTTTCTTTATGATACCAAAGCTTATACCACTCTTCATGTTCACCATTACGTTGCTTCTCACACATTAGATAAGCATCAGGCACATCATCAGCAACTTCTTTTCCTTGACTAATATCATGCTCTTTCTTTTTGTTGCGGTGCATAAGTAATACATTATCCACTTGATCTGCAATAGCACCACTACCTTTAAGATCTGTCTTAGAAGGCATAAGCTCTTGATTGCCAAGTTTTCTAATATGGTGTACTAAATGTATATGCATATTATGATCTCTTGCAATTGCTGTCAGCTCATCGACAAAAGCTTTCTGCGCGTTGTAGTCGTCTTCAGCCTTCATACATTTCATAAGTGAGTCTATAAACATATGTTGAATTTTTAATTCGATGGCACAGTATCTAGTAACCGCAATAATTTGATCAGGCGTCATCGTACCTTGCTGATCATATAACCAAAGTTTTTCTTCTGTAAACTTTTTAAACTTTTCAAGCGCTGATTTAAAATGATTTGCTTTATCTTTAATAAAAGGATTATCTAAATCTTCACCTGCAAATTGTCGCAACATGCGATAAATAGTTTTGCTTGGTTTCATCTCGAAAGAAGCTATACATACACGTTGCTTTTGTTTAATCAAGCTCAACGCTACTTGACCTGTAATTAAAGATTTGCCACCACCATTACTTCCTGCATAAACCGTAACCTCACCCGCCCTAAAGTGAAATGTTGCTTCAGCACCCTTCCAAGGTGTAAAACATTTTTCATCAGGCTTCGGATTTTTTATGTTCTCTTCAATGTCATCAATAAATACACTGACAGGACGAACCTTCTGATACTGTTCAGTTTCTTTTAAATACTTTTCGAAATCTATTTCCTCAGGCGTCAAGAATTCCACTTAATAATCCTTTACTATCTAAAATTTCAATATCTACTTTTCCACAATTAAAAATAAAAACTCTTTCAGGCTTGCATTTATTTATCTTTTCAAAAACTTTAAGCATCCTGTTAGAATTATCACCCCTGATGAATACAACAAGTCCAAACATACCCCTGAAGTCAAAAGAATCTAAGTTGTCTTTAGGTTCTATCAAAACAGCAGGGTATTTTTGTGTGTCTGAATACTTGTGCCACACACCCTCATAATGTGGATCACTATCTTCGCCAACCCAAATATTAATTGCTTCGGGTGTAACGCCATTTTTTCTAACCTCAAGAAGTTGATCTAGCCCAATCATATAGCTTTTCTTAACATGTTGATTGGTATTCCCGCTTGAGAGCTTGGCTCATCAAAATCTAAATAACGCTCCTGATTTAAATATGTGGCGGGCATAGGCTCAAAACCCCTTATCCACTGATCAGTTAATTTCATTTTTTCTACATGACTGATAATTTTGTCCGCAATTTCATCTAGCCCTTTAGATTGCCATTTCTTTTTGCAATCTGCTTTTGACTGCTTGCGCTCCCCACTTGGCCATGCGCTCCAAAAATCATCAAACCTATCTGACTTTCCTGAATATATGTTTTTTGGTTTTTTGTTATTTGTTGGTTGTTCTTGGTTCGTATTACGGTCGTATGATTCTCGTATTACGTCCGTATCCTTACCCTTTTCTTTTGCCCATCTTGTGTTCACCGCATTACGAGACTGATTACTTTTCGCTTGAAACTTTTGAATAACAGCGTCACATCGTTTGTGAACATAACCATTCTCGGTCTTATCGAAAAACTTTTCCAATACAAATACAATAGCTTTCTTTTCATCATCACCTCTTATTAATAAGTCATAAAACAAAACTTCTAAATCTAAAGTTAAAGGTGATTCATTCAAACAATATTGATCTATAAGTTGTTTGTATGCGCCGTGTTGAATAAGCGTTAGTTGAAATGCATCAGCTCTGTAGTCTTTAATGTTGAACTCAAAATAGTGCATATCTATACTCCACCAAATAAATCAGGTCGCAAATCTTTCCTTTTTACTTTCTTGTTTGTAATTCTTTCTATCGTTGCACATAACGACGCGCTAGGTAACTTTCTACCACTCATGATTAACGAAAGCCAAGTCTTTGTGATACCAAGACTTTTAGCGAATATTACTTTACTACCGTGCGGTTTGTTCTCAAAATAATCTTTCAGTTGCATTTTGCTCTCCTTTCTGAAATTAACTCGATATTACACAATTAAAAAAAAGATTGCAACAAATAATTAAATTATGCTATATTCGCTTTACTCAAATACTTTATTAGGAGGAAAGAGAATGGAAGCGAACTATAAAAAGTTTAGAAAAGTACCACCCTATATGACTAAAGCAGGTATCAAGATAGGCTTGCTCTATCAAGAACCCTTTGAAGCTCGTATAGATAAAGACGCTTATAAGTTACAAGAAGCACTGCTTGCACGAAAACATAAACCTGTCAATAGATTTCAAATAACTCCTGACATGTTGATTGTGATAGTGTCTGTGATAGTTTTAATTGGCTTTATCCTAGGAGGTTTTTATGGATGGCTATGAAGACGATTATCAACAAGCTATGTGGCATCAGGCGCATCAAGAACGACAACAAATGCTGATACAAGCGTTGACTCGTGCTGTAAGTGGAATTGCAACACCTGACGATTGGAATATGATCCGATTTGAATGTGGATTGTCCGATGGTCAATTTAGAGACGTTAGATTTAATACAAACTTAGGAGAAAAGAATGAGCTTAGTAGCGAAAACAGAAGGTGGTAATAGTAATTTTATCCCTGTACCAACAGGCATGCATCTTGCTAGATGTTATAGAATTATTGATCTTGGTACACAAGAATCAACGTACATGGGCAATGTAAAACAATTGCATAAAGTTATGTTTCAATTTGAAGTGCATTCAGAAGACGCCCAAGGAAATGCAACAGTAACATCTAAAGGTGATCCAATGACTGTCTCTAAAAACTTCACACTTACTTTGGCTGAAAAGTCAACGCTAAGAAAAGATTTACAAACTTGGAGAGGTAAAGACTTTGCACCTGAAGAGCTTAAAGGCTTTGAGCTTAAAAATGTTCTAGGTCAATGGGCAATGCTTTCAGTTGTAGAAACTCAAAATAATGGCAATACATATACAAATATTGCTACGATCAATCCTGTACCTTCCTCAATGAAAAAGAATGGTTTACCTGAAGGTAAAAATGAATTAAAACTATTCTCTATTGATGACGTTGACATGGAATTGTTTGAGTCGTTCTCTGATAATCTTAAAAATAAGATTAGGCAATCCCCTGAATGGGAACGTTTACATGGCGGACCTAGTGCAGGCAATTCTGCACCAAGCGCAAATTTTGATGACATGGAAAGCGATTTACCGTTCTAACTATGGTGATTATTGCGAATAACGCAAATCACCCTGATCAACAGCCCATAAAGCTTGTAAAAATTTGCAGTGAATGCTATGAAACAAAGCCTTCTACAGATTTTTATAAGTCAGCTATTAATAGGGATGGGTTGTGTGGTCAGTGTAAAATTTGTCACAACAAAAAAGTTACTCAAAGCAAAAAAAATAAAAAATTATTATCTTTTAAACAAGTTGCACCACACAAGAAGTTTTGGCTTAAAGAAAATAAACTAAAAACAAAAGCACATGGAGAGGTAGGTTACGCAATCCAAACAGGGAAATTAGTTAGACAACCTTGTGAGCGATGTGGAACCGAAGAGAATGTAGTTGCTCATCATGAAGACTATAGTAAACCGCTTGATGTTGTGTGGCTATGTAAACGCCACCATAAGGAAAGGCATATGGAAATAGATAGAGAAAATAAAAATAAGCCAAAACCTGACATGGTCAATCACCCCCCACATTACACCCAAGGTGGGATTGAAATGCTTGATTACATTAGGGCTAAGTTTCCACCTGAGCAGTACATAGGTTTTTTGCGTGGCAATATTGAAAAATATAATACGCGCATCGGTCTTAAAGATGACTCAGTTCAAGAAGCAGCAAAGATAGAATTTTACGCCAAAGAATTACATCGATTTTTAAGAGAGGGATAGCATGACTGAGCAAAGCAAAAGTTTATTTTACGCATCAGAACCACCAAAGATTCGCGCATCAGAATCAAACCATTGGTACACGCGTGACGGCATACCTCAATATACAATGATTGGTAAGAATGGCAAAGAGCGCAACACTACATTAAGGGATGCAAGAGAGCATGATTATGTACCCTCAGTGACTACGGTATTAGGTGTAGCAAATAAGCCTGCGTTAGTAGCATGGATGCAAACTCAAGTTTTAATGGCGGCTCTTACATCAACAAAACGAGAAGGTGAATCAGAGCAAGACTATATTGATCGTATTATTCAAGATTCAAAACAACAAGGACGTAACGCGGCTGATCTTGGTACAGAGATTCATACAGCTATAGAATCGTTTTTTGAGGGCATTTCGCATGATAAGCATCAAGAACATGTTCAAGGGTGCGTTCGTTCGTTAGAAGAGCAATACGGAAGAGTTGGATGGATTGCAGAGCGTTCTTTTGGTCATGAGCTAGGTTTTGCAGGAAAATGTGACTTACACGCAACAAATGACCCTACAGGTAACGGAATTGTGGTAGATATTAAGACAAAGGATTTTACTGATCCTAAAGATGTGGTAGGATATGATGAACACTTAATGCAATTATCGGCATATCGAGTGGGGTTAGGTATACCCAACGCTCGCTGTGCCAACATCTTTGTCTCTCGCACGCAAGCAGGTTTGTGCAAAATAATCGAATGGTCGGAAGAAGATTTACAAAGAGGCTTTGAGATGTTTTGCTCATTATTAAAATTTTGGCAATTAAAAAATAAACACAAGTAGAGGTAATTATGCTTAACGAAGATTTAATCAAACAAATATTTTTTTACTGTGACAACAATGATCCTAATGGCTTATATACCGATCCACAAGGTGAGCCGTTAGACATCATTGAGTACGCCCGTAAGATTGAGGCTGTGATTTCTGACAGCGTTCGTCTTAAAGAGCATGCTCGATGCGTAGAGATTGTACGATCACTCAACAAGGATGTAGCAAGAGTGTTGGAGGATCGTAAGTAAGCTCTCTCGCAAAGAGCCTTAAAAAAGGAGATAATCATGATAGAAACTCTAGCGCTTACATGTTTGGCGCAGACAATGTTCATGGAGGCACGCGGTGAGCCTCAAGCAGGTCAAATCGCCGTAGGAATGGTCTTGTATCGACGCGCTGACTTTAATCCAAAACGCGTTTGTACTGAAATGGCAAGACCTATGCAATTTTCTTGGTATGGCAAGCTTAAACCGCCCGAGCGTAGCTCTTATGAACTCAGACCATTTATATTACTTGCACAAAAAATCTTAACTTTTAAAGTTAACGACACATCGAAAGGAGCTGATCACTTTCATGAAATCAATCTTAAACCTAAGCCTACATGGGCTAATCGCAAACCAATCAGAGTAGTCATCAATAATCACATTTTTTACTAATGTCTATAGATTTGAGGATAAATATATGACCAATAGAGAATGGATGTTTGGTATTATAGGAACTGTAGCCGTAACCACTATGATGCTTGTAAGTGTGGACATCACAATCAATAAGTTTGAACCGAAACCACTCAAAGACAAACGCATCAAGTGCGTTGACGGCGACCTATGGGAAGAGGTGCGTCCGCATCTTTTTATCAAGAGCCATCTACAATGCTTTGAAGAAGGGAAATTTAATTCGAGATGACAGACGATCAGATACTATATATCGTAAAGGATGTTGACTCTTTTTTAATGAAAGAAGTTCAAGACTTTCAAATTACGGCGATTGATTTAAGCGCTATTGTAAACTCACGCCTAAGAATGTTGAACGCTTCAGAGGGGTCAGAAGAAGATTATGATGACCTTATAAATCATTTAAATAGCCAAACTGTCATCTTACCGAAACAAATACATTAGAAAATGAAGAAAAGAACATTTGAAGAACTAGCAAAAGTAGTTAATGATCATATAGAAAAATATGAAGATACAACCCGCAATAGAATTAAGATTGCAACAGGAATTAATAACCACAAGCTTGACGAGTTAGAGGCTTTAGGATTGATTAAATTGCCACCTAAAGTAAAAGCAGGTATGAATAGTAGAACTTGGAGATGGTATAAGACATGACAGTCCTAAGAACAGAGGAGCATTGCAAAGCTATTTACACATTACTATGTAAACTGCCTCCGTTCGACAAGATTAAAATGCCTACAGCTTCAAAGATTATATGGGTTATATCAGATCGAGACGATGTTCTTGGTGAGTATATCCCTGATCCACACACCATTACTATATCCCTAGCAAGACAAGATCACTTTGAAAATATATGTAAGACTATCCTTCATGAGATGGTGCATATGTTACTTTTCATACAAGGAAAATCTCATTACGAGAAACATGATAAGACATTTAAAGCTTGGACTGCAAAGATTGCAGGTATATATGGGTTTGACCCTAAAGAGCTTTAGTTTTTTGGCGGGAAGCGTTTAGTGACGCTTTCATATTGAGGACCATACTTACCATATAGATATTCAGCACCTATCAATGGAATACTTAATGCGCCTGCTACACCTCTTACAGGTGCAGGAACTGTGGGTGTAAGTGCTGTACCTGCGGTAAGTGCTTCAGCGGCAGATAATAATCCACCACCAATCTGACCTTTTTCAAATCTTTCTCTTGCAGTATCAGCCGCAAAGCCCGCACCCAAACCTGCTAATGGACCTGTAATGCGTGAGTGTTTTCCAATAAATTCTCCCATGCCTCTTGGGATAGATTTAAATCCTTCTTTAACTCTTTGAAATTTCGTGAGAGGCTTACCTTCTAAAGCTTGTGGGGGAACTAATAAACCTGTATCTGTAGCTGTTAATGGACCCATCTTTAATACAGGACTATCTTGCATGATAATGCCTGACCTTCTCATACGCTCAATTAATTCTTTATTTTTAGCGGCTTGTTCTGCTCTGCGTTGAGTCTCTAAATTAAAGCCTGCTTCTCTTGCTCGACCCGATGTACCAAACTCTGTTGTACCAAATCTAGGATCTGTTGGAGGTATGCTTGTAGCAGGTGCTTTAGGTTTATTACCCATGTATTCACTAAAGCCTAATCCTGTACCTAATAAAGCTCCTGTTGCAGGTAGTAGTGCTTTATCAAGAGGAGATCTTTCTTCAAGCGTTTTTGGTTCTTCATCTAAGTGAGCAGGAAGAGCTTCTACAGGAGAAAAGTTATCGTCTTCTATTTGTGTTTCTTCTTGCACCTCTTCGTCTCTTTGTACTAACGGACGAATCTTATCAATGTCTTCTAAATAGATTCTAGTTTCTTCAGGAATAGACTCAGGGGTTTCGCCATTTTTTAAATAGCGTTTAGCTACATTAGGGTTAGCGTTATAAGCAACAAGCGCTGCTCGTTCGTTACCCTGAAACATGTCAAGGTTTTCTTTAAACAATCTTAACCCAATGTCAATATTATGATTTGGATCTTGTAAATCTTCTACTGAGTATCCATAAGCTTTGGCATTAGCAGGCATGATTTGCATAATACCTGTAGCTCCTTTTGGTGACTTGCCTTTAGTTTGGAATCTGTTTTCACGCCAAGCAAAAGCTAACGCAAGATCAGGATCAATACCTACCTCTTGAGCTTTAGAGCCAATTAAGAACGCGTTGTTTTGTTGTTCTTTATTAAGCTTAACTTTTGTGAAATCCATTTCCATAGCTATTCATTTTCCTTAGCATTTTGTATAGCCTGCCAAAGACTTCCACCTTTTTTAGGTTGAGCGGATGGCTTATCAGATTCTATTCTTGCAGGTGTAAATCCATATTTACTCAAGATATTACCAAGTTTATTATCGTAACCTACCTTAATTGAATTGTATTCAGTTGATCCCTTAAATTGTCTTACAGATCCATTAGGATGGCTTTCTTGCCATTGTGCAAATTTATTTGCTAGAGCGCTATCGTATTCAGCACGAGCTATAATACTTTCTGCTTTAAGCGCGGCTACTTTTGGATTGTCTGAAATTTGTGGACCTACGTTGCGCACGATGAGTCGTTCGTTATCAGAGACTTGCCCTTGACCTTTAAATACTTGGCTGAATCCTAATTCAAGTTTAGCCATAGATCTAGCTACCACAGCGGCAGCGTTAATTTCTTCTTGTGTACCACCTGCTTTACGAACAATATTTTCAATATTAGAAACACCTACACTAATATCACCAAACTTGAGAGGTTCGCGAAGGATTTCACCTACAGTAGCAGCAATACCAGGTCTTGCTAAGATACCGAATGCATTCTTAGTTTTTGGATCAGTCGCTATACTGTAAACAGCTTTAGCATCATTGATCTGATCAACAGCGCTATCACGTCTTGTTTCAAGAAACTCAATATCTTTTACATTTGATTTTGCAGTTTCTTTAACTGTTTCTTTTTCTCCTTCAACTCGAGTAGCTCTTTGTTGTGGTGTTTCAAATTGTTGAGTAACTTTTCCTGTCGTAGAAACAACATCCCGTTTACCCAAAATACCTTTGTCTTGATAGTACTGATTAAATATTGCTTCACGCTCAGGTGCAGGCATGTTTCTTGTTGCTTTATCTAGCTTTTCAATTTCTTTTACTTGTTTAATAGTAATGGTTTCTGTTGGCTCACCAATAACAGGCAATGTTGTTTTTGTTGATCCGTAATCTTTTTGCTCTAACTCAGCTTCTTTCTGTTGGTTGTCGTACATCTTTTCTATGAAATCGCGTGTTTCTTTAGTCGGAGCAGCAGCTATCATAGCAGGTGTAATACGTTTACCTGTTGTTTGGGCTGATTCAATTAAAGCGTAAGCATCAGGTACAGTCATTTTGTTACCTGCCAATGTTGTAGGCTTTACAAGCGCGCCATCCTGACCAATTTTGCCTGACAAGACATCCCTGAGGTACTGTTTACCTTCAAGATCTTTTTGTAAAGCGTAATCTTTTTCTAGTTGACCAATCTGACCTGTGCGTAATTCATTCTCAAGCTTTGCTCTTTCCATTTCTGTTTGTACTTCTTTTTCGCCTGCTTCCATGTACCCTTTTGTACCAAGACCTAAACCTTCAAAGAAGTTTCCTGTTTTACCTGGTGTAAGAAGACCTGCTCCTAAAGCAAGAAGCTTAGGATTGTAATTTAATTGTCTTTGTGATGCCTTATCAATTAGGTTTTGTAAGTGTGCATCGTACTCACGTCTTTTTTGTTGTAGACGAACAGTCGCATCATCAGCATAAGCTTTTTCTCTTGTAGCTTGTTTTGGAGCTTCAGGAACTTCCGCAGGAATTTCTTCAGGTAGCTCGTTGGTTTGAAATTGTTCGAGTGCCATAATTAATTTCTCACTTTATTTTTTAAACGATCTGTAATATGAGAAGGTAGTTTTATAGATCTAACGCTACCACCTTTTTTAGCGCCAAATATGCCTTGGGAAATACCTGTTGCAATAGTGTTTGCAATTGAGTTTTCATCTATACCTGCAGAGCTTAATAGAGATCTAATTACACTTGATGTTGGCTTCGTACCTGTTCCTGTAGATGTTGTAGTGCTAGGTTGATTGCCTACGCCCATCATACCACCAATAGTAGAAGCTAATCCTGAGATTTGTTGTAATGGACTTAATCCGTACTGCCCACCCGTGCCTGGCCCAACTTTTTGACTTGTTTCACCTACAGGGATAGATACAGGGAATAACTTAGCGTAATTTTGAGCTTGAAGCATTGGGTAGTCTAATTGTTTTTGACCTAAGTTTTGTTGCTGTGTTCCTAACTCACTTAATGTTTTTAATCCTCCCGTACCAATTTGATACTGATCTTGTGCAACATTACCTAAACCTTGACCTGCTTGTAGTTGACGGCTTAAATCAGCTTGAGCCGCTGTCATTGCAGTATTGTAACCTGTGTTTAATGCATTATATTGTTGACCTGTTAAGTTACGTTGCATTTCAGCTAACGTTTGACCTGTAACATTAGCTTGACGAGTTGATCCAAAGCTACCTGATCCAACACCTGCACCTCTTAACGCAGGCATAACGCTACGTTGAATGTTTTGATTTTGTAGACGAGCCATTTCATCCACAACATTTGTTGTGTATGGATTCATGTATGCGCCAACCATAGAAGGAGCAGCTGTTGTACCTGAAGCGCCTAATAAAGAAGCCGCGTCACCTGCTGTTTGTGCACCACTAAACGCCGCGTTTGGTGCCATTTGAAATGCTTGTTGTTGTAAAGGAGAGAAACCTGCAACACCGCCTTGTTGAATAGCATTTGTACCTAAGTTAGCAATATCTTGTAGGTAGTTTGTATAAAACTCAGGTAAGACTTGTTGTCTTTGTTCTGTTTGGGTGATTGTAGGTAACGGTACACCTTGGAATATATCAGCCATTATTTTGCTCCTTTAAGATAAGCCAATGGAGATTTACTCTTTGGCGGTATTTTGTGTGTAGGTGCGCTTCGTTTATGTGCGCGAATATTTTCTCTAAATGTATCTAGCATTTTAGCACCTGCTTTGTTAGATCCATTACCTAATTGTGCTACTGTTTCTGCATCGATAACGTATTCACCGTCAGCAAGCATTGCAGGAATGTCGTCAGATTGACCGTCACCTGCTCCTTGTACATAAGCACCTTCTCTATAATCTTGTCTACCTTCTACTACAGGTACGTTTGGATTATGGCTATCTGACATAGGGATATTTGGGTTGCCATGTGGTGAACCACCTTGAGCGTATGTTCTTGATGTTGAAATTTCTTCACGCGGTGCAAAAGTGCCATTAGGCATTAACATAAATGGTTGTTGAACAGGACCTTGTCTTAATCCTGTCAGTAATGGATTGTTTGCACCACTAAATTTAAATGTTGGTGAAGTAGAGAACGGTGTTTGCTGTGGCATTGCAGGACCTTGTGTAGGCATAGCGGGTCCTTGCGTAGGCATAGCAGGACCTTGTGTTGGCATTAAGTCTTGTCTTTGTTCAGGCATACCATTGTTATAAGCTATTGGTCCCATGTCGTCGTTGATTTCCATTTCGTAAGGATTTTTATAATCATAAAATTGACCTGGTAACTGCACATCTCCTGATTGAACAGTATTTGGATTAGAGAAAGATGGTGAAGTATCTTTTACTAAATCATAAATAGGTGTTGTGATAGGTGTTGTGCTATCATTTTGTGCATAGAAATCTGATGAAAGATATTGCGTATTATTTGGATCTAATCCAAGTTGGAATCCACCATCAGGTTGTTGATTGTATGATCTGAGTCTAATTGGTGTTCCTGTAAGACCATCGTATTGACGAGCAACACTGTTTATATAATCATATTCAGTTTGACCTGGTTGCAACCAAGGGCTTAAATTATCAGGATAGAATGATCTAATTGCCTTTAATAAGTCAGCTTGATTCCATCCACTTTGTAAGTCATTATAAGTTAAACCTCCAAGTGAATCAGATGGAGATGCGGTAGAGGTAATTGCTAAATCGCTCATACCACCGTCAGCAAACTTTCTTATTGCTCCACCTTTTTTAGAGTTTAATACATCTGATGGTTTTATATCTGATCCATAAGAATAATAAGATGATGTAGCTTCAGGTGTAGTTACAGCTAAACCGCTCATAGGAGCAGAAGCTGTTTGTGATGTTGCCATAAGCGGTGAACTTGCTACAGAAGCTTGCGCGGCAGGCGTCACTGAGCTTGTAGTTGTGTCATACACTAAATCACCACTAGCGTTATAAATATTTCCGTCAGCGTCTTGGAAGTATTGTGGTGCTGTAGTTGTTGTAGGTGGCGCAGTTACTGTTCCTGTAGGTGACATTGTTGAAGGCATTGAAGGCAATCCGCCTGTAGGTGGTGTTGGACCTGTTGGAGTTGAAGCACTTGGAGAGACAGATCCGCCACCGAACGGAGATATACCTAAGTTTTGGTAAAGCTGTGAGTAATCAGTTGGTGTAGTAGGTGTACCGTATTGTGAATAAGGAACAAATCTAGCTGCGCCTGTTGGTGTTGTGCGTGGTTTTAATGTACCTAACGCTGTCATATCAACACCTTTGTTTACAGGTTGTTCCGTTTGTGAGTTAATCAACGCTGTAAGTAATGCACCTAATCCTGCACCTGTTATCGTTGGATTATTTTGCGCAAAACCTAAAATAGAATCTAAAATACTTCCTGTAGTTGATGTTGTGTTAGTTGTTGAAGGATTAGTTAAGTTTGTTTGTGTTGCAACAGGTGTTGTAGCGCTTGTATTTGTTGAAGTTACAGATTGTGGCATTTGATTAGCTACAACTTGATCTATAAATGATGTACCACCGTCTGCAAATCTTGGTACAGACCCGCCGTTTCTAAATAATGGTGTTGCTAATCCGCCTCTCACAGAGCCTCCGTCTTTTATATATGTAGTGCTACCTGATGTATAATCACCGTAATCAAAATAATCACCCAAGTCACCATACATGCTTGAATCAAAAGCAGGCAATCCCATAAAGTCTTCAAAGAAACTAAATGAATCATCTACAACATCAAAATTTGAATCATAATAATTACCTGTGTCAGGTTCGTAATAGTATCCATTACCGTACTCTAAAACTAAACTACCTGTGCTATCGTATATATCACCCGCAGCGTTTTGAAAGAATTCGCCTACATCAGATCCTGTGTCTGCGTTTGGATCATAGCCACCGCCATCCATAGTACCACCTGATATTGGTGTGCTTGGGTTGTAGTAGATTAATGTTCCACTTGCGTCATAAACGTTACCACTAGAGTCTTGAAAATATTGATTGCCTGTTTGTGTCGTACCGCCTGTAGTTCCACCTGTAGTACCGCCCGATCCTGTGCCTGCTTCAAAACCAAAGTTACCTGTATTAGTACCTAAGTTAGTTCCACCAATGGTATCGTTTGGAAGACCAATAACTTCACCTGTAGACATGTTTGTACCTGATACTACATAGTTAGGTTTACCATTAGTCATGCCGTAGTTTGTATTAAGCCAATTTTGAGCTTCGCTGATAGGTACACTTGAAGGAACTTTTATGTTGTTAACGCTACCTGTAGTTCCTATTCCTGTGCCTGTGCCCGTTCCTGAACCACTACCTGATCCACTTCCTGATCCACTACCTGATCCTGTGCCTGTTTGTGGTTTATTTATTGGTGTAAGTCCTGTTGCTCCTGTATTTTTTTGACCGTATGCGTAACCTAAAAGACCACCGAATAAAGAGCCTAATAGAGGACTAACTGTGTTTTTTTCCATGCCAATTGTTGGATTTGCCATACCTGCATCAGCGGCTGACGTGATTGTAGTAGGAGCTGTAGCTATTGCGGGTTTTCCGCTTAGATTAAGGCTTGTGGGATCAACTGTTTGTGGAAGTGCCATATTTTATCCTTATGCTATACCCAAGCTTTTAAGCCAATTTGTATCTGTTACAGGCGTTAATCTGCTTACGTCCACTTTGGTTGGAGGGGTTTGAGTTTGATTTGATTGTAAACCACCTGTCGGGGTTTGTGTAGTAGTATTTGTTGTAGGCGTTGTCGGTGTTGTCGGGGTCGTAGGTGTTGTTGCAGGCAATGCACCTGTAAATGGGGTCAATGTTGTTGGATCTTTTTTCTGCGGGGTAACATTAGCGGTAACATTGCTCGGCAAGTTACCTGTAAATGGTCTTAATGTACTTACATCCACTTTTGAAGGAGGTCTTGCCTTGGTTGGTACAGAAGGTCTTTTAGGATCGTTACCTAAAATTGCATTTACAATATTATTAGTCACTACACCCTTTGTAATATTTCCTAGTAAATTACTTCCAACATTAGTAAGGTAGTTTCCTACACTTGAGCCCGTGCTAGGTGTTGTAGGCGTTGTAGGGGTTGTTGGAGTTGTAGGCGTGGTAGGTGTTGTTGTATCTGTGTTCGGATATGTAGGTAGTTTTGAATAGTCAGGCGAAGGAGAATTTATAACATCCGCAAAACCTTGATTTAATTTTGCTTGTGAAATTAATTGATCTTTTGTTGCTTGATCAGTTGTGTTAAAAATTCTATTCAATAAATCAATTTGATCATTATCAAGATCATGTCCAACCATTACATTTTGATCTATTTTTGCAATGTTTGCATTTGCATTGTTATAGTCTTGTTGGTATTTAGCTGCTTCTGTAAAGTTACCGCTACGAATAGCTTCCATTATTTTAACTTGTGCATTATTGGCAATAATTTGATCGCTAAATATTGAATATTGATTTGAGTAAGTATTTAATTTATTCTCTAATCCAAGCACATAATCTACATCAGCTTGATTTGTTTTTACCCAATCAGAAAAAGATCCTTTGCCTGCTAGATAATCTTCATATGAACTGTTTAATTGTGGGGTAAGCGTATTAAGCTGTGGAGCTAATGTGTCATTTATAATCTTTGCATATTTATTGGCTTCTGCAACATTATTTGCATTTTTATATTCGTTATATTTGCCTAAGTTATCATCAAATTCTTGTTTAACAGGTTGATATTTTTCAAGCATTTCATTATATTTATTTGCACGACCTTCAAGATCGTTTTGCATATCTTGTTTTGTTTTCCATGTTGGATTGTTTGTTAATTCAGCATATGTTGTTTCGATTGAGTTTGATAGGTCATTAACAATAGGAACATTTTCTCTTAATGTATCCCATGTCCTTACAATACCTTGCTGAACTATACCGCTTAATCCTGCCATAGATGCGGCTTTTGCTATATCAGCACCTGTTACAGCAGCTACTGCACCACTCATAACAGCAGATCCTGCAGCACTACCTACAATTTGTGCTAATGTTCCACCACCTAATGCATCAACAATTGGTTTTGATAAGAAATCACTTGGACTAAATTCAATACCAAATGAGCTTGCAATAGACGGTAATGCAGGCGTTAAGCCTGCCGCTACAATATCGCCTATCCCACCCCCATTGAGGGCAGTGACAGCTACCCTAGATATAATGGTAGATGTTAATTGACTTAATCCTAAACCCGCAGGACCCAACACAGCTGTTAA
>Ga0114976_10000434_pt1 | contig 26127 bp, 27 predicted proteins | sample S_130805_EF_Meta_FD_87319 | JGI IMG/M metagenome (GOLD analysis project Ga0114976, IMG submission 87319) | Freshwater microbial communities from Lake Simoncouche, Canada to study carbon cycling - S_130805_EF_MetaG | ecosystem: Environmental > Aquatic > Freshwater > Lake | place: Lake... | reverse complement strand
TGGTGGTGCAGGGCACCACGCTCGAATGGCTGATCAAGCGGCTGGGGGCGGCGCTGCCGGCGCATGTCGGCGGCATCGACCCGGAGGAGGCCGAGGCGCGCCGCATCGTGGCCGCCGCCTCGCTCGCCGAGATCGAGCGGCGGCTGGACGACCCGCTCGAGGGCGCGCTCGCCGCCGACCTGGTGCACGAGTTCCGCGACCATGCCGGGCATTCCGGCCGGATCGCGGCCAATCGCGGCGCCGCGGCGGCCGAGCGCGCCAGCCGGCGGCGGCTGCGCCTCGCCGCGCTGGAGGCCGCGCGCGACAGCCTGATCGCGCATCACCGCGACGGCCATATCGAGGAGGAGACGCTGGTGAAGCTGGAAGCCGAGCTCGACTTCGAGGAACAGCGCATCCGCCAGGTGCTGGGCGACGAGCGGACGCCGGCCGAGAGGGCCGAGGCCGAGGCGCGGCGGGAATACCGCCGGGCCGGCGCGCGGGCGCATGCGTAGTTCATGGCCTGAAACGCCGGGCGGTCCGCCGCGGCCTGCTCGCGCTGGCGGCGAGCACGCCCGGCGTGACCGCGGTCGAGGACCGGATCGCCGATGCCGCCGAGCGGGTCTATGCCTGACGCGCCGGCGCGGTACGGTTGAGGCATGACCGCACCGCCGCCCCTCACGCAGCAGATCAGCTTCCTCTACGTCGAGGACCTCGCCGCCGGCCGCCGCTTCTACGAGGGCGCGCTGCGCCTCGTGCCGGTGCAGGTGCAGGAGCGCTGCGTCATCTACGCCGCCGCCCCCGGCGGCCGCGCCTTCCTCGGCATCTGCATCGCGCGCGGGCCGCGCCAGACCGACGACCCGCGCCGCGTCGGCGGCGTCGTGGTCACGCTGGTCAGCCCGGATGTCGAGGGCTGGCACGCCTGGCTCGCGGCGCAGGGCGTGGCACTTCAGGGGCCACCGGCGCTCTCGGCCGATGGTGGCATCACCCATTTCTTCTTCCACGACCCGGCCGGCTACCTGCTCGAGATCCAGCGTTTCGAGCGGCCGGACTGGCCGGCGCCCGGCGCCTGAAGGGCCCGGCGGCGGAACTCTTTGGTCGTCTTCCCGACTTGGTGACCCCCGGCCGCCATGTTACCGGTTCCGTGCGGATCGCCACCGACCGCGCGGAGGAGGGGAATGTCATGACCAGCAAGTATCTCGGGCTCGGGCTGCTCGCCCTGTCGCTCGCGGCCTGCCAGAGCACGCAGCAGGCCGCCACTACCGTGGGCAACACCGTCGTCGCGGGTGCGACCAGCGCGGGCAGTGCCGTCGGCTCGGCCGCGAGCAGCGTCGGCACCACCGTGACCTCGGCCGTGACGCCGGCCCCCGCGCCGGCCCCGGCGCCGGTCGCGCACAGCACGACCCACACGACCGCGAAGAAGGCCGGCAAGCCCGCCAAGGGCAAGCACGTGAAGACGGCCGCCTCGCGCCAGGCCGGCGACGGCGCCTACATGGGCGGCGGCATGGTCGTCACCACCCCGGTCGGCACCGGCGTCGGCACCGGCGACGGCACCCGCGTCGGCACCACCATCCCGGTCGCGCCCGGCACGCAGATGACCGCGCCCTCGGCCGCCACGGTCCGCTGAGGCCATACGGGGCGGGCCACCCGGCCCGCCCCAACCTGTTGTTTTCAAAGCAGATTCACGCCTCCAAGCCATTCGGCTTTTCGGCGATCTGCTTTATTTCTGCGCCAGCAGGTAGTCCGGCAGCCCGGTCACCAGGGTCTCCGGGAAGACGGTGCAGAGCACCACCGTCAGCACCAGCATCAGGAAGAAGGGCAGCGAGGCCTTGGCGACCTCGGTCTGCTCCTTGCCCGTCATGGTCTGCATGACGAACAGGTTGAATCCGACCGGTGGCGTGATCTCGGCGATCTCGACCAGCAGCACGATGAAGATGCCGAACCACACCAGGTCGAAGCCGGCATGCTGGACCAGCGGGATGACGATCGAGGTGGTCAGCACGATCATCGAGACGCCGTCGAGCGCGGTGCCGAGCACGATGTAGACCACGGTCAGGATGGCGATGATCCCATAGGGCCCGAGCTCGAGCGCGGTGACGCCCGAGGCGAGCGCCGCCGGGATGCCGGTCAGTGCCATCGCCTTGGTCAGGAAGGCCGCGCCCGCCAGGATGAACATGATCATGCAGGACAGCCGGGTCGCACCCAGCAGGCTGTCGAGGAAGCTCCGCCAGGTCAGCGAGCCGGTGACGGCCGCCAGGATCAGCGAGCCGAGCACGCCGAAGGCCGCCGCCTCGGTCGCCGTCGCCCAGCCGATGAACATCGTGCCGATCACCGCGATGATCAGCAGCGCGCAGGGGATCAGCTGCGCGCTCTGCCTGAGCTTGGCCCGGAACGGCATGCGCGGCTCGGGCGGCGGCTGCTTCGAGGGGTTCAGCAGCGCCCAGACCACGATATAGGCGCTGAACAGCGACATCACGAGCAGGCCCGGGATGCAGCCGGCGATGAAGACCCGGATGATCGAGACCTCGGCGGCGACCGCATAGACCACCATGATGATGGATGGCGGGATCAGGATGCCGAGCGTGCCGGAGGTGGCGAGCGAGCCGATCGCGATGTTCTCGTCGTAGCCGCGGCGCTTGAGCTCGGGCAGCGCGATCTTGGACACCGTGGCGCAGGTGGCGGCACTCGAGCCGCTGACACTTCCAAAAATGCCGCAGGCGAGGATGTTCACGTGCAGCAGCCGGCCCGGGATGCGCCGCACCCACGGCGCGAGGCCGTTGAACAGCTCCTCCGACAGCTTCGTGCGGAACAGGATCTCGCCCATCCAGATGAACATCGGCAGGGCGGCGAGCGTCCAGGACCCGGTCGCCTCCCAGAAGGCCGAGGCCAGGAACAGCCCCGGGTTCGGATGCACGAAGGTCATCGCGATGTAGCCGACGGTCGCCAGCGCCATCGAGATCCAGAGGCCGGCGCCCAGCAGCAGCAGCAGGACGACGAGCAGCAGCAGGGCGAGGGTGAGCAGGTCCATCGCTCAGACCTCGGCCGAGAAATCGCCCGCCGCGGCGCGTTCCTCGGCGGCGGCGACGTAGCTGGGCTTGAGATGGCCGGCGACGCGGACCCATTCGTCGAGGATCGCGATCAGCAGCAGCCCCGCGCCGAGCGGCATGGCGCATTTCGGAATCCAGAGCGGGATCGGCACGGTGCCCTGCGCGACCTCCTCGATCTCCCAGGAGAACAGCATGTCGTGGAAGGTGAACCAGGTGACATAGGCCATGATCGCGGCCGCCAGCGTCAGCACCAGCAGCTCCATGATCCGGCGCGCGCCGGGGCCCAGCCGCTCGACCCCCATGCCGACGCGGATCAGCTCGCCCCGCTTGAAGGTCGCGGCCAGCGCGAAGAAGGTGGTGGCGACGCAGAGATAGGCGCTGACGTCGTCGGCCGCGGGCAGCTGCATCTGCATCTCGCGCAGCAGCACCTGCAGCATCATGACGGTGAAGATGCCGAGCAGCGACAGCGCCGCCAGCGCCGCGCCCAGGCCATAGAGCGTGTCGAGGAAGCGACGCATCAGCCCGCGCCGCCCCGATCGGACCGCGCCGGCCCAAACCCCTGCATCGCCATCCGCTGTCCCTTCATGCCCCGAAGCAGCTTCGCCGCCGGCTACGGGCGGCGCAAGGCCCGCACAGGCCCGGCGCGCGGCAGCGCGGCACGCCCTGCCTGCCGCGCGGGCAATCGACCGCCGCCGGCGCTATTTCGCGCGCAGCGCCTCGACCAGCTTCTTGCCGTCCTCGCCGGCCTTCTCGATCCATTCGTTCGCCATGGTCGCGCCGATGGCATCGAGCCCGGCGCGCACATCCGGCGGGATGGTGCCGATGGTCAGCCCCCTCTCGGCCAGCCGGTTCTGGGTCGCGGTCTGCGCCTCGAGCGCATAGGCCCAGCCGCGTTCCTCGGCCCGCCGCGCCGCGTCCATGATGGCCTTCTGCTGGTCGGCCGGCAGCGCCTCGAGCGCGCGGCGGGAGATCAGCACGGCGTTCTTCGTCATCGAGAAGGTCGCCGGCGTGAAGAACTTGGCGTAGTCCCAGGCCGAGGTGTCGACGCCGGTCTGCGCGCTGGTGACCATCGCCGTGGCGATGCCGGTGGCAAAGGCCTGCGCCAGTTCCGCCTGCTGCACCAGCACCGGGTTGGCGCCGATCAGCGCGGCGAAGCGGTTGGTCAGCGGCGAGAAGGTGCGGAACCGGCTGCCCTTGAAGATGTCGAGGCTGGTGATCGGCACCTGGGTGTAGAAGCCGGCCGCCGGCCAGGGCACGGTGTAGAGCAGCGAGATGCCCTGGCGCTGGAACCGGCTCTCGATATAGGGCCGCTGCAGATTGGCGAGCTTCCGCGCGCCGGCGAAGTCCGGCACCAGGAAGGGCAGCGCATCGGCGTCGAAGAACGGGTCCTCGTTGGAATAGGCGGTCAGCAGGATCTCGCCCAGCTGCACCTGGCCGGTCTGCACGCCACGCTTGATCTGCGGCATCGGCAGCAGCGCGGCGTTGCTGTGCACGGCGACGGCGAGCCTGCCGGCGGTCGCCTGCTCGATGTCGGCGACGAATTCCTTGATGTTCCTGGTGTGGTAGTTCCCGTCCGGATAGGGCGTGGCCATCTGCCACCTGGTCTGGGCCTCGGCCCGGATGGCGATGAGGCTCAGCGCGGGCGCCGCGAGCGCGGCACGGCGGGTGAGAAGCATGGGTGTGGTCCCCGGTCTGGTGCGGCCGGAGTGTGGCCGCGGCCTCCGGGGGATCGCAAGACCCGTGCCGCTGCGAGGGATTGCGGCGCGCGCCGCGGGATGGGACGCTTCGCGCCGAGGGCGCCGCAGAGCCCCCCCGGGAGGAACCCGTGCAGGAACCCGTGCAGGAACCCGTGCCGATGATCCCACGCCGTGCCCTGCTTACGGCCGCCGCGCTCGCCGCCGCGCCGGCCCACGCGCAGCCCGAGCCCTTCCCCTCGCGCCCCCTGCGCATGCTGGTGCCCTTCGCGCCGGGCGGGCCGCTCGACATCAACGGCCGCCCGCTGGCGGAAGAGATGGGCAAGGCGCTCGGCCAGACCGTGGTGTTCGAGAACAAGCCGGGCGCCAACGGCATCGTCGCGACCCAGCAGGTGGCGACCGCGCGGCCGGACGGCCATACGCTGCTCTACACGACCGGCAGCTTCGTCGGGAACACGGTGTTCTCCCCGGTGCCGCTGCCCTACGACCCGTGGAAGGATCTCGCGCCGATCACGCTGGTCAGCCGCGGCAACGGCATGCTGCTGGTCGGCCGCGCGACCCTGCCGGCGAAGAACATGGCCGAGCTGGTCGCGCTGGCGAAATCCAAGCCCGGTGGTCTCTCCTGCGCCATGACCGGCATCGGCAACATCACCCATCTGGGGCCGGAGCAGTTCAAGGAGTTCACCGGCGCCGAGCTGCTGACCCTGGTGATGCAGGGCACTGGCCCGGCGATCACCGCGATGCTGTCGGACCAGGTCGACCTGACGTTCTCCACCCTGCCGCCGGCCGAGCCGCATCTGCGCGCCGGGCGGCTGCGCTGCTTCGGCTATACCGGCGAGACGCGCATGCACGCCTTCCCCGAGGTGCCGACCATGCGCGAGCTCGGCTACCCCGACTGGGTGCTCATCGGCATGGGCGGGCTCTGGACCACCGGGGGTGCGCCGCGCGAGCGGATCGAGGTGCTGCACCAGGCGGTGGCGAAGGCGGTGGCGACGCCCATCATGCAGCGCCTGCTGCGCGAGGCCGAGACCGAGGCCGCGCCGGTGCCGCCGGAGGAATTCGCCGCCTTCCTGCAGAAGGAACTGGCGATGCAGAAGCGCATCGCGCAGCGCATCGGCATGCTGAAGGAGTGATCCCGTGATCGAGACCCAGGTGCTGATCGTCGGCGGCGGGCCCGTCGGGCTGACCGCTTCGCTCCAGCTCTCCCGCCTCGGCATCCGCAACCTGCTTGTCGAGCGGCATCCCGGCGTCGCCAAGGTGCCGAAGGCGCGCGGCATCAATGCCCGCACCATGGAGATGTTCCGCCAGATGGGGCTGGAAGCGGCGATCCGCGCGGCCGGCCTCGCGCCGCACCGCTTCGGCCTGATCGTCTGGACCGAGAGCCTGGCCGGCCGCGAGATCGAGCGCCGCGTCCCCGGCCGCGCCACGCCCGAGAACATGGCAAGGACCGCGACGCCCAATTGCCTCTGCGCCCAGGACGACCTCGAGCCCGTGCTGCGGCTTTATGCCGAGGCGGAGGCGAAAGGCGACATCCGCTTCTCGACCGAGATGGTCAGCTTCGAGCACGACGCGGAGGGCGTGACGGCCACCATCCGCAACCGCGAGACCGGCCATGAGACCAGCGTTGCCGCCGACTACCTGATCGCCTGCGACGGCGCGCAGAGCCGCGTCCGCCGCGGGCTCGGCGTGACGATGCTGGGCGAGGAGAAGGTCTATGACAGCGTCAACATCCTGTTCCACGGCAACCTCAGCCCCTGGACCGCGCATCGCCCGGCCGCGCTCTATTTCGTCGAGCAGCCGGACCTGCGCGGCACCTTCCTGACGATCAACGGCGAGGATCGCTGGGGCTTCCTGATCCACAGCCTCAGGCAATACGGCTGGACGCCGGCCGACTTCACCGACGAGCTCTGCACGCAACTCGTGCGCAAGGCGGCCGGCGTGCCCGACCTCGCGGTGCAGGTGCTCGGCATCTCGCCGTGGGAGGCCTCGGCGATCGTCGCCGAGCAGTATCGCCATGGCCGCGTCTTTCTCGCCGGCGATGCGGCGCATGAGGTGCCGCCGACGGGCGGCTTCGGCCTCAACACCGGCGTGCAGGACGTGCAGAACCTGACCTGGAAGCTCGCCGCGGTGCTGCAGGGCCGGGCCGGCGATGCGCTGCTCGACACCTACCACGCCGAACGCCAGCCGCTGGCGGACCTCACCGCGCGCACCAGCCTCGCCAATGCGCTCTCCATGGGCCGCACCGCGAAGCAGGCGACGGTGGTGGTGGCGCGGCCGGAATTCCTCAACGAGCAGGGGCTGATCTTCGGCCAGACCTACGACAGCGCGGCGGTGATCCCGGACGGCACGAGCATCACGCCGCTCGCCGAGCGCATCACGGAATACGTGCCGGTCGCGCGCCCCGGCTGCCGCGCGCCGCATCTCTGGCTCGAGCGCAAGGGCGAGCGGATCTCGACCATCGACCTCTTCGGCCATGGCTTCGTGCTGCTGGCCGGGCCCGCTGGCGAGGATTGGCTGCAGGCCGCGCGCGGCCTGCCGATCGCGGCGCACCGCATCGGTGGCGACCTGATCGACCCGGAGGGCGGCTTCTGCGTGCTCTACGGGATCGAGCCGGACGGCGCCGTGCTGGTCCGGCCCGATGGCTACGTCGCCTGGCGGCGCCGCAACGGCCCGGCCGAGCCGCTGGATCGCGTGCTCGGCCGGGTGCTGTGCCGCGAGACAGTCGCGGCCTGACGGCTACTTCAGCCGATACGGCTTCGCCTGCTCGTCATAGGCGGGGTAGCCGAGCAGCGTGCGCAGCTCGGCCGGCGGCAGCGCGCGCGCATCCTCCGACCCGCCGGCCTTGATCGTGGCCAGCCCGGCCTGGATGCCGGCGATGGACGGCGAGAGCATCCCCGTCGGGAAGGTGCCGATCTTGAACCCGAGCCTCTCGGCCTCGGCCTGGCTCGGCGTCGCCCGGGCGCCACCCGGCGAGAGCACGACGAAGGAAGGTCGGCCGGCGGCGGCCTTGATGCCGCGCGTGATCTCCTCGTCATTCGCCGGGCTGTCGAGGAAGAGGATGTCGGCGCCCTCCTCGACATACATCTCGATGCGCGCGACCGCCTCGTCGATGCCCTGGGTCGGCCGGCAATCGGTGCGCGCCAGCACCAGGATGCCGCTGTCCTTCGCCGCGGCGACGGCGGCGCGGATCTTCATCCGCGCCTCCTCGCGCGGGATGCAGGGCTTGCCGGCGCTGGTGAGATCACGCGGCGTGATCTTGTCCTCGATCAGGATCGCCGCAGCGCCGGCCTGGCCATAGGCGCGCACGGTGCGCTGCACGTTCATCGGGTTGCCGTAGCCATGGTCGCCATCGGCCAGCACGAGCAGGTCGGGCGCGGCGCGGCGCACCATGGTGAAGCTGTCGAACATCTCGCCGAAGGAAATCAGGTCGAGATCGGCGCCGCCGAGCCGCGCCGCCGCGCAGCAGGAGCCTGACAGGAAGGCGGTCTTGAAGCCGGCGGCCTGGGTCAGCTTGGCGCTGATGCCGTCCCAGACCGCGGGCATCGGCACGAGGCCAGGCGTTTCCTTCAGCAGCGCGCGCATTCTCTCGGGCGGGGTCATGGGTGTTCCTTTTCCTCCTGATGCGCGCAGCCTAGCCGCCTCGCCCCGCGGCACAAGCCGTTGACAGCCCCGGCGTGGCGCCCGCCCAATCCCACGCAAAGGGAGGACCACGATGCCCACGCTGCAACGCCCCGATGGCGAGATCCACTACGAGGTCCATGGCAGCGGCTTCCCCGTGCTGCTCTTCGCGCCGGGCGGCCTGCGCTCGCGCATCGCCATGTGGCAGCCACCCGCCGAGGGCCCGCCGCGCCCCTGGGTCGACTGGACCCGCGCCCTGCCGGCGGCCGGCTTCACCGCGGTGGCGATGGACCAGCGCAATGCCGGCGCCTCGCGCACCGCGATCGAGGCCGATCACGGCTGGCACACCTACACCGCCGACCATCTCGCGCTGATGGATCACCTGGGCTTCAGCCGCTTCGCCGTGCTGGGCGGCTGCATCGGCGGGACCTATTGCCTCGCCGCGGCGCAGGCCGCGCCGGATCGCATCCCCTGCGCCGTGCTGCAGAACCCGATCGGCCTGCATCCCGAACACCCCGAGTATTTCCCCGGCAGCCACGCGGAGTGGAGCGCCGAGCAGCGCGCCGCGCGGCCGGCGTTGTCAGCGGACGCGCTGGCTTCGTTCGGCCGGAACATGTGGGACCACGACCTCGTCTTCGCGCTCGACCGCGGGGCCGTGCGCGCCATCCGCACGCCCTGCCTGCTGCTGCCGGGCACCGACATCCCGCACCCCGCCGTCACCAGCGCCGAACTCGAGACGCTGCTGCCGGACGTCGAGGTGCTGCGGGATTGGCGCGGCCCGGCGCATCTCGCAGCGCAGGAACAGCGCGTGCTGGCCTTCCTACGGCGGTACTGCGCTTGATCGCGGCTGCGATTCACGCCCTTCGGCACGAGTGCGTCGGACGATCGCAGCCTTTGCTTGAGCGGTTGATTCACCGCTTCGGCGATTCCGCCTCAGCGGATCAACAGCTAATCCGTCACCTTGATCCCATTGGCGCGGATGATCGCGCCCAGCGCCTCGGTATCCGCCCGCAGCTTGTCGCGGAACGCCGCCGCGCCCTCCGTCACCACCTCGCCGCCGAGATCGGCGATGCGCGTGCGGATCGCCGGCTGCGCCATCACCTCGGCCGCCGCCGCCTCCAGCTTCGCCAGCACCGGCGCCGGCGTGCCGCCCGCGACCATCAGCCCCTGCCAGGTGCCGGCATCCGGCAGCGGCCAGCCAAGCTCGCCGAAGGTCGGCAGCGTTGGCAGCTCCGTCATGCGCCGCTTGCCGGAGACCGCGATGCCGCGCATCTGCCCGTTGCGGACGAAGGGCAGCCCCTGGGTCGCGCCGACCGCGGTGCAATCCGCCTCGCCGCTCGCCACCGCCAGCAGCCCGGGCGCGCCGCCGCGATAGGGCACGTGGATCAGCTCCGTCCCCCAGGCCTGCGCCAGCGAGACGCCGAAGATATGCGTCAGCGTGCCCGCCCCCGAATTGGCGATGCTGACCGCGCCGCGATGGGCCCGGGCGTAGTCGCGCAGCCCCGCCGCATCCTGCACCGGCAGCTTGTTGGCGACCGCCATCACCCAGGGCGCGAAGATCAGCATCTGCACCGGCGCCAGATCGCGCACCGGGTCGAAGGGCATCTTCGAGAACAGCGACGGGTAGGTCGCCAGCGGGCTGATATCGAGCACCAGCAGCGTCGTCCCGTCCGGCGCGCTCTTCGCCACGACATCCGCGCCCACCATGCCGCCGGCGCCGGTGCGATTCTCGACCACGACGGTGGTGCCGAGCGCGCGGCCCAGCGGCTCGGCCATCAGCCGCGCCAGGATGTCGCTGGTGCCGCCCGGCGCATTCGGCACGATCAGCCGGAGCGGCCGGTCGAAGGTTTGCCCCGACCCTTGCGCCCTTGCCGCCGCCGGCAACGCCAGCGCCGCCGCCAGCACGCCCCGCCTGTCGATCATGGTCGCCCCTCCTGCCGTTCTTGCCGGCAGTAGAGCCGAAGCGTCAGCGCGCCGCCAGCACCTCGAAGACGTCGCCGCGCGCGGCATGCCGCTCGACATGGCGGCGATGCCAGAGCGCGTAGAACAGCAGGTGCCAGGCGGCGAAGCCCTTGTTCTTGTCGGCGGTCGCGTGGCGGAACAGCGCCGCCACGCGATCCGGCCGCGCGATCTCGGCGACCCCCGGCTGCGCCGCGACCAGCGGGCCGAGCCTTTCGCCCACGCCCTCGATCCAGCTCGCCACCGGCACGGTGAAGCCCTGCTTCGGCTTGAACGGCTCGGCTGCCGGCATGTGCTGCGCCAGCCATTGCCGCAGCAGCCACTTGCCCAAGCCGTCGCGCACCTTCAGCGCATCCGGCAGCCGGAACGCCGCCGCGGCGATGCCGGGGTCGAGCAGCGGCGTGCGGCCCTCCACGCCATGCGCCATCAGGCAGCGGTCGAGCTTGATCAGCAGATCATTCGGCAGCCAGTCGGCGACATCCAGCGCCTGCACCGCCTGCAGCCGCGTCCTGCCGCCGGTCGCCGCCGCCGCCTCGGCCGCGCCGATGCCGTCGCGCCAGCCGGTCGGCTCCTCGCGCAGCACATCGAGCCGGTCGAAGCACCCACGCGCCCGCACCGCCTTGCCGCCCAGCCACCAGGGCCGCATCGCCGATCGGTAGCGGCCATAACCCGCGAAGATCTCGTCGCCGCCCTCGCCCGAGAGCACGACCTTCACCTCCTCACGCGCGCGCCGCGCCAGGAACCAGGTCGGGATGATGGCGTAGTCGGCGGCCGGGTCGTCCATCGCGCCGACGATCTCGGGCAGGTGCCGCCAGACCATCGCCTCGGTCACGTCGAGGCACACATGCTTCGCCCCGACGCTGCCGGCGAGCCGGGCCGCGGCGGCGCGCTCATCGGCAGCACCCGCGACGTCGAAGCCGGCGGTGAAGGCCAGCACCGGAGCCTGGCCGGCATGGAGGCGGGCCATCATCGCCAGCACGCTCGCGCTGTCGATGCCGCCCGAGAGGAACATGCCATAGGGCACGTCGCTGCGCAGGTGCAGCCGCACGCTTTCCTCGAGCGCGGCGTCGAGCCGGGCGAGCGCCGTCGCCTCGTCGATGCTCTCCGGCCCGCCCGCGGGCAGCGCGTCGCGGTGGCGCCGCTCGGTGATGGCGCCATCGGCGATCAGGATGGTCTCGCCCGGCAGCACGCGGGTGATGCCCTCGAAGATGGTCTCGGCGCCCGTCGTGAATTGCAGCTGCAGCAGCTCGGCCCGCGCCTCCGCCCGCACCCGCGGCGCGACGAGGCCGGCCGCGATCAGCGCCTGCGGCTCGGAGGCGAAGGCGATGCCGCCCTCGATTTCCGCGATGTAGAGCGGCTTGATGCCGAAGGGGTCGCGGGCGAGCACCACCTGGCGCGCCGCGCGATCCTTCAGCGCCAGCGCATACATGCCGCGCAGCGTGTCGCCGAAGGCGATGCCGTCGCGCCGCCAGAGGTGCAGCGGCGGCTCGGAATCGCTCTGCGTCGTGCAGCGGAGCTGGTTGGCCTCGCGCAGCTCGCGGTAATTGTAGACCTCGCCATTGGCGACGATCGCCGCCGCGCCGGCATAGATCGGCTGGTCGCCGGTGACGAGGTCGATGATCGCGAGCCGGGTATGGGCGAGCGCGACATTGCCCGCGACATGGTGGCCGGCGCCGTCCGGGCCGCGATGCGCCAGGGCCTTCGTCAGCGCCTCGAGCACGCTGCCGGAGGGCGTCATCCCCTGCCGCAGGGCGAGGCCGGCGATGCCGCACATCAGCGCCGCTCCTGCAGTGCGAATCGGATGGGGACGGGGTCGGCCACGGGGCGCCTGCTGTAGCACGCCCGCCGGCGGTTGCCACAAATCACGCGAGCGCCTCGAAGCGCGCGGCGATGTCGTCCCAGGACGGGCCGGTGCCGCGGGCCAGCGTGGCGCGGTGCATCGCCTGCCAGGCGGCGTCGTCGGTGAGCAGCCGGATCGCGGCCGCGGCGGCGGCTTCGTCGTCGCGTGCGACGACACCGGTCGCGCCATCGGCGATGCGTTCGGCGACCGCGCCGAGCGGCATCACCACCGCCGGCAGGCCGGCGGCCTGCGCCTCGGCGAGTGCGAGGCAGAAGGTCTCGCCGCTGTCGCCGCGATAGAGCATCAGCCGCGCCTCGCACAGCCGGGCGGCGAGGGCCGGGCGGGGCAGCGGCGCCAGCAGCCGCACGCCCTCGGCGGCCATGGCGGCGGCGCGCGCCAGCACCGGTGCGGCGCGCGCGGCGAGCCTCGGGTCGCCGCCATAGGTCGCGGCGCCCGAGTAGAGATGCAGCTCGGCCGCCGGCACCGCCGGGCGGATGCGGCGCGACCAGAGCTCGAGCAGCCAGTCGAGGCCGCGCAGCGGGTTCGAGGTGAAGATCGCGACCGGCGGCGGCGGCGCGCGCTCCGGCGGCGGTGTGTCGAAGGGCGGCGCGACCGCGAGCGGGATCTGCACCGGCGTGAAGGGCACGACCCAGGGCAGGGTGCCGGCATGGGAGGGGCCGAGCGTCACGATGCGTGGCCGGGCCGCGAGCAGCGGCAGCAGGTGCTGCGGCTTCCTCAGATACCCCGCCGGGTTATGCAGCCAGAGCACACGGCGGCCGGCCGGCAGCGAGCGGAACAGCCGGGGCACCCGGTTGGCGATGACGAGATCGGCCGGCGCGCCGCCAGGCGCGAGCGGCGCCCAAGAGCCCTCGGCGGGGTCGTCGCCGGCGCGCAGCTCCAGGTCATGGCCGCGGCGGGCGAAGGCCTCGGCGAGCAGGGCGAAGGCGGTCTCGACCCCGCCGAGCGGCCGGTCCGCGAGGCCGGCCGCGCCGATACGGGGCCCCTCGGTCGCCATGACGATGCGCATGCGCGTGGCTAGCATGCGCCGCCCCCCGTTGCAGCCGGGCGCCGGATGGACCACCTCCACCGCATGCCCATCGCGACACTGCCCGACCGCGGCGTCCTCGAGCTGAGCGGGGAGGACCGCGTGGCCTTCCTGCAGGGACTCGTCTCCAACGACGTGGCCGAGGCGGCGCCGGGACGCGCCGTCTTCGCCGCGCTGCTGACGCCGCAGGGCAAGTGGCTGGCGGACATGTTCGTGTTCTCGGATGGCGAGCGGCTGCTGCTGGAGACCGAGCGCGCCGGGCTGCCGACGCTGCTGCAGCGGCTGGCGCGGTTCCGGTTGCGCTCCAAGGTCGCGCTGCGCGAGGCCGCGGAGCTTGCGGTGCAGGTCGGCTGGGGCGGCGCATCGATGCCAGCGGGGATCACGGCGCCCGACCCGCGACTCGCGGCCGCCGGCTGGCGCGCGCTGGTGGCGACGCCGCTGCCCGCCGATGCCACGCCCGAGGATTGGGATCGCCACCGCCTGGCGCTTGGCCTGCCGGAGGGATCGCGCGATCTCTCGCCAGAGCAGACCGTGCTGCTGGAGGCCGGGCATGACGAGCTGCACGGCATCTCCTGGACCAAGGGCTGCTACATGGGCCAGGAGCTGACGGCGCGGACCCGGTATCGCGGCCTGCTGAAGCGCCGGCTGGTGCCGGTGGCCGTGGACGGCCCGCTGCCCGCGCCCGGCACGAAGGTCCTGCGGGACGGCGCCGAGGTCGGCGAGATGCGCTCCGGCCGCGACGGGCGGGGGATTGCGCAGCTGCGGCTCGAGGCACTGGGCGCCGGCGCGCTCGGCTGCGGCGAGGCGGTGCTGCGGCCCGAGATCCCCGATTGGATGGTGCTGCCGGCGACGGCGGAGTAGGCTCCGCCCATGCAGCGCCGAGCCCTCGCCGCGACCCTCGCCGCCACCGCTGCCGCCGGCACGGCGGCCGCCGGCACGGCGGCCGCGCAGAATGCCGGGATCACCCAGCAGGTCGCCTACCACATCGGTGACGACGGCGGGCCGGACCGGGCGCGCTGGCGCACCGCGCTGAACAACATGCGCAACCACTTCGAGACGGTCGGCAACGACAACCTCTCCTGCATCGCGGTGCTGAACTCGGGCGGGGTGAAGCTGCTGCAGGCCGCGCTGGCCGATCCGTCGCTGTCGGCGCCGATTTCGGCGCTCAGGGCGCGCGGCGCGCGGTTCCTGGTCTGCGCCAACAGCCTGCTGTCCCAGGGCATCGTGCGCGAGCAGCTCTTCGAGGTGCCGAGCACCGACATCGTCGCCTCCGGCGTCGTCGAGCTGACCCAGCTGCAGCACGATGGCTACGCCTATATCCGGCCCTGAGGACCATGGCCCCGGTGTGCGGGTGCCGCCGCCGGTGATCGTGGCGGGCCTCTGCGCGCTCGGCTGGGGGCTGAAGCAGCTGGCGCCGCTACCGATCGGGCCGCCGGCGCCGGGCCTCGCGCTGGTGCTGCTGCTGGCGGGCGGGGCGCTCGCGCTCTGGGCCGTCGCGGTGATGCTGCTGGCGAAGACCGACCCGCTGCCGCACCGGCCCGACCAGGCGCTGGTGGAGCGCGGGCCGTTCCGCGTCAGCCGCAACCCGATCTACCTCGGCTTCGTGCTCGCGGCGGCGGGGCTGGCGCTGCTCTGGGGCGATCTCTGGCCGTGGCTGGCGACGGCGGGATGCTTCCTGGCACTCGACCGATACGTGATCGCGCGCGAGGAGCGTTACCTGCGGGTACGGTTCGGCGCGGCGTATGAGGGGTATGCGGGCCGGGTGCGGCGCTGGATGTGAGGCGCGCCCGGCGACACGCCGCTGGACCGGCCGACCGCCCGGAGGGGTCACGGGCGCCGGCGCGCCGGCCACCGGGCCACTGCCGCACCGGACACCAATCGCGGCCCGGAAACCGGGCCGCCCGCGATCACATGGCGGAGATTTCGACGCGGCGGTTCTGGGCGCGGCCGGCGGCGGTGGTGTTCGGGCCGACCGGGTTCTGCTCGCCCATGCCGCGGGCGGTCACCATCTCCGGCCGCACGCCCTGCGAGATCATGTACTCCATGACCGCCCGGGCGCGCCGCTCCGACAGGATCTGGTTGGAGGTGACGCCGATCCGCGCCAGGGCGGGACCGATCGGGGCGTTGTCGGTGAAGCCGGTGACGACCAGCTTCTGCTGCTGGGTGGGGCCGAGCTTGCGCGCGAAGTCGCCGATCAGCTCCGCGCCGCGCGACGTCAGCTCCCAGCTGCCGGGCGCGAAGGCGAGATCGGAGTTGACGGTGTAGAGGATCGCCCCGCCGAGGCGATTGGCCTGGGCCCTGGAGGCGCCGAGCTGCTCCCGGGCGGCGTTGAGCTGCTGCTGCAGCTGCGCATTCTGGGCCTGCAGCGCGTCGTAGTCGCTCTGCGAGACGCAGCCGGCGAGCAGCATGGCCGGAACCAGGAGGGCCATGGACAGGCGGGTGGGACGCTTGACGTCGTGCATTCTGTTCGTCCTTCGCGTTGCGCGGAAATCCGCCGGACACCCGGCGGAACAACTCCCTGGCTCAGCAGGAACCACAGGGTCGCGCCGGGCACAACATACGACCGCGAGACAGTCGCGGCCGGGGGGCGCGGCATCGGTCGGGCCATGCGGCGGCGGGAGAAGTGACGCGGGAGATCGGTGGGAGGGTGGTGCCGTGGGGTTTGCCTTGTGCGGGTGGTGACGTGGAATACGGGGGATGTGGCGGCGTTGGGGGTAGTGGATCCGTTCGGGGTGGGCTGAGCGGGGCTCCGCCCGGATTACGGCCCCGGCAACCCCACCGGGATCCCGCGGAAGATCGCATCGAGCCCATTGGCGATGGCATCCGCCGACCCGAGCGCCGACGCCACCACCTCGCCCAGGGCACCCAACGGCAGCGCGCCCAGGTCGAGCAGATCGGCCGCATAGCCGATGCCATCCACCTCGATCCGCGGCAGCAGCAGGTTGGCCGGCGCCGCGGAGGGCAGCAGGGGCGCCACGATCACCGTCCGCGCTGGCACGATGTGATGCTGCAGGACCAGCAGCAGCGGCGCGCGGAGCGACCGGGCGCGCGGCCGCAGGATGTCCAGCCAGCGCGGCGGGTCAGCCAGCCTCGTCCTCCGCCTCGCGCAGCGCCCGCGCCTGCTCGGCGAAGCTGCCGTATTCCTCGACGAGCCGATGATGCAGGTCGACACCCCGCCGCACCTCCTCGGCGAAGCGATCGCGGGCGAGCCGCTCCACCTCGGCCGCGATCGCCGCCTCGGCGATGCCGGAGAGGTTCAGCCCTGCCGCCTTGGCGCGCTCGACCAGCGGCGCGGGCAGCGTCAGGTTGACCGATCGGCGCTGGGCGCGCGCCGATGCGCGCAGGGAGCCTGGGGGCATGACGCGCATGATACGGTGCGCGTGCGCGCCCGTCCAAGCCGGTTTTCCTTGCAAATCTTGTCAGGACTAGGATATTTTTCCTTGTCTCGCAGCCCGGACCCGCCGCCATGCCCGCCCCCAACACCCTCCCCGCCCCGCCCTCCAAATTCCCCCACCCCGACGCCACCAGCCCCGCCCCCCTCGCCCCCGGCGAGGCCGAGTTCGACTTCACCACCCTCTCGCCCCCGCTCCGCGCCGAGCCACCCCGCCGCCGCTGGCGCCGCAACCCGCACGCCCCCCGCACGGCCTGGGGCGCCCCCGATCCGCTCGACCCGAACCTGATCCCCGCCCGCCCCTGGCAGCCGCTCAGCGATGTGGAGTGGGAGGCGATCAGCCTGCATCTCTGGGCCTCCGGCTGCGGCTTCCGCGGCCCGATGCGCGACCGCGGCGATACGCAGACGATCAAGGACCCGCGGGCCAGGCTCGATGCCATCTTCCGCGGCGCGACCCTGAAGTGGCAGGGCCCGAAGGGCGCCTATCGCGCACCCTGGCGGGCCCTGCCCGAGGCCATGGGCAAGCCGGACACCGTCTCCCGCACCCATCGCCGCTGGGCGCATGCGAAGCTCTGGCAGCGGCTGCTCGCCGCGGTGTTCCGGCCGGATGCCGATCCGGTGCTGCGCGACCTGGCGCACTGGATCTGCTGCGCCTATCGGCGCGCGATCGGGGTGCTGGGGCTCGCCGCCGTCACCTTCGCGCGGCGGTTGGGCGCGCATTCCGCGCTGACCGCGCCGCCGCACTGGCTGCCGGATGAGCGGTTGTTCGGCCCCTGGCAGCGCTTGGCACAGGGCCTCGTCGCGGCGCTCGCCGAGGGCCGACCCTGGCACCCGCCGCCCGGCCTCGCCAGCCAGGACGACCTGCCGCTGCTATGGGACCGGGTGATCGGCCGCCGCCCGCTCCCCCGCTGGTCCGAGCCCGCCTAGGTGCTGTCCGAAAGGAAAAACCTGGTGTCCAGAAGCCTTTCGGCCTTTGGCGGGTGGGTCCGGGAGGGCAGCGCCCTCCCGATCACTCGGCCGCCGCCAGCCCCGCCTCCGGCGCCCGCGCCCAAAGCTCCGGCTGCAATTCCTCCCGCCGGTTCGGGAAGGCCAGCGCGCAGACGCCCGTCACCACCGCGAAGCCCGCCAGCACCAGCATGGCCGCCGTCACGCTGCCGGTGCGCTCGTGCAGGAAGCCGATCAGCGGCGAGGCCAGGGCGGCGCCGAGGAAGCCGACGGTGAAGCGGATCGAGTACAGCTTCACCCGCAGCGCCGGCGCGATGTACCGCGCCGTCATGGTCTCGTTCACCGTGACCTGGCCGAAGATCGCGGCGGCGATCAGCGCCGAGAGCGGCAGCACCAGCCAGCCTTGGGCGAAGGCGACCGCCACCAGCGCCGGGGCGAGGATCAGCGCCAGCGGCATGAAGACCTGCTTCAGCGTGAAGCGGTCGATCAGGTTGCCGACGGTGAACTGCGTCAGCCCGCCGCAGAGCGTCGCCAGGAAGGCCAGCATGCCGACCACCGGCAGCAGGTCGGCATCATTCGCCAGCCGCTCCTGCATCAGCTTCGGCAGCACGAGCGTGAAGGCGTTGAACACCAGGCCGGAGACCGCGGCGACCGCCATCAGCACGATGACGGCGCGGCGGACGATCGCCGGCGGGATGGTGGGGAAGGCCGCCTTCGGCCCGGCCGCCTTGAGGGCGTCGTACATCGGCTCGCGCAGCCAGAGCAGGCCGACCGCCAGCGACACCACGCCGGGGAAGACGAAGGCCCAGTGCCAGCCGAGCTGCGCGGTGATCAGCGCGGTGGCGACGGGGGCGAGGGCCACGCCGAAATTGCCGAAGGCGCCGTTGATGCCGACCGCGCGGCCGACCTGGCGGCCGGCGGCCTCGACCAGCATGGCGGTGCCGATCGGATGGTAGATCGCAGCGAAGGCCCCCATGACGGTGAGCGAGAGGCCGAGCGAGATCGGCCCGGTCGACAGCCCGGCCGCGATCAGCGCCGCGCCGACGCCGAGGAAAAAGGCCGCGATCATCCCCTTGCGGCCGAAGCGGGCGGCGAACCAGCCCATCGGCAGGGCGCCGAGGCCATAGAGCACGAACATCCCCGTGCCGAGGGCGAGGATCGGGCCGTAGTCGCGACCGAACTCGGCCGGCGCCTCGGCCACCATGCCGAGCACGGCGGTCGCCAGGATCAGCAGCACGTAGTGGTTGATCACGTGCGCCATGTTGATGAAGGCGATCTGGCGCGCAGCCGGGGTGGCGAACATGGCGGGTCCTGTTTGTCGCGCGGCAAGCCTAGACCCGATCGGGCGCGGCTGTATCCCCCTTCATGCCGGTGGCGCCGGCCGGAGCGGCCAGAGGCAGAGCAGGGCGAGCAGCGCGAGCACCCCCGCCAGTTCGAGCACCACGGCCGCCGGCAGGGCGGCGACCACCGGCGCGGTGACGGCGGGCGCGGCGGCCTGCGCCAGCAGAATCGGCATGGCGAGCTTGCCCATCAGCACCGGGTAGCCCTTGGCCCCGAACAGGGCGAGCGGCACGGTGCCTCGGCTGATCGTCAGGATGCCGTTGCTCGCGCCATAGAGCAGCACGAACGGCAGCGCCGCGATCGGCCCGGCCAGCACCAGCAGCAGGGCGCCCAGCGGCAGCAGCGCGCCGCCGAAGCGGGCGGCGTTCAGCGGATGCGCGGCGCGGCCGAGCGTCGCCTCGAGCAGCCGACCGCCGACCTGCGCCGGCCCCTGCGCCATGGCGACCCCGACCGCCGCCGCGGCGGCGAGGCCAAGGCCGCCCAGCAGCGCGATCAGATGCACCGAGAGCGTCGCGCTGATCACCGCGCGGATGGTGAAGAACAGCCCGAGCAGGATCAGGCTGCGCCGCACCCAGACGGCCGGCAGCGCCACTGCCTCGGCCGGCGCCGCCGCGCCCTCGACCGGCTTCGGCGCGCGCGGCACCATCAGATAGAGCGGGATCAGGGTGACCAGCAGCAGCACGGCATAGGCCAGGCAGGTGCCCCGCCAGCCGAGCCAGGGGACCAGCAGCGCGCTCATCGGCCAGCCAAGCGTCGAGGCGAAGCCGGCCAGCAGCGTCACCAGCGTGATCGGCCGCCGCGCCCCACGCCCGTACAGCACGCCGAGCGTGGCGAAAGCCGCCTCGTAGAGCCCCATCGCCATGCCGATGCCGAGCACGACCCAGCCGGCGAACCAGCCGGCGATCCCCGGCAGCAGGCCGAGCAGCGCCAGGCCCGTCGCCAGCACCACCGCCGAGACCAGCAGCACCGGCCGGCCGCCGCGCCGCTCGATCTCCCGCCCCACCCGCGGCGAGGCGAGGCCCGCGATCAGCAAGGCGAGCGAGAAGGCGCCATAGACCTCGGCCGGCGCGGCGCCGAGATCGGCGATCACCGCCGGCCCCACCACCGCCGGCAGGTAGTAGGTGACCGCCCAGGCGAGGGTCTGGGCGGTCCCGAGGATCAAGGCCGGCCCGCGATACTCGGCCGGCGACGGATTCAAAGGGGACGCTCCGGCATGGGCGAAGTCTCGCCCATGCCGGCACGCAGGGAAAGCCGGCCAGAGCAGACTGCCGGAACTTCGATTCGGCACGTCGCCCTGGCCCGCTGCTCCCGGAGCAGAGGCGCGCCTCCAGGCCATGCGGCCTGGCGGCGATCTGCTCTAGCTAGCCCGCCCGCCGCAGCGCCGCGACCTCGGCCCGCAGCGCCCGCAACTCCGCCAGCACCGCCGCCTGGTCGGCGCCCGCCGCGGCGCGCGCCGCCACCGCCTCCTCGCCGCCATCCTTCAGCGAGGAGATGCTCTCGACGATCACGCCGATGAAGAGGTTCAGCACCACGAAGGTCGAGATGATGATGAAGGGGATGAAGAACAGCCAGGCCCAGGGCTGCTGCTCCATCACCGGCAGCACGATGCCGTTGGTCCAGTCCTCCATCGTCATCAGCTGGAACAGGGTGAAGAAGCTGTCGCCGAGCGTGCCGAATTTCTCCGGCAGCACATCCGCATAGAGCTTCGTCGCCATCACCGCCGCGACATAGAAGATCAGCAGCATCAGCGCGATGATCGAGCCCATCCCCGGCAGCGCTGCCAGCATCGCCTCGACGACGCGGCGCAGGCTCGGCACCACCGACAGCAGCCTGAGCACGCGCAGCACCCGCATCGCCCGCAGCACCGAGAGCGGCCCGGTCGCCGGCATCCAGGCGATCGCCACCACCACCAGGTCGAAGATGCCCCAGGGGTCGCGGAAGAACCGTCCGCGGAAGGCGTAGATCCGCAGCGCGATCTCCACCGTGAAGACCAGCAGCACGGCGAAGTCGATCGCCAGCAGGATGTCGCCATGCCGCGCCATCAGGCTGTCCCAGGTCTCGAGCCCGAGCGTCACGGCATTCAGCAGGATCAGCCCGATGATGGTCTGCTGGAAGCGCGGCGAGAGCACGAAGCGCGCGACGCGCGCGCGCAGATCATCGCCCGCATCGGCGGTGGTCAGCACTTCCTGCATGCAATATCTGTCCGAAAGTTAACGCAACGCCCCAGGAATGGCGACGCCCAGCCCGGGGATCAACCCCCCGGGATCAGCACCGGCACGCCGAACAGCGCCGGGTGCAGGTGCAGCACGGCGAGCCAGGCGATGGTGCCGAGCACCGGCGGGATCCAGCCGATCTCCGAGACCACCAGCCGGTTGCGGCCCGCCAGGATCGCGCCGAAGGGCAGGATCGAGGTCTTCTCGTCGAGAATCGCCCAGGCCTCCGGCGCGCGGGCGGCGACCTTGGCGTCGATGCTCGGCATCCCCGCCAGCGCCGTCACGAGGAAGGCGCCGAAGAACAGCAGGCTCTTCGTGTCGCCATTGCCGAGGATGTGCACGATCGCCCAGAGCGCGAAGGACCAGAGCATCGGGTGGCGCGTGACCCGGGTGATGCCGCGCGGCTCGCCGCCGAGCGCCTTCTCGCCGCCGACCGCCGTCGGGTTGGGCGCCGCGACGGAGGCCACGAACAGCACGAAGGCCGGCCACATGAGCGCCGCCAGCACGAGGCGCAGCCATTCCGGCGCGAACCACAGCACGGCTGTCTCGGAATCGCGCCAGGCCGTCACCAGCAGCGCGATCGCGACGAACGACAGCAGCGAATAGCCGATGCGGAACGCCACCTCGCCGGTGCGCGCGACGATCGCCGCGCGCGCCGCGCTGCCGGCGATGCCGAGATGCACGCCGACCCAGAGCAGGGCCGCGAGAATCAGAAGGAAGAAGCCATCCATGCCCCAGCATCCCCGGCGACGCGCGCGGTGTCTACCGCGCCAAACCGGACCGTCGCGGGTCCCGGCGGCGTGACGCCGATCCGCCGATCATCACGGCCGCCACGCGCGGTGATACGGGTGTCCGGTGCGGATCGCCTGCACCCGGTACCATTGCTCGGCCAGCAGGCCGCGGACCAGGAAATGCGGCCAGGTCAGCGGCCCGAGCGAGAGCCGGTGATCGGCGCGCGCCAGCACCGCCGGGTCGAGTCCTTCGGCGCCGCCGATCAGGAAACACAGCGCGCGGCCGCTCGCCTCCCAGCGTTCGGCGAGCATCGCAAGCGCCTCGCTGGTCGGCGCCGCACCGCCGAGGTCGAGCGCTACCGCCAGCGCCGGCTCGGGCAGCGCCGCCAGCAGCGCGGCGCCCTCGCGCGCCCGCACCTCGCCGGCGCTGCCGCGCGCCTCGGGCAGTTCCGTGACTGCGAAGGGCGGTCGCAGCCGGGCATTGTACTGCTCGAACAGCGCCAGCTCGGGCCCCGCCTTCAGGCGCCCGATGCAGAGCAGCCGCGGTGGCTTCACGCGCCTTCGGGTGCCGGGCTCTCGGGCCCCCACATGCGCTCGAGCCCGTAGGTCACCCGCGCCTCCGGCCGGAACAGGTGGATAACGAGGTCGCCGCAATCGATCAGCACCCAGTCCGGCGAGGCCTGGATGTCGCTGCGCTTCAGCTTCATCCCGTGCTTGCCCAGCGCCTCCTCGACATGCGTCGCCATGGCCTGCAGCTGCCGCTCGACCTGCCCTGTCGCGATGATCAGCCTATCGGCGTAGTCGGCGCGGCCGGTGACGTCGAGCACGAGGATCTCCTCGGCCTTGTCGTCCTCGAGGCTCTGGCGCGCGGCCTCGACCAGTTGCGCCAGCCGGTCGGGTGCCAGCGGCGGGGCGCGCTTGCGGCCGCGCGGCGCGCCATCCGCGCTGGCGCCGACCTTCGGCTTGCCGGCGCGGCCGGGGCGAAACGGTTCCTCCGGCGCCGGCGCCGCGGGGCGGGCGAGGCTGCGGATGACGGTCTTCGGCTTGGCCGCGGGCTTCGGCTTGGCCGCCGCGGCGGCGCGGCCGCGCTTGGGTGCTGCCTCGGCCTTGCCGCGCGCGGGCTTGCCGGTGGCGGTCGTGCGACCGCGCTTGGCTGGTGCCTCGGCCGTGCTGCGCGGGCGTTTGGCCGGAGCGTCGCCGGTGCGCGCGCGTTTTGCCGGGGCGTCGCCGGTGCGCGCGCGTTTCGCCGGGACGTCATTGCTGCGCGGGCGCGTCGGTGCCGCGCCGACGCGGCTGCGCGTCGCCGGCGGCTCGGCCGCGCTGCGCGCACGCTTCGGCGGCGCCTCGCCGCTGCGCGGCTTGCCCGCCGGCGCGCGGCCGGGGCGGGTGGCCGGCGCGGCGGCGCCGCGGGCCGGGCGCTTCGGCGCCGGTGCCTCGGGCGCGCCGCGTCCGCGCTTCGGCGGCGCGGCTTCGCTGCGGCCGCGCGGGGCGGGCGCGGCAGCGTCGCCACGACCTCTCGCGCCACCGGGCGCGGCACCGCGCGGCGCGCGTCCGGGCCTCGCCGGCTCGGCGCTGCGGGGGCCGCCACGGCTCGGCCGCTCGGCCTCCCCGCCGCCACGCGGTGGCGCCGGCGTCCGGCTGCGCGAGCCCGCGGGCTTGCGGCCGCCGGGCGGTTTGTCGCCCCCGCTCGGGGGGCCTGGCCTGCGCGCGATCTGCGCCTCCTCTGATTTCGTGTGGCCTATCCTACAGCACTTCGCCGCCGCGCGCGGCCCTGATCGCGGTGGCCGAGGCCGGATGCTCGCGCGCCGGCACCAGGCACCAGGGCGCGTGGCCGCCGCGCCGCCCCGTGAGCAACGCGCGTGGCCGCCGCCGGTGCCGCGCCAGCACGCGCGCCGCCTGGCCGTGCAGCGCACGCCGGGTCTCGGCCGGGCGCGGCACCACGGCGATGGGCGTATCCCGCGCGATCCGCCGCCAGCGCTTCCAGCGCGGCAATTGGCGAAGGTTGTCGGCGCCCATCAGCAGCACGAATTCCGCGCGCGGGAAGCGCCGGCGCAGCCGCGCCAGCGTATCGACGGTAAAGCGGGTGCCGAGCCGCGCCTCGACATCGCTGGCGAGGATGCGCGGCGGCGCGGCGATCGCCTCGGCCGAGGCCAGCCGTTGCGCGAAGCGCGCCATGCCGCGCGCGGGCTTCAGCGGATTGCCCGGCGAGACCATCAGCCAGACCTGGTCGAGCCCGAGCGCACTGGCGGCCGTGCGCGCGACATGCGCGTGGCCCGCATGCGCCGGGTTGAAGCTGCCGCCGAGCAGCCCGATGCGCGCGCGGCGACGGTCGCCCCATGGCCCCGGCGGCGTGGTCACTTGATGCGGGCGCTCACCGCGACCGGCTGCGCGGCGAGGCCCTCGTAGCGCACGGTATAGGTCCGGCCCGCCTCGGCCGGGACCGGCGCGGAGTAGCCGGCGACCGAGAGGTAGTCGCCCGCCTTCAGCGCGCGGCCCTGCTTCTTCAGGTCCTCGATCAGGAAGGCGACGACGTTCAGCGGGTGGCCGAGCACCGCGCGGCCGGGCGCGCGGGCGATCTCCTTGCCCGTATCGTCGCTGAAGATCACGGTCATGTTGGCCAGGCGATCGGCGAATTCCTGCGTCGCCTCGACCGGGATCGGCGCCCCCAGCACGCCTAGGCGCGCCGCGACGTTCATCGCCAGCAGGTTCGGCGCATCGAGCCGGCCGGCGATCGGCAGCGCCGGCAGTTCCAGATAGGGAATCGCGACGTCGAGATGCCGCAGCAGCGCCAGGTGGTCGCGGCCGGCGGCGTTGATGCCGTCATCCCTCACGCGGAGGATGAAATCCGCCTCGGCCTGCGGGCCGGGGCCGAAGCCCGCCGGAATCTCGGCGCCATCGCGGGCGGCGACCGTGCTCTCGAAGATCACGCCGCGGACCGGGTGGTTCACGCCGAACATCTGCTGCGCCGGCGGCGCCGTCAGCCCGACCTTGTAGCCGACCGGCCGGCCCCAGGCCGCGCTGAGCTTGGCCACCAGCTTGTCCTGCGCGCAGAAGCCGTCCTCGAGCGAGGTCATCCCGGTGAGCATCGGGCTCTGCTGCCCGGCGAGGATCGCCTTGGCGAAGGCGTCGATCGCCGCATCCGACGGGCAGTCGGCGAGGGCGGGCATAGCGAGGCCGGCGACCATCGCGGTGGCGAGCAGCAGTCGGCGCATCGATGGAGTCCCCCCTCTCGTCAGGGGCGCGTCTGCCCCGTGCCGATCACATGGTACCGATAGGTGCAAAGCTGCTCCAGACCCACCGGCCCGCGCGCATGCAGCCGGCCGGTCGCGATGCCGATCTCGGCGCCGAAGCCGAACTCGCCGCCGTCGCAGAACTGCGTCGACGCGTTCCACATGCCGACCGCCGAGGCGATGCCGTTGAGGAAGGCCTCGGCCGCCGCCGGGTCCTCGGTGATGATCGCCTCGGTGTGCTCGGAACCATGGCGGCGGATGTGCTCGAGCGCCTGCGGCAGGCCGTCCACCACCGCGACGGAGAGCACGGCATCCAGCCATTCGGTCGAGAAATCGGCGTCGTTCGCGGCCGGCAGGGCGGGGCAGATGGCGCGGGCGCGGGCATCGGCGCGGAACGCGCAGCCGAGCGCGGCGAGATCATCGACCAGCGCGGGCAGCAGCGCGGGCGCAATCGCGGCGTCGATTAGCAGCGTCTCGGTCGCGCCGCAGACGCCGGTGCGGCGCATCTTGGCATTCGCCAGGATGCTGTGCGCCATCGCGGGATCGGCGGCGGCGTGGACATAGGTGTGGCAGAGCCCCTCGGCATGGGCGAGCACCGGCACGCGGCTCTCCTCCTGCACGCGCGTCACGAGCCCCTTGCCGCCGCGCGGCACGATCAGGTCGATCAGTCCGGCGGCGCGCAGCATGGCGCCGACGAAGGCGCGGTCGGCGGTGCTGGCCACCTGCACCGCTGCCTCCGGCAGGCCGGCCGCGCGCAGGCCCTCGGCCAGGCAGGTGGCGATGGCGCCGGCGCTGGCGAGGCTCTCCTTGCCGCCGCGCAGGATCACCGCATTGCCGGATTTGAGGCACAGCGCGGCCGCATCGGCCGTCACGTTCGGCCGGCTCTCGAAGATCATGCCGATCACGCCGATGGGCTGCGCGACGCGGCGGATGACGAGGCCGTTCGGGCGGGTCCATTCCGACAGCACGCGGCCGACCGGGTCGGGCAGCGCCGCGACCTCCTCGAGCCCCTTGGCCATCGCCTCGACCCGCGCCGGCGTCAGCGTCAGGCGGTCCTTGAAGGCGGGCGAGAGCTCCGGCGCGCCCGCGACATCGGC
>Ga0114976_10000433_pt1 | contig 26138 bp, 29 predicted proteins | sample S_130805_EF_Meta_FD_87319 | JGI IMG/M metagenome (GOLD analysis project Ga0114976, IMG submission 87319) | Freshwater microbial communities from Lake Simoncouche, Canada to study carbon cycling - S_130805_EF_MetaG | ecosystem: Environmental > Aquatic > Freshwater > Lake | place: Lake... | reverse complement strand
AGCCTGCGATCTCTGGTCAGGAGTCGCAAGAGTAAGCGGGTCTGCGAGTACCGGCAACTCTGCGTCTCGGAGCATGTCGTATCCTTTGCTGATGACGAGGGCTTTCGAATGTAGTGCTTTGCAAGTTCCTTTGTTCCCACAGTAGAGACATCCTTTCTCCGTCGGGTTCAGTTCCGGTTCTGGTTGCTGAGCTCGAGCGATGATTGTTTCTACGCGGAGTCTAAGCCGATCGTAATCTTTGTCACGATTAAAAGTATGTCTGCTGATCATGTTGATGCGTGGTTGTGCAAAGACCACCTCAACCTCGTCAACGTCTTTCCACTTCTCAAATACGCCCACGGCGTAAGCCCAGCCTTGAATATTTTCTTCTGCGTCATCCACGGCATGCCACCCGAACTTGGCGTCGCCAATCTTTGCTTTGCCCTTTCCGATCAGCACGATGTCCGCAGTTCCGAAAGTCTTACCTTCGGCGATCTGCAACTGAACCTCGGGAAGATCCGCAATGATTTCTCCCAGTTCGTTTTTCATTTGTTGGAAAACATCGGACACCATCAGCACATTTTTTTTCTGCCATTCGTCCAAGCCTTCGTAATTGCCAGTTTCTAGGGCTTTGTGCATCATCGTTCCCTCTAACGCAGCAACAGACCCGCCCTCCGTTGGCTGTGGTTCGTTGTCCCATCCGGGGCAGATCTCCCGCCATTTGAGTGAACTTGGTCCGTATTTGTGGTGGCTCATAGTATTGCTCCTAATGTGTCCCCGTCCGAAAGTGTTTCGATGTTGTGAAGTTTTCGGCGGAGGCTCCTAGCGATTTGTGTTTCAACGGTTCCGTTTGCGAAAAGCAAGTATTGCCGACTGGCAGACAAAGCTCCTGCGCGATGAATTCTTCCGAGAGCCTGCTTGGTTTCGATCGCCGAGTATGTCGGCGCGATAAGACTGATTCTTGGTACTCCTTGCAGGTCATGGAGCGACAATCCAACACCACCTGCTTGAATCATGCAAGCACATATTTTTACTTTGTTTGCTTGGAAGTCCGCGATATTTTGTACACGGTCTTCATCTTTTTGATCGCCAATGATTTCTGCCGATTCCTCTCTGACAAGCTTTCGGTAGGCTTCAAGTGATTGTCGAAAGTTGAAGAAAGCAACGACAGCATTTCCTTCTGCGATTGCCTGTTCCGTAAGCTCGAGAAAGACAGGTACACGCATCAACTCCGCTTCTTGCCTCGCCCTGAGTTTGATTGTGAGCGGGTTCTCGGACGTTCGTTTGCTTCGCAACTCCGCAAGCTGCGCTTGCATTTTTTCGTAGATGACGTCAACGTCCCCCATGTCGTAACACTCTGCAAACACGGAGTTGCTTGGGAAAGCGTCCCCAAGGTCGGCGATTCGGATGCGGTGCCCCTTAGACGGGAAAATAGATTTATGAATTTCTTGTAACATTTTCTTTCCGCCCATGAAAGCCAGACCACGGCCCCATGGGGCAGGTCGACAACCCATTTTGTAATTCCACCGGTAGAAGTCGTGGTATTCATGGAGACCTAACATGAAGCCTGTCGCTCGCATGTCCAGCGGATTCTCTGCAGCTGTCGCTGACAACATTAGTACTGGGTACTTCTTTGACCCCGTAAGTATCTTGGCGTTAACGCTTGTGGCCCCCTTGCAACGATGGACCTCGTCAAAAATTAAAAGTTTAGCCCCCCTAAAAGTCCACTCCCAACTTTTGGCGTCGTTCCATTTACCAAACCTTGTCTTACCCGTCTTTAGTTTTTCGTAGTTTATAACGTCATGCGTTATACCCCCTCGATCTAACCATTCTTTCCAAGACGGGATAACTGCTTTTGGGCAGACTACGATTACGTCCGCTTTTAGTTGTTGGGCTAACCAAACTGCTTTAGCTGTCTTACCCGTGCCAGTATCGCTGGCGTCGAGAGCTACATTATTTGTCCGAAGACTTTGTAATAGCGCTTCCGCTCCCGGTTTCTGCCACTCGAACAATATGATGTCTGCCATATTCGAGTATCAATAGTGCATCCGCCGTAGATAATGTCACGCTTAAATTTGGGAATAGTCTTTGTGCTTCAGCTTTTAACTTGTTCTTCCATTCCGTCTTACTTGCCATTCCTTTGCTATTTCCCAAGCTCAAAGCTTTCTGCCATGCCTGAGGGCGAACCATTTCAATTCTAAATCCAAGTGTCATCGAGACTCCCAAAATAAAACCAAACCCACGACCGAAGTTAAACATTGCTGAGCCGGGACTTCCCGCCCCACCTACGTACCCACCGACTTGTTCGATGACAATAACATCGTGATAAGTCCGCAAACTCTTTAGTTTACCCAGCACATCTCCTTCAGTCTCAGGCATCTTTACGGCATCGACCATACCGTTAACAGTTACGGATGCAATACCTCCGCTTGCTCCGGGATCAATAGCTACCATCCAGATCATCTCTTATAAAAAGAGTGGATTGCCAAGGGGATTCTGTTACCATCAGGTAATGTCCCAAACCGAGAAGTATGGCCGAATGTGGCCCGAAGGGGCTACATCACTTACGATCGAGTTATTAGCTTTTCGAGAAGGTTTGACTCCTGAGACTGGTGGTCTCGGCAAAGAACAGCATTTCTGGAATGTGGTTGAGATGCTATGGCCGTATCATCCGAAGAAGAACCCACAAGGATTTCAACGCAACCCATGGGCTGATGAGCAAATCGTAGAACTTTGCAAGTGGAACTATCTTGGCATCTCCGGGCCTAAATCTTCGGCAAAGACTGAGGTGGTTGGTTTGTGGGGGTTGGTCAATTGGTACTCTGCTCCGTTTGATACTTTGGTCTTAGTCACTACCACGTCAGTCCGTGAAGCTCGTAAGCGTATGTGGGGTCGAGTCCGTGAACGTCACATGCAAGCAAAGGTGATGCCCGGAAAGTTGGTTGACTCAATGGGCAAACTTGTGCTGGAAGAAGGTAGTAGTGATCGGTCTAGTATCACGCTTGTTCCTTCCGCAAAAGATAAAGAAAAGGAAGCTTCCGAAAAGTTGCTTGGCCTGAAAAACAAACGGGTGTTCCTTTTAATTGATGAGGCCACAGATGTATCTCCCGCTATCTTTGAGGCCACGGCCAATCTTTCGGCCAACCCCTTTTTCCAATGTGTCGCCTGCGGTAACTTCAATTCCGCTTACGACCCTTTTGGGCAGTTTGTTACACCCAAAGACGGATGGCAGTCGATAACGGTAGACGAAGGTGGTTGGGAAACAAAAGATGGGTTCTGTCTCCACCTAGACGGAGAGAAGACGCCCAACCTAGATAACGACGACAAGTGGCCGTTCTTGCTGACTGGTAAAAAATTAGACGAGGATCGCAAACGACTTGGCGAAAATTCTCTTTCTTATTGGCGGTTTATTCGTTCTTTCCCAGCGCCTGCTGGTTCTGAAGAGAACATTTACAGCGAAGCGGATCTTCGTAAATTTGAAGCCCACAAACCAGCCATGTGGGTCGGGGCCAAACAACCGATTCCCGTGGCTGGGTTCGATCCTGGTTTTACCAGCGGGGGGGATAGATCTGTTCTATTTCTAGGGAAGTACGGAGAGACCGACGCTGGGATGACAGTTCACTTTGACAAATACGTGGAACTTCAAGAGAACTCCTCGCTCAAAGACAACCCACGTAACTACCAGATTGCTCAGTTGTTAAAGCAAGAGTGCGAGAAGTACGGGGTTCTACCGCGATACCTAGCCGTCGACGCTACCGGAGCAGGTGATCCGCTTTGCGATATCATAGCTACTATTTGGAGCCCCTCAATACTGAGAGTCAAATTCTCCGAAAGACCGAGTAATATGCCGGTCAGCCGAAGCTCTCGCATAAAGGCAGATGAATCTTATGGGAACAGAGTGTCGGAACTTTGGTACGTAGGTAGAGAGTTTTTACGAGCTGGTCAGGTTAGAGGCGTGACTATCGACCTAGCTCGAGAACTAGTAGCTAGACAGTATCGAACGGCTGAACGTGGCAAGATCTACGTTGAATCTAAGAAAGATATGAAAGCTAGATTTGGAAGGTCTCCAGACATAGCTGATGCTGCTTTTCTCATGCTAGATGTGTGTCGTCAAAGGGCTAGTGCCGTGGCCGGAACTACCGTAGCAGGTGGAGGCAAGTACAGGGACTTTCTTTCTTTTGCGCGAAACGCTAGTTCCTTATATTCTTGACCGTTCTCATCTAATTGAGTATCTAGGAGTTCAACGTGGACCAAAACCTCGAAACGATTTCGGAGACTGGGAAAGCACCCAAATCAAGACTTAAAGATGCAAAAGCAGCTTATGGAATTTATCGTCGCCTTCTTGACGCGGATCTTATCGCCTCGTCGCAGAGGGTTAAGGTACAAGCGATGCTCGACGGCGAAGCACCGTACAATTCTGAAACGCTCAGGACTCTCGGCCAGTCTTATCGTTCGAATCTAAACTTTCTAGAAGCTCAGGCCGACCTTGAGTACGCCCTTTCCGCTTATTCTGATTTGGTAAATGGAGTGCCTCAAATCGCAGAAGTTAAGACAAAGTTTGGCGATGGGACGCAACGAGGCATTTATGGTAGTATTATCAGCGAAGAGTTCGATCGTGTTCTTCGAAAAGATTGGGACGAATTCTTTTATAACCAGCAAAGACTTTCGCACGAGTTTGTGGCTTATGGTGTTGGGTTTGCTTTCTTTGAGGACGATACTGATTGGCGCTGGAAAGTCGCCGGCCTGAAAGATTTCTTTGTTCCGCGCGGCGTTGCCGCTTCTGATACTCGATTCGAGTTTTGCTGTGCTCGTCGTTCTTACTACGCCCACGAACTTTACCAGTACATCAAAGATCCTAAAGTAGCCAAGCAGGTGGGTTGGGATGTCGAGGAAACTCGAAGGGCTATCATCAACGCTGTCCCAGTCGATACCGCTGGAGTTCGTTTGGATTGGGAAGAAATTCAAGTCATGCTGAAGGATAACGATCTTTCCCTTTCTTACGCCCGTTCCGCTGAGATCCAGACTGTTCACTATTACATCCAAGAGTTTGATGGCACAATCACACACGCTATTGGTCTCCGAGATGGGTCTAACTTGAACTTCCTTTATCGGAAGGACAGCCGTTTTAGCACGATCAATGAAGCTTTGGTGTTGTTCACCTATGGTATTGGAACGAACGGGACGCTTCATTCGATCCGTGGTTTGGGCTATAAGATTTATCCTCACATTCAAATAACTAACCGTCTTCGTAATGCCATCATCGATTCGACTCTCTTGTCGACCTCGTTGATGATCCAGCCTCAGACGATGGATGACTTGGCAAACCTAACAGTTGCGTACAACGGTCCGATGGCAATCATCCCGCCGAACCTCAACATTGTTGACCGAACCGAGCCCAATCTTGCTAACAACGCTCTCCCGATTGCCCAAGAGCTTACGATGGTTCGTCGGAATAACACCGGAAGCTACGCTCCGCAATCGGTTGATTCTGGTAGCGGGGATAGGACAGCTACTGAAGTTAATGCTCAGTTGGAAAAAGAAGCCGTACTTTCGACCCAAGCTCAGAACTTCTATTACGTCCCGTGGGGCAAACTTCTCAGAGAACAGTTCCGCCGTCTCTCCAGAACTAACTGGACGCAAGATGAACCCGGAGCTGCGATTGCCCTTCTTTTCCACAAACGTCTTAAAGAGCGTGGCGTTCCTCCCGAAGCTCTTAAAGCCGTATACGACGTCACTCCTTTAAAAGCCGTTGGCTACGGAAGTGCTCAAGCTCGTCTGTTGGCATTCAACGAATTCATGCAAATGTTGCCTATGCTGGATGAGACTGGTCGCGCGAATGTTATCCGCGATCGAGTAGCCGTTCGTGTTGGTTACGATCAGGTAGATCGGTATGCCCCATCCAAAGCCGTAGCCCCTCGTCTTCCGATTGACGCTAAGATTGCCGAACTGGAGAATGATTCGATGCAGAGTGGTCGTAGCGTAACGGTTCAGCCCAACGAAAACCACGCTATTCATTTGCAAGTTCACGGTATGGACGCCGCTCGATTCTTGCAAGCTCTCGACCAGAATGCAGTTCCCCCAGTCGAAGCTTTCAAGTACCTCTCGTTGCAAACTCCGCATATGTCTCAACATTTGCAGGCTATTAAGGGAGACAAGACTCGTGAAGTGGCGTACGGACAATTTAAAACTCTCATTAATAAGATGAACCAAGCTGTACAGTCTCTTGGAAACCAGATTGCCAAAGCCCAACAAGACCAGCAAGAAGCTATGGCAAAGGCCCAACAACAACAGTTTGAGCAGTCGATTAAAATGCAGATTGATGATGCGCAAGCTAAGGCTCAAGCAGACTACGCGGCTAAACTTGCGAAGGTTCAAGCTGACGCGGCAATCCAACAAGAGTCGTCTAGAACTAGGTTGCGTCTTAAAGAAGAGGAAGCCAAACAACGCATGGCTCTCCGAGATGCCCAAACTGCTCAAAAGTTACGGGCGATGTCCGAAAAAAATAAGCTTGCAAAATAATCTGGTTCTGCGATACACGTATCAATGACATTCCAAGAATGGAGTAAACGATCAGATTACGTAGAGCTTTGGAAGAAGACTTGGAATGAGCCTCACATGCGGGCTGGTATGACCGCTCTGATCCATCTTGGATTACCTCAGTTAAATCAATTGACTCCCGCTAATGGCGAATCTATTCAACTTCGTGCTTTAGCTCATTCGAGGAACGAGGGTTGGTACGCAGCTTTAAAAGCTATTGATTTTCTTAAAACCCCCAAGACTGAGCCACAAGAGTTGCCAGCACCTTGGGAAGACGTAAACCAATAAAAAAGAAACATAAACTATGGCAACAACTAATGATATTGGATCACTCGGGGATGCTCTCAACGCAGCGCTTGGGGACAGCGAAGCACCATTAGCTTCTGCAACTCCCCTACACCAAAATCCCGTAATCGAACAGCCGGCTACTCCTCCCCCAGCTCCTGTTGCAAATACTGCTGTTACGGCTCCTGTTGAAACTACGACACCTGTTGCTCAGACTCTAACTAAGGAAGAGAAAGTACCAGAAGTTGATCTTAGCAAAACCCCCGAGATCAAAACTCCGAGCAAGCTTATTGACTCAATGTTGACCCCAGAATCGGAGAAAGTAAAAGAAGTTGCCAAGATTTCCGACGAACCGGCGGAAGACGAGAAGCTTCCAGGCAAAGCCACAGTTTCTGCCAACTCTGCTTTCGCGGCTAAGTCTCGTGCTCTGAAAGCCGCCGAACAAGAACTCTCCTCTCTCAAGCAAGAATTAGAGAAGTCTCGGAAAGCTGGTAACACCGAAGCTTCTACTGAAGTCCAAGGCATTAAGTCCGAGTTAGAAGAAGCTCGCAAACTTGTTTCCGATTACGAAAGCCAACTTTCAATTGTTAAACTGGAATCGACTCGTGAGTTCAAACGGATTGTCGGAGAGCCTCTATCTAAAGCTGAGAAAAACCTAGCGGATACCCTTATTGGGTACGAAGGGCTAAATACCAAAGATGTTCTTAAAGTTTTGGACATCAAAGATCCCGCTCAGCGCAAAGCAGAGTTCAAGGATTTAATGACCGGCGTAGACGCTATGGATGCTTGGGCTGTTAAGACCAAGCTAGATGAGATTGAGCAACTTCGTAACAAGAAAGACGAAATGCTCCAAGAATCTCAAAACGTTCTTCAGAAAATGGAGCAAGAAGAAACAGCTTTTGAGCAAGAACAAAGGGTACAGTTTGAGCGTCAAGCTGACGTTGCTTTTGAGAACACTTGGAACCAGTTTGAGGATTCCTTCCCGATCTTGAAGCGTGGTCAGACCCCTGAATGGGATACCACTATTAAAGCTCTTCGGGAGCAAGCTGTGTATCTGGATAAACAGCCACTCGATCACCAGCAACGAGCTACCCTTACGTATCAAGCTGTGTTGTTCCCTTTAGCAGTACAGGTTGTTCGTGATCTTACCGACAAAAGCAACGCCACCATCTCTGAGTTGAAACAGCAGTTGAAGAAGTATCAGGCGGCCACTCCTGGGGCTGGCGCTAGCGAAACTAACTCTGCTGTTGAAGGTTCGTTGCCTTCTAATGTTGGATTCCTAGAAGCGCTCGAAAAGTCGATGGGACGATAATGCTCGTCGTACTGCCAGTCGGTCCTCAGGATCGGGAGCAGGCGATTCGCTGGGTGGATTGGGTTGAAGAACTTGGAGGAATCGGTAGCCATCGCTTGATGGTTGCTTGTGCCCGTAGAGTAGCGAACCCAACCGAAATCAGTCGGCATTACGAACTGTATGTCCCGCATGATGAGGACGAGCGTGGCTGGCCTATGAGCCCAAATCATTTGTTCAAGCGGGTGGCTCAACATATTACTTGGGGGACAAACCCCGAGGCTTATTTTTGGTGTGAACCAGACTGTATCCCTTTAGCGCCAGGGTGGCTGGATTTTTTAGATTCAGAGTACCGTACTTGCGGTCAGTATTTTATGGGCGCTCAGGTCAAAGTCGAAGGGACCCCCGAGCATATGAGTGGTAATGCTATCTATCCAAAGAACGTGATGGAACGAGCGTTTAATCTTATTCATGCCGATCTTGCTGCGTTTGACGTTGTCGGTGCTGAGCAGATTGTTGGGCAAGCCAATTGGACAAAATCTATTCAACACGTTTGGCGTAAAGACGAGGGGCGTAATTTTACATTCCCAGATCAGGCTAGCGTTGATGCTATGGTTAGTAAAGAAGCTTTGTTGTTTCATCAGAATAAGGACGGCACATTGATTGAAAGACTTCGTGAACGCCGGATGCCAAAAAAGGTAGAAGCATTCGAAATTCCTGAGGCTAAACCGAAAAAACGTAAAACGCGTAGGAAACCTGAAAGTGAAAATCCTACCGAATAACGTTGCGGTACTAGAAAACGATTCGCATATTTCCCGCTGGGTCGAAGAGACCGGGAAGTTGGATCACGACGAATATTCTCTCCCGATTATCCTAAAGCATATCAAAGATGGCGATTACGTCGTCGACGCTGGGGCTTTCATTGGTGATCACACCGTCGCCTATGTTAGGGCTGTAGGTTCTACTGGGAGAGTCTACGCCTTCGAACCCAACATTTCTGCCTACGAGTGTTTAGTTTACAACTGTCCTTCGGCCATAACGGTCAAAGCTGGACTTAGCAATAAACCAAGTAGCCAGTTCTTTTCCGTAGCCGATAACGCTGGTTCTAGTCGTATAACTGATTCTGGGGATAGGGTTGTATTTGTGGTAACTCTGGACTCGTACGATCTACCTCGGCTGGATTTCTTTAAGTTGGACGTAGAAGGATTTGAAGTATCCGCTTTGAAGGGAGCTAAGAAAACTATCACAAAGCATCGTCCAGTCATGTGGGTCGAGGTCAACGAACACGCTTTACAACAACGAGGCGAATCACCGATCTCATTAATCACTTATCTACGATCTGAACTTGGGTACGAATTACAATCATTCCCGCCCGAGGAAGGACCCCAATACGATCTTTTATGCAAGCCTCTGTAGACCTATTCATCCGTAGTTACAAGAAAGACTTTGAGTGGTTATCCTACTGTCTTAAGTCCTGTGCCAAGTCAGCTAAGGGATTTCGCCAGATCCATATTGTGGTACCGCATGGTGACCAACACGAACTGAATCATCTTACCTTGGAAAAAGTACATATCTGCCCTAGGTACGCAGAGGATTATTTGGGTCAGCAAGTAACCAAGCTAAACGCTGATCTCTACTCTGATGCCGACTTCATATGCCATATTGATTCCGATACCGTCTGGTTGCACGATGTCTCTCCCAAGGATTTCATCCATAAGGGGAAAGCTATTATATACTACGAGCCATACGATAAAATTGGAGAATGCCCTTGGCAACCAATTGTACAGGAAGCTATAGGCTGGAAACCCGAATTTGAGTTTATGCGTCGTCCGCCACACATCTTCCCTAGATGGATATACAAGGAGATGAGGGATTTTTTACAGGCTACCCATAAAGTGCCTTTTGACACTTTCGTTGCTACTCGTCCAGATCGTAGGTTTAGCGAGTATAATACCCTAGGGGCATATGCTTGGAAGCACCATAGAGATAAGTTTGAGTGGAGAGATCCTAAACAGGATAAGGATACGGTTAGGCAGTTTTGGTCTTGGGGTGGGATAGATAACAACCGACAGGAACTGGATAAACTTTTAGCATAGGGTCTTGACACCCCAAATCAACTAGTTACATCGTATCTCAGTTCTTTGGCAGAGGTGTCGATGCGATGGGGCTAACTCGCCTGCGCCCTACAGGCTACGCTTTAAATGACACCGACGCGGTATCCGACGGCTAACGGGTATCCAACTAACTTCTAGGGCTTGCCGGCTCTTAAACTAAGAAACGACAAAGAGACACGCTCATCGTGTGATGAGAAGTCTTTAGTCATTACTTCAACAAAGGAGATACTAATATGCCTTGTACGAATATTGAGAATCTTCTGATTACTGAGTCCGGCCGTATTGGTGCGGATATCTATCGGAAGACTTTGAACACGTCCCCGTGGACGACTCTGGTTAAGCAAGAAGCTTGGCCGGATGAGATGGGCACAACTGTTAACGTTCTGATCTATGAGCGGACCCTACCGGCTTCCGGTGGTTCGATCAGTTTCACGGACGTTGCGTATAACGGAGTCGGAACTCAGGTCATTGGGGCTACCCCCTCTGGCTCGAACACCGGACCCGGAACCTGCGCTGTAACCGGAGATAACCTCGGCTTTGCCCAGACCCTCCGCACTTACAACCTTCAGCAGGCTGCAATCAACTCCCCCGACATCTGCTTGAATGACCTACGGTTCCCCGTTCGTCGTCAGGAACAGCTCCGCAACATCATGGCGGTGATGACTGAGAACACTCAGTATGCTTGGGAAAACCGTTATCGTGACGAATACGTTCGTCTCGCTAACTACAACGTCAACGCTAACCAAACCGAACTCTTGGCGGCTTCTGGCCAGACCAAAGGTTCGTTCAGCACCTCCAATCTGCCTACGAGTCGGTTGACCCAGGGAATCCTGCGGTACTTCTACTCTAGGTTGATCCGTGACGGCGCTGGTCAGAATGCGTACGGCAAAGAAAACGGTGCTCCCGTGTTCTTGCTCGTCACCTCCCCCGAGGCTTCTGACGACCTCATCAAGCTCAACGCGGACATCCGTCAGGATCTCCGTTGGGCAAAACCTAGCGAACTGATTCAGCCCCTCGGCGTCGAACGTAGCTACGCTGGTTTCTACCACTTGGTAGACACCATGACTCCCCGCTACGATCTCGTCGGTGGAGCTTGGGTCCGTCGCAATCCGTATGCCACCGATGCTAGCGCATCCAAGGGCACACGGTACATCCCGAACCCCGCGTACTTCACGGCGGAATACGAAGATTCTATTATCTTCCATCCCGACGTGTTCACCTCGTTGGTCGCAAAGCCCATCTCCGGCACCGGAGCTGCGAGCTTTGACCCGCAGAGCTATCGCGGTGACTTCCGCTGGCGGAATATCCCCAGCCGGGATTGTAACCCCGACGGCACGATCGGATTCTTCCGGGCTATCTTTAGCTCCGGTTCGAAACCCGTTCGTCCTGAACTCGGTGTGGTTATCCGCCACAAGCGCTGCGCGGCCGACTTCGGCCTCGTTGGTTGCTACTCGTAATCTGAGTAACTGAATTGAAGGGGGGCGTAGGTTTCATTCCTGCGCCTCCCTTCTTTTTATAAATATGAATTGCGGATGCCCCGAGTGCATGGCGAAACACGGTCGTGGTCCTACCATGGTCGTGATTGCTGTCGCTCCTAACAAAGGAGAAAAGAATATGAAGATTGCTACATTTGCAGTCCCGAAGGGATTTACCCCGCCCGAAGGCGTTGTCGAGGGAGACACGTTTGAAGCTATGGCCACGTTTAAACACGGCGGCAAAACTTTGGACTTGGTTTCCATCGAAGGTGCTGAGGCGGAGATGCCCGAAAAAGAGATGGAGTCGGAAGATACCAGCAAAGCTCCTGCCGAAGCCGGATTTGCTGACGCCGTTGAAATGGGTGTCGCCCCCGAAGGGAAGATGGCTTAAGTGAAGCGTGAGGTGAAGGGCGAAGGCTGGAGAGAGTTTGTCTGCGCGATTGTCGAGCAGGGACTCCATGATCTAGACTTCGCCCTCACCGCACCTATTGGCCGTAAGCTCGATCCAAAAAACTACTTCACCGCTTTACATTTTGATTTGTTTTTTGATCAAGTTCCCGGTCTTTGCGAAGCCGCCAATATCCGAGTATCGGCTGAGGCTATCGCAAGAAAAGTACGGGGAAAGATTGACAAACTAAGAACTATCAGGAATAGAAGGAGGGAGAAACTATGTCAGAACCAACCCAAGCAAATATTGAATTCGTAAGCCAACTCCGAAGGGCTTTAATGTTCGGCCAAATTACCCGCGATCAATTGCGTGGTACTACCGGAGAGAATCTCCAAGGAAGTAGCATGTATCCAGCTTCGGCTGAATTTATTCGCAATTTCCAACGTGCCGTTGGTTCCGGCCAAGTTACCAATGCTCAAATTGCAAACCCAAGTTTGATCGAGAGCGTAGGTACCTATGCTCGCGCCAGTAATGATTTTGTTTTAGAGTGTAATAGAGCAGGTGCTGCTGGCCAGCTCGTAACGACCGTAACCTAAGGAGTTTAATCATGGCCCTATACCCCGAAGGCACAGCACCGCTACCCTTGGACGACGTCCAGAGGGCAGCTAATAAAGCGAATGAACTTAGCCGTCAGACCCTTGGTCAAAACGGCGCGGTTGTTTTACACACAGGTAATTTTAGTTCTCCTGTGGGTTCATATGTTTCTCTTGTTGTTTTAAAAAATTCTGTTATCTCGAGTATCACAGCTCCCGGAATAGTTAATGCTACTAGTTTAACAGCAGACACGTTAACGGCTGGGGTTACTATTAACGGAGACATTCGACAAGTTACGCTTACTAGCGGTATGTCTATTTTATACAAGGCGTAAACAGATGGAATACTCGGAAGGCGGGAATGGATTTCTACCGCCCTCTGAAGAGGATCTTCTGGCCTGCATAAAATATCTTTGCGACGAGGGTTTTATAACTCTTTACCAAGACAAAAACGATGAATGGTTCGTAAGAATCGCTGACAATGCAGAAGTTGACAATCTTTAATTTGTAGAGGATAGATAGGAGGAACCCTATGGCAGCTTTAACTGGAAATACCATTGCTTCTACATATGGTCGGCTTTTAACGACGACCTCAGCTAATTTTATCGGTAGTACGCAAACCACGATTCAGGACGGAGTTAACAATAATTCAGCTCTTGCTTTAGGGACTGTGGGGGCAACAATAACTGGTACTTTTAGGAGCACCGGTAATTTTGATGTAGGTGCTGTTGGTAGCAGTAAATTTACAGTTAATGGGACTACCGGAGTTACAACAGTTGCAGGTAATTTTTCTGTCAATACTAATAGATTTACCGTGGACTCCGCTACCGGGGCTACGACTGTGTTCGGCGGATTTTCTGCTGCTTCCGGTGTTTTCAGTGGGGCCGTATCTTCAACTACGCTTAGCTGTAGTGGCAATTTTGCGGTAGCCGCAAATAGGTTTACCGTTGCTGCCTCGACTGGAAACACGACTGTTGCTGGAACCTTGGATGTGACTGGGGCGATCACAGGGTCTTTAACTGGTAACGCCAGCACGGCAACTACTCTCGCAACTGCTAGGACAATTGCGATTTCTGGCGATATAACCGGAACAGCAACTTCTTTCAATGGGTCCGCTAATATCTCAATAGCTTCGACAATCCCCGCAGGTTCAATTGCGGATACAAAACTAGCCACAATTTCTACGGCTGGCAAAGTTTCGAATTCAGCCACTACTGCTACCTCAGTTAACACTGCTAGTACGATTGTCCTCCGAGGAGCTTCTAATGAGTTCGCGTGTGGTCAAGTAAACGGGCTTTCTTTAAGCAGAGGCAATAGTAGTATTGCTTCGAATGTTGCTGTTGGCTCCTCAGCTTTAAACGCTAACACATCTGGAAGCAATAATACCGCCATTGGGACTAACGCTCTTTTTGCGAATACAAGTGGGGGAAACAACACCGCTTGCGGGGTAAATTCTTTATCTGCTAACACAACCGGGTCCTCACTTACCGCTTACGGGGTTAATAGTCTCGGTGCTAATACAACTGGGGTTAACAATACGGCTATAGGACAAGGTTCTCTTCGGGTTAACACAAGTGGACAAAATAATACGGCTATCGGAAATAGTCCTTTGTTTAATCTAACAACTGGATCTAATAATACGGCTATGGGACAAGGTTCTTTGTACACAAATCAAACTTCTAATAATAACACCGCTTGCGGATTTGATACACTTTTTTATGCTACTGGGCCAAGTAATACTGCTTTAGGGGCTCAAGCTGGCGACACACTTACTACTGGGTCAAATAATATTATTATCGGGGCCACCGCAGATGTCAATGCGGGAGCACGGTCTAATTGTATTGTTCTTGGTAGTGGCGCCTTAGCACAAGTTGACGGAGAAATTGCATTTGCTTCCACCCTCGCAACCAAAACAAATATCGGAGCAAATGGAGGAGCGAGTGCTCTGACTGCTAATCCAGTTGGATATATTCGTGTTCGCATTGGAGCAAATGCTTACCAAATTCCGTATTATAACGCATGAGCAATACAATCTTCACTTGGAAAGTTACTAGCATGAGTGTTCTACCTAAACAGGGTGGAGAAACTGATGTTGTTGTTCTTGCAGTGTACAATGTTACGGGGGCGAAAGACCAAACAATTGCTGGCATTAGCGGAGCACAAAAATTTACTTACACGGGTGGAGAATTTACCCCCTATGAAGATTTGACCGAACAACAAGTTATTGGATGGATTCAGTCAGCACTCGGGGAAAACGGGGTCAATTCTATTTATGCTTGTATCGACGGGCAGATTAATTCCATTTTAAATCCTCCCCCAACCCCACAAACTCAACCTTTGCCTTGGGGTTAATATGGCCCCTAAAGACAACGAAAGACTGGCTCGTATCGAAACAAAACTTGATACTGCCCTATCCCATTTAGAAGACCACGAGGGTCGTATTCGTTCAGTAGAGAAAGCATGGTGGAAACAGTCGGCTATTATTGGGTCTCTCATTGCTTGTGTATCTTGGTTTGGGCCCGTTATTAGGAAGCATATTTTTGGTTCGTAATTATTACGCATGGAGCTATATTAAGCCCATGAGAATATTAATCCTACCGTTATTGTTATTGGTTGGTTGTTCCACAATTAAACCCAAAGGTTCTCCAGAATTTGGTGGAGTCACCCGTAAGGTCGACGCCGTAGAACAGGCGGTCAACTCTGGCGATCTACCCGCTATCAAGAAGGAGTTTGGAAGTCTAAAGTCTCAACTCTCCTCTGCTCAAGCTGCCTGCGAAGCTCAAGCTGGAGACTACGAACGTATCGCCAAAGAAGCCAACGATTGGAAGGCCAAGCAACGGAAAGCCTTGAAAGAGCTTTGGATCTATCGAGGTGCTCTTATTGCTTTAGGGCTATGGATCTTCAGGGGGTTTATCTTTAGTGGTATCATGTTCGTAGCTAGGAAGTTTGTGGGGATTCCTTGGTGAACTTCCTTAAGACCAACGTGCAGGGTCTAATAGCCCTTTTAGGGGCTCTTGGTCTGTTCTTTGGGCTCGGACCCCTCCTTCAACATATCGACCCCACAGCGGGCGTTATAGATATCGGAGCCCTGCATTTGCTGGTGTTCGGAACCGTCAAGTTTTTGCTTGGTGTATTCGTGGTTTGGTTGGTCATTTCTTTTGACTGGGCCCCATTCGACAAGTATCTGGACACCGAAGCGTTTGCCGATGATTTCCTTAACCTTCGCCCCGAGACGAAAGCCAAGCTATTGGTCTATCTCTTCATTGGACTTTTGATTACATTTGCCTTGTGCACCCGAGGTTCATAAATGTTTCGATCCTTCCAACTCTGGGTTTTGCGACGCTGCTTCTCTCTGGAGGACTTGGAATGGGAAGTCCTGACCCGCAAGGTGGTGCTCGCGGAAAGATCATATCATTTGCGAAATCAACAATCGGAATCAAAGAAGCAACAGGAAAGAACGACGGGAAAGAAGTCGAAGAAATCCTCAAAAGCGTCGGACTCGAAGGGACGGGCGCCCCGTGGTGCGCGGCTTACGTCGTCTGGGTTGGCGACTCTGCCCTCGGGCGAGATCGTAATCCCTACCCAAGAAGTGCGTGGTCTCCAGATTTCGTCAAAAACCCGAACTGGGATCGAGGGCGTGGTCGACTACCCACCGAAGCAGATACCTTCGGGATCTATTTTCAAAGCCTTAAAAGAGTGGGGCACACGGGATTAATCGAAAGAGTATCCGGCGATTTTGCCATAACGATTGAGGGAAACACCAACAACGGGGGTAGTAGAGACGGAGATGGGGTCTATCGACGTCGTCGTCTTCTCGGTTCCCTGTTAGCAAAGGACTGGCTATGAGTTTAAGAATTGGTGCTGTTGGGGTACAACGAGTTTCTGCCAAGTTATTGGAACACGGTTTCCTAGTTAGCCTCCCAGTATTTGATTCTGGATACGACTTAGTATCAGACTGGGGCGGTAAACTCCACCGTATCCAAGTCAAGTCGACCATTGGTAACGAAGATCAACGTAGGAGAAAGATCAAGTTCTTAGCGGTTAAGGGTCCTGGATATGGGTGGGCATCTAGGATGAACACACATAAAGCTAAGAGTATTTATAGCCGGAGCGATTGCGATACTTTTATCTTTTACCATATCACGCAAGACGCTTTATTTGTGATGCCTCGAGCTAAGATGCCTAAAACCAAGTCTATCTACTTGGAACCTAATTCAAAATGGCGGGATAACTGGGCTGTTATTAAAGACTAGTTGCCCAGCAAGATTGAATCGGTTAGATATATTTTATGCCCATCGCTGACTCTACGTTAATCCTTGAGGGACAACAGGATTTTTCGGGTGGGATGGATTCAAGTCTTTCCCCAACACTTATATCTGCTAATGCCGTAGCTACGGCGGTCAACCTTACTTTTAGGGGTGGTCGTCCTCGGACTAGGCCTGGTTTTAGACAAGTATCTTTATTTTCTGGGGCTTTTTCTGGAAACGAAGCATTTACCAAACAAAATTTTCAAGGATCTTATTTTTATCAGGACAGTCGTGTTGGTTATAATTCTTCCATAATTGGTGTTTTTGGCGGGTATGTCGTAAAAATTGATTTGAGTACCCGTATTGTGGACCAGTTAACTCCGATAATTCCCGCTGCATTTATCCAAACAGAAAAAGTTTATATTATTTCTGCATTAGGTAACACGGATTGGACATCAATTGGGGCAGGTGATAGCCCTGCGATAGGTACTCAATTTACCGCAACAGGAATTGGGTCAGGAACCGGAATTGCCAAACTACTCTCTCCAAGTTTTAGCGTGGTAGAAAAATGTTATTTTGTCCAAGCTGAACAATATTTGATTATCCAAAATGGGAAAAATACTCCTTTAATATTTGACGGCAATGATTTGTTCTATTCGGGAATTGGCTCAACGGGGTCGACAGGGCTAAAATCGCAGTTGCACACTATAGGTTCTGGAACAATAATGGCGTACGGGCAAGGAAGACTTTTTGTTGTTAGCTCCGACAAACTGGTTATAACCGCGGGTGATTTAGTTTATGGGGGTAGCACTTCTCAAGTTAGTATAAGTAGCGGAAGTAATAACACCACTTCTACTTACCGATTTAATACAGTAACCAATCATGGGTTTTCGAACGGCGATCGAGTTACTGTTACGGGGCATTCTTCATCAGAGGGTTTAAATGGAACGTGGATTATCAAAAATGCGTCTGGAACAATTTTTGATATTGATTTTGCGTCTACTACCGCAGGTAATACCACTGGGGCTGGCGGATTTGTCGCAAAATTCAACGCAGGTTCTGTTTCTGATTTGCTTCGTTTTACCGAGACAAATTATCTTGCTCTTGGCGGTTCTCTTCAAGTTCCGTCATTTATGGGAAAGATTAACGGGATGGTCTTTATGCCAGTTCAAGACACAGGAACTGGGCAGGGAGATTTACTTGTGTTCTGCGAAAGAGGAACAGCTTCGTTTGCTGTGGCCGTACCAAGAGATCAATGGAATAGTACTCAAGGGTTTCAACGAGTTGTATTTACAAGCGTCGGGGCAACCTCCCAAGATAGTGTTACAACAAATAACGCAGACGTTTTCTTTAGGTCTTTTGACGGATTGAGATCCTACCGTAACGCTAGGGCGGAATTAGGTAGTTACGGGCAAGTTCCGATGTCGGCAGAAATGAATTCTGTTTTGTCATTCGACAATCAAAGTATGCTAGGAGATGTGAGTTCGATTGTATTTGATAACCGGCTTTTGTTTACCGCAACCCCATCAATTATATACTCTGGGTTACCACCAAATATTTCGACTCCTCAACCGACGATTTTTTCCAAAATTGTTGCCTTAGACTTTACAACTTTAGGGACTGTTGGTTCCAAACGTGTCGCAAGTTACGATGGCGTATGGGCTGGGCTAAATGTTTTGAAATTATTTTCTGGTTTGGTCGGTGGAGTACCCAAAGCGTATATCATGTCTTTGGACATACCAAACGGAAGAATCAATTCTCTCTGGGAAATAACAACAAACGCTATTTTTGATTACCCGAATTCGGCTGGGCAGCAGAGAATTTCATCTATTCTTGAAACTAAAGCATACTCATTCGGGTCTCCGGCAGAACAGAAGCGAATGATCCGAGCTGATTTCTGGCTTTCAGATTTGGCGGGAACTGTAGATGCAAAAGTATATTGGAGACCGGATCAGTACCCTTGTTGGCGAGAATGGCACTCTTTCTCAAGGTGCGCTACAACAGATAATTGTATTGATCCTGGAGTGACTCTTACAGAGATTGATGCGTCGGCTTTCAATATTTGTTTCTCCGATAAAAGTCCGACCTCCTTTTACTACCGGCTTGGTTCGGCTGGAGTATATACTAATTTGTTACAGTACATTGAATCTGATGACGCTGTTGGGCAAGCTTCGGCGATGGAAGTAGCTTTAAATAACGCCGGTTTTGTTGTCGATTTGGTTACAAGGACCGGAACATTTCCAAACTATTGTTTTACAATTAACAGTTCAGCCACAAAAAATTGGGAAAGTTACACTTTAGATCCAGAAAATTTTTGGAATAACTTAGAGGTACGATGGGATGTTGGTAATTTTCCAACCTTTACTTTTATTCCAGCAAAAGCTGCGAATGACAGTTCTTGTTTGAGTAATTTTACCCTTAAGAATTTACAACCCCAATATCGGCCTCAAATCAGGATGCCAACTCCTCCGGAAGATTCCGATGCAATTATCTCGAGGCCATATATTTACGGTAACGATTTCCAGCTTCGATTGGAATTTGATGGGCATTTCGAATTAAATCGGATTCTCATGCTTGGGCAGAGAATTCTTGAACAGTACCAAGGAACAGACTCATTGGAGGTGTTATAACATGCCTGAAGACGTATCATCTTGTTACGAGCTTGATTGTTGCCCGCTTAGTTTCAATGTTTTGCCCATTGTTACTTCGGAACACCTTCTTACTGAGGCCAATCTAAATATTTTAACTGAATCAGATTCGCCGTTGTTTACTTGACTTCCGCAAGTTTGTTTTGGATATAAACCACAATGCCTAGGATATCCCAATTACCTGCAGCCTCTACGGCTAATTTAACAGATATCTTTCCAATTGTTCAGGGGGCAAGCACTTACAGTATTTCATTTCTAGTCGCTAAAAATGCTGGGATGTTTCTTCCCGCAAACTATTCAATTGGGACTTTGCAACTTGCCGGAAACGCAGTAACCGCAGATGTTTTGAGTTCCAGCGCATCCGTTGACTCGGAAAGAGCGGTCACCACAAATCACATTCGCAATATTTCCGTGTCTACCGGAAAACTCTCTGATCTTGCAGTTACAACTCCAAAACTAGCAGACGGAGCTGTAACTGCCATAAAGTTGGCGGCCAGTTCTTTGCGTATCTCCAACTTTGGTGAACCCGATCGTACTTTTGTTGAAAACGCAGGGACGGCAAGACCTGGAACTGCTGTTATATTTTCTGGTTCGGTGGAGAATGTTGTTGTCTACAATCAAGGTTCTGGGTATACAACTGTTCCAGCAGTTAGTTTTACTGCTTCACCTACTGGGGATACAGCAACCGGAATCGCAGTTTTAACTGCGGGATCGGTTTCTTCCGTTACAATCACTAATCCCGGTTCTGGTTATTTAATTACTCCCTCCGTAACTATTGACACAGGTACGGGAGTAAGCGCAAAAGCCGTGGCGTATGGTTGCACCAATGGTCTTTGCAATACTTTTAACGCATATGGTAATTTTGGATCCTACAGAGGATCTTTTTTTATAACCCAAGACAGAAAGGTCAAAGTAACTGGGGGTAACTATAGCTACAAAAACGCGATAGGGTCTAGTAATTCGGATGTAAGCTTCCCAGTTGAATGCACTTTTAACGCAAATTCTTCTGGAGTTGGGGATGTTTTCCCAGCAGCTCACGCTGTTTTCGCCGGTTGGAGAACTTCTTATGTCCTGTCTAATCAGGGAATACTATACGCCGCGGGGGCGGGGGGAGACGGTTGCATGGGGTTAGGTTCTACAGCCGATTCTACGATGTTTACCCCGATTCCCCAATCTTCTTTCAACAATCTGCCTATACTTAAATTAAGACTATCTCAATATACTTATGAAACGGTCGTTGCAATTACCCCAACTGGAGAAACCTATGGGTGGGGCAGTAACAGCGATAAACAACTCGGAAGAACTGAGACGACTATAACCTCACCGCTCAGAATTGGGGGAACAAAACTGTTTTCTGACGCTTATGTTTGGGGAAATAATTACGCAAGCGGAATTTATTTAGGCAGTCCTCTGGGGGCTGACGATGGGAAAGTTTTGTGCTCTGGGTATAACGGATATGGTCAGTTAAGTCAGGGTAACCAAACTGCCATGACCGCTTTAAACTATTATCTCAAATCGGCAGGTGTCCCCCTAGGAGCGGGGGCAGAAGGAAAAGTAACAAAGATTCTCGGCTCGACGAACGGAAGTGGTGGTCACACGGTTATGTTGACAGCTTCAGGGCAAGTCTACACGTCTGGGTACAATAATTACGGTCAGTTAGGAAATGGAACTGTAACTGATACTAACTCGGGATACGCGACAATGGTTCAAACTGGGGTTTCCGATATTTATGTACCCCAAGGGAATGACAACGGCTTCAGCTACACAGTTTTGAAAAAAACTGATGGTTCTTTATGGATGGCCGGATATAATGGGCATGGAAACTTTGGGGCCAACGGTTCTGGTGGGGCTACAGCTACCGTTAATTCAACTTTCACTAAGACTTATGACCCCGCTTCTCTCGGGGCTGCCCAAAAAGTTGTAGTAGTTGGGAATAATAATTATTTTTCGACTTATGTTCTTTCTTCTAACGGATTCCTCTATAGTGCTGGTAGAAACGATTGGGGCCAACTAGGCAGGGGGGCATCGACAACACAACTACCGACTTGGGGTTTTGCCAAGGTGAATACGAATGGACAATCTATCGTGGATATAACGGCCGACGGTGTTGATAATTCTTATGGTTATGTGGCTTTAAGAATTCTTTTGAGTAACGGTAAGGTGTTATGTTGCGGGGCTCAGACAAATGGTTCTCTCGGACCATACTCTACAAACAATGCAAGTAGCCCAATAACAATGCCCTTCTAATTTTATGGCCCTAATACCCGGAACATTACCTACTGGAACGTGCTACGGAGCTCCCCAAGATCTCTTGGAGTTGTTCGCGCAATACTTGGAGATTCCTGCATTCACAATATCTAGCAAAGTTTTATACTCTAACGGAGTCAGTCCCCTTCCCGCTGCTGATTATCTCTGGGTAGACACATCGGATAACACAAGACTGAAGGTATACAGATCGGTTGCCGGTGCTTATCTCGAATACCCGTTTGCTGGAAACATATCATCCGGTAGCGCGTATTCGGAAACTTTGATCAGCGGTAAAAACCAAATTACCTCAGTAGACGCCAGCGACCAATTTTTAGTTTCCCAAGCAGGAGTTAATAGCGTACTTAAACGGGCTTTATGGTCCGATGTTGCAAAGAGTATTCCGAGTGGGAGCATTACGTTCCCAATGCTTTCGACTAGCGTAACACAATCAGACAATGTGGCAAAACGAACTGTAAAGGCTTGGGTTAATTTTAACGGAGGAAACTTAACAATTTATTCCACGCAAAGTTTTAATATATCAAGTATTACAAGAATAGCTGGCGCAACGACTGGCGGGTTTAGAGTTACTTTTGCTACAGCCATGCCAGCAGCAAATTACGCTGTTCTTGGCACAGTCGGACAAGGAAATGAAGTGTGGAATAGTGTAGCAGATGCAGGCGTTAGGCTCGTAAGTGCGACGACGGGATATGTTGACTTCGTAACTGTGCAACAATCCAGTAACGCAATTGATTTTGTTTATACGTCTATCGCTATCCTCTCATCATAATTTTATGAATAAAATAGTTATATACGAAGGAGCAGGAAATTCAGTATCCATTCTGCAACCATGCAAATGTGGTCTGACCGTTGAGCAGATTGCAGAAAAAGATGTCCCCGAAGGATCAGACTATGCAATTGTTGACGCAGATTCAATTCCCTCCGATTTAACTTTCTTCCCCGTTTGGAAGTACAATCAGGGCCAAGTAGAGATCGATCTAGAAGGAGCGAAACAAATTTGGAAAAACAAATGGCGTGAAGCCCGTAAGCCTAAGTTAGAAGCCCTTGATCTTGCTTACATGAGGGCTACGGAAACTCAGAATACTACTGAGATTGCTCGGGTCGTCTCAGCAAAACAGGAACTTCGTGACGTAACCAACATACCAATTCTTGGAACTACCCCCGAGGAAATCAAAGCCGTCTGGCCTGAGATCCTCAACTAAGCCATGGCAATCACACTTGCAGAAGCCAAGGCTGCATTATCAACTTATGTTGATAATGGTGTCTACCCTACCGATGATCGGGTAATTTCCCGCATTAACGAGGCTCAGAGACGCCTCTATGCGGTCCGTACTTGGCTCGGCGTATTGGCTAAATTTTCGCTTCCTTTGGTGAACGGAGTATTTACTCTCCCAGATTACACAGGGGATATTACAACTGTTTCTGGATTTGGATTAAGTACTATCATTAGAGCAACTTCCACCACTCTACCAAATGGTCTCCTCACCAATACTGAACAGGCTTTTCTTTCGAATAGTGAAACTTTGTTGCGGGTTGGAAAACCAATTACGTCTTCTAATTATCGGTCGTACCAAGTTTCTGGGATTAGCCCGCTCCCTCAATCCGTAGAAGTTACAGGCAAGCTTAATTTTATTCCTGTTGCTAGCAATACCGACTTGTTGGTTATCCAAGATCTTGACGCTCTGCGTCTCATGCTTTTGGCTCTTTGGAGAGAACAAAATGGACAACTTGACCTTGCTCAAGCTTTTGAACAAAAAGCCGTCGAAAGATTATCTTTGGTTTTGGACAAGACTCTTGAAGGAGCTCGTCGTCTTAACTATCAATCTTTGGTATCGACCACAACTGAGGGGACTATGGGGTGGATGAGAGCTCGTATGGCTTTGGATCTTAAAGACGGGTTACACACAGATGACTCGGCGTTGTTCCACTTGATTGATAAAGCGGAAGAGTATCTGCTTACCCGCGGATCTTGGTACGGGTCGATCAGACAGTTTGATATCGAGGTACCAGAAAGTGGAGAGATGTATCTTCCCCATGACGTAGAATCAATTTTGTTCTGCTCTTTTAATTCCGAACGGGTAAACCTTTTTGCCAGAGAATACGACTTCCACGAGAACGGTCCTGGTTTTAGGACGACGACTAATACAAATGGGTTGCTTGTTATAGATCGTGGGGAAGACGCTGTATTCGATGAGACTACTGGGACCATATTAGCTAAACGTAAAATCTTTGTTAATCGGCCAACTAACCCCGAAGACCCTTGTATTCTGACTGTTCTTGGTTCTGTTCGGTGGTCAGCAAAAACACAAGATTCTGACCCGATGGTGGTCGGTAATTACCCCGCTCTGCTAGAAATGGTCACCGCTTTTATGCAGGCCGATAAACCAGACTTTTATACTTTCCACGAACAAAAGGCTATCCAGCTATTGCGGGACGAGCTCCAACAGAAGCGGGGTGGTAACCGTTTGACCATGCAGGTACAGGGTACGGCGTGGGCTATGGGTGAAATTGGCAATCTTCGGTAGTGCAACCAATTATTGACGAACGGCTTAAAATGAAAGATATCAATGGTCAAGTGATAACCTACGTCGAAAAGAAAATCCCCTTCTATCGGCATTGGAACCGAAAGGATTTGAAGGACATGATCAAGTTCTTTGCAGACTTAGGCCAGTTGCTTGTACACCAAAACAACAAAGGGAAGATTGACGGGGTGTTGGCTTTGCAGTTTGTGGATAAGCCGGAAGATATTCATAGTTGGGAAAATGACTTCAAAGCTAAAGGTGTGGCAATTGTTATCTTGGCGTCCGAGGATAAGACTGTTCGGACTGAACTGGTGCGTAACGCGATTGCTCTTTCCGGTATCCGTGATTGGGTTTGTTTTGAGGGAGCCAAGTATAACCAGCGTATGCGTGTACTTCCTTGGGCTTTAGCGGAGAGGATGGCCTAATATGGGGGGTGGTAGCAAATCACCATCACCGCCCCAGTTGCAGGCTCCTCGTAAGGTGCCCCTGTCGGAAACATTCTCTATGTTCATGGGGCAAGGTGCTGAATTGCCAGGTCTAGAACAATTTGCTTCGACTATAAATGAAGGTTTTAGGAATCAGTTAGAACAAGGTTTACCCGGAACAATTGGCGCTACCAAACAGTCAGCTAATTTGGTTTCCCAACTTTTATCGGGTACTCCGTCGGCGGATACGCAAGCTGAAGCTCAAAGACAATTTGCCGCCCGAAATATGGCGGCTGGTTTGCCCGGAACAAGCCAAGCCGCAATCTTTGGGGAAGCTGCCAGTTACGGCCAGCTATCATCCCAGTTGCAAGCGCAAGGAATGTCCGCCCTTCCCGGTTTATTGCAGATGGCTGATTATCTTAGCCCGCAACAAGCGCAAAACTATTTATTTTCTACTGGTCAACTCCGAGGCGAACAGCTGCAGGACGCAACAAACAAAGCAAATGTTGCTAACCAAAACGCCATGAACAAGTATAACTATGATGTCCAGAACGCACAGAGTAGCGGGAGTATGTTTGGGTCTATTGGTGGTCTTGTTGGTGCCGCTGCCGGTTCATTCCTTATGCCCGGAGCGGGAACAGCTTTGGGTGGCATGCTGGGTGGCGGTCTGGGCAGTCTTGCCGGAGGTGGTGGGTTCCAACTTGGGGCCGGTCAATCCGGCGGTGCTATTTCTTCGATGGGACAAATGGGGACTTCGCTTTTCGGTGGTGGGCTTTTGGGTGGAGGAGGTGGGATGTTAGGTGGTGGGAATGGAGCTCCTAATATCCCGAGCATGGGTATGGGTGCTACCCCCGGCGGGAGTTTCTCAGGACCCATGATGTCGATGCCTACAAATATGGTTTCTAGTTACCTCACCCCGCAAAGCATGGGTGGGTTCGGAGGATTTGGGTCTTACGGAACAAAACAATTCTAATTTATGGCACAAGCATATCAACTACCAGGAGAGTTCCGAGCCCCCAATATGAGCGCGACTGCCGCTTATGCTGGTAATCAGACTTTGCAAGATCAGGAGGTGATGAATAATTTCATCAAGCAGTACGACGCCACCACCAACATCACCAATGCCAATCGGATGCAGTCCCTGCGTGAACGTCAGTTTGCACAGGAGATGATCAACGCCGATCGTAATTTTCAGCTCACCAAAGACCAGCAGGAATACAACTTCCAAGCCGGAACCAGAGACTTCGAGCTCAAGAAAGAATATCAACAAGCCCAGTTGCGTAACTTCGACCTTAACGCTCAGCAGGCTCAATGGAACCTTCAGATGCAAAGGGAGGACTACGACAATACTCAAGAGGCCATTAGGATGGGT